>Ga0136611_10002639_pt1 | contig 12495 bp, 13 predicted proteins | sample AntDrymUQ2232306_2_FD_106645 | JGI IMG/M metagenome (GOLD analysis project Ga0136611, IMG submission 106645) | Polar desert sand microbial communities from Dry Valleys, Antarctica - metaG UQ223 (23.06) | ecosystem: Environmental > Terrestrial > Soil > Desert | place: Antarctica: Dry Valley... | reverse complement strand
CTGTTCGGCAGCCCGGCTAGCCCTTGAGCCAGCCACGTCGCCGGAAGTACCACATCGGCACCACCGCACTGGCCACCATCAGGCCCAGCGCGTAGGGGTAGCCATAGGCCCATTCCAGCTCGGGAAAGTAGCCTTTGAAGTTCATTCCATAGACGCTGGCGATCAGCGTGGGCGGCAGCAGCGCGACGCTGGCGACCGAGAAGATCTTGATGATCTTGTTCTGGTTGATGTTGATGAAACCGACCGTCGCGTCCATCAAAAAGTTGATCTTGTCGAACAGAAAGGCGGTGTGCGAGTCGAGCGAGTCGATGTCGCGCAAATTTGCCGCGCGTCTTCAAACTGCTCTGCACTCAGCATCTTGCTGCGCATCATGAAGCTGAGCGCGCGGCGCGTATCCATCATGTTGCGGCGGATGCGGCCGTTCAGGTCTTCGTGGCGCGCAATGGCGCCCAGCACCGTGCTGGCCAGTGCGTCGGTCACGTCGCCAGACAGCACCTGGCTGCTGACTTTTTCCAGCTCGACGTAAATCCCTTCCAGCGTGTCGGCCGAGTATTCGGCGTCGGCGTCAAACAGCTTTAGCAGCACTTCCTTTGCGTCTTCGATCAGCCCCGGCGCGCGGCGCGCGCGCATGCGCAGCAGCCGAAACACCGGCACGTCCTCGTCGTGAATCGAAAACAGCACGCCCTTGCTTTTGAGGTCGTCGTTGATCAGATTGAGAATGAAAGCGACCCGGACCGTGCGCGGCTCGGTTTCGTCGGCAATCAGGAAGTCGGAGCGAATGTGCAACTCGCCGTTGTCTTCTTCGTAAAACCGGGCTGACTCCTCGATGTCCTCGTCCATCGCGTCTTCCGGAATCGACAAGCCGTAGTACTGCTTGATCCAGCGCTTTTCTTCGAGCGTCGGCGATTCGAGATCGACCCAGATCGGCTGAAACCTCGACAGTTCTTCGAGGGACTCGATTTCTTCCTGGAACAAGCGGCCGTTGGCCAGCGTGAAAATATTGAGCATGACGGACTGCCTCAAGGCCATTGGCCTGATTGTTTCGGGCGGTGCAAGTCCGGGGACCTGCGTTGCGAGGTGTATGGGCGCTTACGCTTTCAACCCCTCAAACAACCCTCTGCAAAGTTCCGGGCGGGCCCGGATGCACGTCGGTCTGCGGCATTAAAAGCTAGGCTCCCTGGCGACTGGGGCTGCTTTCCAAGGATTTCTCCGTCGTTTTTGACACTTTAATTATGGCATCGGAGCCACGCCGGCGCGTCGGGTTGGCGCGGCCGCGCGCCGGGCGTTTTCAGACCGTTGCATGATTTGCTGGAATTGAGGGTTGCAATTGCGGTGCTGGACGCGCATAGTGGATTTAAGAGAGTGCTTCGCGCCGCCAGACCTGCAAAGGCCGGGCGGGTTTTCAACCTGGATCCACAGCAGTGGATGCGTCCTTAACAGTAGGGAGTCTCCTTATGAATTTGACGATCAGCGGCCATCACCTCGAAGTCACCCCCGCCTTGCGCGGTTATGTGACCAGCAAACTAGACCGGATTAGCCGACATTTCGACCAGGTGGTGGACGTCAAAGTCCTGCTCACCATCGACAACATGAAGGAAAAAGAACTTCGCCAGCGGGCCGAATGCAATGTGCACATCAAGGGCCGAGACATTTTTGCCGAGTCCTCCCATTCCGATTTGTACGCCGCCGTTGACGACTTGACCGACAAACTAGACCGCCAGGTCAGCCGCTACAAAACTCGCACCAAGGACCACCATCACGTCGCTGCGAAGCGCCAGGCCGAGGCCTGATTCGCCCACGCATCTGCCCGCTCCGCCGCACAGCGCGCTGACTGCGCGCCCCCTGCCCGATAGCTGAGCCAAAAGCCGTTTGCACGAAACAAACGGCTTTTTTGTGTCCGCAGCCTGCCGCACCCTTGCAAAGGGCATAATTTGGCGACCCACCGACCGCCATGAATCGACTTTCGCAAATCCTTCCCCTTGGTCAAGTGATGGTCCAGGTTGAGGCCACCAGCAAAAAACGCGCTTTTGAAGAGGCCGGCTTGCTCTTTGAGAATCAGCGCGGCCTAAATCGCAGCCTAGTGACCGACAGCCTGTTCGCACGCGAGCGGCTGGGTTCGACCGGCCTTGGCCACGGTGTGGCGATTCCGCATGGCCGGATCAAGGGCCTGAAGTCGCCGATGGCGGCGATTTTTCTGTTGCAGGCGCCGATCGGTTTCGACGCGCCGGACGAACATCCGGTGGGCCTGTTGATCTTTTTGCTGGTGCCCGAAGCGGCTACGCAGAAACACCTCGAAATCCTGTCGGAAATCGCCGAGCTGCTGAGCGACAGCGCGCTGCGCGAAAAACTCAAGACCGCGACCACGGCGGCTGGCCTGCACGGCTTGGTCGAGGCCTGGCAATCGGTGCACGAGACCAGCAATTGACGGCGCCGGTCCGCTGCTCGCCGTCCGCCGGCGCAGTGCTGCGCCGTGCCCTTCCGCGCGGTGCGGTGCCCAGGCGTGATCGCCTTTTCGATCTGACCCCATGAAGCCCACCGTTGTCAGCGCAGACGTTTTGTTCGAGGACCACCGGGCCACGCTCAAATGGCAATGGGTGGCCGGGCTGGGCGCGTCCGAGCGCCGATTTGACGAAGTGGCGGTGCGCGCTGCACGGTCGGGCGCCGACCTCGTCGGTTACCTCAACTACATCCACCCGTATCGGGTGCAGATTCTCGGCGAGCGCGAGGTCGCGTACCTGACCAGCGAAAGCGCCGAAGACTGCACCCGCCGCGTGTCGCGCATCATGACGCTGGAGCCGCCAGTGCTGGTCGTGGCCGATGGGGTTGACGCACCCGACGCTTTGGTCGCCATGTGTGAGCGTGCGCAGTTGCCGATGTTTGCCACCCCCGAATCGGCGGCGTTCGTGATAGATGTGCTGCGCGCCTACCTTTCCAAGCATTTTGCCGACCGCACCTCGATGCACGGCGTTTTCATGGACATCCTGAGCCTGGGCGTGATGATTACCGGCGAATCCGGCCTGGGCAAAAGCGAGTTGGGGCTGGAGCTGATTTCACGCGGCCACGGGCTGGTGGCCGACGATGCGGTCGATCTGTACCGCATCAACCAGACCACGATAGAAGGGCGCTGCCCTGACCTGCTGCAAAACCTGCTTGAAGTGCGCGGCATCGGCCTGCTCGACATAAAGGCCATCTTCGGCGAGATTGCAGTGCGCCGGAAAATGCGGCTGAAGCTGATCGTTCACCTGGTGCGCCGCGAAACGCTGGAGCGCGACTACGAGCGCATTCCCTACGAGCCGCTGACGCAGGATGTGATCGGTGTGCCGGTGCGCAAGGTCATCATCCAGGTTGAGGCCGGCCGCAACATCGCGGTGCTGGTCGAGGCGGCGGTGCGCAACGCGATTTTGCAATTGCGCGGCATCAACACCTATGAAGAGTTCGTTGAGCGCCACCGCAAGGCGATGGAGCGCGACGACTGAGATTGTGGTGGTGGTGGCGCGTCAAGGCCGGTGCAGCGGTGGCGCCATGCCCGAATTGGGGCGATTCGGGCAGGGCTGTTTGGTGCAGTGGGCGTATAGCGAAAGCGAATGGTCGGCAAGCTCAAAGCCTTTCACCAAAGCCACCGCCTGCTGGCGCTTTTCGATTTCGGCGTCGTAAAACTCTTCGACCTTGCCGCAGTCCAGGCACACCAGGTGGTCGTGATGCTGGCCTTCGTTGAGTTCATAGACCGCTTTGCCTGACTCGAAGTTGCTCCGGTTGAGCAGGCCGGCCTGCTCAAACTGCGCCAGCACGCGGTACACGGTGGCCAGGCCGATGTCTGCGCGCTCTTCAAGCAGCACCCGAAACACGTCTTCGGCGCTCATGTGGCGCTGCCGCGCATTCTGAAAAAGCTGCAGGATCTTCAGGCGCGGCAAGGTGGCTTTCAGGCCGGTGCTTTTGAGTTCGTCGATGTTGGTCATTTGGAAGGTCCGGCCGGCGCAGCGCGCACTGTTTGGCTGTTGCCGCGCAGGGCCGGCGCAGGGTGCGGCGGGCTTGCCACAGACCCCTGCCGGTACAATGAAAGATCATATCCCTACCCCTTATTTCATGCCCGCAAAATACCGTTCCAGCCCCCGCGTCCTGGTCGCAGGGCTCGTTCTTTTTACCGGCGTCGGGCTCGCTGGTTGCAGCAGCACCCGCGATCCCCTCAGCGGAAAAACCAGCGAAAGCCGGCTGAACCCGGCCAACTGGATCACGCCCTACCGCATCGACGTCATCCAGGGCAACTTCGTCTCCAGTGAGCAGGTCGGGCAATTGCGGCCCGGCATGATCCGCGACCAGGTCAAGGCAATCCTGGGTACACCGTTGTTGGTCAGCCTGTTTCATGCTGACCGCTGGGATTACGTGTTCACGTTGCGCCGTCAGGGCGTGCCGTCGCAGTCCTATCGTTACACCGTCTATTTCAAGGGCGACCAGCTCGAACGTTTCGAGGGCGACCCGATGCCGAGCGAAACCGAGTTCATCGCCCAGCTCGATACCCGGCGCGAACTCGGCAAGGTTCCGGTGCTGCAGGCCACCGAAGAGCAATTACAGGCCGCAGAGAAAGAGTCTGCGTCCCGCGCTGCCGCTGCAAGCGCGCGCGGCGGGTCGAAGCCCGCAGCCGCCAGCCAGCCCGCGACGGAACCCGCTGGCGCCTATCCGCCACTCGAAAGCCCGCGTTAGTGAGCGCCCCCCACACCGAGGCCGCCGCCGCTGCGCGGCCTCACCGTATCGCTGTTGCCGGTGCCAGCGGCCGCATGGGCCAGATGCTGGTCGAGGCGGTTGCCGCCAGTGGCGATTGCCAGCTCGCTGGCGCGCTAGACATCGCCGGCAGCCCGGCCATTGGCAGCGACGCGATGGCTTTTGCCGGCCGCCAGAGCGGCATCGTCATCGAAGCCGATCTGCAACAGGGCCTGAAAAACGCCGGCGTGCTGATCGACTTCACCCGGCCCGAGGGAACGCTGGCGCACCTGGCCGCCTGCCGGGCACTCGGCGTCAAGCTGGTGATCGGTACCACCGGCTTCTCAAGCGCGCAAAAGCGCGAGATCGAGGCGGCCGCCCGCGACATCGCCATCGTGATGGCGCCCAACATGAGCGTTGGCGTCAACGTCACGCTCAAGTTGCTTGAGCTGGCCGCAAAGGCGTTGGCCACCGGCTACGACATTGAGATCATCGAGGCGCACCATCGCCACAAGGTCGATGCGCCGTCGGGCACCGCGCTGAAGATGGGTGAGGTGATTGCCGACGCGCTGGGGCGCGACCTCAAGGAATGCGCGGTGTACGCCCGCGAAGGCGTGACCGGCGAGCGCGACCCGTCGAGCATCGGCTTTGCGACGATTCGCGGCGGCGACATCGTCGGCGACCACACGGTGTTGTTCGCGGGCACCGGCGAGCGCATCGAGATCAGCCACAAGTCCTCAAGCCGCGCCACCTACGCCCAGGGCAGCCTGCGCGCCGCCCGCTTCCTGCACGGCCAGTCGAGCGGCTTGTTCGACATGGCCGACGTACTGGGCTTGAAGTGAGCGTGGGCGGCCGCGCGCAGCACGGCGTGCGACCCACCCGAGCCGCGTGGATAGCGTGAAGGCCCGGTCTGCCAGCGCCGTGCAGAGGGTGGCCCGGTGAGCCTGTTTGGGCTGATGACGCAGGGCGGGCTGGTCAGCCAGGGTGTGGCGCTGCTGTTGCTGGCGATGTCGGTGGCCAGCTGGGTCGTCATCGTCTGGAAAGCCTGGTTGCTGCAGCGCGCTACCGGCGACGTGGCGCGCAGCACGGCGGCGTTCTGGCAAGCCGCCTCGCTGGAGCAGGCGCACCAGCGCGTGGCGGCCTTTGACCGCGAGCAACTGGTGCTGCAACTGATGGTCGCCGCAACCAATTTGCCGCAGGGCGCGACGCTGGCGTCGCAGGGCGACCGCTCGCAGCAGCTGACGCGGGTTTTGCGCGATGCGCTGCACGCCGGGCTCAACCGGCTGCAGTTCGGCCAGGTGCTGCTGGCCACGGTCGGCTCGACGGCGCCTTTTGTCGGCCTGCTCGGCACCGTCTGGGGCATCTACCACGCGCTGGTCGGCATGGCAGGCGCGGGGCAGATCACCATCGACAAGGTGTCCGGGCCGGTCGGCGAGGCGCTGATCATGACGGCTGCCGGGCTGGCGGTGGCGATTCCGGCTGTGCTGGCCTATAACGTGTTCGGCCGGGCTATCGGGCGCATCGAGGCCGATCTCGAAGGCTTTGCGCGGGACTTGCGGGAGCTGTTTTCACATCTGAGGCAGAACGGATCACCGTGAGCGACGCTGGCATTCTTTTCAAGCAGAGCCCTCACCCCAGCCCACTCCCAGAGAAAGGCGGAGTAACAACGTGGACTCTGCCTTTCCAGCAGGAGCCGCGGAACCGGCTTAGCCGGGCCGCAGGCGCAGCGGCCCCCTCGGAGGGCAGGGAGCGACACGCAGTGCGCGACCGTGGGGGCCTATGAGTTTCGGCCGACTCGAACGCACGCAGGGCCCGCAGCCGATGAGCGAGATCAACGTCACGCCGCTGGTCGATGTGATGCTGGTGCTGGTGGTGATTTTCATCATCACCGCGCCGCTGCTGGCGAGTTCGATCAAGCTTGACCTTCCGCGCACCGAGGCTGCCCAGACCGGCGAGCCGCCGAAATTCGTCCGCGTGGTGATCGACCCAGCCGCGCAGATTTTTTTGAACGACCAAAAAACCGACCTGTCCGGCCTCGCCACCAGCCTGGCGCAAGCCGCCAGCGCCGACCCCGACACCGAGCTGCAACTGCGCGCCGACCAGGCCGTGCCTTATGGCCGCGTCGTCGAGGTGATGGGCGTGGCGCAAAAAGCCGGCCTGCGGCGTATCGGCTTTGTCGCCGAGCCACTCAAACCTTCAAACTGAAGCGCGCGTTGCTTGCGCCCCGGTCGGCGCAGCCCCCGACCCGCTTGCGTCGCTCCTGCGACCGCCCCAGCCGCTACTATTTTTGTAGCTACAAACGCCCGTATTAATTGGCAAAAAGCCTGAAATCTCTTAAATTTATCAGCCTTTAGAATAGCCTCATGCAAGAACCATACGACCACCAGGCCGTCGAGAAATCTGCGCAAACCGACTGGAATGCGAGCGACGCCTACCGCGTCGTCGAAGCTGCGCGCAACCCGCAAGGCCAGCTCAAACCCAAGTACTACGCCTGCTCGATGCTGCCTTACCCGAGCGGCAAGCTGCACATGGGCCATGTGCGCAACTACACCATCAACGACATGCTGGCGCGCCATTTGCGCATGAAGGGCTACAACGTCCTGATGCCGATGGGCTGGGACGCATTTGGTTTGCCTGCTGAAAACGCCGCGATGAAAAACAAGGTGCCGCCGGCCAAATGGACCTACGACAACATCGCTTACATGAAGCGGCAAATGCAGGCGCTCGGCCTGGCCATCGACTGGAGCCGTGAGGTCACCACCTGTTCGCCCGACTACTACAAGTGGAACCAGTGGCTTTTTTTGAAGATGCTGGAAAAAGGCATTGCCTACCGCAAGACGCAGGTCGTCAACTGGGACCCGGTTGATCAGACCGTGCTGGCCAACGAGCAAGTGATCGACGGCAAGGGTTGGCGTACCGGCGCGGTCGTTGAAAAACGCGAGATTCCGGGCTATTACCTGAAGATCACCGACTACGCCGACGAGCTTTTGAGCAGCGTCAGTCACAAGCTGCCCGGCTGGCCCGAGCGCGTCAAGCTGATGCAGGAGAACTGGATCGGCAAGAGCGAAGGCGTGCGGTTTGCGTTCACGCATGAGATGAAAAACACAGCGGGTGCGCTGATCGGCGACGGCCGCATGTACGTCTTCACGACGCGCGCCGACACCATCATGGGCGTGACGTTTTGCGCGGTCGCACCCGAGCATCCGATTGCCGCGCATGCCGCAACGACCAACCCGAAGCTCGCCGCCTTCATCGATGAATGCAAGTCCGGCGGCACGACGGAAGCCGAACGCGCGACGCAGGAAAAGAAGGGCGAGCGCACCGGCCTCTTCGTCACGCACCCGCTGACCGGCGATCAGGTCGAGGTCTGGGTCGGCAACTACGTGTTGATGAGCTACGGCGACGGCGCGGTGATGGGCGTGCCGGCGCACGACGAGCGGGATTTTGAATTTGCGCAAAAGAAGAAATTGCCGATGAAGCAGGTTATTGAAAGAACGCACACGCCGAAAGCCCCAGGTTGGGAGGAATACGACAGATTTGATAGCGCCGGTGATTGGAAAGTTTGGTATGGGTGGACGTCCCCAGTGCGAACAATCAACTCGGGCAAATACGACGGGCTGGATTCCAAGGCAGCGGTGAATGCCGTCGCCACCGACCTCGCCGCCAAAAACCTCGGCGAGAAAAAAACCACCTGGCGCCTGCGCGACTGGGGCGTGAGCCGCCAGCGTTACTGGGGCACGCCGATTCCGGTCATTCACTGTGCCGAACACGGCGCGGTGCCGGTACCTGAAAAGGACTTGCCCGTCATCCTGCCGCAAGACTGCGTGCCAGACGGCTCCGGCAATCCGCTGATCAAGCACGAAGGCTTTCACGCGGGTGTCGCCTGCCCGGTCTGCGGAAAACCCGCACGCCGCGAAACCGACACGATGGACACCTTCGTCGATAGCGCCTGGTACTACATGCGCTACTGCGACCCGAAAAACGATCAGGCCATGGTCGGCGAAGGTGCGGCCTACTGGATGCCGATGGACCAGTACATAGGCGGCATCGAGCATGCCATCTTGCATCTGCTCTACGCCCGGTTCTGGACCAAGGTGATGCGCGACCTGGACCTTGTCAAGATCGACGAACCCTTCACCAAACTGCTGACGCAGGGCATGGTGCTCAACCACATTTATTCGCGCAAGGGCGCGAAAGGCGGCGTCGAGTATTTCTGGCCGGCCGATGTGGACGACCAGCACGACGAGCACGGCAAGGTGACGGGTGCCGTGCTGCGCAGCGACGGCTCGGCGGTGAGCTACGACGGCGTGGGCACCATGAGCAAGAGCAAGAGCAACGGTGTCGATCCGCAGGCGCTGGTCGAAAAGTACGGCGCCGACACCGCCCGCCTCTACACCATGTTCACCGCGCCGCCCGAAGCCACGCTGGAATGGAACGACGCCGGCGTCGAGGGCTCGTACCGCTTTTTACGCCGGGTGTGGGGTCTGGGCGTCAAGCTGCTCGCTATAAATAACGTAGCTTCTAACGCCCGTATTGACTGGTCCGCTGCACTAATTGATGCAGAAACGAAAGCCTTCAGGCGCGATATTCACACGGTGCTCAAACAGGTGGACTACGACTACCAGCGCATGCAATACAACACCGTGGTGTCGGGCGCGATGAAGCTGCTGAACGCGCTGGAAGGTCGGGCTGCTGCGCTGCTCGTGCTGGCCGACGACGCCCCGCCGGCGAACGTGAAGGACGCGGTGCCTGCGGCCGCGCTGCACGAAGCCTTCGGCATTTTGCTGCGCTGCCTGTACCCGGCCGCGCCGCACCTGACGCACGTCTTGTGGCAGCGCCTGGGTTACGCGGCCCACTCTGGCGGCATGCTCGACGCGCCCTGGCCCCGCGTCGATGAAGGCGCGCTGCAGCAAACCGAGGTCGAGCTGATGCTGCAGATCAACGGCAAGCTGCGCGGCGCGGTCACGGTGCCGGCCAGCGCCGACAAGGCCGCCATTGAGGCGGCCGCGCTGGCCTGCGACACCTTCCTCAGGCACGCCCAGGGCGCGCCGGCCAAAAAAATCATCGTCGTGCCGGGTCGGCTCGTCAACATCGTCGTTTGACGGACCGGGAGCAGATCGGATGCAGCGACGAGTCTGGATGCTTGCGGCGCTCGCCGCACCCGCGCTGGCGGCCTGCGGTTTTGCGCCGCGCAAGGCGCCCGACTTTGCTTTTAAAACGCTCTACAGCGGGCTAGCTGAAAACTCGCCGCTCGGTGTCGAGTTGCGGCGCGCGCTGCAGGCCGGGGGCAAGGTGCGCGTCATCACCGATGCGCGCCAGATCGCCGAAGCCGAAGTGCTGCTCGATGCGCTGACCGACCAGCGCGAGCGCGTCATCGTCAGCACCAATTCGGCCGGCCAGGTGCGCGAGATCGTGCTGCGGCTGCGCTTGCGCTTTCGGCTGCGGACGCGGGCCGGTGTGGTGCTGATTGCGGAAACCGAATTGCTGATCGAGCGCGAGATCAGCTTCAACGAAACCGCCGTACTTGCCAACGAAGCCGAAGAGCGGCTGCTCTACCGCGACATGCAGCGCGACCTGGTGCAGCAGTTGCTGCAGCGTCTTGCGGCGGTGCGGCTCGGCTGATTCCATTTCCATTTCGATCAGGACTTCAGGGACCTCCGCGCCAGCGCGAACATGGATTGCGGCTCGGGGTCCGCAATGACAAGCGGACTAAACAGAAATGGAATGAGCGCATCGGGCAGTGCCGCCCCAACCCTACCTCAACGCCGCATCAACGTGCTTTTGCCAAACAGGCTTTCGACCAGATCCACCGCCAGTTCGGCCGTCTGGTTGCGCATGTCGAGCGCCGGGTTCAACTCGACGATGTCCAGCGACGACAGCCGGCCAGTGTCGGCGACCATCTCCATGCAGAGCTGCGCCTCGCGGTAGGTCGGCCCGCCGCGCACCGTGGTGCCCACACCGGGCGCAATCGCCGAGTCGAGAAAATCGACATCCAGGCTGACGTGCAGATGCGTGTTGGCATCGACCAGCGCCAGCGCCAGTTCCATCGCGTGGCGCATGCCCATCTCGTCGATGTAGCGCATGTCGAAAACCTCGATGCCGAGGTCGTGCACCAGCTGCTTCTCGCCGGCATCGACGCTGCGAATGCCGATCAGCCGCAGGTCGCGCGCGTCGAGCGCCGGCCGCGCCGCCGAATACCCGCCGATCCCGACCAGCTCTTTCGGCCCCTGACCGCACAGGCAGGCCACCGGCATGCCGTGGATGTTGCCGCTCGGCGTCAGCGCGGCGGTGTTGAAGTCGGCATGCGCGTCAAACCACAGCACCCGCAGCTTCTTGCCTTGCCCGCCATTGAAGGCCCTGCAATGCCGCGCCACCGCGCTGATTGAGCCGATTGCCAGGCTGTGGTCGCCGCCCAGCATCACCGGCAACTGTCCGGCCTGCAACTCGGCGAACACCGCGTCGTGCAGCAGCCGGTTCCATTCGACGACCTGATCAAAATGCCGAAAGCCATCGACCGGCGGCAGCCACGGATTCGCCGGGCCTTGCAGATTGCCGCAGTCTTTGACCTGCAAACCGAGGCGCAGCATGGCCTCGCGCAGCCCGGCCACGCGCAGCGCCTCCGGCCCCATGCTGGCACCGCGCGCGCCGGCGCCGATGTCGGTCGGCACGCCGATCAGGCTGACCGATGAAACTGCAGATGAATGGCTCATGCCGCCACTGTAGCCAGACGTGGCCGGATCGGCGCGGCCACCGTCGCAAACCCGTCAGGTCGCACCAGGCTGTACAGGTCTTTGGGGTCGGCCAGTGCCGGAATCAGATCCAGGCTCGCGCCAAGGCCTTGCTGCAGCGCCAGCGCCTGCACGAAGCGCAGCGCCGAGAAATCCTCCACGGCAAAGCCGACCGAATCGAACAGCGTGATCTCTGAAGCCGAGCGGCGGCCCGGCTGGCGGCCTGCCAGCACTTGCCACAAGCTGGTGACTGCAAAGTCGGTGGGCATCTGCTGCAGCTCGCCTTCGATGCGGGTCTGCGGCTCGTATTCGACGAACACGCTCGCCGCGCGCAGCACATCGGCATGCAGTTCGGTTTTGCCGGGGCAGTCGCCGCCGACCGCATTCAGGTGCATGCCGGGCTCCAGCATGCCCGGTGTGACGACGGCCGCGTGCGCCTTGGCGGCGGTCACCGTGGTCACGATGTCGGTTCCCTGCACCGCTTCAGTGGTGCTGGCGCAGCGCACCAAACGCAGCCCGCTCGCGTCGGGGTTGGCCTGCAGGTTGCGCATCAGTTTGTCGGTGGCCAGTGGGTCGGTGTCGAACAACCGGATCTCGGTGATGCCCAGCAGGTGGTGAAACGCCAGCGCCTGGAATTCACTTTGCGCGCCATTGCCGATCAAGGCCATCACTCGGCTGCCGGGGCGGGCCAGTACCCGTGCCGCGACCACCGAGGTCGCGGCGGTGCGGATCGCCGTGGTCAGCGTCAGCTCGCTGACCAGCAGCGGCATGCCGGTCTCCACATCGGCCAGCACGCCGAAAGCCATGACCGTCGGCAGGCCCAGCGCGCTGTTTTTCGGGTGGCCGTTGACGTACTTGAAGGCGTAGGTCCGATCGTCGGCCACCGGCATCAGCTCGATCACGCCGTCTGCAGAATGGCTGGCGATGCGCGCCGATTTGTCAAAGTCCGGCCAGCGCAGAAAGTCTTCTTCAATGGCCTGCGCCATGCCCTGCAGGCTGGGCACGATGCCGTGGCTCTGGATCAGGCTGGCGACATCGTCGGCGCTCAGGAAGCGGGTCTGCAGCTGGCGGG
>Ga0136611_10002638_pt1 | contig 12496 bp, 9 predicted proteins | sample AntDrymUQ2232306_2_FD_106645 | JGI IMG/M metagenome (GOLD analysis project Ga0136611, IMG submission 106645) | Polar desert sand microbial communities from Dry Valleys, Antarctica - metaG UQ223 (23.06) | ecosystem: Environmental > Terrestrial > Soil > Desert | place: Antarctica: Dry Valley... | reverse complement strand
GACTAGATCGACCCTTCGACAGGGCGGCGCCCGGGGAGGGGTCCGCAGGGAACGGCCAGCCACGCGGCGTGATGCAGCGACTGCGACGTCAATAGGGCCCTGCCGAGGTGACGTGGTGACCTGCTCGCCCCCCGTCACTTCCGCCGAAACCCTATCGGGGTCGGCGCCGCCACCGGGTCCGCCCGGGGCGGCGTCGTCGTGTCCGTCGTCCAGCGTCACCAGCGCGAAAAACGGTGCCACCTCCGGCCGCGGCACTACCGCCACCACCGTCTTATTCTCCACCACCGCCCCGCTCAGCAGTTGCCGCGCCAGGCGGTTGCGTTCCGCCGGCGGTTGCCCCGCCTGGGTAGGTCGGCAGCACCACCCCGAATCGCATTGCACCCCTCCTCTTGGAAGCCTGCCGTGGTCGCGGTTCGGCCCGGCAACTGCGTGATGACGCGTGCCATTGTCCGTGATGGAGACCAAGAGCGGTCCGGCCGCACCTCTCCCAGGGTCGCGTCCCCGTCGTCGGCACCCATTGCGAAGGACGCCCCGCGCCCGATGGCTGGCTGCGGGAGGACGAGGTGCAGGGAATTTTGGGCCGATCATGCCCAAGGATCGCCAGCGCCGGGCGGTTGACGAGGTTGGGGAAGGCCCGGAGAATATCGGCTCGAAATCGCCCATCATCCGGGCAGCGGACCATCGGCCGAGCACCCGAGCCGTGCGGCACGGATCCGGCTAAGGGAGGGACGGCACCGTGACGAAGATGTTCCGGGCGGTTTCGTGGGAGGAGCTCGACCGGCACCTGCGGGCGATCGCGCGGGTCGTGCGTCTCTCGGGAACGCCCGAAGAGGCGGAGGCGTTCGACTACGTCGAGTCGACGCTCCAGGGGTTCGGCTTCGCCGTTACTCGCCACGAAAGCGACGCACTGATCGGCTACCCTCAGCACGCCTCCCTCGACCTCCTCGGCCCCGACCAGCGGTCAATCGCCGCCAACGGCTACTCGCTCAGCCCGGGTACGGGCACGGAGGGGATCGTCGCCGAATTGGCCTACGTCGGCGCGGGGATGGCCCCCGACTACGACGGCAACGACGTGCGCGGCAAGATCGTCGTGAGCGACGGGTTGGCGATGCCGGCGAAGGCGATGGCCGCGCGGCAGGCGGACGCCATCGGCCAGATCCATATCAACGACGAGCACATCCACGAGATGTGCATTTCCCCGGTCTGGGGCACGCCGACCCCGGACACCGGCCATTTGCTGCCGACGGTCCCCTCCGTCGGCATCGGCCGAGAGGACGGGGACGCGATCAAGCGGGCACTCAGCGCCAACGGGACCGTCCGGGCTCGTCTGGTGACGGACCCCTTCCGAGCGTGGGTCAAGATCCCGACGCTGACGGCCGACCTGCCGGGGAACGCCGGGGACGATTTTGTCCTCTTCAGCGGCCACGTCGACTCCTGGCATTACGGGGCCATGGACAACGGGACCGCCAACGCCACCCAGCTGGAGGTCGCCCGCCTCCTCGCCGAGCGCCGGGGCGAGCTGCGGCGCGGGGTCCGCCTCGCCTTCTGGTCCGGCCATTCCCACGGCCGGTACGCCAGCTCCGCGTGGTACGCGGATTTCGCCTGGCACGACCTGCACGAGCGCTGCGTCTGCTACGTCAACGTCGATTCGGTCGGGGCGATCGGGGCCGGCGTGCTCGAAGAGGCTCCGGTGATGGCGGAGACGTATGCCTTTGCCCGCGAGGTCCTGACCGACACGGTCGGCGTCCACCTCGACTACCGCCGGATCAGCCGCTCCAGCGACCAGTCGTTCTGGGGCCATGGGGTGCCGACCGTCTTCGCCTCCCTCTCCGAGCAAGGGCGGGACGATTCCGCGACCGGGGCGGCGCTGGCGCAACTCCTCGGCGCGGGCGGAAAGGGGGGCGGCCTCGGCTGGTGGTGGCACACCACCGAGGACACGCTCGACAAGATCGACCCGGCCAACCTCGCTCGGGACGCCGGTATCTATGCCGAGACCCTCTGGCGCCTCTGCACCGTCGACCGTCTTCCCTTCGATCCGGCCGCTGGGGCGACGGAGATCGCGGACGCGGTCGCCGGCTACGGGCAGGCCGCCGGTGGCTCGGTCGACCTCTCCCGAACCGCATCGCTGGCCCGCGACGCCGCGACCGCGATCGTCGAGGCGCTGGGCCGGACCTCGGATGCAACCCGGGCAAACGAGCTGACGATGCGGCTATGCCGCCTGCTGATCCCGGTCAACTACACCCGGCGCGGCCCCTTCGACCACGACCTGGCGCTCGGCATCCGGCCCGTGCCGGGCCTGTCCGACGCGGCGCGGCTCGCGACGCTGCCGGTCGGCTCGAACGACTTCCATTTCTTGCGAACGGGGCTGGTGAGGGAGCAGAACCGCGTCGAGCACGCGCTGCGGGCAGCGATCCGGACGTCCGAGGGGGCGTGACCTGGCGGCGATCGTGCCCCGGCCCGGTAGAACGCCCGTGGCCCCGCGGGACCGATGGAGGGTTCCCTCCGTTTGGCGATCCGCGGTGCGCTCCGACAGGAGGCGCGCCGCACGGTCGGAGGTGCGAGCACCGAGGATCGGGACGGAAGGCAACCGCGCCTAGTCCCGGATTCGGCGCGTCGGCCAATGCGAGCGTTGCGGCTCGGCGCCCGTTCGGACGCCGCACTCCGGCTATGGACACTGGCGGGCGGCGCGCTGACTGCTCAGGGGAAGGGATCGGCCGGCCATCGCACCGCCGTCGACACCATAGACCGAGCCGGTGACGAACTCGGCGGCGGGACTGGCAAGGAAGAGGACGACGTTCGCCACGTCGCTCGGCTGGCCCAGGCGCCCGGCCGGGGTCGCCGCGAGAATGGCGTCGATGTACTGCTGGCTGAGATCCCAGTCGGGCACCTCGATGAGTCCAGGGGCGACGGCGTTGACCGTGATGCCGTGGGGGGATAGTTCCAGGGCCATGACCCGGGTCAGCATGTTGACCGCCGCTTTGGTGGAGCAGTAGTGGGAGGCGCCGGCCCGGCCCGATTCGGCGGCGCCGGACGAGATGTTGATGATCCGACCGCCCCGGCCCTGGGCGACCATGGCTGTTGCCACCGCCTGACTGACCAGGAAGATGCCCCGCACGTTGGTGTCGAAGACGGCGTCCCACTCCGCTTGTGCCATCTCCAAGAAGGGCGTGTTGGGGTAGATGCCGGCGTTGTTGACCAGCACGTCGACCCGGCCGAATCGGTCCACGACGTGATCGACGGCGGTCCGAACGCTCGCCGCCTCCCGCACGTCGAGCGCGACGGCCAGCGCCGTGCCCCCGGCGGCGGTGATCGCCGCCGCGACCTCGTCCGCCGCGACCATGGTTCGGTCGGCCACCATGACAGCGGCGCCGGTCGCGCCGAACGCCTCGGCGATGCCGCGCCCAATGCCATGGCCGCCGCCGGTGACGAGCACGATCCGTCCACCCTGATCGTTGTCGCTCATGACTGCCCTCCGTCACCAGAACGCCCCGGCGCCACCCCGGGTGTGCGCTCGCCGTGAATGAAGAACCGCCGATCGCTCGCGGCGGTCACTCAACCGTTCCGCCGCCCATTCGGCCACCTTGGTCCGAGCGCCCACGCGGCCCCGAATGATTGTACGCGTAGTTGCCTGACCCACGAATCGCAACGCGGGACCGGCGTTTCGTCACGGACCGGACGGTGCTGCGTTCACCGGCAGCAGGACCCCCGGTATCCTCGAGGTCTACCGCCGACCGCGGTTGAAGTGGGACGTGCAGCCGCCGTCGACGGGAAGGACCACGCCGGTGACAAACGAGGCGTCGTCGCTCACGAGATAGGCGACGGCGGCGGCGATTTCGGCGGTCGTGCCCTGGCGGCCGAGGGGTTGCAGGGCCGCGGCGGATTCACGGCTCGCGAGGTTGGCGGCCGCGGCGTCGGACGTCATGCGGGCCCGGCGCTGGTCCATGTCGTTGTCGATGTAGCCGGGGCTGACGGCGTTGACCCGGATTCCCCGGGGGCCGTAGTCGACGGCGAGTTGCTTGGTGAGGCCGATCACGCCACCCTTGGCCGCGCAGTAGGCGGGGGCGTCGTGCGTTCCCACCATGCCGAAGGTGGAGGCGATGTTGACGATCACGCCCCGACCACTTGCCTCCAGGTGCGGGAGCGCGTACTTGGCGCTGAGGAAGACGCCACGCAGGTTGACCGCAATCACGCGGTCGAAGTCCTCTTCCGTGCACGCGTCCGCCGGCGCCGCGACGCCGGGGATGCCCGCGTTGCTGACCAGCGCGTCGAGCCGACCGAAGGTCGCCAGGGTCTCCTCGACCATCGCCCGCACCTGCCCGCCGTCGGCCACGTCGCAGGAGACGGCGTGGGCCCGGCCGCCGGCCGCCTCGATCCGGCGAACCGTTGCCGCGCCGCGGTCCACCGCGCGGTCGGCGATCACGACGCGCGCCCCCTCCCCGGCGAGGCGCTCGGCGATCGCGCCGCCGATGCCGGTCGCCCCACCAGTCACGATGGCGACCCGATCGGTCAGCCGCTGAGGTGCTCCATCCATGCCCGCGCTCCTCCCATTCTCGATGTCGACGGGTCCTGAACCGGTGGCACAGCCGATCGCCGAACCGCGGCGGACGCGAGCCATTGACGGCGGCGCCGGGACGACCGACGATCCCGCGGCATTATCGCGTCAACGGCCGTGACCAGCGAAAGGGGAAACGCGTGGAGGAGTCGGGCGGGACCGCGCCGGCGGTGAGCGCGGAGCAAGTGCGAATCCTGGCGGCGGTGGCGGGGGTCGAGCTGGGTGACGAGCGGGCCACGGCGCTCGTCCCGCAGGCCGAACCGCACCTCCGATTGATGCGGGCGGTCGACGCGATCGACCACCGCGGGGCGGAGCCGGCGGGGGAGTTTCGGCTCGACGAGGGGCGGAGGTTGACCAATGGCTGAGGCATGGCGGGAGGAACTCGCCGATCTGCCCCTGACCGAGGTGGCGGGCCGGCTGCAGCGGCGCGAGGTGTCGGCGGTCGAGTTGACCGAGGCGACACTGGCCCGGATCGATGCCATCGAGGACCGGCTCAACGCCTTCGTCACCGTGCTCCGCGAGCAGGCGCTCGCGGACGCTCGCCGGGCCGATGCGGAACGTGCCGGCGGCAAGGATCGGGGCCCGCTCCACGGTGTGCCGGTCTCCATCAAGGATCTCTTCTCGACCGCGGGCATCCGTACCACCGCCTCGTCGCGGGTGCTGGCCGACCATGTCCCAGACCAGGACGCCACCGTCGTGCGTCGCCTTGCGGCGGCGGGGGCGATCATAGTCGGCAAGACGAACATGCTCGAGTTCGCCTACGCCGCGGTACATCCCGACTTCGGCCCCACGCCGAACCCGTGGGATCTGACCCGGTCGACCAGCGGCTCCAGCAGCGGTTCCGCCGCGGCCGTCGCCGCCGGCATGGGGTACGGCTCGGTCGGATCCGACACGGGGGGCAGCATTCGGTTGCCGGCGGCGTACTGCGGCATCGTCGGTCTCAAACCGACGTACGGGCGGGTCAGTCGGCATGGAGGCGTCCCGGTCTCCTGGTCAGCGGATCACTTCGGTCCGTTGACCCGCACGGTCGCCGATTGCGCGGCGATGCTGGGCGTCATCGCCGGGGAAGACCCGCTGGACTCCACATCGGGGCGGGTGCCGGTGCCCGACTACGCGGCGTCCTTGGCGGGCGGGCTCGCCGGGAAGCGGGTGGGCATCAACGATGCCTACCTGCGCCAGAATGTCGACGCCGAGGTGGGCGCCCTGGTCGAGGCGGCGATCCGGCATCTGGAAGGGCTCGGCGCCACGGTCGAGGAAGTGAGGTTGCCGCCACCCTCGGAGGCCGTGCCGGCGCTGCTCGGCATCATCACCCCGGAGGCAACCGCGTACCACCTGCCATGGCTGCGGGAGCGGCCGGGCGACTACAGCCAGGCGGTCCGGGAGCGGCTGGAGTTGGGCGCGATCACCCCGGCGGTGAGCTACATCAAGGCGCAGCAACTCCGCCGCCGGATCACGGATGAGGTCCTGGCGGCGATGGAGCGGGTCGACCTGCTGGCGATGCCCACCGCCCCCACCGCCGCGACCCCGTTGGAGGGCGACCTGGTGACGAGCGAGGAGGCCGACCCGGAGTTGCTCGCCGCGTTGATCAATTTCACGGGGCCGTTCGACCTGACCGGGCTCCCAGCCGTCTCGATTCCCTGCGGGTTCACGGCGGCCCAGCTGCCGGTCGGGTTCCAACTCGTGGCCCGGCCGTACGAGGAGGCAGCACTCCTCGCTGCCGCCCACGCCTACGAGCAGGCGACGGGGTGGCACCGTCGTCTGCCAAGCGTCCTGGCGACCTAGGGCAGACGCGCGGGATCCCGCCCGCTTGCTCCCGATCGTCGGAGTGACGGCCGATTGCGACCGGTGAGCGGAGTGCACCGTCACCCAACCCTCTCCGTCGGTCGGCGTTGGCAATCACCCGAGACCGGATCGTGCGCCGACTGTCCGGAGGTCGGCCGCGCGATCAATCGCGCGGAGAAGGGGGCCCGCCACCCGCCGTTCTCCCATTTTTGGCACCGCCGCTGCGGGAACGAGGGCCGGATTGCCGACCTGCCCTCCTGCCGTACGCCCCCCCACCGCTAGCGCGTTTCACAGCCCGCGCAATCGCGATTGCGCGACTTCCGGCGGGACCCTATAATCGCGCCCTTCTCCGAATGCGTTCGTGCCAGTCGTATCGCTTGAGGTTGGGAGGGCTGATGGGTGCTTCAGGCCACCGTCGTTCCCGCCGAGCCGTTACCCGGACGTGCCGGCGAGGGCGTGACGCTCCCGGAAATCGAACTGGGTCGCCACCGGGGCGTAACAATCTGCTTCGCCCATCTCTGCCGCTCCATGGGTCCCCCGGTCGATGCCAAGCGACGGAGCAGGGTCACAAGCGCCCTACGGCTCGCGCCCGTCGGCAACGGCGGTGTGGTGATCGACACGGCCGCCTGGTTGGTTGGGACGGACATGCGGGCGGTGGTCCAGTGCGGCGGCGGTGGCCGTCGGCGACAACCGAACCGCCGCCTTGGCGCGAGGCCTAGTCGCGCCAGGGAGCAAGGGTGTCCGGCACTCCATGGCGAGGAAGGAGGGCCACGGAACGAAACGGCACAGATTGGATGTGAGCCATGTCGTAGTCGCTGACGGAACGCCCGAACGCGGTGCCCGCCGGCATGCGATGCCCGCTCCACACGCCCACGCTCGTCGTCACGTTGCGCAGTTGGTGTCAGCATTCGCGTTTCTCAACGGGAGACGAACAGGATGAGCGACGCACGGCAGGATCGTGATTTGGTGACTCAGGGGCTCGAGGCCCGGCTCGATCGGCGCGCGCTCCTCCGGCGCGGGGCCGGTGCGGCCGCCGGGGCCGGGGTGGCCTTCGGCGCTGGCGGGGCACTCGCGGCGCCGTCCACCACCGGGATCGGCAAGCTCGTGCGCTCCCAGGATGGGCCGAGGGAGCTGATCGTCAACATCGAGGACGACGTCAATAGCCTCGACCCCGCGAAGGGGCTCGGCACGCACACGCTTCGCACCGTCGACAACATGTACAACTCTCTGGTCGAGACGTGGGGCGACCAAGCCGAACCGCAGCCCAGCCTGGCCACGGAGTGGACCTCGGACCCGACCGGCATCGAATGGACCTTCAAGCTGCGCGAGGGCGTCAAGTTCCACGACGGCACGCCGTTCGACGCCGAGGCGGTCAAGTTCAGCATCGACCGATCCCTCTTTCCGGACCATCCGTACCACTTCCCGCCCTATCCTTTCCCGCCGTTCTTTCTGGCGAGCATCAAGGAGATCCAGGTCGTCGACCCGATGACGGTCAAGTTCGTCCTCAAGGCGGCGGACCCGACCTTCCTCGGCAACCTGGTCTGGACGACCTCGGGCATCGTGAGCCCGGCGGCGATTAAGCAGCACGGTCCGGATATCGAGACCAACCCGGTCGGCACCGGGCCGTTCAAGTTCGTCGCCTGGGAAAAGGGCAAGCGCCTCGTGATGGAGAAGAATCCCGACTACTGGGGAGGGGCACCGCAGGCCGATACCCTGATCTTCAAGCCGGTGCCGGAGGAGGCCGCCCGCCTGACCCAACTCCAGAAGGGCGACCTCAACGTGGCGGTGGCCCTGAGCCCCGAGTTCATCCCGGAGGTCGAGAAGGACGAGTCGCTCAAGCTGCTGATCGGCCCCGGCGTCCACACCTGGTACGTCCAACTCAACGTCAACTACAAGCCGCTCGACGACGTGCGCGTGCGCCAGGCGCTCAACTACGCGATCGACCGCGAGGCGATCGTCAACGACATCCTCAAGGGCGCCGCCGACGTCTCCTCCTCCTTTTCCTACCCGGGCACCTGGTCCTACGAGCCGGAGTCGGAGATCTACACCTACGATCCGGAGAAGGCCAAGTCCCTCCTCAAGGAGGCCGGGCAGGACGGCGGCTTTGACCTACTCTACCTCGTGCCCGAGTCCGGCTCCGGCATGGTCGCGCCCAAGGCGATCGGCACGGTGATGCAGGCCTACCTGGAGCAGATCGGCGTCCGCTGCGAGATCCAGACGATGGAGTGGGGGGCGTACCTGAACGAGTTCGTCGGGGCCGGGGGCATGGATCGTCCCGACTCCGGCAAGCCCCCCTTGGCGATGATCCAGATGTCGTGGATGTCCCCGGTGGCCGATCCGGGTCTCTACATCAACTACTACCTGAAGACGGGCGGCACGTTCAACGCCGGGAGCTACAGCAACCCCCAGATGGACGAGCTCCTCGACGCGGCGATGGCGACGGTCGACGTGGAGGCCCGCAAATCCGCGTACAGCGAGGCTCAAATCCTGGCCGCCCAGGAGGCGCCCTGGATCTTCATGTTCCACGCCCGCAACGTGGTTGCCACCAAGGCCAACCTGGGGGGCCTGACGCTGAACCCGAACATGAACGTGCTGAAGCTCAACACCGTGACGTTCAGCTAGTCAGGTTCGGCAACCTCACCAACGCCCAGGCCTCCTCGGCTGAGACGAGAAGCCTCCGACATCCTCCCCTCCCCCGACCGGTGTCGGGGGAGGGGACCTCCCGTACATCCCCCTCTTCTATCCGGAGAGACACGATCCATGGCCGGATTCCTCCTGCGACGCGTCGTCCACAGCGTGCCGGTGCTGATCGGGGTGACGATCGTCGTCTTCGCGATGATGCACCTGGCGCCGGGCGACCCGGCCCAGGCGATGCTCGGCCCCATGGCGACGCCCGAGAACCTGGCAAAGATCCGGCACGATTTGGGGCTGGACCGACCGCTCACCGCGCAGTATTTGAGCTGGGTCTCGCACGCGGCCCAGGGCGATTTCGGCGACTCGATCAAGATGGCCTCGCCGGTGCGCACGGAGGTGATCGACCGCTTCGGGGCGAGCCTCCTCCTCGGTGGGGCAAGCTTCGTCATCGCGATCTTGGTCGGGATCCCCGCCGGCGTTCTGTCGGCGCTCAACCGGGGGAGCGTCGTTGATCGGCTGATCATGCTGGTGATGATGGCGGGGATCTCGATGCCGCCCTTCTACCTCGGCATGCTCCTCATCGTGGCCTTCGCCTTCAAGGTCGAGCTCTTCCCCATGAGCGGGATGTATTCGACCGAGGGGTACGGGGGGATCGGCGACCTGCTGAGCCACCTCGTGCTCCCGGCCGTGACGCTGGCCGGGGCGTCGACCACGGTGATCGCCCGGATGACGCGCTCGAGCGTGCTCGAGGTGATCAACGACGACTACGTGCGGACGGCGCGGGCGAAGGGCCTGGCGGAGCAGGCCGTGGTGGTCCGCCACGTCCTCAAGAACGCCCTGATTCCGGTGATCAACCTGCTCGGTCTGCAGATCGGGTTCCTCCTCAGCGCCACGGCGCTGGTCGAAGTCGTTTTTTCGTGGCCGGGGCTCGGGCAGCTCCTCGTCTCGTCGGTGCTCGCGCGCGACCTCCCGATGCTGCAGGGGGGGGTCTTCGTGATCGCCCTCGTCTACGTCGTCACCAACATCGTCACCGACACCGTCCACGCGGCGGTCGACCCGCGGCTCCACCTGAGCTAGCGTCGCGTTGGCGGACCGCGGCCACGATCACGATCGCGTTGGGAGGGACATGGTCGGGCGGGCGGAAAAGCTCCAGCAACGGTTCGCCGGCACGGCGGAGGCGGACCTGGCGTCGGTGCGACCGCGACGGCGCCACGTAGCCGCGCGGCGTCTCTGGCGCGACAAGGTCGGGACGGCCGGCGGCGTGGTCTTCGTCCTCATAGTGCTGGCCGCCGTGGCCGCGCCGGTGGTGGCGCCGACCGATCCCGACGCGATCTCCCTGTCGGATCGGTTCGCGCCGGTGGGGAGCGACGGGTACCCGCTCGGGGCGGACGCCTTCGGGCGCGATCTGCTGAGCCGGATCATCTGGGGCGGGCGCGCGTCCCTGGCGGTGGGGCTGTCCGCGACGCTGATCGCCATGTCGATCGGCGTCCTGATCGGGTCGGTGAGCGGATACATGGGGGGCACGGCCGACACGGTGATCATGCGCGTCACCGACGTCCTGCTCGCCTTCCCCTACATCCTGCTCGCGATCGTCATCGTCGGCACGCTCGGGCCGGGGCTGTTCAACGCGATGCTCGCCGTCGCCATCAGCGGCATCCCGTTCTACATTCGCCTGATGCGGGGCATGGTCGTCAGCCTCCGGCAGCAGCAGTACGTGGAGGCGGCGACGGCGATCGGGGCCACCCACGCCGCCATCCTGCGCCGCGCCATCCTGCCGTCGATCATGCCCTACATCATCGTCAGCTTCACGATCAACGTCGGCTGGCTAATCCTCGAAGCGGCGGGGCTGAGTTTTCTTGGGTTGGGGGCGCAACCGCCCACCTCGGAGTGGGGGGCGATGCTCTCGGAGGCCAGGAGCTACGTGACGGTCGCGCCGCACGCGGCCATCGTGCCGGGCATCGGCATCTTCGTCGTCGTCATCTCGCTGAACCTTTTCGGAGATGCACTGCGCGACGCGCTTGATGTTCGGTTGCGCGACTGACCCGTCGTCCCACCACCTGGGGGCCTGGGGGCCGCGGTACGACACCGACGGACACCGTCACGAGCCGGTCGCGTGGTCTCGCGGCAGTTCGTCGGCTGTCCGGTCTCCGAGGGGATTGGACTTTGCCCGCCCAAAGGAGGCTTGATGACCACCCCAGGAGAGGCCCCGCTCACGATCGCCACCGTCGGCGACTTTATGCTCGAGCGGCGACCCGAGCCAGCCGACATCCAGGCCGTCCGTCGACTCTTCGCCGGCGCCGATCTGGTGATCGCCAACGTCGACACCGTCCTTTCGGAGCGGGGCACGCCGGTGCCGAAGTGGGCCAACCTGAAGGGTCCCCGGGCGATCGCGGCCGACCTGAAGGCCATGGGGATCGACGTCGTGGCGATGGCGAACAACCACGCGATGGACTTCCGAGCGGAGGGGATGCTCGACACCTGCAGCGCCTACGACGAGGTCGGCGTGAGGCACGCGGGCGCCGGAGCAAACCTCGCCGCGGCCTGCGCCCCCGCGCTCGTCGACGTCCGCGGGCGGCGGGTGGCGATCCTGTCGCTGGCGTCAACCCTGCCGCCGGAGTCCGCGGCGGGTCCGAGTTGGCCCGGGATCGCACCGGTCCACGTCCGGTACGCGTTCGCGATCGACGAGTCGCTGATGGCGGAACAGCCGGGGACCACGGCCGAAGTCCGCACCCAGCTGGACGAGCGCGACCTGGCGCGAGCACGAGCCGACGTGGCGTCGGCCCGGGAGACGGCCGACGTGGTGCTGGTTGTCGTCCACTGGGGCGTCCCGGCACCGTGGCGGGCGCCGGGCCACTCCGTCCTCCAGGACTACCAGCGCCCGCTTGCGCACGCGCTGATCGACGCCGGAGCCGACGCGGTGATCGGCAACCACGCGCACGAATTGCACGGCGTCGAGCTCTACCGGGGCAACCCGATCGCCTACTGCCTCGGCAACTTCTGGATCGACACCATCGCGCTCTATCCTTGGATGGGGAAGGAGTCGCTCGTGCTCCGGCTGACGGTGGGAACGGATGGACCGCCCGAAGCCGAGGTGATGCCGGTGTACCTGGATGGAGTCGGCGTGCCTCGGCCGGACCCGGAGGGCCGGGCGACGGCGGTGTTGGACCGATTGAGCCGGGAGTTGGGGGCGAGAATCGATGACCGGGAGGGGCGGCTCATTGTGCGGGGGCAATGAACCACCCAGGATCTCTAGGAAGCCATCGGCGGGGTAACCCGTTCGTCGGGGAGGAAGGCCCTGCAATTCGGCCCTTCATTTCTTCGTCACCGCGCAGGCGGCGTCCCTCGGCGCCGCCCCCGTCGATCCACTCCCCGGCGTGAGATCGAGGGCGACGGGGTGCGGGCCCGCCATGTTCCCGCGGGGACGGCTGGTTCCATCCCGGCGCTCGTCCCCCGGACGTCTAGGCCGGTTCACCAATCGATTCGCGATGGTATCCGCCGCGCGAGGGGACAGAAGCGCCTGGATACGTG
>Ga0136611_10002637_pt1 | contig 12502 bp, 11 predicted proteins | sample AntDrymUQ2232306_2_FD_106645 | JGI IMG/M metagenome (GOLD analysis project Ga0136611, IMG submission 106645) | Polar desert sand microbial communities from Dry Valleys, Antarctica - metaG UQ223 (23.06) | ecosystem: Environmental > Terrestrial > Soil > Desert | place: Antarctica: Dry Valley... | reverse complement strand
TTTGGACGCCGAGGATCGCTACCTGTTCTGGAACCGGCGCTATGCGGAGCTGCATTCGGAGAGCCCGCACCTGAGGCCGGGGCTGCCCTTCAGGCGCATCGTCGAGATCGGCGTGGAGGCGGGCGCCTATCCCGAGGCGCGGGGTCGCGAGCGCGAGTGGATCGAGGCGCGGATGGCGCGCCACGCGCTTCCCCAAAGCAGCGAGGAACAGCAACTTCCCAACGGACGCTGGATCCGAATCGAGGAACGGAGAACGCCGGACGGCGGCAGCCAGAGCGTGGCGGTGGACATCACCGAGCTGAAACGCGCCCTGCACGAAGCCCAGGCCGCCGATCGGGCCAAGAGCGAATTCCTGGCCAACATGAGCCACGAGCTGCGCACGCCGCTGAACGGCGTGCTCGGATTGGCGGACGTGCTCGCCATGACCTCGCTCGACGACGCGCAGCGCGACATCGTCGAAACCATTCGCGGCTCGGCGGACGACCTGAAGCGGCTGCTCTCGGACGTGTTGGACATCGCCCGGATCGAGGCCGGCCGCGTGGAGATAGTGGATCGCCGGTTCGATCTGGTCGAGGCCGTGCGGGCGGCGGTGGCGCTGGCGCGTCCGGCCGCGGCGGAGAAGGGCCTTCGGCTCGACCTTGGCTTCGACGAGTTCGCAGGCGGCGTGGTCGAGGGCGACGAAACCCGCGTCAAGCAGGTGTTGGCGAACCTGCTGGGCAATGCGGTCAAGTTCACCGATGCGGGAGCCGTCACTCTGACCGTCCGGACGCTGAACGACGGCGGGCGGCTGTTCGAAGTCCGCGACACCGGCATCGGTTTCGATCCGGCGGACGCCGAGCGCCTGTTCGCCAGGTTCAGCCAGGCCGACGCCTCCGACACCCGGCGGCACGGCGGAGCCGGTCTGGGGCTGGCGATCTCGCGCGACCTCGCGGAACTGATGGGCGGGACGCTGAAGGCATCCAGCGAGGCGGGCGAGGGCTCGGTGTTCTCGCTCGTGCTGCCGTTCCGCGGAGCGGGTTCGACGGCGCTCGCGGCCTAGGCGCTTCTCCCGGCGTTTCCGACGCTCTAAGAACGCTCCGGGATTCAAGGAGCCGACGATGACCGACTTGGCCGCGCCGGCGGACTTCGTGCTCGAGCCGGAAGCGGCGCTGCCGCCCGCGCCCGCGGCGGCTCCGTGTTACGGCCGGGTGCTGCTGAAGGTGTCGGGCGAGGTCCTGATGGGGGACCAGGGCTACGGCATCGACATGAAGACGGTGGCGGCGGTGGCGGAGGAGGTGGCGGGCATCGTGCGCACGGGCGTGCAGCTGTGCTTGGTGATCGGCGGCGGCAACATCTTTCGCGGGCTGTCGACCGCCGCCAGCGGCATGGAGCGGGCCAGCGCCGACTACATGGGCATGTTGGCAACGGTGATGAACGCCCTGGCCATGCAGAACGCGCTGGAGAAGATCGGCGTCGACACCCGCGTGCAGTCGGCCATCCCGATGGCGGCGATCGCGGAGCCCTACATCCGGCGCCGGGCGCTGCGGCACCTGGAAAAGGGCAGGGTGGTGATCTTCGCCGCCGGGACCGGCAACCCGTTCTTCACCACCGACACCGCCGCGGCGCTGCGGGCGGCGGAGATGGGCTGCGACGCTCTGCTGAAGGGGACCAGCGTCGACGGGGTCTATACGGCCGACCCCAAGCGGGATCCGGCCGCCCGCCGCTACGATCGGCTCGGCTACATGGACGTCCTGGCGCAGGACTTGCGCGTGATGGACGCCTCGGCCATCAGCCTGATGCGCGAGAACGCGATCCCCATCGTGGTCTTCTCGATCCGCTCGCCCGGCGCGCTGGCGCGGGTGCTGAACGGGGAGGGGCCGCACACCGTCATCTGCGAAGACCCGAGCGCCTGATCCGTCCGTAGGAGCCCGTCATGGCCAAGCCCGACCTGTCGACGTTCAAGACCCGCATGGACAAGGCGGTGGACGCGCTGAAGGAGGAATACCACGGCTTGCGCACCGGCCGCGCCAACTCGGGCCTGGTAGAGCACGTGCAGGTGGAGGCCTACGGCTCGACCATGCCGTTGAACTCGGTGGGGGCGATCAGCGTGCCGGAGCCGCGGATGATTACGGTCAGCGTCTGGGACAAGGGCATGGTCGGAGCGGTGGAGAAGTCGATCCGCGCGGCGGGGCTTGGGCTGAACCCGGTGACCGACGGCACCACCATCCGCATCCCGATCCCCGCGTTGACCGAGGAGCGGCGGCGCGACCTCGCCAAGCTGGCCGGCAAATACGCCGAGACGCAGCGGATCGCCGTGCGCAACGTGCGGCGCGAGGCGATGGAGGCGCTGAAGGCGGCGGAGAAGGACCACGAGGTCAGCGAGGACGAACGCAAGAAGCTGGAGCACGACGTGCAGGCGGCCACCGACGCGGCGATCAAGCGGGTGGACGACGCCTTGAAAACCAAGGAGCATGAGATAATGCAGGTTTGATGACGGTCGAGTCGGGCTTAGACTTTCCACGACGCTTGAAGGCCTGACACGAATGTCGATCCGCCCGCGCGAGGCCGTCCATCCGATGGGGCCGCGCCACGTCGCCATCATCATGGACGGCAACGGCCGCTGGGCGAAGGCCCGCGGGCTGCCGCGGGCCGCCGGGCACAAGGCCGGCGTGGACGCGCTGAAGCGCACGGTGGAGGCGGCGGGGGAACTGGGCCTGGAATGGCTGACGGTGTTCGGCTTTTCCACCGAGAACTGGTCGCGACCTCCTCCGGAGGTCAGCGGGCTGATGGACCTGATCCGCGCCTATGTGAAATCCGACCTGGACCGGCTGGAGCGGGAGGGCGTGCGGGTTCACGTGATCGGCTGCCGCGAGGGGCTGGCTCCGGACATCGTCGACATCATCCAGCGCGCGGAGGCGCGCACGGCGAAGAACGACCGCTTCCACCTGCAGGTGGCGTTCAACTACGGCGGGCGGGCGGATATCCTGCGGGCGGCGGAGCGGGCAGCGACCACCGCCGCGGCGGCGGGAAGGCCGATCGCGGAGAGCGACTTCCATTCGGAGCTGTCGACGGCCGCCTCGCCGCCGCTGGACCTGATCGTGCGCACCAGCGGCGAGCGGCGGCTGTCCAACTTCCTGTTGTGGGAGGCGGCCTACGCCGAGCTGATCTTCCAGAGCGTGTTCTGGCCGGACTACGGGCGGGAGCATCTGGCGTTCGCCCTGGACGATTTCCGGTCGCGCCAGCGGCGGTTCGGCGGCTTGGTCACAGATGACGTTCTGGCCGTCGGGTAAGGCGTTCGACTGGCGCAATCTGGGCGTTCGTCTGGTGTCGGCGCTGGTGCTGGCACCGGCGGCGATCGTGGCGGCGTACTTCGGCGGCTGGGTGTTCCTGCTGATGGTCGGCGTGGGCGCGGCACTGCTAGCCATCGAATGGGCGCTTATGAGCGCGCCCCGGACCCCCACCCGCATGGCCGCGATGATCACCGCGGCGGTGGTGGCGGCGGTCTGCACGCTCTACTCCGGCCACCCGGTGCTGGCCTGGATCGTGGCGCTGGCGGGCGCCGGGGCTGCGGCGCTGGTCGCTCTGCCGCTGAAGAGCCGCACGGGCGACGCGGCCTTCGGCGTGCTCTACCTGGCGACGCCGGCGCTGGCGCTGATGTGGCTGCGGGGGCCGGCCGGCGATCAATCGGGTCTGTCCTGGACCATCCTGGTGCTGGCCACCGCCTGGGCGGCGGACTCGGCGGCCTTCCTGGTGGGGAGCGTGGTGAAGGGACCCAAGCTCTGGCCGCGGTTCTCGCCCAACAAGACCTGGTCGGGGTTCGTCGGCGGCCTGTTCGCGGGCGCGGGCGCCGCTTGGTCGGTGGCGGAGCTGACCGGCGTGCCCTCCGACTCGCGGATCGCGCTGGGGGCTGGATTGCTGTGCGCCTTTGCGACCATGGCCGGGGATCTGCTGGAGTCGATGCTGAAGCGGCGGTTCGGGGTGAAGGACTCCGGCGATCTGATCCCCGGTCACGGCGGGCTGCTCGACCGGGTCGACGGGCTGCTGACCGCCATAGTGGTCATGGCCGGCGTGCGGCTGGGCGTTGAGACCGGGGCCTTCGCATGGCTCTGAAGCGGCGGGTGGCGGTGCTGGGCTCCACCGGGTCGGTAGGCGTGTCGACGCTCGACCTGCTGGCGGAAGGGCGGGCGAGCGGGGCTCTGGACGTGGAGGTGGTGGCGTTGGCCGCGGCGGGGCGCAACCTCGACCTGCTGGCCGAGCAGGCGCGGACGTGGCGGCCCGAACGGGTGGTGGTCGCCGATCCCGCGACCCGGGAAGCGCTGCAAGCGCGGCTCGTGCGGACCGACGTGGTGGTCGAGTGCGGCCCCGAAGCGGTGGAGGACGCCGCGGCCTCGGCCCCGTGGGTGATGTGCGCCATCGTCGGGGCGGCGGGGCTGCGCTCGACCTTCGCCGCGGCGCGCGCCGGGGCGACCGTGGCGCTGGCCAACAAGGAGAGCCTGGTCTGCGCGGGGCCGCTCGTGATGCGCGAGGCGGAGCGGGCCGGGGGGGCGGTGATCCCCGTGGACTCGGAGCACTCGGCCATTTTCCAGGTGCTGCCGCGCGAGCACGTCGAGCGCGTCGACCGGCTGATCCTGACATGTTCCGGCGGGCCGTTCCGGGAGCGGTCTCGGGCGGACATGGCGACCGCCACGCCCGAGCAGGCGGTGGCGCACCCGCGGTGGTCGATGGGCGCCAAGATATCCGTCGACTCGGCCACTCTGATGAACAAGGGGCTGGAGCTGATCGAGGCCTCCTACCTGTTCGGCGTGGAGGAGGGGCGGATCGAGGTGCTGATCCATCCCGAATCGATCGTGCACAGTCTGGTCCGCTACCGCGACGGATCGACGCTGGCGCAGCTGGGCGAGCCGGACATGCGCACGCCCATCGCCGTGGCCCTGGCCTGGCCGGACCGGCTGGACTGGGGCGCGCCCCTACTGGAGCTCGCGCGGCACGGGAGCCTGAGCTTCGAAGCGCCTGACGCGGAACGCTTTCCCGCCCTGGTGATCGCCCGAGACGCCTTGCGGGCGGGCGGCGCGGCGCCGGCGGTGATGAACGCAGCCAACGAGGTGGCGGTGGCCGCCTTCCTCGGGCGACGGGTCGGCTTCCTCGACATCGCCGCAATCGTGGTCGAAACGCTGGACCGCTGCGCGCCGAACCGGACGTCCGACGACGGACTGGAGGGCGCGCTGGAAGCCGACCGCACAGCCCGGCGGGTCGCGCACGAGGTCCTTGCCGGTCGGCGGGCCGCCTGAGACGAGAGGGGGAGGGACGCTGATGATCGACGCCGTTCGCGCCTTCGCCGCCGCCGTGCTGCCGTTCCTGTTCGTGCTGCCGTTGGTGGTGATCGTCCACGAGCTCGGCCATTTCCTGGTCGCCAAGGCCTTCGGGGTGAAGATCGACCAGTTCTCACTGGGGTTCGGCAAGGCGCTGATGCACTGGCGCGACCGCTCGGGCGTGGAATGGCGGGTCGGCTGGATACCGCTGGGCGGCTACGTCCGCTTCGCCGGCGACGAGAACGCCTCCTCCAGCCTGCCGGACAAGGATTCGCTCGACGCCCTGCGCGAGGACATCCGGCGGCGTGAAGGACCGGGCGCGGAACGGAAGTATTTCCATTTCAAGCCGATCTGGCAGCGGGCGCTGGTGACGGCCGCCGGGCCGGTGGCGAACTTCCTGCTGGCGATCGCGCTGTTCGCCGTCCTGCTGTCGGCCATCGGCGAGTCGGTGACGCCGGCGCGGGTGACCGCGGTGGTCGCCGGCACGCCGGCGGCGCGCGCGGGCTTCCAGCCCGGCGACCTGATCCGCAGCATGGATGGGCGCGCGGTCGGCGCTTTCGAGGATCTGCGCGGCTACGTGCTGCTGCGCTCGGGCGAGCCGATCCGTTTTCTGGTCGACCGCGGCGGCACGCCGGTGACGCTCACCGCCACGCCGGAGCGGCGCACGGTGACCGACCCGCTCGGCAACGAGATTCGCATGGGCGTGCTGGGCGTCGAAGCGCGCGCCCGGCCTGAGCGCCGCCGTTACGACCCGATCACGGCGCTCGGCAAGGGCGCGGAGCGGACCTGGGGGGTGCTCGACACCACCCTGACCTACCTCGGGCGCGTGGTGACCGGGCGCGAATCGGCGGCGCATCTGTCGGGCCCGCTGGGGATCGGCGACGCCGCGCGGCAGGTCGCCGAATACGGCGGCGAGGGCGGGCGCGACTTCGGCGAGCGGATGCTCGGAGCGATCGTTGCGCTGCTCAGCCTGGCGGCGGTGATCTCCGTCGGGCTCGGCTTCATGAACCTGTTGCCGGTGCCGGTGCTGGACGGCGGGCACCTGGCCTTCTACGCTTACGAAGCCGTGGCCAAGCGGCCCGTGACCGAGCGCGTGCAGGGTGTCGCCTACCGGGTGGGACTTGCCATGCTGCTCGGATTGATGTTGTTCGCCACCTGGAACGACCTGCAGCGACTGCGCGTGTTCCAGGCTTTCGGCGGGCTGTTCTCCTGAACGCCCGCTCCTTCCCACGACGGATGTCGACCGCCATGGCGCCGAAACGCGTTCGCCGCGCCGTGCTTCTATCGAGCGCGGCCCTGATCATCAGCGGCGGTTCGGCCGCGGGCGCCTGGGCCCAGACCGCGCCGGCGCCCCCGCCGCAGCCCGCGCCGACGACCGACACCGTGCAGGTCCCTCTGCCGCCGGCCACGACGCCGGACACGGCGGCGCCGGCCTCGGCCGTGCAGATCCCGCTGCCCGCTCCGACGACCGCGGAACAGCCGCCGACCGGCGGCACGGGCGAAATCCAGATTCCCACCGGCCAGCCGCCCGCCTCGCCTTCCGGCGTGCCCGCCACCGACCCCACCACCGGCGCGCCGGTCGCCACCCAGACCGAGGGCGTGGTCGTCGAGCGCATCGTCGTCGAAGGCGCCGAGCGGATCGAGACCGGCACGGTGCTGTCCTACCTGCCGATCCGCCGCGGCCAGACCGTGGGCGACGAGCAGCTCGATCTGGCGGTGGAGACGCTCTACCGCACGGGCCTGTTCTCCGACGTGGACGTCAGCCTGCGCGGCTCCGACCTGGTGATCCGGGTCGCCGAGAACCCGATCATCAACCAAGTGACCTTCGAGGGGAACGACGCCCTCTCGACGGAGCGCCTGCGCGAGGAGGTGACCATCCGCCCGCGCGGCGTGTTCACCCGCGCCCGCGTGCAGCAGGACGTGCAGCGGTTGGTGGAGGTCTATCGCCGTTCGGGCCGGATCGGCGCGACGGTGACGCCGCAGATCGTCGAGCTGCCTCAGCGGCGGGTCGACCTGGTGTTCGTCATCGACGAGGGTCCGCGCACCGGCATCCTGCGGGTCAACTTCATCGGCAACGAGGAGTTCTCCGACGGCGACCTGCGCGACGTGGTGATCACCGAGGAGTCGCGGTTTTACCGCTTCTTCTCCACCAACACGAACTACGACCCCGACCGGCTGGAGGCCGACCGCGAGCAGCTGCGAGAGTTCTACCGCAACCGCGGCTACTACGACTTCCGGGTAATCTCGGCGGTGGCCGAGCTGACGCCGCAGGAGGACGCCTTCTCCATCACCTTCACGGTGGACGAGGGCGAACAGTATCGGTTCGGCAATCTGACGGTGAACACCGAGCTGCGCCGGCTCGACCCCCAGTTCCTGCGCGCTTTGATCCCCATCCGCCAGGGCACGATTTACGAAGACCGGCAGGTGGAGTCGGCGGTCGACACCCTGACCTTCGCGGCCGGCTCGGCGGGCTTCGCCTTCGTCGACATCCGGCCGGAATACACCCCCAACCGCGAGGCGCGGACCATCGACGTGGCCTTCAACGTCCGCGAGGGGCCGCGGGTCTATGTCGAGCGCATCGACGTGGTCGGCAACAGCCGCACGCTCGACCGGGTGATCCGGCGCGAACTGCTGGTGGCCGAAGGCGACGCCTACAACCGTGTGCTGGTGGAGCGGTCGCGCACTTCGCTTCGGGCGCTGGGCTTCTTCCGCGACGTAACCATCGAGAACAGCGAAGGCAGCGCCCCCGACCGCACCAACATCCGCGTGGCGGTGCAGGAACAGCCCACCGGCACCCTGTCGTTCGGCATCGGCTTCAGTTCGGTGGACAACTTCCTGGTCGACCTAGGCGTCGAGGAGCGGAACTTTCGGGGGCGGGGGCAGAACCTGCGCCTGCGGCTGTCGCTCGGTGCGCTGCGGCAGACGCTGGACTTCTCCTTCACCGAGCCGCGGTTTCTGGGCCGGGACCTGGCGGGCGGGATCGACTTCTTCTCCTACCGCTACGATTACAGCGACTTCGCTGCGTTCGACACCTCGCAGACGGGCGGGCGGCTGCGGCTCGGTTTCCGCGTGTCCGAGTATGCGACCATGTTTACGCGCTACAACCTGCAGAGCGACACGGTCAGCGTCGACGGGGCCTCCTGCGAACTGGGACTGGTGTCGCGGTCCATCTGCGACCAGGCGGGGTCGCGGATCACCAGCCTGGTCGGCTACACCCTGTTCTGGGATCGCCGCAACGATCCGGTGCGGCCGACGCGCGGCTTCGACTTCACCGGACGGCAGGACTTCGCCGGGCTGGGCGGCGACGTGAACTACGTGCGTACCGAGGTCGAGGGCACCGCCTACTACGGTTTCCGGCCGCAGTGGGTGCTGCAGGTCGGCGGCCAGGCGGGCTATATCCAGGGCTGGGGCGGCGACCAGGTCCGCATCAACGACCGCTTCTTCAAGGGCGGCTACAGCTTCCGCGGGTTCGAGGTGGCGGGGCTGGGTCCGCGCGACCTGACCTTCCGCGACGCGCTGGGCGGCAACCTCTACGCCATCGGCACCGCCGAGCTGCGCTTCCCCACGGGCCTGCCTGAGCAGTACGGCATCTCCGCCGCGGTGTTCGCCGATGTGGGCACCGTGGGGCTGCTCGACGAGGAGCAGATCACCAGCGACGCCATCCGCGACGACCTGTCGCTGAGGGCCGCGGTGGGCCTCAGCATCTTCTGGACGTCGCCGCTCGGTCCGATCCGGTTCGACTTCAGCCAAGTTTTGGCCAGAGAAGACTACGACAAGACCGAAACCTTCCGGTTTTCCACCAACACGCAATTCTAAGGCTTGCTCATGCGCTCCCTTCGGCCGTCCGCGGCCGCCCTGACCATTCTCGCCACCCTGGCCGCCGGCGCCGCTTCGGCCCAAGCCCCGGCGCCGCCCGCCGGCGCCCAGCTGACCAATCCGGGGCCGGCGCTGCCCGGCGTCTGCATCATGGACAGCAACCGGGTCATCCAGACCTCCGCGGTCGGTCGCGCCGTGGCCGCCCGGCTGCAGCAGCTGGGCCAGCAGGTCCGCGCCGAACTGCAGCCGCAGCAGACCGCCATCGAGACCGAGGCGCGCACGCTGGACACCCAGCGCGCCACGCTGCAGCCGGCGCAGCTGCAGCAGCGCGGCGGCGCGCTACAGACGCGCTACGCCACCTTCCAGCAGCTCGCCGAGATCCGCGGTCGCGAACTGCAGGCCACCGAGCAGGTGGCGATCCGTCGCGTCGGCACGGAGATGCAGCCGGTGGTCAACCAAGTGTACGGCCAGCGCGGCTGCGGCCTGCTGCTCGATCGCAACTCGGTGATCGCCGCCAATCCGGCGATGGACATCAGCGACGCGGTCATCCAGGGCCTGAACGCCCGCATCCAGACCTTCACCTTCGAGCGCGAGCGGGCGCCGGCCCAGGGCGCGGCCCCGGCGGCGGGCGCGGCCCGTCCGGCGACCCCGCCGACGACCCCGCCTCGCCGGTAAGGGCAGGGGGCGGAGTGCCCGACGCCCGCTTCTTTGAGAGCCGGGGTCCGCTGGACCTCGCCGCGTTGGCCGACGCCTGCGGCGCCGAGCTTCTGGACCAGGAGTTCGGCGAGCGCCTGATCGACGGCGTGGCCCCGCTCGGTCGCGCCGGTCCGCGCGAGGTCAGCTTCTTCGCCGATCGCCGATACCTGGACGGCCTGAAGGCCACTGGCGCCGGCGCGGTGGTGGTCCCGCCCAATCAGGCGGACCAGGCGCCCGACGGCTGCGCGCGACTGGTCAGTCCCGAGCCGCAGGTGGCCTATGCGCGGGCGGGCCTGCGGCTGCACGCGGCGATCCGTCACGACAGCCGCGATCCCACCATCCACCCCGACGCGCGGCTTGAGGCGGGCGTAGTGCTGGGCCCCGACGTGGTGATCGGCCCCGGCGCGGCGATCGGGCGGGGCACCTACATCGGCGCGCACGCGGTGATCGGACCCGGCGTGCACATCGGCCGCGATTGCCGGATCGGTCCCAACGTGGTGATGACCCACACCCTAATGGGCGACCGGGTGCGGGTGCTGGCGGGCGCTGTGATCGGCGAGGCCGGCTTCGGCATCGCGGTAGGCAAGGACGGGGCGCTCGACATGCCCCAGCTCGGCCGGGTGATCGTGCAGGACGGCGTGACCATCGGGGCGAACACCTGCATCGACCGGGGCGCCTACGACGACACGGTGATCGGGGAGAACACTAAGATCGATAACTTGGTGCAGATCGGGCACAACGTGACGCTCGGGCGGAACTGTCTGCTGGCGGCGCACACCGGCATCTCCGGCAGCTGCAAGGTAGGCGACAACGTCTTCTTCGGGGGAAGGGCGGGGATCAGCGACCACATCACCATCGGCGACGGGGCGCGGATCGCCGCGGCGGCCGGCGTGATGAAGGACGTGCCGGCCGGGGAGATGTACGTGGGCTCGCCCGCGCGGCCGATCCGCCGGTTCATGCGCGAGACCGCCTGGCTGGCGCGGCAGGCCAAGGGGCGGGCGGGGGGCGGCGAGTGAGCGAGATCGACGAGGCCGCCACGGGAGAGGCCGTGGAGTTGCCGGAGGTTCTGCGGCGGATTCCGCACCGGTTCCCCTTCCTGCTGGTCGACCGCTGCGAGGCCTACGTCGCCTTCGAGAGCATCGTCGGCGTCAAGGGCGTGACCTTCAACGAGCACTTCTTCCAGGGCCATTTCCCCGGGAACCCGGTGATGCCCGGGGTGCTGATCGTCGAGGCGCTGGCGCAGGCCGGGGCGGTGTTGATGTCCAAGTCGCTGGACGCCGACATCAACGGCGTCACCATCATGTTCGCGAAGCTGGAGAACGCCCGTTTCCGCCGGCCGGTGAAGCCGGGCGACCAGCTGCGCCTGCATGCCGAGGTGCTGAAGCATCGCGGCGACCTGTTCAGCTTCAAGGGCAAGGCCCGCGTCGGCGAGGTGGTCGCCGCCGAGGCCGAGTGGACCGCCATGGTGGTCCGCAACGCGCCATGACGACAGAGGTCCATCCCACCGCCATCGTCCACCCAGGCGCGGAACTGGGCGAGGGGGTGGAGGTCGGGCCCTACTGCATCGTCGGCGCCCAGGTCCGCATCGGTGAGGGAACTCGGCTGCTGTCGCACGTGGTGGTGGACGCCGTCACCGAGCTCGGCGAGGGCTGCACCGTGTTCCCGTTCGCGCACCTCGGCGGAACGCCGCAGCACAGCGCCTATCGCGGCGAACCGACCCGGCTGGTGATCGGTCCGCGCAACACCATCCGCGAACACGTGACCATGCACGCCGGTACGGTCGGCGGCGGCGGGGTGACCAGCGTGGGCTCCCACGGCCTCTACATGGTCAACAGCCACGTGGCGCACGACTGCGTCGTGGGCGACCACGTGACCCTGGCCAACAACGCGGCGCTCGGCGGACACGTGCGGGTGGGCGACTGGGTGTTCGTCGGCGGGCTGGCGGGCGTGCACCAGTGGAGCCGGATCGGCCGCTACGCCTTTGTCGGCGCCAGCGCCATGGTGACCAAGGACGTGATCCCCTACGGCTCGGTCTGGGGCAACCACGCGCACCTGGAGGGACTGAATCTGGTGGGGTTGAAGCGGCGGGGCTTCGGTCGGCAGACGGTCAACGATCTGCGCGCCGCCTACCGCCTGCTGTTCGCCGACGAGGGCACCTTCGGCGAGCGACTGGCGGACGTGGCCGAGACCTACGCGGGATCGCCGGAGGTTTCGGAGATCGTGGAGTTCATCCGCTCGGACGCGAACCGGCCGCTGTGCTTGCCGGGGACTTGAGGCGGTGCTGGGGCTGATCGCCGGGGGCGGAGCGCTGCCGATGGAGATCGCCGAACGCCGGGTCGCCGCGGGCGAGGGCGTGTTCGTGCTGCGGCTGAAGGGGATCGCCGACGGGGCGCTGTCGCGGTTTCCGGGGCAGGAGGTGGGGCTGGCCGAACTGGGCGGGATGATCCGGGCGTTCCGGGCGGCGGGCGTCGATCGCGTGTGCTTGGCGGGCAAGGTCAGCCGGCCGGATTTCGCCGCGCTGAAACCGGACCTGCGCGGCCTGCAGGCGCTGCCCGCCGCGATCAAGGCGGCGGGGCGGGGGGACGACGCCCTGTTGCGCTTCCTGGTGCAGGAGTTCGAGAAAGAGGGTTTCGAGGTGGTGGGCGCCGAGCAGGCGGCGGGCGGCGGGTTGTCTCTCTCCTACGGTCCGCTCGGCGCCCACC
>Ga0136611_10002636_pt1 | contig 12502 bp, 13 predicted proteins | sample AntDrymUQ2232306_2_FD_106645 | JGI IMG/M metagenome (GOLD analysis project Ga0136611, IMG submission 106645) | Polar desert sand microbial communities from Dry Valleys, Antarctica - metaG UQ223 (23.06) | ecosystem: Environmental > Terrestrial > Soil > Desert | place: Antarctica: Dry Valley... | reverse complement strand
CGGCATTCCCTCGCGCCACCCGCGGCGGCCTTCGCGGAGCCGTCGGCGCTCCGGCATTCCCTCGCGCCACCCGCGGCGGCCCCTCTCGCGCCGCCTCCGGTCTCCGCGCTGAGCTACTCCGCGCTCTCGCGGTTCGCGCAGTGCGGGTACCGGTTCTACCTCGAGCGGGTTCTGCGGCTGCCCGAGCAGGACGCGCCCCCGATCCCTGGAGGGGCGGCGCCCACGCTGCTCGACCCCCGGGTGCGTGGCTCGATCGCCCACGAGCTGCTCGAGGAGCTGACGGCGCCCGACGACAAGCGGATCCGCGAGCAGGCTGCGCGTCACGACGCAGAGCTGACCGATGCGGATGTCGCCGACATTCGCGCGCTCGTCGAGAACGGGCTGGCGAGCGAACTGATGCAGCGGGTGACCGCCGCCGCCGAACGGCACGTCGAGGAGTCCTTCGCCCTCGCGCTGACGGCGCCCGAGCATGCTCACGTCCCGCTGTTCACCGGCTTCATCGACCTGCGGGCGATCGAGGCCGACGGCACCGCCCTGATCGTCGACTACAAGACCGATCGCCTGGACGGCGCCGATCCCGAAGCAGTGGTCGAGCACGGTTACGGCGTGCAACGGCGGCTCTACGCGCTCGCCGCCCTGCGTGCCGGTGCTCCCCGCGTCGAGGTCGCCCACCTGTTCCTCGAGCGCCCCGCCCAGCCCGCGGTCGCCCGTTACGACGCCGCGGAGGCAGACGAACTCGAGGCGCAGCTCGCGCTCGAAGCCGCCGACGTCCTGTCGGGACGCTTCGCGGTCGCAGAGCTTCCCCACCGTGATCTGTGCGCGACCTGTCCCGGTCGCGGCGGGCTGTGCTCGTGGCCCGAGGAGGTCACGTTGCGCTCGCTGGCTGACGGCGACTAGTTCCCCGCCGTGATCTCCTGGGCGAGCGACACCACGGTCATGCTGCGGCTGCGCGCCTCGGATCGCAGCTGTTCGAACGCCGCGCGCTCGCCCAGCCCGTGGCGCTCCATCAGTCGGCCCTTGGCCCGCTCGATGAGCGCGCGCCGCTCGAGCGCGAACTCGAGCTGGCCCACCTGCTCGGTCAGCGCCGCGCGCTCGGCGTGGCGGCGCATCGCGACCTCGATGGCGGCCTGCAGTCCGTCGGCGGTCTGCTCGGATGCTGCTGCGGCGAGTCCGCGCATGGCGGCGGCCTCCACGAATGCGGCGTCCGCATCGCCGAGTAGCGCGATGACCGGCCCGGAGAGCGCCTCGCTGAGCTCGTCGATGAGGTCGAGAGCATGGTCCTCGTCCTCGTGGACGACAACGACGGCGGCGTCCGGGTCGTCGCGGGCGATCAGATCGCAGGCCTCGCGAACCGATGCGGTGCAGGCGGTGACCTCGTGGCCGAGCTCCTCGAGCAGCTGCGCCGTGCGTCGCAGCGCCTTGGGATCCTCGTCGGCGGCGATCAGCCGCAGGCTGCGGGCGGGGGCGTCTTCGGTGATCTGGGCTCCGTCCATGGGCGTATCTGTGCCAACTAGACTTATACATGTCTCGCGCCCCAGCTACCCGGCGCCTGTGATTCTGCAACCAGGCGCCGTGCCGCGACTCTCCGACCCCTTCAACCGCGCATGACCGAGCCTCGGAGTGCGCGCGCTCGAGAGGACCGCGAGCTGTTCGTGCGCTATCTGCGCAACGGGGAGCCCGACGCGCGCGACAAGCTCGTCGAGCGCTTCCTGCCGCTCGCCCGCCAGCTCGCCCGCCGCTACCAGCGTGCGGAGGAGCCACTCGACGACCTCATCCAGGTCGCCTCCATCGGGTTGATCAAGGCGATCGACCGCTTCGACCCCGACCGCCAGGTGGCGTTCTCGAGCTACGCGGTTCCGACGATCCTCGGTGAGCTCAAGCGCCACTTCCGCGACAAGACGTGGTCGGTTCGCGTCCCGCGCGACCTCCAGGAGCTGGCGCTGAAGGTCGACCGCAAGGTCGCCGACCTCTCCCGCGAGCTGCACCGATCGCCGACGGTGACCGAGATCGCCGAGGCGACCGAGTCATCCGAGGAGCAGGTGCTCGAGGCGCTCGAGGCGGCCGCCGCCTACCGTGCCACGTCGATCGACGCCCCGCGGGGCTCCGAGGACGACGGCAGCGACACGCTCGGCGACCAGATGGGCCGCGACGAGCAGGGCTTCGGGCTCGCCGAGGACCGGGCGACCCTGCATCGCCTCCTCAATACCGTGACGGCCCGCGAGCGCGAGGTGCTGCGCCTGCGCTTCGAGGAGGATCTCACCCAGGCCGAGATCGGCGAGCGCATCGGTGTCTCGCAGATGCAGGTCTCGCGGATCATCCGCCAGTCGCTCAGCCGTCTGCGCGCCGCCGCCCAGGAGCCCGACGAGGATTAGGAACGCCGGGCCGCGGGCATTGATGACGCCGTGACGGATCGCGACCACGACGGCACGGAGGACGAGCAGGAGCGCCGCAACCGGCAGCTCGACCAGCTCCTGCAGGAGACGCGCGTCGTAATGCCCGGCGTGCAGGTGCTCTTCGCGTTCCTGCTGGCGGTCGTCTTCCAGCAGGGCTTCGCCAAGACCACGGGCTTTCAAAAGGACGTCTTCCTGGCGACCATCCTCTGCAGCACGGCGGCGGCCCTGTGCTTCATCGCCCCCGCATCGTGGCACCGGATCCTGTTCGAGCACTCCGACAAGCGCCACATCATCAAGGTCGCCAACCGCTTCATCATCGCCGGCGTGGCCTTCCTGGCGGCGGCGATGACGCTGGCGCTGATCCTCGTCTGCGACTACGTTTTCGACGGCACGACCGCGACGGTTGTCGCGGTCGTGGCCGGCGCCGCCTTCGCCTGGTTCTGGTTCCTCGCCCCGCTGCTGCGGCGCAATCGCGCGCAGTCCGGTTCTTGATCGCCATCCTCGATCCGCGCCGCCGAGGGCCCGCCCTACCTCGAAGCGACGCGGGAGGCCGGCCTGCCGCCCTCGCGGTGATGACCGGCGGTTTCTCCGAAGCCGAGCTGCGCAACGCCGGCGCGCTGGCGGTCTTCGAGACGCTCGAGGACCTTCGGGCGGGGTTGCCCGAGACCCCGCTGGGGTAGTTCGTGGCCATGACCGTTCCTCAGCCCAGCGAGACGCCGACCCCGGCAGTCCCGGACGCCCCGATCCAGCCTGCCGTGCCCGAGGTGCCGATCCAGCCCGCTGTCCCGGACGAGCCGGGCCAGCCCACGCCGCCACCGGGCGAGGGTGATCCGCCCGAACCCGACCCGTCGTAAACCCCGCGCGCGCTGGGCTATCGAACTCGTCTGACAGACGAGCTCGATAGCCCAACGAGGGGCAAAGGGCTAGGCCCGGCCCTCGGCCTCGTACTCGCGGAGGAAGCCCTCGAACAGTCGGCGATGCTGCTCCTCGTCGCGCAGGATGGCGATGATCATGTCCTGGGTGACGGGGTCGACGCCGTCGGTCTCCTCGATCAGCAGGTTGTAGTGCTCGATCGCGCCGGTCTCGGCCTCGATCACGCCGCGGATGATGTGGACGATGTCGGTCTGCTGCTCGGGCGGCTGAAGGTAGGTCTGCTCGGCCTTGAAGTCCATGGAGCCGGGGACGACCCCGTAGAGCTCCTTGATCCGGTCGGCGAAGGCCTGGGCATGGCCCAGCTCCTCCTGCACGTCGGCCTTGAGCGACTCGATGATCTCCTGGGCGCGGACGCCGTCGGGGTTGGTCGAGTTGGCGATGTAGCTCATCACCGTCTCGATCTCCATCCAGTAGCTCTTGGTCAGCAGCTCGACGATCCGCGCGCGCTGTTCGGCGTTGTCGTCAGCCAGGATGCCCTGGCTCGCGTTACGGGTGGTCATGCACTGACCCCTACCCAGATGGCCCCGAGAACATGGGCAGGTGGCGGGAGCCTGTCGACCGGACGGAACGCAATCTCCCGTGCGCGCCGCTTCCCGGCGGCGTCCACGGGGGATACTTCCGGTATGGCTCGTTCCATTTGGACCGGCACGATCAGCTTCGGGCTGGTCACGGTCCCCGTGAAGATGTACTCGGCGGTCGCGCGCAAGTCCGTGCGCTTCCACCAGCTCAACAAGGAGACCGGATCGCGCATCGCGATGAAGCGCACGGACGCCTCGACGGGCGAGGACGTCGACTACGCCGACATCGTCAAGGGCTACGAGCTCTCGCCCGACCGCTACGTGGTCGTCGAGCCCGACGAGCTCGAGGCGCTCGATCCGGCCAAGACCAAGACGATCGACATCCTCGATTTCGTCAGCCTCGACGAGATCGACCCGATCTTCTATGACCACCCCTACTACCTCGCGCCCGCGACCGGCGGCGCCAAGCCCTACAAGCTGCTGCTCGAGGCGATGCGCGAGACCAGCAAGGTCGGCATCGCCAAGGTGGTCATCCGCCAGAAGGAGAACCTCGTCGCGCTGCGCCCGATGGACGGCGACGTCCTCGGCATGGCAACGATGATCTTCGCCGACGAGATCGTCGACCCCAAGCGCATCGACGACCTGCCCGACGACCTCGAGGTCAACGAGCGCGAGCTCGACATCGCCAAGCAGCTCGTCGACTCGCTGGCCGGCAGCTTCGAGCCCGGCAAGTACACCGACTCCTACCGCGAGAAGGTCCTCGAGCTGATCGAGGCCAAGGCGTCGGGCGAGGAGATCGCTGTCCAGCCCCAGGTCGAAGAGGCGGCGCCGGTGCCCGACCTCATGGCCGCCCTGAAGGCGTCGCTGGATGCCGTGCGCTCCGGCAGCTCGAATGAGGTCCCGGCGCAGGCGAAGAAGAAGGCGGCGGCCAACGCTGAGCGGCCGCAGGCAAGGAAGCCCGCCGCCAAGAAGCCCGCCGCCAAGAAGCCGGCGGCCAAGGCTGAGCGGCCTCAGGCGAAGAAGCCCGCCGCGGCCAAGAAGTAGCGAACCGCCCGAGCGGGTAGAGCCGCTCGACATGCGTCTTCGCCGTTCGAACTGCACGGGGCCCGGCCTGCGCCGCCGCCGCGCGGGCAAGGGTTGGGTCTACCTGGACCCCGACGGGGAGCGGGTGGACGAGCTCGAGGCCCTGGACCGGATCCGGGAGCTGGTGATCCCGCCGGCCTGGGAGGACGTGTGGATCTGCCCGTACCCCGGCGGCCACATCCAGGCCACCGGCGTCGATCAGCGCGGCCGCAAGCAGTACCTCTACCACCAGCGCTGGCGCGAGCGTCAGGACCAGCAGAAGTTCGACGACATGATCGAGTTCGCCCGCGCGCTGCCCGACCTGCGCGACCGCGTGGACGCCGATCTCGCCGGCGAGCCGCTCTCGCGCGACCAGGTGCTCGCCTGTGCCGCGCGCCTGCTCGACCGCGGGCTGTTTCGCATCGGCACCGAGGACTACGCCGTCACCAACGAGACCTACGGGCTGGCGACCCTCAAGAAGGACCACGTCACCGTCAACGGCGACGGGCTGCTCTTCGACTACCCCGCCAAGCACTCCAAGCGCAATCTGCGGCAGGTGGTCGACCCCGAGGTCGCCGAGATCGTGGCGAAGCTCAAGGCGCGCCGCGGCGGCATTGACGAGCTGCTGGCCTACAAGGAGAACGGCCGCTGGCGCGACGTCAAGTCCGGCGACATCAACGCCTATCTCAAGGACGCCACCGGCCTCGACGTCTCGGCCAAGGACTTCCGTACCTGGGGCGCCACCGTCCTCGCTGCGGTGACGCTGGCGGCGGCGCATCCGGCGAACTTCTCGCCGACCAAGCGCAAGCGGCTCATCACCCACGCGGTCAAGCAGGTCGCCCACTACCTAGGCAACACCCCGGCGGTGGCCCGAGCCTCATACATCGACCCCCGGGTGTTCGATCGCTTCCGCGACGGGATCGTTGTGACCGTCGACATCGTCGCCGCCGAGGACGAGGGCTCGGCTATCCACGGCCCCGTGGAGGACGCCGTGCTCGACCTCATCACGGGCGAGAGCGTCCGCCGCTCAGAGCTGCTCGAGCGCGCCGCGGCGTGAAGCCGCGAGATCGACGTTCCCGTCGCTATGCGACGGGAAGTGGGCGGTTCGCAGGGTTGAGCCGCTGGCCGGCGGTGCCCGGTGGTGGCGTATCGTGACGGCATGCGTGGGATCGCGCTGGTAGTCGTAGCGGCGGCTGTGGTCGTTGCGTCCCCTCACGCAGCGGCACACGGTCCCTGCGGCTGCCTGTCCCCGGCGTCGGGACCACCGGGCACCGTCGTCCGAGCGGATTACGCGAGCTACAAAGTCGTTTTCAATCCGGATCGAGCCGATCTTGGTATCGGCCCCGAGCGTCTTTGGGCGGAACACCGCGGACCGGCACCGGTCACGGTGTTCCGCCGTCCGTGGAGTTACGCGCGGCGCTATTCGGAGCCACGCTTCGTGATCCCCGACGCGACGTCTCCGGGGCGCTATCTCGTGGCCCTCTACGACGGCGAGGAGGGCGGAGCGCACTACACCTGGGCGAGCTACCAGGTGACTGCAGGCGCGGCATCGGGGGCTTCTCCGAGAGACGATGATGCGAACGAAACGCCCACGCTCGCGATCTGGATCGCCGCCGCGGCAGGCCTGATCGGTGGCTTCGCCGCGTCAGTCGTCCTCACCCGCCGTCGCGGGCGGTTCGCTGAGCGGTAACCGCCTCTCGACAACGAGCGGGTCGCTTCCCCAGCGCGTTGACCGGGGTTGCGGTGCAGTCTGGAGGCTGAGAAACGAGATCGACGTTCCCGTCGTTATGCGACGGTAAGTGGGCAGTTCGACGACCCAGCCCGGCGGTCGCGCGAGCGCGGCGCCAACCAGTGCGAACGCAATCCTGACTTCGCCCGCTCCTGGCGACCCAGCCCAGGACAGCTGATCGCCGGGCGCGCTAGAGGCGGGCGCGGATGGCCGCGGCGTAGCGCTCGGCCGCGCCGTCGGCATGCAGGAAGAACAGCGACGGCTCGGTCAGCTCGAGCTCGAGCACCATCGGCTCTGTGCCGATCAGGTCCACCCGCGTGTAGAGCAGGCGCCCGAAACGGCGCTGCACCTCGGCGACCACGTGGTCTGCGACGGCCCGCTCCTCCGGGCGCGGCTCGCGCGGCGTGATGTTCTCCGGGGCGAAGAGGCCCTCGACCGCGGCGGCACCGTCGGCCAGCAGCGGTGCCTTGCGGATCGCGTGGCTGAAGGTGCCGTCGAAGTACAGCAGCGCGGTTTCGCCCGCCGTGTCGATCTCGGCCACGTAGGGCTGGACCATCACGACGCGGCCCTCGTCGAGCAGGCGCTGGGCGTGCTCGGCGGCCGCCTTCGGGTCGTGGTGGCTGGCCGTGTCGCGCGAGCCCGCCGAGATCGCCGGCTTGACGACGCAGGGGCCATCCGGCAGAACGATTGGCGCTGGTGGGTGGGACGGACTCAGGAACGCCGTGGGTACCACCGGAAGCCCCGCCGCATCGAGCTCGGCCAGGTAGCGCTTGTCGGTGTTCCAGCGGACGACCCCCGGCGGGTTGTGCAGCCGCTCGCCGATTCCCTCGCACCACGCAACGAACGCGTCGCGACGCTCGACGTAGTCCCACGGGCTGCGCAGCACCACCAGGTCGAAGGAGTCCCAGTCGGCGGCGGGGTCGTCCCAGGCGACCGGGACGGCGTCGGGCAGCGCTGCTCGCAGGAGCGCGTCGTCCTCGTCGAGGACGGGGAAATCCGCGCAGGTGACGAGCGCGACGCTCAGGCGGCTTGCGGGTCGCCGTCGAGGGCGGCGATCGCCTCGTCGCGTGACGCCGCGATCGTGAAGATCTGGTCCAGGCCGGTGATCTCGAACGTCTTGGCGATGTTCGCGTCGGTGTTAACCAGCGTCAGCGCGCCGTCCCGGGCGCGTAGCCGCTTGACGGCCCCGATGAGCACGCCGAGGGCAGTCGAGTCCAGGAACGTCGTCTGGCTTAGGTCGACGACGATCCGCGACTTGCCGCTGTCGATGGCCGCCAGCAGCGTCGACTTGAGGTCGGGCGCGGTGAAGAGGTCGATCTCGCCGCGGACGGCCACCACGTGGCGCTCGTTGTCGAGGTTCTCTTCGGTGAGGACGAACTCAGGTGCCATGACGTATCCCTAGATGTAGCAGGCTGCTCAGGCCGGATGGAAGGCGAGGCGGACGCGCAGCTGCTCACCGCTGTCGTCCTGCGCGGAGCCGGTGGCGACCTCGTCGGCGACGCGCTCGAGGACGTTGCCCACGCCGGGGAGCTCGACGGCTTGCAACAACCCGTCGCCGCCCTGGGGGCGCAGCGGGGAGACGAGCAGCGTGAGCCAGTCCTCGTCGGCGGTCACGGTGACCCCGATGGTCCCGTTGACGGCGTAGTCGCCCGCATGGGCGGCGAGAGCGTCGGTGATCAGCAGCGCGTCATCGAGCCGGTCGATCGGACACAGCGCACGGGCGGCGAGCATGCCGACGACCCGGCTGAGCACGGCTCCGAGGAGCGTGCCGTTGCGGACGACGAGCCGAGCCTCGTTGGCGGGGGAAGGTGCTGGTGTGGCGCTCACGCCGCAACCTCCTCCGGCGTCAGGCGGAAGGTCATGCGGACTTCGGTGCGATCCTCGCCGTCCGTGCCGAGTTCGAGCGCGTCGGCGAGCGTGGCGATCAGCGGGAGGCCGAGCCCCAGTCCAGGGCTGTCAGTCCGGGGAACGATGCCGCGGCCCTCGTCGCGGACGACCAGCATCATCCGCTCGTCGCTTATGTACATAGCGACCTCGAGCGGTCCCTCTCCATCGGGGTACGCATGGACCACAGCGTTGGTGCAGGCCTCGGTCACCGCGAGCTTGACGTCGGAGAGCGTCTGGTCGTCGATCGCCAGCGCCTCACCGAGGCCGCCGATCGCGTGTCTGACCACGGCGACGTTCTCTGCCCGCGCGGGCAGCGTCAGCGAGAGATCGGGATGTTCGGGCAACTCCTGGCCGGGACGGTTAGTCGAGGTGCGGTCAGCGGACTGGTCGCTAGGCATGCTGCCCCGACGCCTCATGATTCATGCACGGCCTCATCGCGGCGCGGGACGATACGGCTTCGGCACGGCGGTCGTACCTCTCGCTGGAACCTACGGGCCAACCGCGAAGACCGACCGGAGATCCTCGCCGCGTAGTGCTGCTCCCAGGCCGGCCAGCAGCAGCATCCGCGCGGCCGGGCCCGAGAGGTTGCCCGCCTCGATTACGCCGGTGGCCAGCACATCGCGCTCCGAGCCCTCGTAGCCGTAGGTCTCGCGCAGGAGATGCCCGCGCTCGGGGCGCACGACGAACACGACCGGAAGCGCCGGGCCGCATTCGCGCAGGGCGGCCAGCGCGCGCGGGGGCAGATGCCCGGCGCCCAACCCGACGAGCACGAGGCCGTCGGGCTCGGTATTTACGGTCGCGCGCAGCAGGCTGCCGTCGTCGCCCAGCCAGGTCGTGACGATGGGCGTCCAGAACTCCAGTGTCTCTGGCATCGGCACGCGCGGGCCGCGCAGCGGCTTGGCGAACACGTCGACCCGGCCCTCGACGACCCGGGCGATCGGCCCGCTGCGCGGCGAGGCGAAGGCGTGCGGCGCGGTGGAGTCGATCTTGCGAACCGTCCGCGCGGCGTGCAGCTCGCCGGCAAAGCAGACCAGCCCGCCCGCTCCCTCGGTGACCGGGGAGGCGGCGGCCACCACGGCGTCGAGCAGGTTCGCCGGCCCGTCGGCCCCCGGGGCGTCCGCGGGACGAATCGCGCCGGTCACCACGATGGGGGGGCCGTCCCCGACGAGGACGTCGCAGAGCATCGCGACCTCCTCGATGGTGTCGGTCCCGCTGGTCAGGACGACACCGCGTCCGCGCTCGGTTTCGGCAACCGCGGCTGAGGCCAACGCCAGCGCGTCGTCGTTGGTCAGCTGTGGCCCGCTGACCGAGCGCAGCGACCGGGCCTCGACCGTCAGGGCCGCGGGCAGCCCCGCGACGAGGGCCGCAGCGTCGAGCGTGGGGCTGGCGCCGGGGGCCCCCGATGCCCCCTGCATCGAGGAGATCGTGCCGCCGGCGGCGAGAACGGTGACCTCGCGCACCGGCTCTCCCTAGCAGAAAAGCGAGACGACGTGCACGCCCGCGGGCCTTCCCGGAGGGTTCCGGGCGCCGTACAATCCCCGCTTCGCCTCAGGTGCCCTGCGCCGCCGCCCCAGGGAGCACTCCCCATGAACTATCACGTGATGCCGCCACGGGCCGAGGGCCTGTACGACCCCCGATACGAGCACGACGCCTGCGGCGTCGCCATGATCGCGCGCCTCGACAACGAGCCGCGCCACGAGGTCGTCGTCAAGGCGCTGACCGCGCTGGACAACCTCGAGCACCGCGGGGCTGAGGGCGCCGACACCCGCACGGGTGACGGGGCGGGGATCCTCACGCAGATGCCCGACGCCTTCTTCCGGGCGGTCAGCGGCCTCGATCTCCCGCCGGCCGGCCTATACGGCGTGGGCTTCTGCTTCTTCCCGGTCGACGAGGTCCGCCGCCGCAAGCTGGAGGAACTGCTCGAGCTCAACGTCCGGATCGAGGGTCAGGAGGTCCTGGGCTGGCGCGACGTCCCGATCGACTCAGACCACGTCGGCGACACCGCCAACCGCACGCGCCCGTACATGAAGCAGCTGTTCGTGGGCGCGGGCGAGGGCTTCCGCGACGATCCCGACGCGTTCGAGCGCAAGCTCTACGTCATCCGACGCATCGTCGAGCTGGCGGCGGGCCCCGACTTCTACTCGCCGAGCTTCTCCTCGCGGACCATCGTCTACAAGGGGATGTTGATCAGCCATCAGCTCGGCAGCTTCTACCCCGACCTGCGCGACGAGCGTTTCGCCAGCGGCATGGCGCTCGTCCACTCGCGCTTCTCGACGAACACGTTCCCCAGCTGGGAGCTGTCGCACCCCTACCGGCTGATCGCCCACAACGGCGAGATCAACACCGTGATGGGCAACATCAACTGGATGCGGGCGCGGGAGTCCCAGCTCGCCTCCGAGCTGTTCGGCCTCGATCTGCAGAAGGTGATGCCGATCGTGCGCCCGGGCGGGTCGGACTCCGCGACGTTCGACAACGTTCTCGAGCTGCTGATGCTCGCCGGCCGCTCGCTGCCCCATGCGGCGATGATGATGATCCCCGAGGCCTACGCCGGCCGCGACGACCTCCCCGATCACCTCAAGGGCTTCTACGCCTTCCACTCCTGTCTGATGGAGCCGTGGGACGGGCCGGCGGCGGTGTGCTTCACCGACGGCCGGGTGGTCGGCGCGACGCTCGACCGCAACGGCCTGCGGCCCGGCCGGTGGTGTGAGACCAAGGACGGGCTCGTCATGCTCGGCTCCGAGACCGGGATGCTTCCGGTCGCGCCCGAGGACATCAAGCGGCTGGGCCGCCTCGCGCCGGGCAAGCTGTTCCTGGTCGACCTGGAGGCCGGCGAGATCGTGGCCGACGAGGTGATCAAGGAAAGGGTCGCGACCCAGCAGCCCTACGGCGAGTGGTACGCACGCAACGTCGTGCACTTCGACGAGCTCGAGCCCGCCCACGTCACGCTGACGGGTGTCGAGGCCGGCCACGTCCGCCGGCTTGCCTTCGGCTACTCCCAAGAGGACCTCCGGGTCCTCATCACCCCCATGGCGGCCAGGGGCGAGGAGCCGATCGGCTCGATGGGCAACGACGCCGCTCTGGCGGTGCTCTCCGACCAGCGCCCGCCGCTGTTCTCCTACTTCAAGCAGCTCTTCGCGCAGGTGACCAACCCGCCGATCGACCCGATCCGCGAGTCGATCGTCATGTCGCTGGGCACGGGCGTGGGCGCGGAGCTCAACCTGCTCGCCGAGACGCCCGAGCACGCTCATCAGCTGGTCATGGACCAGCCCATCCTGCGCAACTCCGAGCTCGAGACGCTGCGGCACGTCTCCCACGAGATCTTCAGTGCCGAGACGATCGACATCACCTGGCCGGTCGCCCAGGGCGTCGACGGGATGACCCGGGCGCTCGCCGAGGTCTGCGACGCCGCCAGCGCAGCCGTCGCCGCCGGGGTCAACATCCTGATCCTCTCAGACCGCGCCGTGCGCTCGGACCGCGCGCCGATCCCCGCACTGCTGGCGGTCGCCGCGGTGCACCACCACCTGGTGCGCGAGGGGACCCGGCTGCGCGCCGGCCTGGTGCTCGAGTCCGGCGAGCCGCGCGAGGTCCATCACTTCGCCACGCTGATCGGTTACGGCGCCAGCGCGATCAACCCCTACCTGCTCTTTGACACCGTCGACGAGCTCGTCACCGAAAACCGGGTTCCTGACGTCTCTTCGCCCGACGACGCGCAGAAGCATGTGGTCAAGGCGATCGGCAAGGGACTGCTCAAGACGATCTCCAAGATGGGCATCTCGACGACCCAGTCCTACTGCGGCGCGCAGATCTTCGAGGCGGTGGGTCTGGAGAAGGAGCTCGTCGACCGCTTCTTCACGGGGACCGCGTCACGGATCGGCGGCATCGGGCTGGAGGTGCTCGCCCGGGAGGCGCTCGACCGCCACGCCCGTGCTTATCCGTCGGCAGCGAGCGAGGACCTGCTGCCGGTCGGCGGCGTCTACGCG
>Ga0136611_10002635_pt1 | contig 12503 bp, 8 predicted proteins | sample AntDrymUQ2232306_2_FD_106645 | JGI IMG/M metagenome (GOLD analysis project Ga0136611, IMG submission 106645) | Polar desert sand microbial communities from Dry Valleys, Antarctica - metaG UQ223 (23.06) | ecosystem: Environmental > Terrestrial > Soil > Desert | place: Antarctica: Dry Valley... | reverse complement strand
GCAGAGGCGAAGTTTACCGTGGCCAATCCAGCCATGGCGAAAGTGGTGAACGGCGTGGTGCTCCCCCTCGCTGATGGCACAACGACTTTGAAAGTAGAGTTTGGCGGGAAGAGCACGGAGGTGCCCGTTAAGGTCGGTGAGGCGCAAGTCGATCCGCTCGTTTCCTTCCGAAACGACGTGATGCCGGTTTTTCTGAAGTCCGGGTGCAACGCCGGGGGATGTCATGGGCAATCTCGGGGCAAAGATGGGTTCATGCTCTCGCTTTTCGGCTACGATCCTGAAGGCGATCATTTCCGGCTGACGCGAGAAATGGTCGGGCGACGGATCAACCTCGCGATCCCGGAGGAATCGATGCTCATCACCAAGAACATCGGCGCGGCGCCACACACGGGCGGGAAGCTCTTCACCAAGGACAGCGAGATCGCGAAAACCTTGCTGCGCTGGCTTGAAGCCGGCGCGCCAAATGACCCCGCTGGCAAAGATGGAAAGCCGTGGGCGCCGGAGTGCACAAAGCTTGAACTGCTACCGAAAACCCTCGTGCTGGAGTCTCCCGGCGAGACTTTCAAGATCACGGTGCGCGCGCATTATGCGGATGGGACCGATCGCGATGTGACCGACCTGGCGTTGTTCCTGACCAGCAACGAGGGGACGGCGAAGCTCGAAAAGGACGGAACGATTATCACCGGGCAGCGGGGCGAAGCATTCGTGATGGCTCGATTCGACACTCACACCGTCGCCTCGCAGGTGATCGTCATTCCAAAGAAGCTGCAGTTCACCTTTCCCGCGGTTGAAGAACGCAACTTTGTCGATCAACTGGTCGATCAGAAACTGCGCAACTTGCGGATGCTGCCGAGCGAGACCTGTAACGACGAAACGTTCCTGCGCCGGGCGAGCATCGACATCACCGGGCTGCTTCCCACGTCTGCGGAAGTAAAGAAGTTCGTCGACGAGAAGGACGCAGCGAAGCGCTCGAAGAAGATTGACGAACTCCTCGCGAAGAATGAATTCGTTGATCTCTGGGCCTTGAAGTGGAGCGAGTTGCTTCAGGTCCGGACTGGGGACAACAACCAAGGCGGCGGGTATAAGGCGACGCTCTCTTATTACACCTGGCTGCATGAGCAGCTCGCGAAGAACGTCCCGATTAATGAAATCGCACAGCAATTGATTTCCGGCAGCGGCTCGAATCTCGAAAACCCGCAGGCGAACTACTATCAGCTCGAGCAGGACCCGCTGAAGCTCGCCGAAGATACGGCGCAGGCGTTCTTCGGTATTCGGATCCAGTGCGCGCAGTGCCACAACCATCCTTTCGATCGGTGGACGATGGACGATTACCGCGGGTTCGTGGCGTTCTTCACCCAGATCGGTCGGAAGAACGGCGAAGATCCGCGCGAACGGATTATCTTTAATCGCGGCGACGGGGAATCGAAGCATCCCATCGGTGATCGCGTGGTTCCGCCGAAGTTTCTTGGCGGCGAAGCTCCCGACACCAAGGGCAAGGATCGCCGCGAAGTGCTCGCCACGTGGATTGCGTCGCCGGAGAACCCTTATTTCCCGCGCCACATCGCGAACCTCATCTGGGCGCAATATATGGGCCGGGGGATTGTTGAACCGGTCGATGACGTCCGGGTTTCAAACCCGGCTTCCAATCCGGAGCTGCTCGATGCGCTCGCGAAGAAGATCGTCGAGTATAACTACGACCTGAAGAAGATTGTCCGGGATGTTTGCAATTCGCGGACTTACCAACTGACCACACGCCCAAACGAGACGAACGCGTTGGATGAGCGGAACTTTGCCAAGGCGACCATTCGCCGGATGCGCGCCGAGGTGCTGCTCGATACGATCACGCAAGTGACGGAGACGAAGGACAAATACAAGGGTCTGCCGGCTGGGGCTCGAGCGGTTGAGGTCGCGGATGGCAAGACGACGAGTTACTTCCTCACCACGTTCGGGCGGAGCAGCCGGGACACGATCTGCAGTCGCGAAGAGGTTGGTCCGACGCTTAGTCAGGCACTGCATCTTCTCAATGGCACGACCATCGAGGGAAAAATCGCCGACGGCGGTGTCGTCAAGAAACTGATGACGCTGAACCTTGCGCCAAGAGAAATCGCAGAGGAACTCTACCTCCGTTGCTTCGGACGCAAGCCCAGCGAGCAGGAACTCCTGAAGCTTGAGCCGAACTGGGGTGTCACGGAAGAACAGCCGAAGGTTTATACGGATATCTTCTGGAGCCTGCTGAACGCGAAAGAGTTCATGTTCAACCACTGAGCTGGTTCGGTGGAGGTCACAAATAGCGACCTCGCTGCGCTCCTGAGTCGGAACCTTTAATCAGCAGCTCGCCGGTTCGTCCAGCACAGGGCCCGGCGTGATTCTGTGTGCAGGGGTGGGCTGGCCAGGTTCGGTTTCGCAGAGCGCGTTGCTCTTGGCGTCCGCCTCGAGCAGCGCGTTGTTGATGGCGAAGGCAGCGTGCATGCCTTCTGAAGCCGCAGCGATGACGAGCTGAATGCCGCGGCTGGCGTTTCCTGCGGCGAAAACCCCTGGCACTGTGGTCGAGGTATCTTCGCTACAATGGATGCAACTCGAATCTTCATCGCAGAACTTGCAGCCAAGCTGCTCAGCAAGCCGGGACCGCTGGCGTTGAGCGGGTGAAAAGAAGAGCGCCTTGCGGGGCAAAACCGCGCCATCGGTGAAGCGCACTCCTTCGAGCTGATCTCCGGTTCCTTCCAAACGTGCGATCGGCGTCTCTACAACGCGCAGCCCGAGTCGCTGGATCTGCTGCATCGCCCTGCGGTCACAGGTCAGCGGGCCATCTGTGCAGAGAACGACGTCTTTGCTCCAGAGCAGCAACTCGATCGCGAGGTCCGCGGCATCCTGGTTACCGCCGGCCACGGCAATAGGCTGCCCGCGGCACTCCCAGCCGTCGCAGTAGGGGCAGCTATGGACGGTGCTGCCGTAAAACTGGCGAAAGTTCTCGTATTTTGGCAGGTCGTCGACGAGCCCCGTGGCGAGCAGCACCACTCGTGCGGTAACCCGCTCGCCCGTCTCGAGAATCGCGGTAAAACGGCAGTCTCCACGCTCGAGGCTCGTCACCTTTACCTTGCGAAACTCCACGGTTTCGTAGCGCGTCAGTTGATCCCGGCAAACCTGCAGAAACTCGCCGGGTGGCATCCCGTCTCGCGAGAGGAATCCGTTGAAGATCCGCGCCGGTTCGTTCCTTGGATGGCCAGCGTCGCACACCAGCACCGTGCGCAAGCATCGACCCAAGACTAGAGCCGCGCTGAGGCCAGCGGGCCCGCCCCCGACGATGATGGCGTCGAGCACTGTCTCATCCGGCGGGCACGAGTTTGTTGGCGCGCTCATTCTACAAAGCGGCTCCGCAGCCGCGGAAAGCGAGCAGAAGAATCAGTGACCCGACGACCGATACGATGATCGACCCGATGCACCCGAGTCGGTTGGAGAAAAAAGCGAACATCGACGGTCAATCGCGGCTGCACGGAAGCGCGGTTCGCAATTACGCCGAAGAAGTGGACCGCCCCGATGCCGCGTGCGCGGCACCGCTTTCAAGTAGCACGCCGATTTGTTCTCCTCACGCGAATGCGCACTAAACAGCAGGTCGATGTTGATGGGCGCGCCTTGGTCATTTCAAACGTGGAGAAGGTTTTCTTCCCGCAAAGTGGATTCACGAAAGGCGAGGTGATCGCGTTTTACTCGGAGATTGCGGAAACGATTCTGCCGCATCTGCGAGATCGCCCGTTGACCCTGAAGCGATACCCCGACGGCGTCCGCGGTGAACATTTTTACGAGAAGAATGCCCCGGTGCATACGCCAGAGTGGGTGCAGCGATTCGCGGTGCCACGAAGTGAAGGAGGCGAGGCGATCAACTACGTGCTGTGCAATGACCGAGCCACGCTGGTCTGGGCGTCGAACCTGGCGGACCTCGAGAAGCACGTGCTGCTGGCGTGCGCACCGGCGCTGCATCAACCGACTTCGATTGTGTTCGATCTCGATCCCGGCGAGCCCGCCGACATCATCGATTGCGGGCGGGTGGCGCTCCGTTTACGGGACATGTTTGAGGCCTGGAAGCTCCAGTCGTTCGTGAAGGTTTCAGGTTCGAAAGGACTCCATCTCACCGTGCCGTTGAACTCCGGCGCGACCTACGAAATGACGCAGCCTTTCGCCAAAGCCGTTGCGGAGCTGGCGGAGCGGCAGTGGCCAAATGAGGTCGTCTCGGCGATGGCCAAGACGCTCCGGCGAGGAAAGGTGCTGATCGATTGGAGCCAGAACTCGGACTTTAAGACAACCGTTTGCGTCTACGCGCTGCGCGCGAAGGCGGAAGAGCCGTGGGTCTCGATGCCAGTCACTTGGGAAGAACTCGCGAAAGCGGTGAAAAAGGGGGACAAGCAGCGCCTCTTTTTCGGCCCATCCGCCGCGGTGAAGCGGATCGCGAAAGTTGGTGATCTGTTCGCACCGGTGCTGACGCTCCGGCAGCAGTTGCCCGCGGCCTTTACCGACGCGCTCGCCGCCGGGCCACCGCCGAAGCTTTCAGCATGGCCGCGTAATCGAAAAGAAACACACGACAAGAGCCTGCGGGAATATGCGGCGAAGAGGGATCACACACGAACGCCCGAGCCGGCAGCCTCTGCGTCGATGCGGCGTGGAGAGGGCAAAAGCGTGCACCGTTTCATCGTCCAGAAACACGCGGCGAGTCACCTGCACTACGATTGGCGGCTTGAAATGCAGGGGGTGCTGCGATCGTGGGCGGTGCCGAAGGGACCACCGACGAAGCTGCGGGAGGCGCGGCTGGCCATGCATGTGGAGGATCACCCGCTCGCCTATGCGGATTTCGAAGGCACCATCCCACCGGGGAACTATGGCGCGGGGACGGTGATGGTTTGGGACCGGGGCGAATACGAGGACCTCACGGGCACCCCAGCGGCGGCCTTTCACGCGGGTAAAATGCACCTCATTCTGCGCGGCGAGAAGCTGAAGGGAGAATGGATTCTGGTGAAAGATCGCCGTGAGGAGGAGAGCAACAAATGGCTCCTGATCAAGGCGGGCGAGCCGATGCCTCCGCTCTCCGCAAAGCTCGATGATACGTCGGTGGTCAGCGGGCGCTCCATGCGGGCCATCACCGAAGCAAACGACGCCCAGTGGCAGAGCAACCGGCCCGCGGCCGAGACGGTGGGAAAGGGGAGGAAGCGGCGGAACCGATCCGAGCCGAAGTTCATCGAGCCGATGCGGTGCAAAGCGGTAACGAAACTGCCGGAAGCAAACCAGTGGAGCTTCGAAATCAAATGGGATGGCTACCGCTGCGTCGCGGTCAAGAGTCGGGGAAAGGTGACGCTCCTTTCACGCAACGAGAAGTCGCTAAGCGCGCGATTCCCGCAGGTCGTCGTGGCATTGGAAGCGCTCGCGGAAGATTGCGTCATGGACGGCGAAATTGTCGCTTTCGACGAGGAGAGCCGTCCCTCCTTCCAACTCCTGCAGAACAGCCAGTCGAACGAGGCACCGATCCTTTTCCAGGTCTTCGATCTTCTTCACCGGGACGGGCGATCACTGCTGACCATCCCGCTCGAAAAGCGCCGCGAGGAACTTGCCGCCTTGCTCGGTGAACCATCCGATCCGCTGCGGATCTCGCCGCTGCTGGACGTGCCCGCGAGTGAAATCGTCGAGGCCGTCCGAAAGCTCGGACTGGAAGGTATTATTGGAAAACGGCGGGGCTCTCTTTACGAGCCGGGGGAGCGCTCGGGCGCGTGGATTAAGCTTCGGACGAACCGGGAGCAGGAGTTTGTGGTCGGCGGCTACGTGCCCGGCGCGGCGGGATTTGATGCACTTCTCGTCGGTGTCTACGAGGGAAAACAACTCATCTTTGTCGCCAAAGTAAAAGACGGGTTTGTCGGGCGCGCGCGCACCGGGATCTTCCCGAAGCTCGAACCGCTCTCTACCGCAACGTGTCCGTTCGCCAACCTTCCGGAAAAGAAGTCATCGCGCTGGGGTGAAGCACTCACCGCGGAGAAAATGAAGGAGTGCCGATGGGTGAAGCCACGGCTCGTGTGTCAGGTAGCCTTCCTCGAGTGGACGGATGCTGCGCACCTCCGGCACTGCACTTACATCGGAATGCGTGAAGACAAGAAGGCGGGTCAGGTCGTCCGCGAGACGTAGCAATTCGAGCCGCGCTCCGCTGGGCGCCCGCGTCTCCTGCTGCTCGGGGCGCTCTTCGACGGGAGCGTTGCGACCATGGCCTTTCGGCCTGCGCGTGCATCAGCTCGATCGCCTCCCTCCTTCTCCTCCGCGTCTCCGCGTCTCCGCGTCTCCGCGGTTCCTCGTGCCGTTACGCTGCCGCCTCGAAATCAAACGCCTCATGGAACGGCCCACCCCACGTGCTCGTCCGCCCTGTGTGCTGCACCAGCGACGGCGCGTGGTAGAGCAGGGGACCGCACTGCGCCGCCAGTCGCGCCATCGCGATATCCTGGATCCACGCCGATGGCCGAAACTCCCGCAGCACATGCGCCGCGCAAGCGCGCGAATAGAGCTGCGCCTGCGCGCCCACCGCATGCTCCGGATCGACCACCAGCGCGCTCGAACGCCGCGCGTCGGCCATCGCCAGCGGCCCGCTGAAATCCGGCGCCCGCCCGTGCGCCTCCCAATCCCTGATCGCCCGCTCCCAATCCGCGATGCCCATCGCTCCGATGTTATAGAGACTCGCCATTCCTACTACGCCCGCGCGCAATGGAGCCCATGCTTCCAGCCGTTCCCGGAGCCGCGGAGCAAAGAGCACATCATCCTCGCAGAGCAGGAAGTAATCGCCCGGCCCTGCGAGCGCCCGACGCAGAAGACTTAGCGCCCCTTCGGCGATACTCTCCTGCTTGAGCGTGCACGTCCCCTCATGCACATGCACTGTGATCGGAGCACCCCAATCCGTCGCCTCGAAACTCCGCACTGACTCGCGGGTGGCTGCGCGTCCGGGGTAGGAGAGCATGTAGGGAGTGATCACGGGAGAAGGCATGTGGTCGGAATAGTGAATAGTGATTAGTGACCGCAGCAGTCATCCTGAGCGGAGCGCAGGCGGCAAGGAGGCCGGAGCGCAGTCGAACGGACCCGGCGAGAATCAGATAGACCTCCCGAGCGTCCAACCTGCTCCGCCCGCCCGCAGTCGCTTACCGCGCCGTGTGCGCGCCGTTGCCGTTGCGATAAATCGCACCGTTCCCATTCGAGCCATTAGTCAGCTCTGCGGGAACGTCCGCGACCAAAGGAGCCACCGGTGCCGCCGCGCTCTGCGCGAGCGGAAGCGTTACCCGCACCGTCGCGCTTGGCACACCTTGCAGCGTCCGGTTCACCGCTTGCACCATCACATCCACGCTGTAGCCCGGCGCGATTCCCGTCAGGATCGCATCTGTCGTCGGGCTGCTCTTTCCGAGGCGGAAGTTCTCGTCCACGCCCGCGACCTTGATCCGCCACCGATAGCGTGTCGCGAGCGGCACCGGATCGCAGTTCACATTGATCTGCGCACCCGCCACCGTAGCCGTCACATTCACCGGCTTACCGGGCGTCGTCTTCGCCGACGGCAAGTTCAGTCCGAAGCTTTCCCAGCGCGGATCACTCTTCGCCAGCGTCCCGTCGAGGATGCGGATGAGTTGCCGCATCATCTCTACGAGTGCGGTTTCCGCCGTCGAGCGCGCGTTGATCTTGGTCTTCGCATCCACCTCCGCACCCTGAAGAGACAGAAGAGCTGTCGTTCGGTTGTAGAGTAGAGAGCTCGCCGCTGCGGCCGTGATCCCCAACGAAGCCACCTCGAAGGTAGGATTGGCCGTGAAGTAATTCACCAGCGCCGTCCCCAGACCAGCTCGCGGCACGGAAACCTGCGGCACTGCCGTCGTGGCAGAGGTAAAGCCCGCCTGCACCCAGGCCGAACTCCACGCTGCGCCCAGCCGGCCCGCGAGCACCGTCCGTGTCTTGAGCAGCCACTTATAGAGTGCCTCTTCGGCAGCGGCGAGGGCCACGGCGCGAGAGCCCTGCGTCGTCCGCGCCACGATGAACGCGGTCTCTGCATTATTGAATGCCGTCAGCTTTGTCTGGAAAGCTGCGGGAGTGATTTGGGTGATCCCCAGCGGAGTGCCGAGGTTCAACAAGCCGTTATACATCAGCGCACCGAGCGCTGAGAGTTCCACGGGAGATTTCGGAATATCATTCTGGGCCATACAAGGATGTCTTTCTTTCTTTTTACTGTTTATAGACCAGTATCGGAATTGATACTGACTCTCCGAAATGACTTGGCACCGGCCGTGCCAGCCTTTGTCCCGCAAGCTCCACCTCCCCGATTGAGTCATCTTTTTATGCCCCCTGGTCCACACTATTGGAAAAATGTCCTCCTGGCGCTTTATTGAAGCCTTACTATTGGCCTCCGGTCACAACAACAGAACCACGGAGTTCGACTACCGCCCAAATGAGACAGTCTTGCGGAGCAGAAGCTTTGGAATCGTGAAATTGTGACATTTTCCGAATAGTGAAGCTGGAGGAAGAGCGACCGTGTCGTCCTAAAACGATAGTGGAGCCCGCCGGTCGCGAAAATCCTCCAGAAAGCGCATGAAGTGCGTCCAGCCGCGTCGACGCAGGAGAATGCTGCCTACCTGGCGGAGCTTTCCCGATCCTTTTCCCGCTCGATCGGTGATTGTTTCCGAAAAAACTCTTGCGCGGCTTTCGAGTTTGGCCACTCTCCGCCTCGCCTGCGCGGTCCCCAACGCGAGGCAACTGGGGACACGTTGCAGCGCACCCGGATTGTCGGAACGATTACGCCAGTGACCCAGTTCGTGTTTTATCCCCCGGCCCGAGGGTTAATTTCGATTTCGATTAGCCAACTGCGCGTCTTGTCACGGCGCGCAGGCGCGACGTGGGAGCCAGATCACAATAGCGCGGGGCCATCCGGGAATTTCGTCAAGGACGTCCCATACGATTCTGAAACAACCTTCGTTGCGCAGCACCTATTGACGCCGATCAACACCGAGATCTCCGAGCCGGTCGTAAAATACATCGACGACTCGCTGATCAGTTTCGAAGCAAAGGTTGTTTATGGTGGAGCCGGGAGTCCCTACTCTGGCCCGCCGCTGACGCGCCCCCCGGCGCCGCAGGTGCTGATTGAAGCGGGCGACAACGAATTTACTGGACCATTGGAATGGATCGACGGACCGCCACCGCCGCTTCCGTGGAGCGGAGAGTGGAGCGGCTCGCGAGCCGGAGAGGAAACGCCGTTTTCGCGTTTGTTTGCCGGTGGCGGCACCACGATTTCCAAGCACATCGACGCAACCACCCTGCCCGCCGGAGTCGTCGTCACGCAAATGTCGGCCCGTGTTTATGGCGCCCGGCTCTTAAAGTCGCCCGTGTCGCCTGACCCTTACGGTGATGCGTTATTCGACGAGACGGAATATGCCGTTCTACCATGGGCAGATTTGCGGCCGGGTTTCGGAGAGCCTGACGATATCCTTGCCGACGGGTATCGGACGTTTGCGATGCGAGTCGGCGCTACGACCAGAATCTCACCGGCTTTGACCCCGCCGAATTCGGCGCCATTTGGCGAAACGCCGTGGACCACAACAGGTGGTGCGGTAACGGTCACCCCGGCGGCGATGCAGACAGCGGAAACACTGCATGTCACCGCTCCGTCGGCGGACGCGCCTGGATACGTCGAGATGAGCTTGGGAGCGTCAGCCGGCCGGAGCAACATCGATGTGCACACGACGAAGCGCTTCAAAGTGCTGATCGTTCCGACCCAATGGGTTGACAAAATGGGGAACCCGTCAGGACTCGCGGCGTATTGGTCGGGGAACTCCGTGAAGCTCCAAGAGTATCTCGATTCCGTATACGCGAACGGACCGCACGTTGAATTTCTTGTCAGCGAACGCGGCGATCCGCTCGATGTCAACTATCCTAGGACCTCGTGGCCGACGGAACTCGATTCAAAATGGGACTCGATCGCTCGTCGCTTCGCATGGGCAATGGCGCTGGAGCACGCATTGGACGGCATCGCTGGTGAAGTCATTGAAGGGGTGCGCGCCGATGCCTACGATTTCGTGCTTTTGGCCATTCCTAGAATCAAGCGTAGCGCGGGTGCTGTGGGTATGGCGGAGAGCGCATCTGGAACTGGGCGGATGGCTGTGATTATCCCGGCTGCAGGGATGCGCACCCCCGCACACGAAATAGGTCATCTTTTTGGAAACGAACACCCTGGCCGCGCATTCCATCTCCGTAAAAAACCGGTGCGCCCAACTCGCATGTTGATGGGGTATCGCCACGGCACCGGATTTATGCGGTTTGAATGGGAAACAATTCGTGAGCGGGACCCAAAGTGAGACCGGCGTGGTTTCAAACTATGCTTCAACGCTTGATCTTGGGTGGGTTGGTAGGTGCGATGAGTTGCGAAGCGTCGTTTGGAGCGACGTTCGGCCTGCCGCCGACGCCTAACACCCAACGCGATTCGCTGCCTCTCGAAGAAGAGAAACAGCTCATCGAGATTGCAGCTTCGCTGCCAGATGTAAGAACTCGCGTTCGGCGACTGTTTTGGCACCTGATAAACCACAATCGCCACGAAAGTCCGTTAAAGGATTTCGTTGCGGATCGGTTGTTTTCTCCGGACAGCGAAGCTTGGCTAAGCGGGGAGCTGCAGCGCATGGCGGCGGCGCTCGTCGCACGACAGAATCTCGATTTTTATGCGGGGGGATATTGGCTTTACGATTCGCCGCGGGTGCACGCAATTCCAGCCGAGTTCACCGGCGGGAAGAGCGGCGCGGATTCGGACGCGCACCTCTCCGAACAATTTTCTGCGTTGCGCCAACGGGAGGGTGACTTCGGGTATGGCGACCGTTTGGACTCTGCTTACGGTCAAGCGAGTTTCCTCGCAAGCGTGCGGCGCGACGCAACGGTGCGCGTGCTCGCGCCCCTTCTCTTTTACGAGTGTCGCACATGGTCGATGGGTGATTACCCGATGACCTCTCCAGCGGATGCCGCGCGTAGCTCCTTGATGCGCATCGCCCCTCGCGGGATGCCACGCTACGACGCAACGAGAGAGCAGAAAGAAACAGCTTACAATTACCTGCACGAGCTCCAGAACTGGTGGATCGCGCACGCGCATGAATTCGGCGCAACACCCCCGCCCCCGGAGTTGGTCGCTGCTTCACGCCGCCTGCACGAGCCGCTGGGGACGGGCGCCGCGGCGATGGCGAACTCTACCGTCGCCGCACAACCACCATTTGCGCTTGGTGTGAGGCGACCACTGTGGGCCGTGGTGCTGCTCGCTGCTCTCGTTGCTGTTGCGTTGGCCGCGCTCTTGCGTTCACGGCTCCGGGCAAGAAAGACTCGTGGGCGGCAATCGGATGAGGAGAGGGCCCCTGATTGATCACACGGCAGGAGGGATCACCACCGGAAAAGGGAAAAGGGGGTAGGGTCCTGAGAGTTCTGCAAAAGCGAAGCGGGTCTTGCGAGTGGGGTTGGATCCGAACGACGGATATCACTTTGGGCGCGCCGTGAAGAAGGGAATTCATGCTCAGTGGCACAAGGATACTGCAAACGTGTTTATCGACGGAAAAAGCGTGACGGTTAATTTTGGAAAAGGTGGGCCTTTCAACGCCGTGTGGGATACGTTCTTCGGTCGGCGGGCTGCAGCCGAAAAGACCGCGACTGCGGATGATATAACATCGTTCCTCGAGGAACAGGTGCGAAAGGGACCCGTAGAAATAGACCTAGACATACCAGGAGATCGAGTTCGAACATTCAGGGCGGATTTCTCGGACGAATACGCGTTCTCGGGCGTCACGTGCATACGATGAGGCCGCAATCACTTTACTACCGGGTTTCTTGTAACTATCCGGCATTCGCGAACCTTTCTAAGGTGGAGGAGGAAGTGGTGCCGGGGACGCAGGAAAGGCTGTTTGTATTTAAAGCGAAAACGCTTAACGCCTTCTTCAACACTGAATCCCGGACGCTTCGCCGCTGGCCACGAGCTTTCTGGGGATTGTTTCGCTGGAGAGATATCGTTATTCTTGACCAGACGATTGCCGACCAGATTGTCGCCGCGGGCTTCACCAACATCGAGTTCCATCCGTTGAATCTTCGTTATGGAACTCTTCACCGGCTGGAAGGAACGGAACATCTCGCGCCGGACTATGTCTGGGCGCGCCCGACCGGGCATGTGCTCGTGGACGTCTTTATCAACGGAGCGGAGGTGCAGCTGGACCCCACGAGACTGCAGATTGCGCAGAAGATTGCAGGGGTGCCTCGCCTGGATCTCCGCATCCGGGAGCACCAGCCATTTGCGGGTGGCTTCAATCGCGTTGCACCCGGGGGCGGCGGACTGACGGCTATCTCCGCGCGTGTCGCGGACTTCTTTGATCGGCTAGCAGCCTGTTGAAATAATCCCCCCTTGCTCTCGAACAAGGTTGTCTCGGAGCGCGGAGTTTTGGCATGGTGGTTGTCACCATGATCCGTCCGCAGCGCAAAGTTCAACAAGCTGAGTTTTG
>Ga0136611_10002634_pt1 | contig 12503 bp, 16 predicted proteins | sample AntDrymUQ2232306_2_FD_106645 | JGI IMG/M metagenome (GOLD analysis project Ga0136611, IMG submission 106645) | Polar desert sand microbial communities from Dry Valleys, Antarctica - metaG UQ223 (23.06) | ecosystem: Environmental > Terrestrial > Soil > Desert | place: Antarctica: Dry Valley... | reverse complement strand
TCCGGACAGCATCGCGTTCGTTCATGCCAGCGCCGCGACGGCGGTGACGCCGACGACAGCGATCCCGAAGAACATCTGCTGCAGCCCGATGACCTTGGCCGGTCGAGGAGCGGCGCGAACCGCTCCGACGTTGAATGCGGCAACCGCGACGATCGCGAGCGCGGCGGCGAGGGGCACGGCGTCGGCCAACCACGCGACGGTCACCGCGATCACCGCGAGCGCCTGGGCGAGGTCGCTGTGCCAAAGGTGGTGCGGCCGGCCCCGGGTGCGGAACACCTGCGTCCGCGCGTACGGGATCGCTGCCGCCGCTCGTGCCGCGGCGACGACCCACAGCCCCACCGCCATCGCGGTCGGAGCGCCATCGGCGAGCGCGATCGCCGCCGCCACCGACCCGATGCCGACGGTGCCGGCGAGCTCGGGCAGGAGTCGTCGGCTGCGGCTGCGCATGTCGAACGCCAACTCGATCGCCACGAGCGGTGCAGCGGCGAGCAACGGCCACCAGAACGCCTCGTCGGCTCCGAGTGTCGCGACGACGACGAGCGCGACGAGGGCGAGCAGCTCCACGGTTGCGACGCGTGCGGCGACGCTCGTGCGCTCGAGCCATCGTCTGCGCCACCCATCGACGAGCACGAGCTTCAGTGGCGTGCGCGCGAGGAACGCCAGCATCGCCGCCAGCCCGAGCGCCAGGCCCGGCCACGACCATGCGACCAGTAGGCCGAGCAGGACCGGCTCGAGCGTGAGGCTCCAGCCGCCGTGCTCGGTGGGCATGGCCACCGCGCGCACCGTGGACCGCTCGCCCGTCGCGACCGATGCGCGCGGCGAATCGATGTTCTTGGCACCCGGCGTCTCGCGGGTGGACAAGGTGCCCTCAGTGGGGTTCATGGGCTGCCTCGTGGTCGTGCTCGGTGTCGTCGGGCTCGTCCCAGACAGCCTCCACGGCGCGGTGGGCGAGCTCGATCTCGTCCCACTGCTCCGGGTCGAGGGCGTGGATGATGTGCGGGAACAGGTCGTACTCCTCGTCGTCGATGTGGGTGACGAGCAGGCGGAGCGCTTCGGGAACGTGCGGACCGACGAGACCGTCGGCCAGCCACCGGTGCAGGTCGTCGTGCTCTCGGCACAACTCGTCGATCCGGTCGCCGAGCGGGGTCGATGTTCGGGCGTGGACGAACAATCCGATCTCTTCTTTGGCGGCGTGCATGTGCAGTAGGCGGACGAACTCGTCGAACACCTCCGTTGCGGCGACGCCATCGTGTAGGGCCGCGTGCAGGGTGTCGCCGAGCTCGAGAAGGCGGACGTGCTCGGCGGCGAGCTCCGCTGTCGGCCCGGATCGTCGGCATCCGCAGTAGTCACACATGGGCGCTGCTCCTTCGGGTGGCCAGCAGGCGTCCGGCACGGACGACGATGTCGGTGAGCCAGACCACCACGATGACAGCGAGCGTCGGACGGTGCCCGACGAGTGCGGCAATCGCGGCCGCGTTGCCGGCCGCGAGCGACACCCACGAGCGGGTGAGCGCGAACCCTGCGGTGAGGCGTTGATGTCCGCCGCCGCGCAGCACCGGACCGAGGTAGGCGAGCGAGGCGACGAGGATCTGCGCGAAGCCGCCGATCACGAGGGTTTGCAGGATCGCCCGATCGTCGGTTCCCCGGATGCCGACGACCGCGAACGCGACGGTCATCGCCACCCACCACGCGATTCCGGTCAGCAACTGCGCCACCCGCGGTCCTCCCCACCCGTGGCGGCGCGGCGCTTCGACCGGCAGCAACGCTGCGATCGCGAGCAGGCCGAACGCGTAGGTGACCAGTCCGGCGGCGACGACGCCGGGTCGATCGAGGATCGCACCGGTCGCCGCGCCCGCGGTGGCTGCGGCGAGACCGAGGAGCGTGAAGCGCATCGCGGCCGGTGTGGCGCGCGGCGACATCTTGCGACGCACCTGTGTGGCGGCGAAGTAGGGCAGGGTGCCGGCGATCACGAGGCCGACAAGGCCGAACACGTTGAGGACGAGGTGGGCCGTGCGCAGTTCGACGGCTCGGTTCCCTGCGCGGCCGGTTGCGAGCAGCACCCCGATCGACGTCCCGACGGCGCCCGCGACGACAGCGGCAACGTACGCCTCGATCGCAGGCGCGAACCTGTCCGTCACCGCCTGTGGCCGCACTCGGATCAGGATCGATGCCAACGTGAGCAGGGCGATGATCACCGTCAGGCCGCCGGCGACGACCATCCACGTCCGGTCGTTCTCACGGCCGACGACGAGCACGACAGCACCAGCGGCGAGGGCCCATCGCTGTGCGCCGGCCACGGCCGGCCTGGGTGCGGGAGCGGCCGACCAGGTGACGGCGAGCATCTGGGTCGTGGCCGAGATGGCGCTCAGCAGCCCGCCGACGACGAACAGGTGCAGCGGCAGCCACCAGCCGGCACCGACGCCGGCGACGCCGGCGACACCGGCGACGACCGCCAGCCCTGCCGCGACCAGCAGCCCTCGCCGGGTCTGGGCGTGCACGGCGGCCACGCGCCCCGGCGCACCGCCGGCGGCCGGTTCGAGAGCGATGTTCACAGCGGACTGAGCGGCATGGTTCGAGACATCGTCGCGCTCGTCAGGTCGACGCACCCGCACCGACTGAGACCGCGTGTCCGAGCAGCTGGTGGCTGTGGACTCGTGCGACGTTGTCGGCGAGCGCCCGAGCGCGGCGGGCCTTGGGTCCGGTCCAGCCGAGCTCGAGCGTCTCGTGGAACAGGGTCAACCAGCGCTCGAAGTGCGCCGGGGTGAACTCGCGTTACGCGTGGACGAGAGCGTGAGCACGGAACGGATTGCCCTGGTATCCCGGCTCGTTGAGCAGTGCCCGGCACCAGAACGCGGTCAGCTTGGAGAGGTGCTCGGACCAGTCGACCCGTGCCACCTCGTTGAACATCGGACCGAGCAGGTCGTCCTGTGTGACGTCTGCATAGAACCGGCGGGCCATCTCGGCGATCTCGGTGTCGGTGTCCAGGTCACGGGTCGGGGCGGGTCGCCGGGCCTCTTGCATCGTGCTCCTCCGAGCTTCAGTTCCGAAATTATTCTAGCATGTGCTGTGATAAAGTGAGGTTGTCGCGAGGAGGGAGATCACATGTCCGACGTCATCGGAGCGCTCGTCGATCGGGAGTACGCGTTCGGGTTCCACAGCGACCTCGATACCGACTTCGCCCCGAAGGGCCTCAACGAGGACGTGGTACGACTGATCTCGGCGAAGAAGGACGAACCGGACTGGCTGCTCGAGTGGCGGCTCGGCGCCTTCCGGCACTTCCTGACGCTCGAGGAGCCGACGTGGCCCAACCTGCATCACCCACCGATCGACTATCAGGACATGCACTACTGGGCGGCTCCCAAGCCGAGACCGCAGCTCGCCAGTCTCGACGAGGTCGATCCCGAGATCCGGGCCACGTTCGACAAGCTGGGCATCTCCATCGCCGAACAGGAACGCCTTTCCGGCGTGGCGGTCGATGCCATCTTGGACTCGGTGTCAGTGGCCACCACGTTCAAAGCGGCGCTGGCGGAAGTCGGTGTGATCTTCTGCTCCTTCTCCGAAGCAGTGCGCGAGCATTCCGAACTCGTCCGTACCTATCTCGGGTCGGTGGTCGGCTACCGCGACAACTTCTTCGCCGCACTCAACTCAGCGGTGTTCTCCGACGGCTCCTTCTGCTTCATTCCAGCGGGCGTCCAGTGCCCGATGGAGCTCTCCACGTACTTCCGCATCAACGCCGCGCAGACCGGCCAGTTCGAGCGCACCCTGATCATCGCCGAGGAGGGTGCCAGCGTCAGTTACCTCGAAGGATGCACGGCCCCGATGCGCGACGAGAACCAGTTGCACGCCGCAGTGGTCGAACTCATCGCGCTCGACGATGCATCCATCAAGTACTCGACCGTGCAGAACTGGTATCCCGGCGATGCCGACGGCAAGGGTGGTATCTACAACTTCGTCACCAAGCGCGGACGCTGTGCCGGGGCTCGTTCGAAGATCTCCTGGACCCAGGTCGAGACCGGCTCGGCGATCACCTGGAAGTACCCGAGCGTGATCCTGCAAGGTGACGACTCGGTCGGCGAGTTTTACTCGGTCGCGGTCACGACCAACCACCAGCAGGCCGATACCGGCACGAAGATGATCCACATCGGGCGCAACACGCGCAGCACGATCCTGTCCAAAGGAATCTCGGCGGGACACGCGCAGAACACCTACCGCGGACTCGTCAAGATCCTCCGCTCGGCCACCGGCGCACGCAACCACACCCGCTGCGACTCACTACTGATCGGGACCGACTGCGGCGCACACACCTTCCCCTACGTCGAGGTCAAGAACGACACCGCCCAGGTCGAGCACGAGGCGTCGACGTCGAGGATCAGCGACGACCAGCTGTTCTACTGCCGCCAACGCGGTCTCACCGAGGAGGACGCATCGACCATGATCGTCAACGGGTTCTGTCGCGAGGTGTTCGACGAGCTGCCGATGGAGTACGCCGTCGAGGCGCAAGCGCTGATGCGGGTCAGCCTCGAAGGGGCGGTGGGGTGATGCTGCACATCGCCAACCTCCACGCATCGGTCGCCGGCCGCACCATTCTCGACGGGCTCGACCTCGACATCCCCACCGGTGAAGTGCACGCGATCATGGGCCCGAACGGCTCCGGCAAGACCACCCTGTCGAACGTGCTCACCGGCCGCGACGGGTACGACGTCACCGGCACCGTGTCGTTCGACGGCATCGACCTGCTGCCACTCTCCCCCGAGGATCGAGCGGCTGCGGGCGTGTTCCTGGCCTTCCAGCATCCCGTCGAGATCCCCGGGGTCGGCAACATGTACTTCCTGCGCACCGCCGTCAACGCCGTACGCAGGACCCGCGGACTGCCCGAGCTTGCCCCCGTCGAGTTTCTCGGAGTCGCCAAGGAGCACATGGCCCGGCTCGAGATGGATCCCGCGTTCCTCAGCCGCTCCGTGAACGCCGGATTCTCCGGTGGCGAGAAGAAGCGCAACGAGATCCTGCAGATGTCGATGCTGGAACCACGCTTGGCGATCCTCGACGAGACCGACTCCGGGCTCGACATCGACGCGCTTCGGATCGTCGCGCAGGGCATCGAACGCCTCCGCAGCCCGGAACGCTCCATGCTCATCATCACGCACCACCCACGATTGCTCGACGATGTGCATCCCGACCGCGTCCACGTGCTCAGCGGTGGACGGATCGTTCGATCCGGCGGCCACGAGCTCGCGCACGAGCTGGAGGCTGATGGGTACGGCTCGACCCAGGTCACGGTGCCGGCATGATCGCAAGCGGTGCGGTCGCCGAGGCCGTGATCTCACGGAAGGAAGCGTGGCTCTACACCCCCGTCGACGAGATCATCGCCCGTACGAATGCTGCGGTCCCCGCCGAACGCGCCGGCACGGCGGTTTCGCCATCAGACGTGACCGAGCGCGCCGGACGGTACGACGGGCCCCGTCTGGTATTCGTGAACGGGTTCTTCGCGGCCGAACTGTCGCGTCTCGACAACCTGCCTGCGGGTCTGTGGTGCGGCCCCGCCGGTGCGCATCATCTGCCCACACACTTGCTGGTCGCCAGGGCGGAGCTGTTCGACCCCGGTGATCACCTCTTCGCCGACCGCCGCGGCAACGGGCACGACGTCGCGGTCGTCATTGCCGACAACGGTGTGCACTTCGACCAGCCAGTGCACATCGTCCACTTCGCCGCACCCGCTCACGACGGCGAGCCCACCGGAGTGATCTCACATCCGCGCACGATCATCGACGTGGGTCACCACAGCAACGTGGCCATCGTCGAGACGTACTGCGGTCTCGACGGCTCCACCGTGGCCGACGCGTCGACCACCATCCGCATCGGCGATGGGGCCGAGCTCGACCAGTGCCGGATCCAGATCGAGTCTCCAGTTGCGCTGCACATCGGACACACCCGTGTCGAGCAGGGTGCAGGTTCCCGTCTGCGGCACAGCTCGATCACCGTGGGCGCCGACATCGCCAGGAACGCGATCGATGTGCATCTCGACGCCCCCGACGCCCACACGGAGCTCACCGGCATCAACATCACCGGCCGTCGTCAACGCCACGACACCGCCGTCACAATCGACCACGATGCTTCGCGCTGCAACAGCAAACAGCGCTTCGTCGGCGTTGTCGACGATCACGGCCGTGGTTCGTTCAGCGGTGCGATCATCGTGCGACCGGGCACTGTTGCCACCGATGCTCACCAGTCGAACCGCAACCTGGTGCTCGACCCGCACGCCGAAGCCGACACCCGGCCCTGGCTGAACATCCTCGCCGACGACGTGCGCTGCACCCACGGTGCAACCGTCGGGCGTCTCGACGACGACGCTCTGTTCTACCTGCGCAGCCGAGGGATCGCCCTGCCAGAAGCACGGGCGATGCTGATCGAGGCGTTCATTCGCGACATCATCGACGCCATCGCGCACCCGTCGTTGCGCGATCACGTCGGTGCGATGATCGACGCCATCACCACCGCCGCCACCACGGGAACTGCCGTGAAGGACCACCCATGAACCGCTGGAATCCCATCGAACTCACTCGCGCGTGCGCCGCCACGTCAGTGCCATACGGCGAACGTGTCATCCTCGATGCCGGTGGACGCGTCGAGGTGGTACAGCGGCTGGGCGCCAGCATCACCGTACGCACCGAGATGGGTTCCCTACTGCGCATCGACGGCGCCGACGCCGACGCACTCGGTCTCGAACCGGTCGTCGTCGACACGGTGTCGACAGGTGAAGCATTCGAGATCGGCCAGGTCATCGACGCTCTGCAGAACGTGTACGACCCGGAGATCCCGGTGAGCATCGTCGAACTCGGGCTTGTCTACCGCTGCGGCGAGATCATTCGCCCGGACGGAACCCTGCGAGTCGAGATCGACATGACAATGACCGCTCCGGGCTGCGGCATGGGCGACGTCTTGCGCGCCGACGCAATCCAGGCGGTGCAGGCGATTCCGGGCGTCGACGAGGTCGACGTCACCTTGGTCTGGACTCCCCCGTGGAACATCGGACGCATGTCCGAGGCTGCCCGCCTCCAACTTGGGATGCTCTGAGCCAGGTGAGCCGTCTGGATCCTCGCGCCCCCGGTTCGTCATCGTCCGTCGGGTCCCAGATCGCGGCCACCAGTGCATGGCCGGTTGCAACGCCGCGCTGGAAATCGAACGTACCGTTGTTCGCGGCGGGAGGTGTGTCGATCGTCGCCGGCGGCTTGGCCGCAGCCGTGACCGGTCCCACCGGATGGCCTCACGGGTCATGGGTGGCAGCGTTTCTCGTACTCGTGGCCGGCGTCGCCCAGATCGGCGTCGCCGCCGGTCAGGCACAACTCGCCCACCACGCCACAGCCGTCGGTTTCACGGCCGTGGAATGCGTGTTGTGGAACGCGGGCTGCATGACGATCATCGCCGGCACACTGCTGTCGAGCCCCCTGACGGTGTCGATCGGCAGCACGCTGCTGGTTGCCGTTCTCGGGATGTCGACGTTCACGGTCAGAGAATCTGGCGGCCAGTCCCCACTGTTGCTCTGGTTGTACCGAGTGCTGCTGATCGTGCTCCTGACGAGCATCCCGATCGGCATCGCGCTTGCGTGGTCGCGACACTGACCTCGGGCTGCCGACAGCACCACCCCGAGCGCGCCGGGGACCGAACTGCGCTCACGTCACGGAGTCGCACTCGTCGCCGAGCGCTCTGTCGGCAGGGCACGGAGAGCAGGGAACAGGACGTTGCTCTCCTTGTGGACATGGAGGTGCGTGTCGGCTTCGAGCTCGGCCAGCGCCTGATAGCACGCGGCGTACGTGGCGCACCCGTCCACGGGGGTCGCATAGCCGCCGGTCAGGCGATTCAGTTCGTCGAGGAGCTCGCCGACCGTCTCGTGCTCGGCGGTGAGTGCCTCGATCTGCGCTGCGATCTCCTCGGTCTCGGATCGCGGCCGATCTGCAGGATCAGCGAGTTGGCGGATCATCGGGAACAGCACCTGCTCCTCGCGGACGAGGTGCGGTTCGAGGTCGGCGCGAAGCTCGGTGAAGAGCCGGTGCACCTCGGCCAACTCGGGGTGTCGATCACCGTGAACGGCAACGATCCTGTCGACCAGCGCGCTGATGCGAGGAAGCTCGGCCCACAGGTAGCGGTGATGCACGGATTCGATGTGGTCGGCCAGATCGTCCGGGAGGAGCGACGCCCACTCGGCGGGGGGTTCGTCGACGCGAGCGGCCGACAGTTCGTCGGCAACAGCCTGCGGATCCAACCCAGCCTCACCGGCTGCCGCGGCGAGTGTTCGAGCGCCGTGGCAGCAGTAGTCGAGACCGCGCCGCTCGAGATCGGCGGCCAGCGATGGATGGAGCGTCACGATCTCGCCGAGTGTCATCGAGGGAACGATGTCGTTCGCGTCGGAGTGCGGCGATGTGCCGGCTGGCGGCTCGGTGAGTGGATGATGAGAACAGGGCGCCGAGAGCGCTGCCGGTTCGAGGGGCACCATCCGGATCTCGCTGGAGAACATCTCGATGCCATGCAGACGGTTGCGGATCGTCCCGGCGATCACCTCGGGCGCGACGTCGTCGTGGTCGACCTCGATGCATGGTCCCGCGAACGATCCGTGAACAGCTCGGACGCCCTCGATGTGAGCGAGGTCGTCGAGCGTCTCGTTGAAACAGGTCGGGCAGTTGGCCCCAGCGATGCGAAGCGAAGCGATGTCTGCATAGTTTCCTTCTTCCAGCTACGAGGTGCCGCGTGCGCAGTCGTCTTCGACGGCCTTACTCGCGTCCACATCGACAGGCTACTCGACCACCCGTATTATTTCTAGTATGTGCTGTACAATTACGGGAACTGCAGAGGAGGCATCGCATGAAGGTGTGGATCGATCAGGATCTGTGCACGGGAGACGGCCTGTGCGAGGAGATCGCCCCTGACGTGTTCTTCGGCCAGGACGACGGGCTGTTCTACGTCAAGGAGTCGGCGGAGAACTTCGGTACCGAGCGGCTCTTCGACGGCAAGTCGAACCCTGCCGGATCGGACGGAATGGCCCGCATCCCGGACAACGGCCTGGATCGAGTGGTCGAGGCCGCCGAGGAGTGTCCGGGCGAATGCATCTTCATCGAGGTCGAATGAACCTCGAGCTCACCGAGGCGTAGCCAGGGCGGCGAGCGGGGGTCAGCCCCGGTGCAGTCGAAGTCGAGTCACCACGTCGGCGACGTCGGGCATCTGGTCTTTCCCATAGGCCGCTGGCAGAAGGCCGCGATGACCACAGGGCATCGAGATCGCGAACAGGATCGATTCGTCACCGGGATCACTGACGCCCTCGAACCGGTACACCTCGTCCACACCGACGTCCGCGGGTGCGGCCCAGCAGCTACAGCCATCACAGCGCAGCCCGCCATCGCTGACCGAGAGCTGCACGGTCCATCCGGCGGCGTGCAGCTGTCGCATCCGATCACTGAGCGTGTCCATCGGCCCAGTCATGATTCGACGTGACAGCGAAGACGACATGTCCCTCGACGCGGATCGCGCGTGATCAGTTCATCGACGACCAGCCCGCCGAACGAATCCGCGGCGCCGAACGCGAGGCCGAGGTGCAGTCCGCACACGGTGTCGGGATCGACCAACGCTGTCGTCTCGAACGGGCAGGCCCCCAACACGATGTCGACCTGGTTCCCTCGTCGCTTGGCCGTCGGTTCGAAGCCGTACCGCGCCATCGCTTCGACCAGACCCGCTACCGGGTCCGCGTCGCTCACGCCCGCAGTTGTCTGGCGTCCCGCGCGTCGCCCGACCTCGACCGGCGAGTCACTGCTGCGGATGATCTCCGTCAACAGCAGCGTCAACCGCTCGTACGGGCCGATGACGCCCCACCGACTCTCCGTCGACGCATTCAGCGTGTAACACAATCGCGGTCGCCCCCGACCGACCGGCGGCGCAGTCGCCTCGGTCACGAGCCCGGCCTCGACGAGCTTGGCGAGGTGCTGGCGGATTGCGTTGTGATGGAGCCCGAGATGGTCGGTCAGTTCTGCCACGTCGACCGGCCGCTCCGCGTCGGCGATGTAGCGGAACAACTCATGCCGCGTCGGATCACCGAGCGCGCGTGCTTGGAGCTGCAGATCGCTCATCGCCCACCGGCCACGCTCAACACCAACAGCAGGATCACGACGCCCGCCATCAACAGGTTCGCCTTCCACACGGGGTGCGTCGGACCCTCCCGGCGCGTCGAGTTCCGACCATCAGTGCCCTGCTCGCTGTCCGGTCCAGCCATTCCGTTCGCCACCCGATCTCCGTCCGTGTCGTGTCGGTCCGATGCCGGCGCATGAGCGGACCGACCAACACTATTTCTAGCTACGAGCAGAAGTATATTCGACCCACGTGGGGTCCGGGCGGTCGCCGCGTTGCGATCTCGAAAGCTTGCTGGTCCGACACCCATCGTCCTGACTCCTGGCGGCTCAGTGCTGCTCGCCGGACGATGACGACTCGACCAGCAGCCGCTGCGCGGCTTCGATGCACGCCACGGCCTGGCCGATGATGCTGGCCATGATTGCTGCGGGTGACTGGATGCCGGTGATCATGTCGAGGCCTTGACCGGCCCACAGCGCCCGCACGGTGTAGTCGTCGTCCGCAGCCCCGCGGTACATCTGCTCGGCATCCGCAGCGTTGGGATCGGCGGCCCATCGCTCCGTGAAGCGGTTGCGTACGACACGCCCGTCGTGGCCGGGAGAGCCACGCCGGGCCTCGAACGACGTCGAAGACATCGGTTCGAACGGTGTCGGAGGCCCGTGCGGTCACCTAGCGCGGCAGCCTCCGCCGGGCTGGATTCGGCCGCGGTCGAGGCGAGGAATCGGGTGCCCATGGTGATGCCCGCGGCTCCCAGCATGAGTGCGGCAGCGAGGCCACGGCCGTCGGCGATGCCGCCGGCGGCCACGACCGGCAGCGGTGCGACCGAGTCGACCACGGACGGGATCAGGCCGATGGTGCCCCGATCGGGTCGGCCGTGGCCTCCGGCATCCTGGCCTTGGGCGACGATGGCGTCGGCACCAGCGGCGACGGCGAGCGCGATCTCATCGGGTGTCTGGACCTGGCAGATCAGCAGTGCACCACCGGCGTGGATGGCGTCGGCATACGGCCTGGGGTCACCGAAGGAGAGCTGGATCGCCGGCGGGTGTGCGTCAAGGGCGAGGCGCAACGTGTCCGGGCGCTGGTCGAGCGCGAACGTGATGACGCCGACACCGACTCGTGCATCGCCGGCCGCCGTGAGCTCGGCGGCCAGCCACTGCGGACCGGCGTAACCGCCTCCGATGAGACCGAAGCCGCCGGCCTCGGAGACCGCGGCTGCCAGCCGGCCGCCGGCGGTGTCACCCATCGGCGCCAGCATGACCGGATGCCGGACACCGAGCAGCGCGGTGAGCGGCGTCGAGATGGTGACCGGGCGCGCTGGTGACGACATCACTGACGGTGCGCCGGGGCGTCCTGGTCGTCGGCGGCGTAGGTCCAGTCGGGCTGTTTGCGCCAGAACGAGTCGTCATAGACGGCGCGGCCGTCTGCGAGGTCGATCAGCTTGGGGATCGGGAGGCGTCGCGGGCGCGGGCAGCGGCCGAGCTCGAGGTGTTCGGCGAACTCCTCCGCGAACGCGCGCATGATGCTCGTCACCATGGTCTGTTCTTCCACGGCGAGGTAGCAGCGGTTGCCATCGGTGACGTGGCCCAACCAACCGGTGATCACGTCGAGATCGCCGGCGTCGCCCACCCCGGTCTCGATCCGTTCGAGGTTTTCAGTGATCGCGCTCGAGCCGAGCTTGCACGGTGGGCACTGGCCGCACGACTCGATGGAGAGGAACCGTGAGAAGCGGTAGGCGACGTCTCCGATCGTCCAGACGCGGATGTCCCCGGGCAGGGCGAGGACGAGCGCGGTGCCCGCCGCCCCGGCGAGCCCGGCGATGGTGGCGACGGCCACCACCACTTGCGGCAGCGCCAGCATCCAGACCGCCCAGCCGCGCGGACCCGCCAAGCGGTGGGCGCCCTGCAGGAACGCCTCGCCGGTCACCACCGTGTAGCGGCCGACCTCGCGGTTCACGACCCACTTGAGAGCGACCGCGACCAGCAGCGCCCACACCAATGCGTAGCCGTACTGGGCGCCGATCCGGGGCGTGAACAACAGCTCGCCCGACCCGGCGGCCGACACCATCCACAAGAACCCCGGCCCGAGCCAACCGACGCGCTGCCACCCGCCGGGCGGGCGTCGCATCGCTTGTGTTTTCGAGTCACGGTTCGTCATCGCCGCGACACGTCCGGGCGACGACGGTCCGGCGGCTGCCGCCCCAGTTCGTTCAGGCGTAGGGAGGACGGTCGGTGGGCGCGATGGTCATGGCCTGACTTTTTTGGCGGCGCGACCCCGAGGTGGGCGCTTGGCTGCGCCATCTCGGGGCGGTGTGGTGTCGGTGCGGTCGGTGAGGTCGACCACGGAGTCGTCGCCGCCGTACTCGTTGCCGACGTAGCCGTCGGCGGCCCAGTCGTTCT
>Ga0136611_10002633_pt1 | contig 12504 bp, 8 predicted proteins | sample AntDrymUQ2232306_2_FD_106645 | JGI IMG/M metagenome (GOLD analysis project Ga0136611, IMG submission 106645) | Polar desert sand microbial communities from Dry Valleys, Antarctica - metaG UQ223 (23.06) | ecosystem: Environmental > Terrestrial > Soil > Desert | place: Antarctica: Dry Valley... | reverse complement strand
GTGCATGTATCGCACGCGCACTCCCATCTGCTGCAGATAGTCCGTGAGATCCTCGGACATGCGCTTCGTCAGGGTCGTGACCAGCACGCGCTCGCCACGCCGCTCGCGAATGCGAATCTCGTTCAGCAGGTCGTCCACCTGACCGCGCACGGGCCGCACATCGATCTCGGGATCGATGAGACCCGTGGGACGAATGATCTGTTCGACGACCACGCCTTCGGACAGTTGCAGCTCCAGCTCTCCCGGCGTCGCGGTGACGAACAGCGCGCGCGGCGTCAGCGACAGGAACTCGTCGAACATCAGCGGGCGGTTGTCCAGTGCGCTCGGCAAACGAAAGCCGTACTCCACCAGCGTCAGCTTGCGGGCGCGATCGCCGTTGAACATGCCCCCGATCTGCGGCAGCGTCACGTGCGACTCGTCTACCACCACGAGGTAATCCTCGGGAAAATAGTCGAGCAGACAGGCCGGCCGCTCCCCGGGAAGACGATTCGAGAGATGCCGCGAGTAATTCTCGATGCCGGCGCACGTCCCGATCTCGAGCATCATCTCAATGTCGAAATTCGTCCGGGACTCGAGCCGCTGCGCCTCGAGGAGCTTTCCGGCGACGCGCAGCTCGCCAAGCCGCTGGGTGAGCTCGGCGCGAATGAGCCCCACCGCGCGCTCGAGCGTCGGACGCTGCGTGACGAAGTGTTTTGCGGGATAGATCGCGGCACGGTCGAGAGCCGCGATGGTGGCCCCGGTGAGCACATCCACTTTCGAGATGCGTTCCACCTCGTCGCCGAACATCTCGATGCGGACCCCCTGCTCTTCGTAGGCGGGAAAGATCTCAACGGTGTCACCGCGGACGCGGAACGTTCCTCGCTCGAAGGCGACGTCATTGCGATGGTACTGAATCTTCACCAGTGAGCGCAGGATGTCGTCCCGCGCAATCCGGTCACCGAGTTTCACCGTCACCATCTGCTCGCGATACGACACGGGATCGCCAAGCCCGTAGATCGCGGATACGGTCGCGATGATGATGACGTCGGATCGCTCCATGAGACTCGACGTCGCCCGCAACCGGAGCCGGTCGATGTCCTCGTTGATCGACGCGTCCTTCTCGATGTAGGTATCGGTCGTCGGGACGTACGCTTCGGGCTGGTAGTAGTCGTAATACGAAATGAAGTACTCGACGGCGTTGTGCGGAAAGAAGCTCTTGAGCTCACCGTAGAGTTGGGCCGCAAGCGTCTTGTTGTGCGAGAGCACCAGCGTCGGCCGGCCATGCGCGACAATGACGTTCGCGACGGACATGGTCTTGCCCGAGCCGGTCACGCCGAGGAGCGTCTGGAACCGATCGCCCCGAACGAGGCCGGCGTTCAGCTCGGCGATAGCCTTGGGCTGATCGCCAGCGGGCCGGAAGGGGGCCTGGATGTCGAAACTGGCCGGAGCGCTCATGATGCGAATATAGCGTAATCCGTCGGGATTTGTTCGGGTGCCCTGGAACGTGAGTGGTGACCGGGCTCGATGAACTGCGCGAACCTCTGCGACTAGTGCGTCCGGCCCTCGTCCGACGACAGGCGCTCGCGCCGCGACACGGCCGTCACGCCCTTCACCTTTCGCACCGAGCGCAGAATTTTCTGCAGGTGGGAGAGATTCTCGACTTCCACGAGGACGGTGCCAGTCACGCGCCCCTCGAGGCTGCGGATATCGAGGCTGCGGATATCCGAGGCGCTTGCGCTCATGGCCGCCGTCACGTCGGCGAACAGGCCTCGGCGCTCGCTTCCCTCGATCGACAGCTGTACCACAAAACGCTCTCCCGAGGACTCCTGCCAATCAATTTCAAGGCGGCGCTCGGGCTCATGCACCAGGTAGAGCAGGTTAGGGCAATCCCCGCGATGGATGCTCACGCCGCGACCCCGCGTCACATACCCTACTACGGGATCGCCCGGCACCGGCTGGCAGCACTGCGCATAACGCACCATGAGGCCGTCGGCACCCTGGATTCGCACTCCGCGCGTGACCCCGCGCATCCGATCCACCAGGCGCTCGAAAGCGCTCGGTTTTGCCGGCGGCTCTGCGGCCGGCTCGAGATCCGGGTGCAGAATCTTCAAGACCTGCGTCATGTTGATATCGCCCTGCCCGATCGATGCCAGCAGGTGATTCGTATCGGAAAGCCCCAGCGCCCTGGCTGCGGTAAACAGCTCATCATCGGCGGCCTTTACGAGCCGGCGGCGGCGAAGCTCCTTCTCCATGATCTCGCGGCCCAGCCTGGTCGACGTTTCGTGCGCCTCGATCTTCAGTAGCTGCCGAATCTTGTGGCGTGCCCGGCCCGTGTGCACGTGCGCCAGCCAATCGCGGCTCGGCTTCGCGCCGGGTGACGTGAGAATCTCGACGGTCTCGGAATTCTTCAGCTCACGCGAGAGCGGCGCGATCTTCCCATTGATGCGCGCCCCCTGGCAATGCGAGCCCACTTCCGTGTGCACCGCGAACGCGAAGTCCAACGGGGTCGCGCCCTTCGGCAGCTGGATCACGTCGCCCGTGGGTGTGAAGACGAAGATTTCGTCCTGGTACAGGTCGAGCTTCAGGAACTCGAGGAACTCGTCGGGAGTCCTTGCGTCCAGCTGCAGCTCGAGCACCTGCCGGAACCACGACAGATGCCGGTCGAGCTCATCGGAATTGCCAGCGTCCTCCTTGTAAATCCAGTGCGCGGCGATCCCGAACTCCGCCGTCCGATGCATTTCGCGAGTGCGGATCTGGATTTCGAACAGTTGGCCACCGGGACCAAAAATGGTGGTGTGCAGCGACTGATACCCATTCGATTTCGGCTGCGCAATGTAGTCCTTGATGCGCTCCTGCACGGGTGTCCACCCATCATGGATGACGCCAAGTGCGTGGTAGCAGTCCGGCACCGAATTCACCAGCACCCGAATGGCCATCAGGTCGTAGATGTCCTCGTACGGTCGCTCGCGCTGCTGCATCTTCTTGAAAATGGACCAGAGGTGCTTTGGCCGGCCGGTGACATCCACGTCCGGAATGCTGGCCTTGCGCAGTTGTTCGAGCAGCGGGCCGTTCAATTGCGCGATGAGCTCTTCGCGCATCCCGCGCTTTTGCGCGACCTTCTTCGCGAGCTGCTTGTACCCCTGCGGCTCGAGGTGCTTGAACGCGAGATCCTCGAGCTCCCATCGCATCTTGGCCATGCCGAAGCGGTGCGCGAGCGGCGCATACAGGTCGCGCGTCTCCAGTGCAATGCGGCGGCGCTTCTCCTCGGACAGATGCTCCAGCGTCCGCATGTTGTGCATGCGATCGGCGAGCTTGATGAGGATGACGCGGGCGTCCTTCGCGACGGAGAGCAGGAGCTTCCGGTAGTTCTCGACCTGCCGCTCCTGCGAAGATCCCATCGGCAGGCTCGCGATCTTGGTCAGCCCATCGACGATCTGCGCGATCTCACGTCCGAACTCCTGTTCGACGTCGGCGATCGTCACGGTCGTATCCTCGACGACGTCGTGAATCAGGCCGCACGCCACCGTGACCGAATCGAGCTGCAATGACGCGAGAATCTTGGCGACCTCGACGCAATGCGAGACATAATCGTCGCCCGACAGCCGTCGCTGCCCGGCGTGGGCGCGATCGCTGAACTGGAAGGCGCGCGTGAGCAGGTCCTCATCGAGCCGGTGCGCGATGGGATTGTCACCGTCGATCCAGCCGGGAATGATCGCCCGCAGGGCGGTACCGGTCACAGCAGACCTGCCTTCGCGAAGGACCAGAGCCGGTTCGGGGAAATCGCCCTCGTGACGCATGTGCGCCGAGCGAGCGGCGGTACCGGGCTACCTGATAGTTAACGACGGCGAGTCGATTGCCGCAACCACACCCGCGCCGCGATCACGGTAGTGGCCTCCTGGAGGGGGTCCACCGTTCGCCGACCGGGGTGATCTCCGGACGGCGGTCCCGGCCCGCCACGCCCTATCGAGGAAGCATCTCGAAACCCGCCTTCGCAACGCCTCGCAGTGAAGCACGGTTTCCCGCGCGCACCTGCAGCACGAGTTGGCATACCCCCCATGTTCTGGCCTGGGCGCCGAGCCATCCGAGCGCCGCCGGATAGATGGACTGGCCGCGAAACGCCGGCAACGTGAAGCAACCGTCGACCATGAGTGCCGACGGCGCCACGGCCTCGCGCACGAGGGGTGGAAACCGCTCGAGCACGTGTTCGGGTGGTGCGAACACCCACATGCCTGCCACCAGCTGATCGCCGATGAAGCCCGCGAAATAGCGCCGTGGTGTGGGCGTAGCCAGATCCGCCGCGGTCACCCCGTATCGGCGCGGATTCACTGCATACTCGGCGCGAAGGATCTCGCGCCAGTCCAGCCCGATGGGTCCGTTCACCGGGGTTCGCTCCAGCGTGAGGTCCAGTCCAAGCCAGACCCATTGCTGCCGCGATGCGGCACTGGTGGTTAGCCGCCTCCACAGGGCAATCACGCGCCACCGCAATTCCCGCAACCGCCTCACAGAAGGCCAGCCTCCGCAAAGCTCGTGTAACGTCCCCGCCCGACGATCACGTGGTCGTGGACGGGAATGTCCAGCAACCGCCCGGCGGCGACCATCTGGTCGGTGACGAGCCGATCGTCCGCCGACGGCGTAGGGTCGCCACTGGGATGGTTATGCACGAGAATGATCGCGGCCGCGTGTTCGGCGATCGCCTCGCGAAACACTTCTCGCGGATGCACCAGCGAGGAGTTCAGGATGCCACGTGTCACCGTGACGTCGCGCTCGAGCCGGTGTTGTGAATCGAGGATGGCGATGTGGAACTCCTCCACCGTGAGATCCTCGAGACGCGAGGCGAAGGCGCTGAACACGTCGCGTGGCGACCGCAGAGGCACACCCTCTTCGCGGGATTCGGCAGACATTCGTCGGCCCAGCTCGAGAGCAGCGTGGATCATGGCCGCTCGCGCCGTCCCGATACCCGAGTGACCCGTGAGCGACGCCATTGGTTGCGACGCCACCCGCCGCAGCGACCCCTGCGCGTGCAGCAGGACTTCTTCGCCCACGCGAATGGCGCTTCGGCCCGTCGTGCCACTGCCCACAAGGATCCCCAGCAGTTCGGCGGAGCTCAGCGCCCGCGCCCCATGCTCGCGCAGCCGTTCCCTCGGCCGCTCCGAGCGAGGCATCTCATGAATGGCCATGCGCGCCGGCAGGCCGGCAGGTGATCGTGAAACTGGTGTCGTCGTCATGCCGCACAATACGAGTGCTGAAAGAGCAACGCCAATCGCGCGAGCGCGCGTCTCATCCCGTTCGCGCACTCCGTCGCAGTCCGTAGCAGCGGGTTACATGGCGGAGGGTCGCCCTGTGTGGGAACGGCTGCGGGTTCCCGGAGCGAAGGTGCTCTGCCCGGAGCGCCTACGCCTGCTGCCCGTGGCACTTCTTGAACTTGCGGCCACTCCCGCAGGGACACGGATCGTTCCGCCCCACCGTCGTCCAGTCTTCCGGCGCAGCCGCCGCTCCGCCCCGCGGTCCACTCTCTCGCGAGGTCTTCGTTCGCCCGACGCCAGCCTTTTCTGACAGCGGCCGCGCCTTGCCTGCTCCCACGACGAGCGGATCGGCCCGCACGACGGGCTGTTCACTGGGTGGCTCGCTGGGCCCGATATCCATGGCGCCCACCGCACCATTCCCTCCAGTGCCGCCATCCTCGGGCGGCACATCCTCCAGGATCCCCAGGGCGTTGTAGCGCTTCGTCGGCCCCCGGAATGACGACTCGTCGGAGCGCGATCCGCGGCCCTGCATCTCCGGCGGATTGAACACCAGCTGCACGCGGAGGAACCGCTCGGTGAAGGTGTGCGCCAGATCGTTCATCAGATCGACGAACATGGCATACGCTTCCTGCTTGTACTCGATGAGCGGATCCTTCTGCCCCCACCCGCGATAGTGAATGGCGTTGCGGAGCTGATCGAGGTCATACAGATGGTCCTTCCACTTCTCGTCGAGCACCTGGAGCATCACGAGTGAGAGCAGCTGCGGGCCATACTCGGCGAGCGTAACGAGCTTCCGGTCGAAAGCCGCACGCGCCGCCGCGACCGCCGCTGCCTGGGATTCGGCCAGCGTCGTGAGGCGCTCCTCGGGATTCTGAAATGCCTCCACGGTCAGCAGGTAGTGCATGAGCAGCTCCTGCTGAAGCAGACCGAAATCCCACTCTTCCGGAGTGTCGAACTCGCCGAGCGTCGTCTCGACGCGCCGGCCGATGGCACGTTCGACCATGCGAAGCGACTCGCCCTTGAGCTCCTCGCCGCCTTCCAGCGCGAACGAACGCAGCGAGTAGATCACTTCCCGCTGCTGGTTCATGACATCGTCGTACTCGAGCAGGCGCTTGCGCGACTGAAAATGATTCAGCTCGACGCGCTTCTGGGCCTGCTCGATGGACCTCGTGATCAGCCGGTGGCTCAGGACCTCACCCTCCTGCACACCCGTGCGATCCATGAGCTTCGCGATGCGCTCGGATCCGAAAAGCCGCATCAGCTCATCCTCGAGGGAGAGGAAGAACTGAGACGCACCCGGATCACCCTGGCGTCCCGCACGCCCGCGCAGCTGGCGATCGATACGGCGCGACTCGTGTCGCTCGGAGCCAACGATATGCAGTCCGCCCACCTCATCGACCATGACCGGATTCTTCGCGTCGTCGACGATGACATTGCCCTCGTCGTCCTTCGCCGGCGTTGGCCGTGGCTCTGTCACCCCGGGTCCGAGCTTAATGTCGGTTCCGCGACCGGCCATGTTCGTCGCAATCGTCACCGCGCCCTTCTGGCCGGCCTCGGCGACGATCTCCGATTCACGCTGGTGATACTTGGCATTCAACACGTTGTGCCGAATCCCGGCACGGTTGAACAGCTTCGACAGCGTTTCCGAGACCTCGACATTCACCGTCCCGATCAGCACCGGGAACCCCAGCTCGTGGAGCCGCTTCGTCTCATCGACGATCGCGTTGTATTTCTCGCGGCGCGTCTTGAACACGAGATCATCCCGATCGTCCCGCACCATCGGCTGGTTGGTTGGAATGACGGCGACTTCCAGCCCGTAGATCTGGAAGAACTCCGACTCTTCCGTCTCCGCGGTGCCCGTCATTCCCGCCAGCTTCCCGTACATGCGGAAATAATTCTGGATGGTGATGGTCGCGAGGGTCTGGGTCTCGCCCTTCACCTGCACACCTTCCTTGGCCTCGACCGCCTGGTGCAGGCCTTCGGACCAGCGTCGTCCGGCGAGCGTGCGGCCCGTGAATTCATCGACGATGAGGACCTGTCCTTCCTGCACCACGTAGTTCACGTCGCGCTCGTAGAGCGCATAAGCGCGCAACAGCTGGTGCACGACGTTCAGCTTTTCACTCGTGAGAGCGTACTCGGTCTCGATCAGCTTTCGCTTTTCAATCTTCTCCTGCGGCGTCGTGTGCGGATCGTGATCGATCTGGTGAACGGCCTGCGAAATGTCCGGAAGGACGAATGTGTCGCCCTCGCCGGTAGACATCGCCTCCACGCCGCGATCGGTCAAATGCACCGTCTGGCCGCGCTCGTCGAGCACGAAAAGGAGATCATCCTCGATCTCCTTGAAGTGCTGCTTGCCCGAGGGGAGCTTGCGGTCGGCGAGATGCTCCAGCTCCATCTGCTGTACCAGCCGCTTGGCGCCCGTCTCCTGCATGACCTTGAGCAGGCGATTGTTCTTGGGAGCACCGAGCTGCGCCTTGTACAGCTTCATGGCCGCGCTGTCGGTATCGCCCTGCGAAAACAGGCGCTCGCCGTCGCCCACGAGCTGATTCACGAGCGCGGTCTGCTGGCGCACCAGCTTCGACACGTTCGTATTCTGCTCCCGATACGCGGTGTCGCTCTCGTTGCCCACCGGGCCGGAGATGATGAGCGGCGTCCGCGCCTCGTCGATGAGCACGGAATCCACTTCATCGACGATGGCGAACACGTGATGCCGCTGCACGCGCTGTTCCAGCGTCGTCACCATGTTGTCGCGCAGGTAATCGAAGCCGAACTCGTTGTTGGTGCCGTAGACGATGTCACACAGATACGCCGCGCGCCGCTCGGGCGTGCCGGGTTCCGTATCGTCGATGCACCCGACCGTGAGCCCGAGATACCGGTAGACGTGCCCCATCCACTGCGAGTCGCGTCGGGCGAGATACGAGTTGACGGTGACGAGATGCGTTCCCTTCCCAGGCAGGGCATTGAGATAGAGCGGCAGCGTCGCAACCAGCGTCTTCCCTTCACCGGTCGCCATCTCGGCAATCTTTCCGAAGTGCAGTTCGATGCCGCCCATCATCTGCACGTCGTAGGGCACCATGTTCCAGGCGAGGTCGTGGCCCGTCACCTTGACCGTGGATCCGACGAGCCGCCGCGCCGCCTCGCGAACCGTTGCGAACGCTTCGGGCAACAGCTCGTCGAGGATGTCCGCGGTCGCCTTCCGCAGGTCACCTTCCAGACCGCCCCGCCCATCGGCACCCGTCAGCTCGCCATCAATGACTTCGCGGTCGGCAGCCGATGCCGCCGTGCGTTTCTGCTCCTTCAGCTCCGCAATCTGCAACTCGAGCGCCGCCGTTCGCTCGGTGATCCGCGCACGGAAGCGCTCCGTCTGGCCCTGCAGCTCGATGGCGGAGATCTCGCGCAATCGCTCGCCCTGCGCGGTGATCTCAGCGAGAATCGGCTGGATCTTGCGGACTTCGCGCTCGTGGCGCGTACCGAATAAGCCTGTGATGAGACGCTTGAGCATTCCCGACCTCTATCGGTACAGCGCCGTGGCCGCGATATACTGCGCGACCGCCTCCGGCACGAATCCATGCAGCGACTTCCCGTCCCGCACGCGCGTTCTGATCTCTGTGGACGAAACGTCAATCCGACGTGTCTCGAGCATCCGGGGGGGACGCACTGCTTCAACCGCTCTCGCGTCCTGCAACGGATGAGTATCAACCCGACGCGGAGACGGCGTACGCCCCCGTAGCCTGTCTATCCCCACATCCCCCTGCCCCCGCTGTAACACCACCATCTCAGCCAGATCCCGCACCCGCCCGGGCTCTCGCCACTGCGCGAACGTCGCCAGCACGTCGGCTCCAACCAGCAGAAATCGTTCAGCCATGGGATATCGCGTCGCGTAGGCAGCCAGGGTGTCAACCGTGAAAGATAAACCGCTGCGCTCGACCTCGATGGCATCGACGGCAAAGCGCGGATCATCGCCGAGCAGCGCCCGCACCATGGCAACGCGGTGTTCGGCGCTCGCGTGGTGCGATGCCTTGAGCGGCTGCGAGGCAGCCGGGACGAAAAACACCCGGTCGAGCTCCAGGAGATCACAGGCATCGCTGGCCGCCAGCAGGTGCCCAATGTGCGGCGGGTCGAACGTGCCACCAAAGATGGCGATCCGCACGTCAGGACGATGGGAGCGCGGTCGAGTCGGCGAAGGCGGCGCACGCCGCGGACACGTCACGGTCGTTCGGATAAATCTGCCGCACCGCGAGACACGTTTCTCGCGCGTCTTCGCGATACCGGATCGCCCGATACGCCTGAACGAGCCGAAGGTACGCGTCGCGCGTTTTCGACGTGTTCGGATAGAGGCGGATGACGTCCCGGAAGTAGAGAATCGCCGGGTCGTACGCCTTCCGGCGGAGATAATACATGCCGGTATCAAAATCCTTGGTGGCAAACCACTGCTCGAGCTTCGACGCGCGAGACGTCGCCGCGTCCCGCAGCACCGAGTTGGGATAGATTGCCAGCAGCGTCCGATAGGTGCTGATGGCGGACAACCCGTACTGCGCATCGAGGGTCGGCTTGCGCCACATTTTCGCATACGCGTCGCCAGCGCCCAACAGGGCATCATCGGCCAGCGTATCGTCGGGGAACGACTCGGTCACCCGGGCGAAGCTCTGCGCGGCAAGCAGGTGCTCCCTCTTCGCGACGTGCGCCTTGGCCAGATACCAGTAGGCCTTCGGGAGCAGGGTATCTCGCGCCGGGAGATCGAGCGTCAACTTCTCGAAAGCTGCAACGGCGTTGTCCCACCGCTTCTTCTGATACTCCCGGACGCCCGCCCGGTACAAACCTTCCGTCGTCGGAAAATCGGCGGGTCGGAATGCATGCGCGCATGCGGAGAGGGAGATGGCGACGAGCAGCAGCGCACGATGCATGGATTGGAATGAGAACATGGCCGGTTTCTTACCCGGGGATGGCAATACGGTTCGTTTCACGCCGCTGATCCTGACGGACTCGCGGTGTGCAGAACCTGGCGAAAGTGCGCGATGGTCCTGGAAAGGCCTTCGCGAAGTGGTACCCTGGGCTCCCAACCCAGCATGCTCCGCGCACGCGTGATATCGGGCTGCCGAATCTTTGGATCATCGGCAGGGAGCGGGCGGAACTCGATTACCGAGTTGGTACCCGTCATCTCGGTGATCAGCTGGGCAATCTGCAGCACGGTGTATTCGACTGGATTCCCAATGTTCGTCGGAAGGTGGTCCCCGCGCTCGTACAACCGAATGATCCCCTCGATCTCGTCGTCCACGTAGCAGAAGCTCCGGGACTGCGAGCCATCCCCATAGATCGTGAGCGGCTCGCCGCTCAGAGCCTGCACGATGAAGTTCGACACGAGTCGACCGTCTCGCGGGCGCATGCGAGGCCCGTAGGTGTTGAAGATTCGGATAATGCGGATATCCAGACCGTAGTGCCGGTGGTATGCCGACGCCACGGCCTCCGCGTAGCGCTTCGCTTCGTCGTAGCAGCTCCGCGGCCCAATGGGATTGACGTTGCCCCAGTAGGTCTCGGTCTGCGGATGCTCGAGCGGGTCGCCGTACACCTCGGACGTGGACGCGACAAAATAGCGCGCGCGATGAGTGCGTGCGAGCTCCAGCAGGTGGTGCGAGGCCACTGAGCCCACGCGCAGTGTTTCGATCGGATGCTCCAGATAATCCGGCGGACTGGCGGGAGAGGCGAAATGCATCACACCCTGCACTGGCCCGACATTCGGAACGCCGTCCGACACGTTGGCATCAACGAACGTGAACCGGCTCTCCCGCTCCAGATGCGCCAGATTGTCGCGTGAGCCCGTGATGAAGTTATCGATCCCAACTACCTCGTGCCCGTCCGTGAGCAGGCGATTGCACAGGTGCGATCCGAGAAAGCCGGCGGCGCCGGTCACGAGCAGCCTCACGCGGCGGAGCGTCCCATGCTGTGATACTGCATGCCGAGCGTCCGCATCTGTGCCGGATCGTAGAGGTTCCGGCCGTCGACGACAATTGGCCGCTTCAATTCCCGCTTGATACGCGCCAGGTCCGGATGCCGGTACTCGTTCCAATCCGTCACGACCACGAGCGCTTCCGCACCTGAAAGCGCTTCGTAGCTGGTGTTCGCGTAGGTAATGCGGTCGCCCAAGCGACGCTTCGCCTCCTTCATCGCCTCGGGATCGTGGGCCACGACCGTGGCGCCGGCTTCCAGAAGCCGCTCGATCACCGTGAGCGAGGGTGCTTCCCGCATGTCATCGGTCTGCGGCTTGAAGGACAGGCCCCAAAGTGCAATCCGGCACCCATTCACCGAACCACCCAGCGCACGCTCGATTTTTTCGTAAAAGCGAATCTTCTGGAGCTCGTTGGCGTGCTCCACCGCCTCGACGATGGTCAGGGGTTCTCCCGCCTCTTTCGCCGTCTGAACCAGCGCCCGTACGTCCTTCGGAAAGCAGGATCCGCCGTAACCAGGGCCGGGAAAGAGAAACGAGGGCCCAATGCGCTCGTCGGACCCAATACCGCCCCGCACCGAATCGATGTCTGCTCCCACGCGCTCGCAGAGACGCGCAATCTCGTTCATGAACGTGATGCGCGTCGCCAACATCGCGTTGGCGGCGTATTTGGTCATTTCCGCGGAGGCGATATCCATGAAAATGACGGGTTTACCAGTGCGGACAAACGGCGCGTACAGATCGGCCATTACCTGACGCGCGTACGCACTCTCGACCCCAAGCACCACGCGATCCGGCTTCATGAAATCGTCGACGGCGGCACCTTCCTTCAGGAACTCGGGATTACTGCACAGGTGGAACGAGTGCTTCGCGTTTTTCTCCACCACGGCTTGAACCTGCCGGGCCGTGCCCACGGGAACGGTTGACTTCGTTACCACAACCACCTCCCGCTGCACGTGTCGCCCAACCTGCTCGGCGACCGCGAGCACGTGGCGCAGGTCTGCGGACCCGTCCTCGCTCAGCGGCGTGCCGACGGCGATGAAGATGACCTCGGCACTGGCTACCGCCTTCCCGACGTCGGTAGTGAACGACAGCCGTGATGCCGCCTGATTTCTCTCCACCAGCGAATCGAGCCCGGGCTCGTAGATCGGGAGGACGTTCTGTCGCAGGCCGTCAATCTTTCCCTGGTCCCGATCCGCGCAGACGACTGAATTTCCGGTTTCAGCAAGGCAGGCGCCGACCACCAGTCCCACGTAGCCGGTGCCGACGACGGCAACGTTCATCAAGACTCCTGAAGTGTACTGAAGTGACGCCAGCCCAATAAGTTATCGGGGCAGGGTG
>Ga0136611_10002632_pt1 | contig 12504 bp, 9 predicted proteins | sample AntDrymUQ2232306_2_FD_106645 | JGI IMG/M metagenome (GOLD analysis project Ga0136611, IMG submission 106645) | Polar desert sand microbial communities from Dry Valleys, Antarctica - metaG UQ223 (23.06) | ecosystem: Environmental > Terrestrial > Soil > Desert | place: Antarctica: Dry Valley... | reverse complement strand
GGCGTGTAATGATCCATCAGATAAATCGCTTTGGTGGATAAACTTGAAAGCCGCGAAATGTTGCGAAGAATGGGAATTTTGCCAATCGGATTAAACAGGCCGCCGGTGGTAAATCGTCGATGTACCAAACTCAATCCCTGCTCCTGTAAAAATGTGTCGAGGAACTTGCGCGAATAAAAGTTGAGGTGGCCGGGCGGGGCATACATATGCCATTCGCCGCCAAAAGAAGATAGCAATTTGGCGCGCACCGATTGGAAAGTTGGCACCATGATAACAAGCAATCCGCCGGGGTTGAGCGACGCGGACAACTTCTCCAACACTAAGCGCGGCTCGACAAAATGTTCAAATACTGCATAGCCGGTAATAACATCATATTTCTGTGGGAACTCGATATTCTCAACGAAATCATCATATACTCGAAGTCCTCTTTGTTCCGCGATGCGGGCCAGCGGCTCGGCCAATTCGATGCCCTGCGTGTCCACACTTTTATCGAAGTGCAGGAGAAAATCGCCGGTTCCGCATCCGATGTCCAGCACCGATTGCGGCTGTCGCCCCAGCAGGCGCGCGATTAAGGCGACCTGATCTTTCCAGTAGCGGCTGGGACGCCATTCTCCAAGATTCGATACCGGCCCATCCTGGGTTTTCCCGTCCGCCATATCCTCATGCAGCTCTTTGCTGCCGAACTCGTGTTCGGAGATGAGAAAAAAACAGCTGCGACAAGAGCGGCACTCGTATAAGGAGTACTCTTCACCGCTGACAGGGCTTTTAACTTTTCTCAGCGGATGAGCGTCGGTGGAGCGGCAAAATACGCAGTTCATAATTTCGTTTGTGGGGCCGGGCCGGGCGTTCTTGAGTGTTTCACGAAGCGAGTTAAAGACTTTGCTTGAGACGGCTCAAGATGCGGCGCGCTGAAGAATCACGCTTATAAAGCATCGTCTTTTGCGAGACGCCACCCATATTTTCCTTGAAACGCTGCACTCCGCGCAAGTTGCCGCTAAAACCCATGTTGTAGTAGGCGACGCGGCTTTCGATCAAATCGCGGATGATGCGCGCGTGCAAAAAATTGACGGGGCGCAGCTTGGAGTACTCGCTGTCGAAGCAACCATAATTATAGGAAGCGGTTTTTTGCAGTTTCGAGATAATCGCGCCGGCCACCGGGACTTGTTCGGCGGTGGAGGCGATGTAGATAAAAATCTGTTCGGGCGCCAGCGCGAATAAACTTTCAAAAACGCTGTACGGCATCAGTACAGAGTAGGCGGTGCCCTGCTTAATCCACCGCTGAAAAGATTTTTCGTAAAGCGAATAATAACTCTTTAAAAGTTCGACTTGTCCGAAAACGACGCCGAGATTTTCCTTTTCGCCTTTGCGGATATTGTATCGCTCGACTTCCTTTTGGGCGAACCATTCGTCGTAGGTCACGGGCAAATTCTGATAGTGAAACTCTTCTTCGCCAATAGGCTCAAAACCGACTTCTGCGAGACAAGAATTAGCGGTGTCTTGCAGATATCGATTGATCTGCAAAACTTGAGTTCCCGCGCGTGGCAACTCCGACAAAGCGGCGCTGAAATCTTTTTGTATTCCGTTCGCAGTCGTAGAGCTGTCCGCAGGATCGGGCGAAAGAACGCTGTTAATCGGCAGAAAGTGCGTTCTGCTTGTCCCCAGTTTTCCTCGCGTGGAAACAAAAGGGATCGTGACTTGGCCTTGTTCCGCAAGATGAAACTTCATCTCATGATTCGCGGCCTCGCTCGTCTCGCTGAGAAAAGAAAAGAGAAATCCCGATGGAGAGGCCACGCTCGCGTCCACCCGATCAAGCGTTGTGTCCAGAAAATCAGCGCGGTTCAGTGTTTTTTCTTTCATTAGACTTCTTGCGAAAGTATTCTGAGGTTGGTTGTTCGTTCCCGTGCGGAGCAGTACTCCCGTGCGGAGCAGTACTCCCGTGCGGAGCAGTACTCCCGTGCGGAGCAGTACTCCCTCGCAATGACACGCGGACTTTTGCAAAAACTCTATGTTCTTGGTTTTATGAAGCGCGCCGGGCTACCCGCCACGACGGTCCAAGGTTCCACGTCATGCAACACCAAAGAGTTTGCCCCCACAATCGCACCTTCGCCAATCGTAACGCCGGGCGCGACGATGACGGCGGAATACAAAATGCTGTGAGCGCCGACCGACACTTTCCCCAAAACCCTGTGTCTTTCGGCGATAGATTCTTCTGCGTAGCGACGGCTATAATCTTCGCGCATGGATAACAGCATGACTCCCGGCCCGGTGCTCACATTGGCTCCCACCTCGATGTGGCCTTGTCCATAGCAAACGCTGCCTTCCGAAATCGTGCTGTCATCACCGATGGAAATGGAACCCTCGCCGTCGCCGCAATGCAACTGCACACCATCTTTGATGAGAACATTGGAACCGAGTTTCAACTGCTCGCCGTTGACGACCAGAACGCGGCCTTCAAAATGGCAGGATGGGTTTTTTTTCTGCGCCGCATACAAATCGTAGCTGCGAAAAAAATCGGCTTTCCAACGGCGCAACGAATGAGCCGCGAAACCAATATCTAAAATTTTACGGATGTTCTCGACACGCATTATTGATTCTCAAATCCGGCATTGCTCAACTACAAACGCGACTTCTTCGCGCGTCATGGCTGGCCCCAGCGGTAACGTCATAAGCCCATCGGCCACGTCCGATTGTGCGCCCGCAACCTGATTTTTATACAAAGTGAAGCTGGAAATTGGCGCGTAATGTTTGCTGGTCTGCACGCGAGCTTCCTGCATTTGCGCTTTGATTTGGTCGTAGCCGCGTCGGATGAGAACCGGCATGATATGGCACGTCGAGGCCGATAAATCGCGCTCTGCAAAAGGCGCAAACACATGATCCACATCCTCGAACGCTTCGAGATACCACTGATAAACTTTGCGGCGCTCGTCGTTAAAACGATCAATTTTTCCGAGTTGGCACAAACCGATGGCCGAACGAATTTCGTCTATCCGATAGTTGTAGCCCAAGGCCACCACATCATAGCCGCTGGCGTGTCCTTTATGACGCTCGTAGGTCAGCGTCGTCATGCCGTGCGAGCGCAGCAAACGCAGCTTGTCCGCTATTTCATCGTCGTTGGTGGTAATCATGCCGCCTTCGCCGGTCGTCATGTTTTTGTTGCTGAAAAAGCTGAAACAGCCGATGTCGCCGATGGCTCCAACAAACTGGCGGCTGCCGTCCTCGAAACTATGCCAGGCAAAGGGAGCATGAGCGCAGTCTTCGATGACTTTCAAATTGTGCTTGCGCGCGAGCGCCATAATTTCATCCATCAGGCACGGGAAGCCGGCGTAGTGAACCACGGTAATCGCTTTGGTTTTGTCAGTGATTTTAGCTTCGATGTCGGTGGGAGAAATCGTCAATTCGCTTTGCGAAACAATATCGGCCAGCGCCACTTCAGCGCCGGTGTAGCGCACGGCATTGGCGGTGGCGACGAATGTCAAATCGGGGCAGATAACTTCATCGCCGGGGCCGATGCCCAACGCCAAGTTAGCCAGATGCAGCGCCGCCGTGCAGTTGGTCACGGCAAAGGCGTGCTTAACATTCATCTTGGCGGCGAACTGTTTTTCAAACTCCGCCGTTACGCCGCCCATCGTGAGCCACTTGCTTTCCAGCACGCGCGTAACCGCCGCGATTTCGTCGCTGCCCAAATCCGGGTCCGTCAAAGGTATTTTCCACTGCATGATTATTCCCGTGCGAAGCAGTACTCCTGTGCGAAGCAGTACTCCTGATGATGCGTTTAATCCACAATTTTTTCCGCGTCTTGATTGGCTTGTTCGTAATCGGCGGGACGGCCAATATCCAGCCAGTAGCCGCTAAAAGGATAAGCGTTCACTTCTTGCCCGTTGCCCAACAAGTCCAGCACCAAATTGTCTATGCCGTAGGGACAATCACTGGGAACTTGCTCCAATAAGGCGCGATTAAAAACATAAATACCCATGCTGACATTGAAGTGATAGACCGGTTTTTCGTGAAAGCCGGTGATGCGGCGTCCTTCTTCCTCGACATCCAACACGCCAAAATCAACCCGCGTATCGCGCTTGTAGGTGGCGATAGTCAGCGCGGCTTGCGAAGCCGCATGAGCTTGAAACAAGTCGGCGTAGTTGAGATCGGTCAGCAGATCGCCGTTCATCACCAGAAATTGTTCGGGCAGATTTTCGATGCGCTTGAGAGGCGCGACGGTTCCCAGCGGTTGGTCTTCGATGCTATAAACAATTTCGACGCCGAACTTTTCGCCATTGCCGAAGAAGGCCATAATAATATCGGCCATGTGTCCTACGGCCAGCGTGATGCGCGTAACGCCGGCGGCTTTGAGCTGACCGATGACGATCTCCAGGATGGGTTTTTCGCCGACCGGCACCAAAGGTTTGGGCAACGTTACCGTATAGGGCCTCAAGCGCGTGCCTTTGCCACCGGCCAGAACTACAGCTTCCATAACAATTTCCTTTTTGTTTTGCGCCTCAGCAGTTTACAAATTAAAAACATCCGCCTTATAACGCTTTAGATTTTGCGGATCAACAAACCAATCCACGGTTTCTTTCATGCCGCGCTTGAAGCCTTCGCGTCCGGCATACTCCGGCGTCCAGTCCAATAGCCGGCGCGCTTTCTCATTGGATGCCCACAACCTTTCCACTTCGCTTTTTTCGGGCCGCAAGCGCACGTCGTCGCAAGTGATGGCAACTTCGCGTTCCATTACCTCGGCGATTAACTGAGCGGTTTCTCCGATTGAGATTTCGTAATCGCTTCCGATGTTGATAACTTCGCCCAGCGCCGCATCCGCTTCGGCGACGGCTAAGAAACCGCGAACCGTGTCTTGGACGTAATTGAAGTCGCGGGTGGGATGCAGCGCGCCCAATTTAATTTCTTTGTGGCCGGCGGCCAACTGGGTGATGATGGTCGGGATTACGGCGCGCGCCGATTGGCGGGGACCATAAGTATTGAAAGGCCGAATGATGCTGACGGGCGTTTCAAACGAACAATAAAAGGAAAGCGCCATTTGGTCGGCGCCGATTTTGGAAGCCGAATATGGCGATTGTCCCTGCAAAGGATGGTTTTCGTCAATCGGTACATATTGCGCCGTGCCGTAAGTTTCGCTGGTGGAAGTATGCACAATCCGCGACACGCCCAACTCGCGCGCCGCTTGCAACACGTTGAGAGTACCTTTGATGTTGGTATCCACATAAGTATCCGGCGAATGGTAGGAATAGGGAATGGCGATGAGGGCGGCCAGATGAAGCACGACATCGCAACCCTGCATGGCCGTCTTGACGCCGTAAGGATCGCGGATGTCGCCGGCGAAAACGTCCAGACCGCGCAGCACGTCCGGTTCGGACTGGTCGAGCCAGCCCCAGGAATTAAACGAATTGTAATAAACGAAAGCGCGCACATCGTGGCCTGCGCGCACCAGCATTTCGGTGAGATGGCTGCCAATGAATCCGTCCGCGCCCGTGACTAAAATCTTCTTATTTTTTAACTCCACGTTTTCCTCCTCCCCATTGTCGATATAAGGCTTCAATTTTTTCGGCATTTCCTTCGGGCTTCAATTCGCGCGCGCGTTGGCGATACAGTTCCGGCTGATCCAACACTTCGCTCACGGCGCGAATCAAATCCTCGACATCGCGCGATTTGAAAAGCAGCGTCCCGGTCGGGCGCTCGACGCAATCGCTGGCGATAACCGGAATGCCCGCGTGCAGAGCTTCCAAAATGCTGAGCGCGTTGCCGTCGGTGTTGGTCGCTCGGATCATAAGATCGCTGATGCTCCACAAGCTGGAGGCTTCTTCGAGCGGCTCCCGAATGAAGATGAAGCGATCTTCGATTTCGTACTCTTGCAAGCGTTTTACCAGCTTCGCAGAGTACTCTGCTTCGGCTTTGCCCGGCAACAAAAAAACGACTCCCAAATCTTTTTTATCGCCCAGCGCGTGTACCATCTCGATTAGCAAGTCAATGCCGTATAAATCTTCATCGTTGTGAAAGGCGATTTGGAAAGCGTTCGAACTGATAAGAGTTTGAAAGCGGCTGCGATAGGCTTCCAATCTTGCCAGATCGCTTTCGACCGGGCCGCCACCGGCGATATATTCCGGTATCATCACGATATTTTTCAAACCCATTCGCTCCCGACCATATTCGCAAGTCGCGTGCGTATCAGCGACGACGGCTTTACATTTCTTCAAGGCTTTCAACGCCACCCAGCGGCGGACTGTGGGCAGATTGTCAATTTTCTGGATGGAGTTTCCGTCGTGAAGAGAAGCGATCACAGCTTGACGCAGTGAGAGCAGATACATCAGCACCAGGAATTTCCAGGAATCGACATGAAAATGAAGCAGGGCGCGAGGCTGCCACATAAAGCGAAATAAATACCGAGCGTTGGCAAACACAACATTAGGTTCCTGCTTGGGTGTCCCGGACAGATCAATAACAATCGATTCGTAACCGGAGCGTACAAGATAATGGTGCAATCGTTGAATGTGGTTAGATATTCCTCCGATTGGCGGAGGATAAGAACCGATATTGTAGATTTTCACTGGGAATAAACAAGAAAGAGTTGAGGTCTATATTGAAATTTTTGCGAAAGTGTTGTGAAATGGTCGATTCATTCTCCCCACGAAGCAGTACTTCCCCACGAAGCAGTACTTCCCCACGAAGCAGTACTCCTGCGCGCTAAATAAAACGCCGAAAATCCGACTTGTACAAGTCTATCGTAATAACAAACTACTTTGTCGAAACAGGTTTCTTGTCGAATTCCATCAATAGGAACCAGCCCACGCGGTCTCCTCCCAACGCATAAGCCAGCAATTTGGCGAGGCGTTGGCGCAACCGGCTGCTGCCACCCCATTTATCGTAGTACGTTAAGGAGGTGCGGATGCGAATGTTTTTTACGGGAAGAGATCGTAGCATCCTTTTGGCTTCACGAGGAGTATAGGCCTTTGTCCCCACACTTTCCATGTGATGATAAAGACACCACGAAAATGATCGCCACGGCTTTCCAACCATGAGTCCGTAGCGCAACCACCAATAAAAGGCCCCCAGAGAGCGCCGGTGGTAAATCATGATTTTGCAGTGTCCGCCGGGACGAGTAACGCGCACGATTTCTTCGAACGCCCGCGGCGTGTTGGGAGTGTGATGAATCACGCCCCAACTGTAAACCAAATCGAAGAAGTCGTCGTCGTAGGGGATATTCTCAGCGTCGCCCAAACGCAGGTCTTCGGCCTTCAAGCCATAAACATCCAGGCGATGCTCGACGTTTTGGATTGCTTCTTCAGTCAAGTCCATTCCGTGCGCCAATGCGCCTACTCGCACCCATTGCAAGAAATCGGTGCCGGCGCCAACCCCAACTTCCAACACTTTCTTGCCGCGAAAGCGCGGGAATTGGGCAAAGGAGAAAATCTCCGGCTCCCTTTCATAACGCTTGGCCTCGATCTCCTCGAAATATTCTTTGGAGTATTTCTGCTGTTGAGTAAGTTCAGTGCCGCACGAACCTTCATTCCAAAAATCGGCGACGGATTGTTTGGTATCGGCGTCGGTGGCAGGAGCATCGGCAAATTGATTGGTTGTATTCATTTAAGTCACTGTATTCGCCGACTATTTTAACCTATGTACTCTGCCCACCACAACGCGAAATTGAAGAGATACCAAATCTGTTCGTATTTCCTGGTCTCAAACAAGTGGTCGACGACCAGAGGATTGATAAAATCGGTTTGCTTGCAAAACTTCTTTAATTCGGCGCGCGTTGTGTCGCCCAATCGCCCCACCAGCCATTCGTGCACCGGCACGCCGAAACCTTGTTTCGGGCGATTGATGATTTCCTCGGGAATGAGATCGCGCACCGCTTCTTTGAGGACGTATTTGAGCGTCTTGTTTTTAGTTTTTAACGCCGATGGAATGCTCATGGAAAGCGCCACAAACTCGTGATCGAGAAAAGGCACGCGACCTTCCAGGCTGACACCCATGCTCATCTTATCCACGCGCATCAATAAAAGTTCGGGCAAACGCATGTTGAGATCAAGGTAACTCATCCAATTGAGATTCGATTTTTCCGGGGCTTTTTCTTCAAAACGCTCGTGGATAGGACGTATCGCTTCCCATGAACTGAACCCGCGAAACTGTTTTCGCAACCGCTTCGAGAGCACTTGTTGCTTTTGCGCCTGTGTGAAGGCTTCGGCGCCGCCCCAGAAAATGGGTTGCCCCAAAGCATTGCGCCGCAATCGCTCGAAGGGAAAATCCATTTCTCGACCGGCCATGCGCAGCGCCGACAATCCCAGCCATTTCAGCGCGTTCGGCATCGGCGCGTTGAGGCGGCGCTGCAAATCCATTATTCGGGGCCAGCCCGGATAGCCGCAAAACAACTCGTCCGCGCCCTCGCCGACCTGACAAACGATGACGCCGTTGTCGCGCGCCAGTTTGGAAACATAATACACCGGCACGCAAACCGGATCGGCGATTGGCTCGTCTTGCAGTTGCACCATTTTCGGCAGAAAATCCAGCAAGTCGTCTTGCGTCAGGCGGCGTTCGTAGTACTCCGCATTCACCGTTTCGGCCATTTGCCGCGCATAGTGCAGCTCGTTTTTATAAGTTCCGTAATCGGTGTCGTAGCCGATGGAAAACGTCTTGACCGCGCCGCTTTCGCCTTCGGAAAACAAGGCGGCGTTGGTGCTGGAATCGATGCCGCCCGAAAGAAAAACTCCGACCGGCACATCGCTTTCTTTTCTCAACTGCACCGCCGTGCGAAGTTCGGCCAAAACGCGCTCGGCGATTTCTTCTTCCGACACGCCTTCGAGCGATTGAACGTGATCCCAGACATCCCAGTAACGCTCTTCGCGCATCTCGCCCGAAGCCGACACGCGCAGCCAGCAACCGGCGGGCAGTTTTTTGATGCCGTCAAAAAGCGTTTGCGGCGCGGGTGTTGTGAGAAACGAAAGATAATGAAAGAAGGCTTCTTCATGCACCGCGCGCTTTTGATCGGGGTCTTGCAGCAGCGCCTTGATCTCCGAAGCGAAAGTCAGGCGTCCGTTGTGGGCGCTGTAACAAAGCGGCTTGATGCCGATGCGGTCACGGATCAGCCACATTTCGCGCTTCTTCACGTCCCATAAAGCAATGGCGAACATGCCGCGAAAACGATGCACGCATTCGATGCCCCATTCTTCAAAAGCGTGCAAAATGACTTCGGTGTCGGAATGATCGGTCTTCCAGCGATGCCCGCCGATTTTTTCCAATTCGCGCCGAATTTCGGCGTGGTTGTAAATCTCGCCGTTGAAAGACACCCACAAAGTGTCGTCTTCATTGGACATCGGTTGCGCCGCGCATTCCGACAAGTCGATGATCGAAAGCCGGCGATGCCCAAGTCCCACGCGCCCATTCGAATCCACCCAAACGCCCGCGCCGTCGGGGCCGCGATGCGCCATCACATCGCGCATCCGAACGATGTACTCTTGCGTAACGCGAAAATTATGATCGTCAAAAACTATGGAGCCAACAATTCCACACATTCAATTTCCTTTGCTTTGTTCAACTTCTTACCTGTTCATTTCCACTCGAAGCAGTACTCGTACGGAGCAGTACTCCTGCGGCGCAAGAAAAGATTAGAAATCGGCCTTTTCTCCCGTCAAAGCACCTTCGACTTGCAACGCGATCCGCATCGCCTGCATTTGCTGCCAAAGCGGAATCGGCCATTCGCCGCCATTTTTCAGACATTTGCCCAAAGCTTCCAATTCTTCGTAATGGCCTTTTTGCGCGCTTTTGGCCTGCCACTCGCCGGTCGCGCCGCCGCTGATCGTCAGGACTTTGTAATCGTCCAGCGCCGCGACTTTATTGTCGCAGAAAACTTCCATTTGTTCTTTGGGATAGGCCGCGTTGCCCAGCGCGCTGTAAGTCAGGCTACAAACCGAGCCGTCTTCATAGGAGATCGTCGCCACAAAATTATCGTTTCGCTTCCACTGCTTCGATTGCGGCTGGATGGAGGAAGTTTGCACCGCGCGCATCGGCGCTCCCGTCAGGCTGTTGAAAAGATCGTAGATGTGGCACGCCTCACCTAAATTGCGGCCACCGCCTTCTTCGCCGTGAACCCAATGCGTGGGCGGCAAAAAACCGGCGTTCATGCGATAGTTCGCCATCAGCGGCGTCGCGCGCTCTTGCAGCGCCGCGCGCGCCTGCACGATGGGCGGCGAAAAGCGGCGATTGAATCCCGTCATCAAAACCGGCCCGTCGGGATTTTGCCGGTAGAACTCTTCGATTTCGTCCAATTCTCCCGACGTGAGCGCCAACGGTTTTTCGACGAAAACGTGTTTGCCGGCTCGCAAAGCCTGAAGCGTCATTAATCCGTGCAGATGATGGCGCGTGGCGATCAGCACGAGATCGACTTCCGAGTCGGCGAGCAGGGCTTCATATTCCGTCGTGGCGCTGGCCGCCTGATATTGGGTGGCGATTCTTTTGGCGGTGGAGCCGGTTCGACTCATCACGCAGCGCAGTTGAAAGTATTCTTCCAATCGCGCCAAGTTGGGCAGATGCACGGCGGTGGCGAACGCGCCCGCGCCGGCCAACGCCACGCGGATTTTTCCGGAAACGGGCTTGGCTTGCGTCCGCGACGCCTGCGGAAGCGATGCGACGCGACTCAGGCTTTCTTCGCGCGCCGGATAATTCAACAGCACGATCATCGGCTTGTCGCCACCTTTGAGCGATTCGTAGGCTTGCGTTACTTCATCGACAGAGTACTGCTTCGGCTGGAGATGTTCCAATGAAATGCGGCCCGCGCCCAGCAATTTCAAGTACTCTTCCATGTTGCGATTTTCCGTCCAGCGCACATAGGCCAGCGGATAATCCTGCCCTTGTTCTTCATAGACCGGATCGTAGCGACCCGGCCCATACGAAGTCGAGATGAAAAAATCCAGCTCTTTCTCGTAGAAATCGGTGCGCTTGAGGTTGAGGCCGACATCGCCGACCAACACCACGCGGCCTTTGCGTCGCGTCGCCTGCATCGCCTGACTGATGACTTCGTGGCTGGGCGTGGCGGCGGTAACGATGGTGGCGTCCGCGCCAAAACCATCGGTGAAGGCGGCGACGCGCTCCGCCAGATTTTCGCCCGCGCGCACCGCGTGAGCCATGCCGCCGGCCAAAGCCATGTCGATGCGTTTGGCATCGAGATCGCTGCCGATGACGCGGCAACCGTTGGCGACCAGCATCTGCGTTACGAGCTGCCCCAGCAAACCCAAACCCAACACCACAACAGTTTCGCCCAGCGTCGGCGCTGTGCGGCGCAAGCCCTGTAACGCGATGGAGCCAAGAGTAACCGTCGCGGCATCCGACAACGACAATTCGTCGGGAACTTTGACGGCGAGATTGACCGGCACGTCAATGATTTCGGCGTGATTGGCGATGCCCGCGCCGGCGCAAGCCACGCGGTCGCCCCGACGAAAACCCTCGACTTGGGAGCCGATTTCAAGTACCGTGCCGGCGGCGGAATATCCGGTCGGCATGGCACCGGTAGTTTGTTCCGAAATACGATCCAAAGTTTTGCGAACGCCTTGTTCGCGCGCCATTTCAATGGCGCGCCGCACGTTCTCCGGCTGCTTGAGCGCGCGCCGATAAAGCGGCGTGCCGGAGCTGATGACGCCGGCCATTTCGGTTCCGGCGCTCACGCACGAGTATTCCACGCGCACCAAAATGTTTTTGTCGCCGACCTGAGGCGCGGGAACTTCTTCGACTTGCGCCAGGCCGCCTTGCACTAATACTTGCTTCATAATCGGTATGCTTATTTTTCGCCGGCGAGAACTCGCCGCGTATCGACAATCAAAGTCGCGTTTTGTCGAACCTGATTCCAATCGTAATCGGAATGGTCGGTGGCGATGACCACGCAATCGCTCCCTTTCAAGGCTCCTTCCAAATCGTCAACGCTTTTGTCATCGAAGCCGTGATATTTCAAAACCGGAACGTGCGGATCGTGGTAAGAGACCTCGCCGCCTTTTTCCTGCAACAAGCGCATGATGTCGAGTGCCGGCGATTCGCGCATGTCGCTCACGTCCTTTTTGTAGGCGACGCCCAAAACCAGGATGCGGCTGCCCTTGACGGGTTTGCCCTTTTCGTTGAGCGCGTCGCCCACTTTTTGACTCCAATAGCGCGGCATGTTGGTGTTGATTTCGCTGGCGAGTTCGATGAAGCGCGCGGTATAGTTCAAAGTCCGCAGCTTCCACGATAAATAAAGCGGATCAATCGGAATGCAGTGGCCGCCCAATCCGGGGCCGGGCGTGAACTTCATAAATCCAAACGGTTTGGTTGCCGCCGCTTCGATTATTTCCCAGGCGTCCAGTCCCAATTTGTCGCACATCAGCAGCACTTCATTGACCAGTCCAATATTGACAGCGCGAAAAGTATTTTCCAGCAGCTTCACCATTTCGGCGGCTTCGGTCGAAGACACCGGCACCAACGTGTCGATGGCCGCGTTGTAGTATTTGACCGCCACTTCCGAACAATCCGGAGTAGTGC
>Ga0136611_10002631_pt1 | contig 12509 bp, 12 predicted proteins | sample AntDrymUQ2232306_2_FD_106645 | JGI IMG/M metagenome (GOLD analysis project Ga0136611, IMG submission 106645) | Polar desert sand microbial communities from Dry Valleys, Antarctica - metaG UQ223 (23.06) | ecosystem: Environmental > Terrestrial > Soil > Desert | place: Antarctica: Dry Valley... | reverse complement strand
GGTTCCAGGGGTACGGCAGGATACCGAACGCCCGAGTCCCCACCGTACCCCTGGAAACTGGAACAGCGAACCTGGTGGCTTCACAAGGGGGACGATGCGCGACAGTCTGTTGCAGTTGCTTGATCGGGTTGGTGGCGGATGCGTGCTCGTGGTTGGGGATCTGTATCTCGACCGCTACATCTTCGGCACGCCCAGCCGCATCTCACGGGAAGCGCCGGTGATGGTGCTGAACGAGGAGCGCCAGGAGGATCGGCTCGGTGGCGGCGCGGCACCGGCGTTGGCACTGGCGGCGCTCGGCTGTGAGGTGGCGGTGGCTGGCGTCGTCGGGGACGACGCTGAGGGGGCACAAGTCCGCGCGCTGCTGACGGCATCTGGCATCGACACGGGCGGGATCGTCGTCGATAGGACACGTCCAACCACCGCTAAGACGCGTGTCGTCGCGGAAGGGTTCTTCCTCTTTCCGCAGCAGATCGTCCGCCTCGATCGGCAGGAGCGTGGAGCTGTCCCTCAAGGTATTGAAGAACAGTTGTGTGCCGCGCTCAATGGCACAGCCTGTGATGCATTGCTGATCTCCGACTACCGTTCCGGGGTTGTGACATCCGAACTGGTACGCCGCGTCGAGATGCTCGGCGCGTCTCATGGTGTCCTGACTACAGTGGACTCACAGGGGGAACTCACGAAGTTTTCCGGGTTGAATGTCGTGAAGTGCAATCAAGCAGAAGCAGAGGATGTCCTTGGCCATCCGCTTGGAGATTATGCTGCTCGCGCACGCGCGCTCACGGCGTTGCGCGAGCAGGTAGGTTGTGACCATCTGCTCGTGACGCGCGGTGGTGCGGGCGCATCGCTGGCGATGCCAGTGGAATACGCTGAAGTTCCCGCCTTCAACCGTTCCGAAATCTTCGATGTTACCGGCGCTGGAGACACGGTTGTTGCCGTCATGACAGCAGCCATGCTGGCTGGCGGCAGTGTGCTCGAAGCGACGCAGCTGGCGCAGGCAGCGGCAGGTGTCGTCGTCCGCAAGTGGGGCAACGCGCAGGCGACCAGGGCGGAGATCGCCGAAGAGCTGCGGCGCGTGGAATGATGCTTAACTGAGGCGGACATCCTGCATGGTGCGCCACGGCCATGTCATGTTGAGCAGCTGGGAAACCCGTCTCGGTGTTGGCTCAGACCCGCATCCGTGGGCCACGATCGGTCGGTCCGGGTTGACACCGGGACGGGTATTCCAGCCCCGGAACCTGATGAGCGGCAGATTCACTCTGGTGCACTACTGAGGTTTGTACCGAAGAATCTCCACACGCTGTCACAGAGCCAATTCCAGGAGATGTATCGCTGCGGCTCAACTTGACAAGCGCATCGTGGCGCACAACTCACTCCGTCCCAACCACTTGACTGGACAGAGCCGAGCGATGGGTTCAATGCAGTATGCGCTCTGATGATTCGTCGACGAAATCGAGCCAGGCCTTCTGTACTCGGCTCGGATCGTCGATTACGCGGAGCAGTGCCTCACAGACTGCAGGGTCGAACTGTGTTCCCGACATGCGTTGCATCTCGATGCGCACGGCGGCTGGTTCGAGGGCGCCACGGTACGGGCGTTCCGAACACATCGCGCACCAGGCATCGACCGCGCAGATAATGCGCGAGAGCAACAGAATATCAGTTGCCTTCAGCTTGAGTGGGTAGCCAGTGCCGTCGTAGCGCTCATGATGGTGCAGGATGAGCGGCGCGATCGAGCGCAGCGACGGGACGCTCCCGACGATGTCCGCGCCAATGGTCGAGTGCATCTCGATGACCTCGCGTTCGGCGGGCAACAGCTGGCCGGGCTTGAGCAGAATGCCATCGCTGACGGCGATCTTCCCGACATCGTGCAGCAATCCGGCCTGGAAGGCGAGCTCCTGATCGCTCACCGACAATCCCAGTTCGCGGGCGACCGCCACGATCAGACTGGCGACCTCTTCGCAATGGCCACGAGTGTACGGATCTTTCGCCTCGATCACGTTACAGAGCAACGCTACGGTCGCCGCGTAGGCGTCCTCGATATCGCGTTGCAGCGAGCGATTCTCGATAGCGACGGCCGCGTGGCTGCCAATGCCGAGTAACAGACGTTCGTCGGTATCGTCGAACCCGCCATCTCCCTTGTTCACGACGATGACGACGCCCGCTAGCTGATCGTGAATCACAATCGGATATGCGGCGAGATCGCGAATACCATCTGGGTCCGCGTCTCCAAACGCATGCATCTCCGCAGAATCGTTGACGACGAGCGCATTGTGCTCCTCCGCCACGCGTTTGGCAATCGCCTGGAGGAACGGCAGACGCTCGTTCAGATCATCGAAGGCGTAGCTGCCAACCACCGCGAAACCATCGTACGCCTTCAGATAGACGGCTTTCTCTGCACCAACCAGTTCGGTCGACACCTGCGCGATGCGCTCGTAGACGTTGTCAGAATCGAAGCGGCGCGCTCGGTACAGGATGTGCAGTTCCTGAAGATCGCGTCGGAAGCGTTCCTCGCGCTCCCGGTCTCGCGCGGCCCGTTCGCGTTCCCGCTCGGCCTCTGCCCGCGTCTGTGCCAGGCTGGATTGGGTTCGCTCAAGCTGTGACCGCAGGGCCGCCTCGGTTGAGGCGGCAGCCTCTTTCAATGCACCGTGCGCGGAGCATTCCTCGTTGAGCCGCCGGGAAAGGTCGTCCGCTCGTTGGGCGGCGCCCTCCGCCAACGACCTGAATCGCTCAGCCTCAGCACGGTGTCGCGCGCGATCATCGATCACTATCGCGATCTCCACCCGAAGGGCATCGAAATTATTCAGCACCATCCCTTCGCTCACGGCATCTGGCGACACGCTGTCAGAAACTGTCTGTGACACTTCCATGCGTGGACTCGCTTTCCTCATCTGGAGGTGACCTGATCGAACGTCACGGATCATCGAGATTCTCGGCGAACAGCAGCCTGAAGCTTGATAACTACATTGTATATGCTGCAGTATGTCAATCTATGTTGTCCTGCGGAAACAGAACGCGCGGGACGTTGAATCCTGCGCGTCGCAATTGGCATGGTTGTCTATCGGTGCAATATGTGTCACGTCAGTCCGCCGCTGCCCCCGCCGGGACGCCGGCTTCCAGCGCCTGCTGCAGATCGGCCAGCGGACTGAAACTTGGATTCCGACTAGTCTCCACCACGGTAGGCAGCACTTCGGTGTGCGACACGGCTGACGTCGATGCTTCTCTCATCAACGTTGAACCGAAAGATGACTCGCCAATCACCAACGCGTAACCGCCATAGACTCGACTGACCCTTCAACGGTCGGACATCTGCCGTTGAAGGGTCTGCTGCCATGCTTTCGAGTGCGGCTACAATGCGTTCACGCGTCTGTTGATCGAGGCCGCGCGCATCCTTCAACGCTCGGGTTGCCCAACGCAGTTCCCACATCACTGCGGACCAAGCAATTGACGCCGGGCCTCCTCGTGTGAGGTGTAGTCACCACGAGCGATCTCCGCTTCTGCCTCTCGCACAGCCTCTTCATCATCGTCGGTCCACGGCTCGTCGTCGATCGTTTTCGTCGCGAGCAGGTGCAGATGCTGGAGTGCGCGTTCCGCGGCTGACCATTGGCTCTCCGGCAGGTTGTCCACAAGTTGATGCAGGTGATCGCGCGTGCGGTTCAATATCATGTTGCCAACTCCTCAGCATGTGTCACCTGCCAGAACGCTGATCCAACCCGCGTCAGTCCGCGGCTGCCCCCGCCGGGACACCGACTTCCAGCGCCTGCTCCAGGTCGGCCAGCAGGTCGTCGATGTGCTCGATGCCGACCGAGAGGCGGACGAGGTCGGGGCCGACTTCGGCCTTCGAGCCAGCGGTGCTAGCGTGCGTCATCTCGCCCGGATGCTCGATCAGCGACTCGACCCCGCCGAGGCTTTCGGCCAGCGTGAAGATCTTCGCGGCCGCGACTATCCGGCTGGCCGACTCAAGACCGCCGTGGACGGTGAACGAGACCATGCCGGAGTACTCGCGCATCTGGCGCTTGGCGACCGCGTGGTTCGGGTGTTCCGGCAGGCCGGGGTAGAAGACCTCTTTCACTGCCGGATCAGCCTTCAGCCACTCGGCGATGCGCATCGCATTCGCGGAGTGCTCACGCATGCGGATGCCGAGCGTCTTCATGCCGCGCAGCACGAGCCAGCAGTCGAACGGTCCTGGAACCGCACCGGCCGCGTTCTGATGGAACTTGATGTTCTCGCGAATCGCGTCGTCGTTGCCCGCGATGAGGCCGAGCACGACATCGGAGTGCCCGCCCAGATACTTCGTCGCGGAATGCACGACCAGGTCCGCCCCGTGTGCCAGCGGCTGCTGGATGTACGGCGAGGCGAAGGTGTTGTCGATGACGAACAGCGGCTTCGTCAGCGCCGTGCCGCCCAGGTCCGATCCGTACCGATCGGAGAGCAGCGCGGCTACACCGGCGATATCGACGATCTTCAGGTACGGGTTCGTCGGCGTCTCTGCGATGAGGAGCTTGGTGTTGTCGCGCAGCCCTTCGCGCACCTGCTCGAGCTCTGAGAAATCGACCATCGAGTACTCGACGCCGTAGCGCGCCAGCACCTTGTCGATCAGCCGGTAGGTACCGCCGTAGGCGTCGTCCGACATCAGGATGTGGTCGCCCGGTGACATCAGGTAGAGAATGTTCGTGATGGCCGCCATGCCGGAGGCGAACGCCAGCCCCCAGGCACCACCCTCCAGCGACGCGATGGCTGTGTGCAGCGCAGAACGGGTTGGGTTGTCGCTACGGGCGTAGTCGAAGCCCTTGGTCTGGTTGATGCCGGTCTGTGCGTAGGTGCTCGTCTGGTAGATCGGGACGATCACCGCGCCGGTCGTCTCCTCCGGCTCCTGCCCGTCGTGGATGGCGCGGGTTTCGAACTGTGTTTTCGACCAGTCGAAGTGGTTGTTGTCCATGCGTTCCTCTTTCATTCAAAGGTTCGAGGTCGTAGACGATGCTGAATCGAGTTGGTTGGGTGCGACGCGGGGGCTGGGACAATCCACGGCCGCTCCGAGACGTTTGGCCAACACCGTTCGTATCGGCATCGTACCGCGACTTGCGACCGTCGGCGACGCTACCATCGTCATTGGATGTGACCAACGTCTCGGAGGGGCCGTGGATTGTCCCAGCCCCCGCGTCGCACCCAGCCAACTCGATTCAGCATCGTCACCCGTCACCCGTCACCCGTCACCCACTACTTCTCGATCTTCGTTCGCGTCACAAAATCCAGCAGATCAGCGCGGGTGATGATGCCGAGCAGGATGCCCTGGCGTTGGGCGAGGACAGCGGACGACCCAGCCCCCGACAGCAGCGGGAAGACGCGCTCGACCTCTTCGGCAGCGTCGACCAGCGGGAAGGGCGCGTCCATCACGGTCGAGATCTTCGCGCGCAGGGTGTCCGGGTTGCGGAAGACCTTGTCGAGCAGGGTGCGTTCCTGGATCGACCCAGCGATGTTGTGGACCTCGATCGCGCCTTCGCTCACGCCCGCCGCCGAGCGTACGACCGGTAGCTGTGAGATGTTGAATTCCTGCAACAGCCCGATCGCCTTCTCGACCGTGTCATCGACATGCACGGCGACAATGCGGGGATCGTCCTGACGCTTGACCAGCTCCTCGACGCGCGGTGCCTGGGCGAATCGCGACAGGAAGCCGTTCTCGCGCATCCAGTCGTCGTTGTAGAGCTTCGACAGGTAGCCACGCCCGGAATCCGGCAGCAGCACGACGATGAGCGCCTCCGGCCCTTCCCGCTTCGCCACCTCCAGCGCCGCCCAGACGGCCAGCCCGCCCGAGCCGCCGATGAGGATGCCCTCCTCACGAGTGACACGGCGCGCGACGGCGAACGAATCGCGATCCGTTACCATGATGAACTCGTCGGTCAGCGCGCGGTCAAAGGTGCCGGGCCAGAAGTCTTCGCCGACGCCCTCTACCTTATAGGGACGCGGCACCGGACCGGTGTAGATCGAGCCTTCCGGGTCGGCCCCAATGACCTGGATAGCCGGGTTCTGCTCCTTGAGGAACTTCGAGATGCCGGAGATCGTCCCGCCCGTCCCGACGCCGGCGACGAAGTGGGTGATCTTCCCCTCCGTCTGCGCCCATATCTCCGGGCCGGTCGCGTCGTAGTGGGTGCGCGGGTTCATCGGGTTGAAGTACTGGTTCGGCTGGAAGGCGTTGGGAATCTCTCGCGTCAGCCGGTCGGCGACGGAATAGTACGACTCGGGCGAATCGCGCTCGACGTTGGTTGGCGTTGTGACGACCTCGGCCCCGTAGGCGCGTAGCAGGGCGATCTTCTCGTTGGCGACCTTGTCCGGCATGACGAAGACACAGCGGTAGCCCTTGATCGCCGCCGCCATCGCCAGCCCGACGCCGGTATTGCCAGAGGTCGGCTCGACGATCGTGCCGCCCGGCTTGATCCAGCCCTTGCGCTCCGCCTCCTCGACCATGCGGATGCCGATGCGGTCCTTAACCGACCCGCCCGGATTGAGCATCTCCAGCTTCGCCACCAACGTCGCCGGATTACCCCGGTTGACCCGGTCGAGCCGGACGAGCGGCGTGTTGCCGATGGCGGAGATGACGTGTGGGTGAATGTGCGGGGAAGTTGATGTGGTCGTCTCCGACGATTGGGTCGTTGCCATCTGCGTGCGGCTCGACGCTGAGCCGCCCCCCTTCCTCTGTACGACGCACGGACGCACCGCGCGGGCAACTATCCTTTGACAACTGTGAAGTGTAACAAGTGTCCTTGTCAGGCGCGGAGCGTCAGTGTCGCCGATTGCCGCGACCGGCCTCGCCAGCCGTGCGCTCAATGATCACGACATCATCGTTGGATGATCCAGTTGCCCCACACGCTGCAACTTCAACTGACGCGTCCAGCGGCGTTCGTTCGTCCATGCAAACACATGGCTGGCGAGGCCGGTCGCGGCAAGCGGCGAACCTGCGATGGAGGGAATGTAACGCAGCCTGTGCGTTCAGCCATGGGACGTGGGAACAATCCGCCAATCCAGCGCGTTATTGGCTGTTGGCAGGGCAAGTCACCGCCGGTACGCTGGATGAATGGCCAGTTCACGCTCTTCCCGCTTCTCACGTCCCACGTCCCACGTCTCAGAAACGGATCGTCTATGCAGGACTGGCTCGGGAAACGCATCTATTACGGCTGGGTGGTGGTCGGCGTCACGGCGCTGACGTTGCTGGTCTCGTCCGGCGTGCGCGGCGCGCCGAGTGTGCTGATCAACCCGCTGGAGGACGACTTCGCCTGGAGCCGGTCGTCGATCTCGTTTGCTGTGTCGATCGGCCTGCTCCTGTATGGCTTCGCCGGGCCGCTGGCTGGCGCACTGATGGACCGTTTCGGTCCGCGCCGCCTGATGCTGGCTGGCATCGCCCTCGTCACTGCCGCCACGGCGGTCAGCGTCGCCATGAGCGCCCTCTGGCAGTTCATCCTGCTCTGGGGCATTCTCGGTGGTTTCGGGACCGGCATCGCGGCGGTCGTACTGGGCGCGACGGTAGCGAATCGCTGGTTTGTGAACCGGCGGGGCATGGTCATGGGCATCTTCGGCGCGGCCACCTCGGCTGGCATGCTCGTGTTCGTGCCGCTGCTGATGTGGCTGGCGAACTCGATCGGTTGGCGTGGTGCGGTGACGGTACTGGCCGTCTGTGTTGGGCTGCTGCTGCTCCCGATTGCGCTGCTGATGCGCGACTCGCCGGCCGAGATCGGCCTGCGAGCGAGCGGCGAACTGGTCGCGCCGCCCGCCGAGCAGTCGGCACCTGCCGGTCCGGGTGTTGTGCTGCGGGCGGTGCGCGTGCCGGAGTTCTGGCTGCTGGCTGGTAGCTTCTTCGTCTGCGGTGCAACCTCGAATGGCCTGATCGGCACGCACCTGATCCCACATTCGACTGATCTGGGAATATCGGAAGTCACTGCCGCGACCGCGCTGGGACTGATGGGCGCAATGAACTTCGTCGGGACGCTCGCGTCCGGCTGGCTGACCGACCGCCACGATCCACGCCGTCTGCTGGCGTACTACTACACCTTCCGTGGCTGCTCGCTCCTGCTGCTGCCGTTCGTGGATAGCTTCCTCGGCCTGATGATCTTCGCTACCTTCTTCGGGCTGGACTACATCGCAACCGTCCCGCCTACCGCTGCACTCGCGGCTGATATCTTTGGGCGGCGCAACATCGGGACGATCTTTGGCTGGATCTTCGCCGCGCATCAGCTCGGCGCGGCTATGGCAGCCTGGCTCGGCGGCATCGCGCGCGATACGCTCGGCGACTACCAGGTGTCGTTCATCGCCGCTGGCGCGCTCGCACTCACCGGCGGACTCATGGCGCTACGGATCAACCGCGATGTGCGTCCATCACTCGATCCGGCGATTCCACACGCGCTGCCCGCCAGTTCCTGAGTGGGGCGGACTTCGCTGGAAGTAAACCGCTACAGTGTCGTGTCGGGCGCGCCAGCGAACAGTTCCCGAACGAGAACGCTGATTGGCAGGGTAACGGCGACTAGTTCGTCGTCAGAACCGACGAGTCGTGATTGCGCATAGTCGCCAAGCGCCGCATCCGGCTGCCAACAGACCTCAACGTCTCGCGTGGCTGGACGGACGATCCAATACTCGGGAACACCGGCGCGGGCATACGCGCGCCGCTTGGTCATCGTGTCATGTTCCGGGTTCGATGGCGAGAGGATTTCCGCGATCAGGTCAGGTGCCTCACGCACCTTCGTCTCACGGATAACATTGTCGCGTTCCTGCCGAATGAGGAAGAAAGCCGGCTGTACGGGATCACAACCGGGCATCAGCACGCCGAGCGGAGCAGTGCACACGTGCACAAGTCCCCGCTGCTTGGCGGGCAGACCCACCAATTCGATAAGACGCATGACGATCCACCCATGGAAGAAACTCGGAGAGGTTGACATATAGAGAACTCCGTCAATCACCTCATACAGGTTGCCGTCATCCGGCAGGGTCTCCCAGCGCTCGTAGGACCAGTCAGCGCCCGTCGAGCGCAGCAGCAATTGTGATTCGGTGACGGCCATGAGCATCCTCGCAGACTGCGAAATGACGGAACTGAACGTTCTCTGGAACGGATTGTACTGCGCTAGAGGATCGTATTGGGAGCATCAGCGAACAGGTCAGCGACCATGAGGCGAATCGGCAACGTTGTGGAGCCCAATTCGCTATCAGGACCAATCAGGCGTATCTGCGCGTAATTACCCAGCGCCGACTCCGGCTGCCAGCAGACAAGCACATCGCGAGTAGCAGGCTGCACGATCCAGGATTCGGGAACACCAGCGCGGACATATGACCCGTGTTTTACATGGGTATCGAGTTCCGGATATGGTGGGGAAAGCACCTCAATGATGAGGTCAGGAGCCCCGTGCAGGTACCTTCCGCGAAAGACATCTGAACGATGACGGTAGACCAAGGCGAAGTCAGGCTGCACAGCCTCCCATGACGACCCCAACGGGGCCGAGGAACGAATACATCTCCAGATGATCCTCAGCCACCCGTCCAACGTGCTCCACAAGATGTCCGACGATCCACGGATGAAATAGGCTGGGACACGATGCCATATACAGCACGCCGTCGATGACCTCATACCGGTTGCCGTCGGCAGGCAATGTCTCCCAGCGGGCGAAGCTCCAGTCCGCATCGATTGATCGTAGAAGAATCATCGGATAGGCAACAGTCATCAAAACCCCGATTCAGAATTATGCAACGCGTCGATCATGCGGACATAGAAGCGCAGGTTGTGGAGCGTCGCGAGGCGTTCGCCGCTGGTGTCACCGACCTTGAAGAGGTGGTGCAGGTAGGCGCGTGAATAGCGCGTGCAGGCCGGGCAGTCGCAGCCGGGGTCGATCGGCTCGCGGTCGGCGTGGTAACGGTTGTCGAGGATGTAGAGCGTGGAGTAGAAGTCCTCGCCCGGCTTCGGTGCCTGCTCGGGATAGCCAGCGCGGTAGACATACAGCCGGTTGTGGCGCGCGTCTCGTGTTGGCAGACTCGTGTCGAAGGTCGTGTAGCCGAGGGCGTGGGCGCGCACGACGTGGTCGGGCCGTCCGACCCCGAGCGCGTGCTTGGGCGCGTCCAGCGGCAACGCGTCCGAGACCCAGCGCAGCACGTCGGTCAGTAGCTCTCCATCGGGAGTCAGCGGCCAGCCGCCGAAGCCGAAGCCGTCGAACCCGATGTCGACGAGCGCCTGCGCGCACTCCCGGCGCAGCTCCTCGTTCGCGCCACCCTGGACGACGGCGAAGATCAGCGGGCGCTGGCGGTCGCGGGCAGCTTTGCCACTCACCAGACGCGTATATTCCTCCTTGCAGCGTCGCGCCCAGCGTACCGTCCGATCGACCGCGCGCTTCTGCTCGTCCAGGTCGTCGCCAGCGTCAGTACAGTCGTCGAGGCAGACGATCACATCGCTGCCCAGACCGAACTGAATCTGTACGACCCGCTCCGGTGTCAGCGTCCACTTCTCGTTCGTGCCTGGCTCGCGAAAGATGACCTCGTTGGCGCGGATGACGCCGTAGTCCGGGTTTTGACGGATGAGCGAGTAGACCTGAAAGCCGCCGGAATCGGACAGGATCGGGCGGTCCCAGTCCATGAAGCGATGCACACCGCCAGCCGCCTGAATCACACGTATGCCAGGACGACGCATCAGATGAAACGCATTGACCACCAGCGCCGGTATGCCGATCGCGCGGAGATCGTCTGATGTCACGCCGCGCACTCCGGCGCGGGTGGCGTCCGGCAGAAACGCCGGCATCGCCAGCCCACCGTGACCAACGTCCAGCCAACTCGGTCGCCCAGCAGCGTTCTCAGGCACCCGTGCCCCCAGTTCCAGCTACGACAAATACCAGTTCCCCCGGCAACTCGATCCGCGTCACATCGCGCCAGTCCAGCTCGGCACACAACGCATCGAAACGCGCCTGATAGGTGCGCGCCATGCCCTTGCCGCGCCCACCGAGCGATTGCGTCGGAAAGGAGACGACCAGCCAGCGCGCTCGGCACGACACCGTCCGCAGCAGGTTCGCCGCCGCGTCCGGTCGTTGCTGATCGATGCAGGGGATCGACTTCAAGAGTAATGCAAGGTCGCAGGATTCACTCGGTGGATCGACCACGACATCCCGCAGCGCGCGCGTCCCTGGCAGCCCGAGCAGATCGAGGAAGCCATCGGCCAGCCCGATCAGGCCCCGGTCGATATCGTACGCGCTGTAACGTGCGCCGTGCGCCAGACGCATCCACGGCGCGGCCAGCGGGTTCAGCCCGCTGGCGATATCGACAATCGAAGCCGGCGACCCGGTGATATCCAGAATGTGCTCGTAGAACGTATCGAGGATTGGCAGGCGTTCACGGGTCGAGGCGTGTTGCTCCATAGCCGCCCGGCAGGCAGTGCGCACCTGTTCTGGTTCGCCGCTGGCAACCGCAGTTGCAAGTGCCACCATGAGCCGACTGTACTCCGCCTGTCCGGTGTAGGCACCGAAGATCTGGTGCAGTCGTCGCTTTACACGCTTCTCGGCATCGGCCACGTTGCTTGCCTTCGGCAACTCCTCGTCGGCCAGGCGTTCGACAACCGCCTCAGACACCGAGCGGTAACGCCGCGACACGGCCACGCGCGCGATCACGTCAGCCTTACCGATCGCCGCGTCAGCCATCTTCTTCTCCGGCGTCGCGCTTCGCGTGCAGGATCAGGTCGTACGCGTCTCGACGCTTGAGGCCATGCCGCGCCATGATACGTTCCAGGAGTGTGCGCGAATCGAGGCCATCCGCCAGGAGTGCGGCGATCTCGTCCGCCACACCCACGCGATCTTCGTCACCCGGCTCGGCCAGACTCGCGCCCGCGATCACGACGGTCGCCTCTCCACGCACCGTCGTTTCCATCGCCAGTTCAGCGAGAATCTGGGAGAGCGGACCGCGCTGATAGCGTTCGTGGGTCTTCGTCAGGTTACGCGCCAGGCATGACTGGCGCTCGCCGAAGACAGTATGTGCATCGCTCAAGGTGGCGACGAGTCGATGTGGCGCTTCATAGAAGACGAGCGTCGCGTCTTCGTGTGCGTAGCGCGTGAAGATCGCCCGCCGCTTGCCGCCGGTACGGGGTGGATAGCCGAGGAATAGGAACGGTACCGGTGCGATCCCGCTGGCGGCCAGCGCCGTGACGAGCGCGTTCGGCCCCGGCACACTCGTCGTTGGTATGCCAGCCTCAACCGCCGCCTCAACGATGCGGAAGCCAGGGTCGTTGATCAGCGGCGTCCCGGCGTCCGACACGACCGCAATACTCTCGCCAAGCAACAGCCGATCGACGAGTTCACGGGAGCGCGGCTCTTCGTTGAAATCGTGGTACGAGATCGTCGGCGTCTCGATGCCATGCACCCGCGCCAGGGGCCGGAATTCGCGGGTATCCTCGGCGGCGATCAGATCGACTGCACGCAGAATGTCGAGCGCGCGCAAGGTGATATCACGCGGATTGCCGATCGGGACAGCAACGAGATAGAGCGTCCCGCCCGTGACTACATCTGAAG
>Ga0136611_10002630_pt1 | contig 12509 bp, 11 predicted proteins | sample AntDrymUQ2232306_2_FD_106645 | JGI IMG/M metagenome (GOLD analysis project Ga0136611, IMG submission 106645) | Polar desert sand microbial communities from Dry Valleys, Antarctica - metaG UQ223 (23.06) | ecosystem: Environmental > Terrestrial > Soil > Desert | place: Antarctica: Dry Valley... | reverse complement strand
TGGCTGATCATGCCGGCGTGGAAGTGAAACCTGGCGTTGCGGTAGCCGAGTGCCAGGGCGCGATCGATCGCCGCGAGCGCCTCCTCGTACCGACCGTTGCGATACAGCGCCCACGCGTGGGCGTCGTGCGTGGTGAGGAACGGGTTCTCGGCGAGCGCGCCCTCGGCAGCTTCGAGAGCGGCGACGGCGTCGCCGTGGTCGGCAAGGAACAGCGCGAGCACTGCGTCCGGCTGGACCCCGTTGGCGGCGAAGAGCTGCTGGGTGAGCACGAAGATCTCGTACTGCGCCTCGGCATCCGCTGGCCGGCCGACGGACTCGAGCAGCTGGCCGTACTCGAGGAGGTACGTCGGTTCCGGCGCCCGCTCCACCAGCGCGGCATACGAGTCGATCGCCGTCTCGACCTGGCCGAGGGCGGCGAGCGCTCTGGCCTTGCCGGCAAGCGCCGCCGGGTCCTGCGGTGATGCTTCCAGCGCGGACGTGTAGCGCTCGAGTGCGGCAGCCGGGTCGCCGGCGTTGAACTCCAGCTCGCCGAGCTGGAACTGGACGAATGCCCGATCGGCCGGGGTCGGCGCATCGTCGAGTGCGCGCTGCATCAGCTGCGTCGCGCGATCGAGGTCGCCGCGGAGCTCCCACGTGTACGAGGCGCGAGTCAGCGACGACGTGTCCGGTGAGAGGTCGAGCATCTTCTGAACGGCGGCGAACGCGTCCTCGTAGTTCCCGAGTTGGATCTCGGCGTCGCTGAGTGCGCCGTAGAGGATGGCGCTGAAGTCGTTGATCGCGAGCCCTCGTTCGGCGTGTGCCTTCGCGTCGGCGAAGTCGTGGCGGGCCGAGGCGAGCGCCGACAGCCCCGCATATGCGAGGAAGTTGTCGGTGTCGTTGATCTCGAGCGAACGCTCCAACGCACCGTCGGCTCGCGGGTAGTACGACGGATCCACGGTGATCCGAGCCTGCTGAACGTACGCGAGCCCGAGCGTCGCCCACGACACGTGGTCTGCGGGCGTGCTCTCCAGGCGTCCCTGGAGACTGCGGATGAGCTCGTCGAGTGACGCGCCCGTGCCGCGACCGCTGACCACGGCGGGGAGAGCAGGCGAAGGAAGCCGAGCGCTGCCCGGGCCCGACGAGTTCGAGCGGACGGCGCCGAGCGCGCCGGCGACGACGACGAGCAAGATGCCCAACGCGATGCCGCCGACGACCAGCTTCAGCCGCCGTCGTGGTCGGACGTGTCCTGGCCGCTCGTCCTCCGGCTCGGCCCTGAGCGGCGTGTCGCTGTCGACAACGGCGCGGACGTCGGCCGGCGAGTTCTCGGTCGCTGCGATCGTGGGCTCGGCGCCAGGTCCGGTGTGAAGAGCTCGGTTCATGAGACGCACACTCCGCAACGGCCGAGGACGGCAGAGTGGTGAGGCTCGATCGTGAAGTCGTAGGCCGCACGCGACGCCTTCGAGAGTTGCTCGAACGCCGCATCGGGCACATCGATCACCCTGCCGCAGCCGGTGCAGACGAGGTGAGCATGACCGCGCTCGCTGAGGTGGTAGAACGCGGCACCCGACCCCGAGTGGACATGCTCGATGACGCCCAGTTGTTCCAGACGCTGGAGCAGGCGGTAGACGGTCGACGGCGCCGTCCCGGGAGACCGCCGATGCACCTCGGCGATCAGATCGTCCGCCGTCAGGTGCGCGTCGGTGCCCACGAAGATGGCGACGAGCACTCGCGTCGGGTCGGTGAGTCGTCCTCCCGAGCGGCGGAGGCGCTCGTGAATCGCCTTCTCGTCCGCTCCAGACGTGAGGGCGGTGTTCGCGCCGGCTCTACGAGAGGGCACGGCGTGATCCGATCGCGTCCACACTTGCCGTCTGGCTCCGCCGGACGATTCCCGCGGTACGGCGTCGTCCGCGGCTGCCGCTGACGACGAAGACCACGGTGAACAGTCCCGCGCCGACGAGCACGATGCTCGGGCCGGACTGGACGTCCGCGTGATAGCTGACGTTCATGCCGACGAACCCACAGACCGCCCCGATGCCGGTCGCGAGGAACAGCATCCGACTGAACGAGTTCGTCATCATCCGTGCGACCGTCGCGGGGATCACGAGCGTTGCCGCGATCAGGGTCACGCCGACCACCTGCATCGTCGCAAGGATCACCGTCGCGAGCACCACCATCACCACTGCGTCGACGGTTCCTGTGCGTACGCCTGAGGCTGCGGCGACCTCGGGATCGAACGTCGTGAACAGCAGTCGCCGGTAGCCGAAGAAGCCTGCGGTCGCGACAGCGACCGTGAGACCGATGATCGCCCACAAGTCCGCCCGATCGACTCCGAGCACGCTGCCGAACAACGCAGCGTCGAAGCTTCGGCCACGGCGCCCGAACACGGCGAACATCGCGAGGCCCAGCGCGAACGACGCGGTCGTGATCACACCGATCGCAGCGTCTGCGCCGATCACACGGCGACGGGTGACGCCGCTGATCATCAGTGCCGACAGCAATCCCCACAAGCCGGCTCCGAGCACGTAGTTGACGCCGATCAGCGCGCTCGCTGCGTACCCACCGAAGATCGAGTGCGACAGACCGTGCCCGATGTAGCTCATGCCCTTGAGCACGACGATCACGCCGACGAGGCCGCAGAGCGCTCCGGCGAACGTGGCGACGGCGAGCCCGTAGCGGAAGAACTCGAAGTCGAAGGGTCGCAGCAGATCGCCCATCTCAGGCCCCGATCCGGCGCGGTGGAACGACCCGGCCGTGGTGGAACTCGTCGAGCACGACCGGCATCCCGGCATGTTCGAGGACCTCCAGCCGGGCGCCGTACGTGCGCTCCAAGATGTCGGCGGTGAGCGTCTGGCGCGGCGTGCCCTCACCGATGATCTCGTTGTTGAGACAGACGATGTGCGGCAGATGGCTGGCGATGCCGTTGAGGTCGTGCGTGGTGAGCAAGATCGCGAGTCCGAGGTCGTGGAGATCGTCGAGCAGGTGGAGGATGTCGTGTCGGGTCCGGACGTCGACGCCCGACGTCGGCTCGTCCATGAGGAGCAGGTTCGGCTTGCCCAGCAGCGCACGCGCAATGAACACCCGCTGCTGCTGGCCGCCCGACAGCTCCCTGATGTGTCGCCCGGCGAGCTCGCCGATGCCCAGCCGGGACAGCACCTCCTCGACCTCGGACTGCTCGGCGCGGCTGCGCCACGGCAGCACCCGTCCTCGCGTGCGCGCCATCAGCACGCACTCGGCGACGGTCACCGGGAAGCTCCAACTGACGGTCTCCACCTGGGGCACGTACCCGACCCGCAAGTCGCGGCTGCGGTGCACCGAACCGGTGACCGGAGTCGCCGATCCGAGCAGAACCTTCAGAAGCGTCGTCTTGCCGGATCCCGAGGGACCGACGATGCCAGTGAACTGCAAGGGTGCGACGACGAGATCGATGTTCGACAGGACCGGCTCGCGGTCGTAGGCGCAGGTGACGCCGGCGAGGCGCACCAACGGGGCTTCGACGGTGATCATTGCGGATACTCTGCCGTGTCCGGAGCGACGTCGCGGACATCCAAGGCGCGGAGCGTCGAGGCGTCCCCGCCGAGCGCCTCCGTCATCGTGACGTAGTCGAACCGCATGAGGCCGAGCCAGGAGTGCTCGGCGTCGCCGGGCTCGCCCGGCAGGTCGTCGTCGCGAAGCTCGTCGACGTAATCGACGCCGGCCTCGCGCCCGATCTGCTCGAGCACAGGGCTCGGGAACACCTCGGACCCGAAGATCGCAGGAACTCCGGAGATCTTCACCTGCTCGATGAGATCGGCGATCTCCCCCGGGGTCGGATCGTCGAAGTCCGACACCTGGATCGCGCCGATCACGGTCCAGTCGTACGTTCTCGCGAAGTACGCGTAGGCGTCGTGGTAGGTCAGCAGCTGACGGGTCGGGATCGTCGCGAACGAGGTGCGCATCGTTGCGTCGAGCTCGTCGATGAGCGCCGAGAATTTCTGATCGTTGCCTGCGTAGTACTCGGCGTTCGCCGGGTCGCGCGCCGACATGTCGTCCTTGACGATCTCGGCGTATCGCCGGGCGAGCGTCGGATCCGTCCACAGATGAGGATTCGGCTTCCCGCCCTCTCTCGGGAACGAGAAGTCGTAGATGTATTCGCTGTCGGGAATGGTGAGGTTCCCGAGCTCGACGATCGCAGCACCGTCTCTCACATTGTTCTCGGCAAGCTCCTTCGTCGGCTCCTCGAGCTCGAGACCGTTGATGTACACGACGTCGGCCTCCGACAGCAGCTCGGCAACGCTCGGCTTCGGCTCGAACGTGTGCGAGTTCGTCCCCTCCGGCACGATGCCGCGCACATCGGCGCGATCGCCGACGATGTTCGACACGATGCTCGTGATCGGAGCCACTGTCGTCGCGACCGTCAGACGCAGTGCCTCGCCCGCCTGCGGCTCCGCTGGCGCGCCACTCGCGCACCCTGCGGCGAGCAGCCCCAGCGCAATGACAAGAGCCGGTGCTGCGCTCGCCTTATTGCGACCCGTTCCGACTATCACAATGTTCATTCGCTGCAAGGTCTCTGTCTGGATGACAACTTTCGGAATTCGTCGATCTGATCCACAGCGCGCCGATTGCGGCCGCACGCGGCAGCGGGAGGACGTCACCGTCCTCCCGCTGCCGAGCGTTCGTCAGAGTCCGAGGTTGCGGAGCAGGTTCTTCAGGTTGGTGTTCGCCTCATCCTCGGAGACCATGTCGCGACCGATGATGGCCTCGATCACGGTGACCCACTTCTTCTGGGCCTCGGCATCGATGCCTTCCGGCGCCTCACCGGAGCCTTCGGAGACGCTGTTGACGTTCGCGCTGTGCGGCAGCGCGAGGTACGGGAACGTCGATCCGAACTCGACGTCGTTCGCGTCCACCGAGTCGATGGTCGCAAGACCCTCGACGAGCTTGCCGGTGATCGCTGCGCCCTCGACTGCCTGCACGGCGATGTCGAGCACGTCGTCGGCGAGCCGGCGACCGTTCGGGAAGCCGGCCAGGTCGCCCGCCAGCACGCCGAGCCGGTTCGGCTCTGCGGTTGGTGGGATCGACATGTTCAGCCGCAGCATCTCCGACGGCCGGAAGTCGACGCCGTTGCCACGTGACGCCTCAGCGTCTGCGTTGAGCGACTGCGAGTTCAGATCGACCGGCAGCACCTTGGTGGGGTCGCCGTCCGCGCCGGCGCACTCCTTGCAGATGCCGGTGAGGAAGATCTCGAACAGGTCGTTGCGGTTGCCGGCAGGCGCCGGGACTCCGTAGATGCTCTCGACGAGCTTCGGCAGGATCGGGTCCAGGACCTTCGCGACCACGGGCGCCTGATCGGCATCCATGTCCGGGGAGATCGAGTTGAACGCATCCTTGAGGCTCAGCGGCACGACGACCTCGTTGACGAGCGGGTTGCCGAGGCGCGACACCTGGACGAACTCGTCGTCCTCGCCCTCGTCACCGGCAACGCTCGCGCTGCGGCGGTCGGTCGTGCTCCACACGCCGATCACCGGGTTCTTCGTCGCGTCGCCGTTGAGGGCGAGCGCGTTCTTCGGCAGCTGCAGTGCGACCGAATTGACGTTGAAGCCGGCAAGCGTGTCGGTGCCGACGAGTGATGCGTCGCCGCCGTACAGGAGGTCGAACACGCGCAGGTCGAGGAAGAACGGGTCCTCGGCCTGGCCGGCGTACGTCACGCCACCATCCTCCAGGGTCTTGTAGATCGCCTGGTCACGCAGGGGTGCATAGTCGGGGATCGACGCCGCTCCCACCAGTGACGGGGCTACGACCGGGTCGCCCTCGCTCGCGAGGCCATCGCCGTCGCCGAGCAGCACCCTCGTCTTACCGTCGCTGTCTGCGACCGTGAGGTCGTACGTCTGGAAGTAGTTCAGGTCCGGGTCGTCGAGTGACGTGACCGGACCGGTGTTGTAGAGGAACTGCTCGTCCGCATCACGGATCGTCGTGGCGAAGACCCACGTGTAGGTGAGGTCGGCGAGGGCGTCGCCATCGCTGTCGATCTTGATGTTGTAACGAGTGTCGTCGGCGAAGGGGTAGAAGTTCGGGCCACCGTTGGGCTCTTCGAACGGGATCCAGTTTGCGATGAGGGTCACCGTGTCGGCATCGTCGGGGGAGACGAACGCGTAGACGTCGGTGTTGTCGGCGCGAGGATCGCCTGCGATCAGCGGTGCCTCGCGGTGACTCGATGCGCTCGCGCCGAATGGGCCGGCCTGTGTGGCAAAGGCGCCGGCGACCACGGCGAGGCCGACTCCGCCGGCAACTCCGCGCTTCCACCGCCTCGGGATTCTTGAATCTTCTGTGGACATTGCAACCTCCTGGTGGGGTGATCGGCACCACGCGCCGTGCGATCACGTGAGCTCTTTCTGAGCTCCGGTAACTATTCGTTGCGGAGCGTGGTGACGGATGAGACGACGCCCGGTCACACCACGCGGAGGGCGCCGTTCCACGTGATTGCAGATCAGACGCCGGCTTCGCTTCGTCGCGTTCGGCCGCGCCCGTCGTACGGTCCACCGATGGACCTCGACGCGACCGGGCTCGATCGGCTCGGCTTCTACACGCTCGCGGGCGCGCCGCGCTCGCCGCGTGACCTCATCACGGAAGTGCGCGACGCAGAGCGCCTCGGGCTCGGATGGTCCTTCATCTCGGAGCGGTTCAACATCAAGGAGGCTGCGACCATCTCCGGCGCCGTCGGGGCGATCTCTGAGCGAATCCAGATCGCCACTGCCGCAACGAATCACAACACGCGCCACCCGATCGTCACCGCTTCGTACGCCACGACGATGCATCGCCTGACCGGTGGACGCTTCACGCTCGGCCTCGGTCGTGGGATCGCACCGCTGGTCCGTGCGCTCGGCTTGCCGCCGGTGACGACCGCGCAGCTCGAGGACTTCGCCACGCTGATGCGGCGCCTGTGGCACGGCGAGACGGTGCTCGACCACCAGGGGCCGGCTGGTCGCTACCCGTTCCTACGGCTCGAGCCGGACTTCGACGAGGACATCCCGCTCGCGATCACCGCGTTCGGCCCGGACACGCTCGCGCTCGGCGGCCGCGCCTTCGATCACGTCGTGCTGCACACGTTCTTCACCGACGACACGCTCGACCGTTGCGTGCGCACGGTGAAGGATGCGGCCGAGCAGGCCGGGCGCGACCCGGATGCAGTGAAGGTCTGGTCGTGCTTCGCCACGATCGGAGACCACCTGCCGGAGCCCGTGCGCCTGAAGAAGACCGTCGGTCGGCTCGCGACGTACCTGCAGGCGTACGGCGACCTGATGGTCTCCACGAACGGCTGGGACCCCGGCGTGCTCGCACGCTTCCGCGCCGACCCGCTCGTCGCCGGCTTCCGCGGCGCGCTCGACGACAAGGCGACGACGGAGGAGCTCGAGCACGTCGCGACGTTGATCCCCGACGAATGGCTCGCACCGGCGGCGGCGGGGTCGCCGCAGCAGTGTGCGGACAAGGTGCGCGGCCAGTTCGACATCGGCGCGGACGGCGTCATCCTCCACGGTGTTGCGCCGGCCGAGCTCGAGCCGATCGTCGCAGCATGGACCGGCGGGGCACGATGACCCAGGGCGATGTACGTGGCGATCCACGCGACATCGACGCGGAGTGGATGACCGAAGCGCTCGAGGCCGCCGGAGTCGCGCAGGGCGCGTCCGTCACGACCGTCGAGTTCGCCGGCTTCATCGGCACCGGCCAGACCGGCCGCAACGCGCGCCTCGCGCTGACGTGGGATGAGCCCGCGGGCCGGCCGGCAAGCGTCGTCGGCAAGTTTCCGTCGGACGATCCGACGGCCCGGACGGCTGCATTCGCGAATGGGACCTACCTCCGCGAGTTCTCGTTCTACGAAGACGTCGCGGACACGGTCCTCATCGCGGTGCCGGCGTGCTGGGTCCGCCGGTTCGATCACACGACACCGGACTTCGTCCTGATCATGGAAGACCTCTGCGACTCGGTGCAGGGCGACCACTTCGCCGGGTGCACGGACGACGAGGCCGCTCTCGCCGTCGAGCAGGCGGTCCGGCTCCACGCACCGCGCTGGGGTGACCGGACGCTGCTCGACCTCGCTGCGTTCGAGGGCTCGAGCGACGCCGGCGCACGCCTCGCGATGTTCTACGGCGCGACGATCGACATGTTCGTGGAGCGGTTGGCGGCGCGGCTCGACGACGACGTGATCCGGCTGGCGCGCGAGTTCGGCGCCGTCATCCATTCGTGGCCGGCGGCGAGCACGTCGCCGCGGACTGTCGTGCACGGCGACTTCCGGCCGGACAACTTCTTGTTCGGGCGGACGCCGAGCGCGCCGCCGCTCGTCGTCGTCGACTGGCAGACGGTCGGTCTCGGCGCGGGCCCGAGCGACATTGCCTACCTCCTCGGTGGCTCCTTCGCACCCGATCGACGGGTCGCGGTGGAGCGCGACATGGTCGAGGACTACCGCGAGCGCCTCGTCGCCGAGGGCATCGACTACGACGCCGACGACTGCTGGCGGGACTACCGGCTCGGCACGCTGCACGGCGTGCTGATCGCCGTCGTTGCGACCGTCGTCGCCGAGAAGACCGAGCGCGGGGACGACCTGTTCACGCTGATGGCGACGCGTCACGCGCACCACGCGCTCGACCTCGACGCGCTCTCAGTGCTGCGCTGAAACGGGGATCGGCGGCGCCGATGTTGAACCCGAGCTGAACGGGTGAATGTGATGGTGGCGAGCGGCTGGCAATCCGGAGATCACTTTCATGTTCAGACGCCGTCCTGCCGCGCTCGTCGCTGCCTTTGTCCTCGCCCTCGTGCCCGTTGCCATCCCGGCGAGCGCTGGTGCTGCGCCCGCCCGTGGCCCCGGCGACGGCGCAGTGCCGACCGGGCTGAGCCAATTGCTCGCAGCACACGCGCCGACCGATCTGGCGAGGGGAGTCGCGACGTTCAGCGCGGTCCCGAGCGCTGTGCAGGTCACTGCACTGGAATCACTCGGGCTCACCGTGCAGCCGATGAAGCACGTCCCACTTGCGCTTGTGTCAGGGCCGGTGTCGGTGATGCAGGCTGCGGTGACGAGCGGAGTCGCCGCCGACGTGTACCGCGACAAGCCGATCGAGATGCTCGACCAGGCGTCTGCCGACTCGATGGGCGCCGCTGCCACCCGTGCGGCCGGTCTCACCGGCGCCGGAGTGACGGTCGCCGTCGTCGACTCGGGCTGCGATGCGAGTCACCCCGACCTCGCTGACCACGTGGCCCACAACGTGAAGCTCTACTCGCCCGAGTACGTGAACATCCCGCCGGACGCGAGAACACGATCGTGGTCCCCATCGAGGAAGGTCCGTACCAGAACACGGACCTCGGCTCCGGCCACGGCACGCACGTGGCCGGCATCATCGCCGCCGACGGCACGACCGACCCGACTCACATCGGCGTCGCTCCTGACGCGGAGCTGGTCTGCTACTCGATCGGCGAGGTCCTGTTCACGACCGCCGTCGTCACCGCCTACGACCACCTGCTCGACCAGCCCGACCTCTGGAACGTCGACGTCGTCAACAACTCGTGGGTCATCTCGGTCGCGGCCGGCACCCTCGACCACCAGCGCGGCAACTTCTCGTCGAACGGACTGATCTACGACAACTCGCAGCCGGTGCCGTCCGCCGGCGGTCACAGCGTCTTCATCGGCGACCGCATCGGCGTCTACCACCCCGATGTCACCGCACCGGGCGTCGACATCTCGTCGACGTGCGACGGGATCACGAAGCTGAAGGTGACCCTGTCGCACCCGTCGCTCACGGTGGTCGGGAGGAACGGCATGCAGTGGACCGTCACCGTGCGGGACGGCTCCGGGCGCGTGATCGGTACGACCACCGAGGCGACGACCGGCGCAGGCACCGCGAGCGTCCTCATCGACTTCGCGTCGCTGACTCCGCGTGTCGCCTACAGCACGTTCACGTTCACCGCCTCCAGCGTCCTCGCCGTGTCCGATCCCGACACGCTCGACAGTGAGTCACTTCTCGGACGCACGGTCGTCCTGCAGGTCGCGCAGCTCGCTCCGGGCTGACGCGCTGCGGCCCAACTGCGTTCACGTCGTGCTCACAGGACCATGGGTGGCCCTGTGAGCACGACCTGAACGATGCAGCGGGGAGGACGAAGGCCCCACGCATCGTGCCACGGGTCTCGTGGGGCCGGTTGATGGGAACCGTTCCCCATGGCTCTCCGGTCGTTGCTCCGTCCACTCTCGCTGCTCAACCCGATGAGTCGGGTCGCCCTCGCGTCGGTCGCGTGGCAGCACCGTCACGAGATCCTGCGGTGGGGACGCAGCCTGCACGAGCAGCTGATCGGCCAGCGTGACCTGTCGCCTGCGCGTGCGCTGCAGATCGGGCGCGTGCTGCTCGCAGTGGCGACCGACGACGAGCTGCGCAACGCGCCGCAGCTCCGTCAGGTGTCGCTGCGTGGCGACGTGGTCGACCTCGACATCGACGAGCGGTGGCGGGGGCTCCCGCGACTGATCGAGCGGGTGAAGCGCGTGGACGGCGTCCGCTCCGTCGTCGTCAACGGCGCAGCCGCCTGACCGCCGGCGGCTTGGTGGCGCACATCGTTCAGTCGAACGCGAACAGCGGCGGCAGTACAACGACCACCGTGGCCGCCCAGATCGCGAACACCGGGAGGTATGCCGTCTGCCATCGCTCGAGGCGGTGGAACGTCGTCTTCCCCCTGAGGACTGCAGGAGGAGCTCGGCGGTGCCGACGAGGTTCACCAGCAGGACGATGCTCAGTCCGAGCGTTGCGGCACGGTTCGCCGTCGACCCGAGTTCGCCGATGCGCGCGACCATCGCGCCGAGCACCATGACGTCGAGCGCCAGCGCGCTGCCGACCGAGAGGAGCTGGATGCGTTCCATCAGGCCCGCTGGGCGCGACGGTTCACGCGCAGACGTTGCATATGTCGAGTGCGCGCCGGTGGGCGAGGTATCCGGCGAGGAACAGCAGGACGAGCAGACCGACGTTGCGCAGCAGCCAGCTCCGTTCGTCGTCCGGGAAGCCCGCCGCGAGTCGCGCGACCTGGATCGCGGCGGCCGCAGCCACCGCCCACACGAGTGCGTGGAGCCGCCCCGTCGACGCGCTCGCCGGCTCGTCGTCGCTCAGGACGAGCTGCTTCCACAGTCGCCCGCTGTGCTCCCGCGCGAACTCGCGCGACAGTGTGTCGAGGTCGCCCATCCGCTTCACCGCGACGAGGAACGCCTCGTCGGCGGCGAGCCCGGCGGCGTCCAGCTCGGTGACCTGGTCACGGAGATGTGCTTCGAGCTCGTCGACGTCGCGCGCGTCGAGCGCCGGCGACTTCGACACATCGGCGCGCCACTCGTCGATCTGGGACTGCAACGTGGTGTCCATCTCAGGCCCTCCGAGCGTTGCGGGCATCCAGAGCGACGTGCGCCAGACGTCACCGAGGGCACGAATCACCGTCGTCCACTGCCGCCGTTGCTCGGCGAGCGCGGCGCGGCCGGCGTCGGTGATGGCGTAGTAGCGGCGACGCCGGCCCTCGTCCGGCGTGCGCCACTCCTCGGTCACGAACCCGAGCCGCAGGAGGCGATGGAGCAGCGGGTAGAGCATCCCGTCCGTCCACTCGGTCACCACGGCGTCGAAATACATTCTGGAGATCGATGTCGATTCCGGCGGATCCGTTCGTGGTGATCGTGAGCGGCGCACAGGCGCCGCCGTTCCGAGATGCGACGCTGACGCGCTCGTTGAACGGACCACTCATCCACCACCTCCTCCACCACCTCACCCACCACGTCACCCAAGGAGAACGAAATGCCTCAGTACCTGATGTCCGTGTGGCACGACGCCGACTACGAAGTCGACTTCAGCTCGCCCGACGCCCAACGCACGGTCGCCCAGGTGGGCGCCCTCAACGAAGAGCTCATGGCGGCCGGCGCATGGGTGTTCGCCGCCGGGCTCCAGCCCGCATCGACCGCAACCGTGATCCGCCCCGGGAGCAGCGTGTCGATGACCGACGGTCCGTACGCCGAGACGAAGGAGCAGATGGGCGGCTTCTGGGTCATCGAGGCGGCCGACCTGGACGCCGCGCTCGAGTGGGCGCAGAAGGCGGCAGCCGCGTGCGAAGGACCGGTCGAGCTGCGTCCCATGCAGGATGGCTGACGAGCTCGCGTCGATCTACCGACGCGAAGTCGGCCGCTTCACCGCCACGCTCGCGGTCGCCGAGGCATTCGCGATCGCAGCGGAGCCTTGGGCCCCAGACCGGTGTGCCGCCCAACCCCGGCGGATGGATCACGACCACCGCCCGCAACCACGCGATCGATCGTCTCCGACGTGAGGCGACGCGCGCCGACCGCCACCTCGCCGCCCACCGACTGCACCAGACCGACATGGATTGCAACGATGGACGACGGGAGCTCGACGAGCTGGACGACTTCGTGGAGATCGTCGCGGACGACCAGCTCCGGCTGATGTTCCTGTGCTGCCACCCGGCGCTGTCTCCCGATGCGCAAGTGGCGCTGACGCTCCGTCTGCTCGGCGGCCTCGGCGTGCCCGAGATCGCGCGTG
>Ga0136611_10002629_pt1 | contig 12516 bp, 10 predicted proteins | sample AntDrymUQ2232306_2_FD_106645 | JGI IMG/M metagenome (GOLD analysis project Ga0136611, IMG submission 106645) | Polar desert sand microbial communities from Dry Valleys, Antarctica - metaG UQ223 (23.06) | ecosystem: Environmental > Terrestrial > Soil > Desert | place: Antarctica: Dry Valley... | reverse complement strand
GCAATGGCGTTCGGCTGCACGATCGCGCCGATTTCGAGGGATATCTCAGTGGCATGAAGGGCAGACACGTCGCGGTCGATCCTGAGCGGTCGGTGGCGGCGATCGAGCAGACGCTGGACGAGGCGGGCGCATCGGTATGGCGGGTGCGCGACCCGGCGGGGTTGCCCAAGGCGATTAAGAATGACGCCGAGATCGCCGGTCACCAGGCGGCGCAGGCGCGCGACGGGGCGGCGATCGCGCGGTTCCTGCGCTGGGTCGAGACCGAGGCGCCGTCGGGCAAGCTCGACGAATTGAACGCCTCCGACCGGCTCCAGCACTTTCGCGAGGAAGGCGGGATGCTCAGGGACCTGTCGTTCGACACGATTTCGGGATCGGGGCCGAATGGCGCGATCGTCCATTACAAGGCGTCGCCCGAGACTAACCGGCCGATCACCATGAACTCGCTCTACCTGGTCGATTCGGGCGGGCAATATGAGGATGGCACGACCGACATCACGCGGACGCTGGCGATCGGCGAGCCGACGGCCGAGATGCGCGATCGGTTCACGCGGGTGATGCAGGGCCATATCGCCATTGCCACCGCACTGTTTCCCAAGGGCACTCGCGGATCGCAGCTCGACAGTTTCGCGCGGCGGGCGTTGTGGGAGGCGGGGGTCGATTATGCCCATGGCACCGGCCACGGAGTCGGCGCTTTCCTCTCGGTCCACGAAGGGCCGCAGCGGATTTCGCCGGTCGGGTCGGCGCAGGCCGGCGGCGACGAGCCGCTCGCGGCAGGGATGATCCTCAGCAACGAGCCCGGCTATTACAAGACCGGCGAATATGGCATCCGGATCGAAAATCTGGTGCTGGTGGTCGAGAGAGAGGTCGACGGCGCGGAGAAGGAGATGCTCGGGTTCGAGACGCTGACCTTCGCCCCGATCGAACGGCGGCTGGTAGAGAAGGACATGCTTTCGGCTAGGGAAATTCAGTGGTTTGACGCCTATCATGCCCAGGTAGTCGCCAAGATAGGCCCGCAGCTATCGACCGACGAGCGCGCGTGGATCGAGGCCGCCTGCGCGCCGCTCTAATCGGAGTCGGGAGCCGGTTTTTCGGGCTCGCTTTCGCGCGATTGCGCCTTCCGCCGTTTGAGATTGTCGCGGAGCGCGGCGGCGAGGCGCTCGGCGCGTTGCTGATCGGCTTTGGACATGGGGCTTGCCCTATCGCGCGCCGTCGCTCAGGCCAAGCGGGTTGACGCCGCGCGCCGCGCTGGCCATAGGCCGCGCGTCCCCGGACATGCTGTCGTAGCTCAGTGGTAGAGCGCATCCTTGGTAAGGCTGAGGTCGTGAGTTCAATCCTCACCGACAGCACCAGCCCCGATTTCAGAATGTCCGGGGGCCCCAAAATCGGGGCTCCCCCGGATGGGGCCCCGAACAGTGCGCAACCCGCTCCCTTCGCCAATTGACGAGGCTTCGCCACCTCGCCATGCGTCGGTGATGCGCTTCTTCTCCGACAATGCCGCCGCCGCCTGCCCGGCCGTGATCGACGCGCTAGCCGCGGCCAACCGGCTCGACACGGCGTATGACGGCGATCAGTGGAGCCTGAAACTCAATCGCGCCTTCGCGGATGTGTTCGAGACCGAGGTCGAGGCGCTGTGGGTGACCACCGGCACCGCAGCCAACAGCATCGGCCTGGCCATGCTGTGCCCGCCAACCGGCGCGATCCTGTGCCACCGCGAGGCACATATCGAGAATGACGAGGCGGGGGCGCCAGCGATGTATAATGGCGGGGCCAAGCTGATGCTGCTCGACGGGCCGGGCGCCAAGGTTTTGCCCGAGACGGTCGAAGCGGCGTGCGCGCGGATCCGCCCCGACGTCCACCAGGTCCAGCCGGCCGCGCTGTCGATCACCAACGCCACCGAATATGGCTTGACCTATTCGCCCGCCGAAACCGCCGCGCTGGGCGATGCGGCCAAGGCGCGGGGACTCGGGTTTCACCTCGACGGCGCGCGCTTTGCCAATGCGGTCGTATCGACTGGCGCGAGCCCGGCCGAACTGACGTGGAAAGCGGGGGTCGAGGTGCTGAGCTTCGGCTTCGTCAAGAATGGCGGGATGAATGCGGAAGGCCTGATCTTCTTCGACAGAAGCCACGCCGAGCAAGCGCGGGTGCTGCGCAAGCGGTCGGGGCATTTGCTGTCCAAGGGCCGCTATCTCGCCGCGCAATTGCTGGCGATGCTGGACGGTGACCTGTGGCTGGCCAATGCGCGCGCGGCCAATGCGGCGGCTACGGTGCTGGCCAAAGCGGCGGCGGGCCGGCTGGTTTATCCGGTCGAGGCCAATGAATTGTTTGTCCGAATGAGCCCTGAGGAGGCGGCGGCGATCCGCGCTTTGGGGTTCGATTTTTACGACTGGGCGCCGGGCGAGGTGCGGCTGGTGACGGCCTGGGATCAGGACATGGAGGCGGTCGCGGCGCTGGCGAAGGCGATCGAGGCGCTGTGAGTTCCAGCGACGTGGACCGCCCGCATGAATCGAAGATCGATTCGTCGATCATCGTCCCGTTCATCATTTTCACCCTGGTGTGGGGGTCGACCTGGCTGGTGATCCGCGGCCAGATCGGCACCGTGGCGCCGCAATGGTCGGTGACCTATCGATTCGCCATGGCGGCGGTGGCGATGGCCGCAGTGGCTTATTGGAAGGGCCATTCGCTGCGGCCCAGTCCGGCGCTGCTGGTGGCCGCGACGATCCTCGGGATCAGCCAGTTCTGCATCAACTTCAACAGTGTCTATGTCGCCGAGCGCTACATCACCTCGGGCATCGTCGCGACGGTGTTCGCGCTCCTGCTGGTGCCCAATAGCCTGCTCGCCTGGGCGATGCTCGGGCAGCGGCCGAGTGCGCGCTTTGCCTGGGGTGGAGCGATCGCCGCAGCGGGGATAGGGCTGTTGTTCCTTCACGAAATGCAGACTAGCGCGGCGACCAATGAGCAGGTGCTTGCGGGGCTCGGGTTCACCCTGCTCGGCCTGCTCGGGGCGTCGTTTGCCAATGTCTACCAGGCGCGCAAGTCGGCGCAGCGGCATCCGCTCCTGGCGCTGTTGGCCTGGGCGATGGGCATTGGCGCGGTGGCCGATGCCGTGCTTGCGTTCGCCATCGCCGGACCGCCGACGATCGACCCGAGCCCGGCCTATTGGCTCGGCCTGACCTATCTCGCGCTGGCCGCGTCGGTGTTGTGCTTCAGCCTGTATTTCCCGGTGGTGCGCAAGATCGGGCCGGGGCGCGCGGCTTATTCGAGCGTGCTGGTGCCGGTGATCGCGATGGGGCTGTCGACCGTGTTCGAGAATTATCAGTGGAGCCTGCTCGCGGCGGCCGGCGGGTTGCTCGCTTTAGGCGGAATGCTGGTCGCGCTCAGCGGCAATCGGGGGAGCAGAATCGCTGCCCCCGACGCCGGCTAGGCGCTCACTTGGCCGGCTTGTCCGGCACCATCACCATCGCGCGCTGCTGGTCGGCGGGAAGCTCGGCGAGGTGCCTGGCCTTCCACTCCATCGCCATCGCCACCCGGGTGCGGCCCGAGGGGTGGTCGAAGAACAGGATTTCCTCGAGCGCGGTGGGCTCGATCTTGCGATATTCGCTGAGTTGCATCGCGGTCATGGCGAAGCCGTCGGGCTCGCGCGCGGCTTCCAATCCGAAGGCGTCGGCTTCGCTTTCGTGAATGCGGATGACGCTGTTGAACAGGATCCCGGCGGGGATGAGCAACACTGCGAGCATCATATGCAGCAGGGGTGCGGAGGCCGGGTCCGAAACCTCGCGGACGCCCCATTTGTCGCCGTAGCGGGCGAGCATCCTGGGCGCGAAATAGAACATGATGCCGAACGCGACGAGCGCCATAAGTGTCAGATAAAGCAGCAATTTCTGGATATGGTAGAGTTTGTAATGGCCCATCTCATGGCCCATCACCGCCTTGATCCCGTGGATGTTCGAGCGGTTCAGCAGATTGTCGTTGAGCGCGATCCGGATGGTCGGGCCGAGCCCCGCGACATTGGCCGAAATGCGCTTGGTCTGCTTCGACGCGTCGACCACGAACACGTCGTTGGTCGGGATCTTCTGCTCATGCGCGATCCGCAATATTTCGCTCCGCACCGGCCCCGCCGGCATCGGGGTATATTTGTTGAGCAGCGGCTCGATGAACAACGGCGCGAGCATGATCATGATCGCCATCATCGCCGCCAGCGCGGCGGTCGCCCACAGCCACCAGCGCTTCGGACTATTGCGGATCACCGCGTAAATCACCGTGAACATGATCGCGCCGATCACCAGCCCGACGCCCATCAGTGTGAGTTGCTCTACGCTCCAGGCGGCCAGATCCTGGTTGGCGAGGCCATATTGATGTTCGCGGTAGAAACCGGTGTAGATCGTCCACGGCAGGGTCAGCACGGTCGCCGCGAGTGCGAACGGCAGCGAGTAAAGCGCGGGCTGGAGCCATTTACGGCTGGTGACCTTGCCTGCCCACCCGCTCCACGACGCCGACCAGCCGAGGCGGAGCATGATCCAGTAGGACAGGATGGAGACGAGCGCGGCCCACAACGGCAGCCAGTAGCCGCCTTCGAAATAAGCATCGGACTTGGCCCGCGCCGCGCCATCGAGCGTGGCGAGATAGGCGCGCGTCGCACTCTCGGCGTCGAAGCCGGGCGCGGCCGCCGCCGCGGCCTGAATGACGGTCAACAAGCTCATGTGATCCTCCCCTGATCCCTTGGCGAGCAGCCTAGGCCGCGCAGGCGGCGGCGCAAGGGCCACCGTCCGCCGCTGGTCGAGCGGCATGGCGTTGCGTCGATCGTCGCCGCCGACTAGCAACCCGGCATGGACGCACGATTGAACCCCGAAGCCCCGGCCGCGCCGGAACATGTCGCCATTTTTCGCAAGGATTACCGCCCGCCCGATTTTTGGGTGCGCGAGGTCGCGCTCGAGGTCGATCTCGATCCGGCGCGGACCCGGGTGAAGGCGGTGCTGACGGTCGAGCGCTATGGCGCGCATGACCGGCCGCTGCGGCTGGCCGGCGACGGGCTGGTGCCGCTTGCCGTGCGGGTCGATGGCACGGACGCGGATTGGTCGATGGATGGCGAGACGCTGGTGATCGACCTCGACCGCGCCTCGGCGCGGGTCGAGACCGAGGTCGAGATCGCGCCCCAGGCCAACAGCAAGCTGATGGGGCTTTATGCATCGGGCGGAATATTATGCACGCAATGCGAGAGCGAGGGCTTCCGGCGGATCACCTTCCATCCCGACCGGCCCGACGTGCTGTCGATCTATCGGGTGCGGATGAGCGCCGACAAGGCGCGCTTCCCGGTGCTGCTGGCCAATGGCAATCGGCACGCGTCGGGCGACGGGGACGACGGAACGCACTGGGCGGAATGGCATGACCCCTTCCCCAAGCCCTCCTATCTGTTCGCGATGGTGGCAGGCGACCTCGCCGCCAACCGCTCGACCTTCATGACTGCGAGCGGTCGGACGGTCGATCTCGCGATCTGGGTGCGCGAGGGCGATTTGCCCCGGACGGCTCATGCCATGTCGAGCCTGAAGCAGGCGATGGCGTGGGACGAGGCTGCCTATGGCCGCGAATATGATCTCGACCTGTTCAACATCGTCGCGGTCGAGGATTTCAACTTCGGGGCGATGGAGAACAAAGGCCTCAACATCTTCAATTCGCGCTATGTGCTGGCCGACCAGGACAGCGCCACCGACGCCGACTTCGACGCCATCGCGGGGGTCGTGGCGCACGAATATTTCCATAATTGGTCGGGCAATCGGGTGACCTGCCGCGACTGGTTCCAGCTGAGCCTGAAGGAAGGCTTCACCGTGTTCCGCGACCAGAGTTTCTCGGCCGATATCGGGTCGGCGGCGGTCAAAAGGATCGACGATGTTCGGCTGCTTCGGGCGGCGCAATTTCCCGAGGATGCGGGCCCGCTGGCGCATCCGGTGCGCCCCGACGACTATCTCGAGATCGCCAATTTTTACACCGCGACCATCTACAACAAGGGCGCCGAACTGATCCGGATGATGCGGACGATCCTGGGCGCCGAGGCGTTCCGCGCCGGGGCCGATTTGTATTTCGCCCGCCATGACGGTGAGGCCGCGACCTGCGACGATTTCGTGGCGGCGATGGAGGCTGCCAGCGGGGTCGATCTGACGCGGTTCAAGCTGTGGTACGAGCAGGCCGGGACGCCGCGCGTCGAGGCGCGGCTGGTGCATGATGCAGGCGCGCGGACTGCGACGCTGCACCTGGCGCAGATCGTTCCGCCGACGCCCGGCCAGCCCGACAAATTGCCGATGCCTATTCCGCTCGTGACGGCGCTGATCGGCGCCGACAGCGGCCGCGAGATTGCGGCCGAGCGGCTGGTGCTGCTGGAGGAAGCGGTCCAGTCGGTGACGTTCGAGAATGTCGGCGAGACGCCGTTGCTGTCGATCAATCGCGGCTTCTCGGCGCCAGTGATCCTGACGGTCGAGCGGCAGGCGGGTGAGCTTGAGCGGCTGGCGGCGTGCGACGGCGATCCGTTCGCGCGCTACGAGGCGCTTCAGGAACTGATGTTCACCGCGTTGGTCGCCGGGGCGTCGGATGGGACGGCGGGCGAGGCAGTCGATGCCGCGCCGGTGATTGCGGCGATGCGCGACACGCTGACCTCGAATGCGCTCGACCCGGCCTATAAGGGCGAGGCGCTGACCATGCCGTCGGAGGCGTTGATCGGCGACCGCATGGCGACGGTCGATCCCGACGCGATCCATGCCAGCCGCGAGGCATTGCGCGCCGCGATCGGGACGGCGCTGGCGCGCGAGCTTGGTGAGGCGCAAGGCGTGGGTTCGAAAGGGGGCAATTTATCGAGCGCGGCCAAGGGGGTGCGGCGGCTCAAGACCGTGGCGCTGGCGCTGATCGCGGCGGGCGATCCGGCGCGCGGCGGGAGCCAAGCCAAGGCGCAGTTTGACGCGGCCGACAATATGACCGACCGGCAGGGCGCGCTGGCGGTGCTGACGATGCTCGACACCCCCGAGCGCCAAGCGGCGCTGGATGAGTTCTACGCGCGCTACCGGCATGACGGGCTGGTCATCGACAAATGGTTCGGGCTCCAGGCGGGGGCGCCGCGCGGCGACACGATCGCGGTAGTCGAGCGGCTGCTGCGCCATCCCGATTTCACGATGACCAACCCCAATCGCCTGCGCGCGCTGGCCGGTAGTTTCGCGGCGGGGCAATGGGTGTTCCATGAGGCGTCGGGGCGCGGCTACCGCTTGCTCGCCGACCTGATCATCGCCGCCGACGCGATCAACCCGCAGATCGCCGCCCGGCTGGTCCCGCCGCTGGGGCGCTGGCGGCGGTTCGCGGAGGGTCGCGCGGCACTGATGCGCGGCGAGCTGGAGCGGGTCCTGGGCTCGGCTGGCTTAAGCAAGGATGTCTACGAGCAGGCGTCGAAGTCGCTGGGGTAAGGGGAAGAAGGACCCTCACCCCGACCCTCTCCCGTGAAGACGGGAGAGGGGGAAGAGAAACGGGGTTGGGGAGGCCTTCTTAGCCCTCTCCCGCTGGCGGGAGAGGGTTGGGTGAGGGCGCTTGTTTCAGCAGCGCGATGATCGACTGCAGGACGCCATCGATATTCGCCAATATGTCGTTGTTCCAGAATCGGGCCACGCGAAACCCGCGCGACTTTAGCCACGCGGTTCGAGCCGCGTCGGACTCAGTCGAATGCTGCCCGCCATCGGCTTCGACCACCAACCCGGCCTCGATGCACAGGAAATCGACGATATAGGGGCCAATCGTCGCCTGTCGACGGAATTTCGCGTTGAGCTGGCGGCTGCGGAGGCGTTGCCAGAGTTTCCGCTCGGCATCGGTGGAGTCGCGGCGAAGGCGTTTGGCGTGGGGGTTGGTCTTGCCGATCAACGGGGAAGGGCCCTCACCCCGACCCTCTCCCGTGAAGGCGGGAGAGGGGGAAGGCTTACCCCCCGATCCACTTGGCGACGTCGGTCGCGACCTGGTTGGCGGCCTGGTTCAATGCCGGGCCGACGGTGGGGGCGGTCCCGTCGGCGGGGACTTTGGCTTCGAAGCGGCGGGTTTCGACGCGGGTGCCGCCGGCGGTCGACAGCGCGCCGTCGTAGCGGACGATGACCATCCCCTCGCCCGTGTCATAGCCGAAGCGGGTCAGGGTGCCGGTCAGCTTGAGCCCCGGATCGAGCGACGATTGGCGCGGGTCGAGAACCACGCGATTGGTGGTCCGCAGGGTGGTTTCCTGGAGCAAATCCTGGAACAATTTGTCGGGCGCATCGACCCACAGAAGGTCCTTGATATAGGCCACCGCGGTCGGGCCGACGAGCGCGGGGACGCGGGTCGAGGCGAGCTCCTTGGGCACCACCGGCACGTCGATCGTGATCGCCTCGCCGGGCGCGGCGATGCGGCTGATCGAGGCCGGCGCGGGGGCGCTGCTGGTCAGGGTGAGCAGGGTCGGCGGGAGCTTCTTGCCGCCGAAGCAGGCGGTCAGCGAGAGACATCCCAAAGCGACGAGGATCAAGCGGGCAATACGCATCATTTCGTCTTTCCGGGTTTATATTCGGGGAGTTTTTCGGGACCGAGCACGCCGAGTGCGCCGTCATTGTTCAAGCGGTCGCTGAACTGGCCGAGGCTGTCCGTAAGGTCGCGCAGGTCGCGAACCAGGCGGTTGGCTTCGGGCAGGGTCGACTTGGTCAAATTCTGGATTCCCGGGCGGGCGTCGGTAATCATCGCATTGAGATTATCCGCCGCTTGCTGGGCCGAGGCGATGGTCTTGCGCAAATCTTCCGCCGCCGGCCTGCCTTGCTCGTTGACCAGCCGGTTGGTGCTGTCGGCGAGGCGGCCGACATTCTGCGCTGCGATCCCGGCGTTGCGCGCGGCGATCCGCGCGTCGGCGATGGCGTCGGCGAGGTCGGGCGCGCGCTCGGCCAGTACGGCGGTGGTCTTGTCGACATTGGAGATAATGTCCGAAATGCCGTCCTGGTTCTTGTCACTGACCAATTCGGTCAGCCGCTCGGTCAGTCGCTGGATTCGGTCGATAAGTTCCGGCGCGCTGGCGAGGATAGCTCCGAGCCCGCCCGAAGTGGCAGGGATCACCGGGCAGCCCTGCGGACCGACCTGGGTTAGTGGCTTCGAGCCTCTGACCGCGCCGTCGAGCTGAATCTCCGGCGGCGCGGTAAAGCCGACGGTCTTGATCTGCGCCGAGGTGCCCTGGAGGACCGGGGTATCCTCATTCACCTCGATCCGCACCCAGACGAACTCTGGGCGGTCGGGAAGCAGGTTGATCTGGGTGATCTGTCCGACCGGAACGCCTGAAAAGGTTACCTGGCTGCCCTTGTTGAGGCCGCCGACACCCTGCGCGAAATAGACATCGAAGCATTGTTTTTTGACGTTGGACAGGCCGGCCAGCCAGACCACGAACAGCAGCAGACCCACGAGCAGCGCCAGCACGACGCTGCCAACCAGGATATGGTTCGACCTTGTCTCCATCGCCTGTCGCTAACCCCTCTAAGCTCTAGCCGCCGCGCGTCCGCGCGGGCCGTTAAAATATTCTTGAATCCAAGGATGGTCCAAAGCCAGCAATTGTTCAATCGTCCCGACCGCAACGACTTTACGGTCGGCCAGCACCGCCACCCGGTCGCAGATTGCATAGAGCGTGTCGAGATCATGAGTGATGAGGAACACGGTCAGGTCGAGCTTGCCGCGCAACGACAGGATCAATTCGTCGAAATTCTGCGCCGAGATCGGGTCGAGCCCGGCAGTCGGCTCGTCAAGGAACAGCAATTCCGGGTCGAGCGCGAGGGCGCGGGCGAGGCCGGCGCGCTTGATCATGCCGCCCGACAGCTCGGCCGGATATTTGGGGCCGGCGTCGGCGGGCAGGCCCGACATGGCGATCTTGTAGCTCGCAATCTCGTCCATCAGCGTCTGCGAGAAATGGAAATATTCGCGCAACGGGACTTCGACATTCTCGGCGACGGTGAGGGTCGAGAACAAGGCGCCGTTCTGGAACAATATGCCCCAGCGGCGGCGGATGTTCTTGGCCTCATCCTCCTCGCGGCCGATCATATTCTCGCCGAAGACGTCGATCTCGCCGTCGGAGGGGGTCTGGAGGCCGATGATCGAGCGCATCAGCACCGATTTGCCGGTACCCGACCCGCCAACCACGCCGAGAATCTCGCCGCGGCGGACATCGAGGTCGAGATCCTGGTGGATGATCTGCTCGCCGAAGCTGTTGTCGAGCCCGCGAATCACGATTACCGGCTTCTCGTCATCGGAAAGGATGGGGGAGGTCATGCCCAGCCGACCGAGCTGAAGAACACCGCGAACATCGCGTCGAGCACGATCACCATGAAGATCGACTGGACCACCGCGGCGGTGGTGCGCAGCCCGACTTCCTCGGCGTCGCTCTTGACCAGCATGCCCTGGAAGCAGCCGGCGAGCCCGATGATGAAGCCGAACACCGGGGCCTTGATCAACCCGACCCACAGATCGGTCAGCGGCACGACTTCCTGGATGCGCTGGATGAAGGTCAATGGCGGGACATCGAGATAGACCCAGCAGAAGACGCCGCCGCCGAGCATCGACATCATCATCGCGAAGAAGGCAAGCAGCGGCATCATCACGATCACCGACAGCATGCGCGGGATGACCAGCGCCTCGATCGGCGAGACGCCGATGGTCCGCATCGCGTCGATTTCCTCGGTCAGCTTCATCGTCCCGATCTGGGCCGCGAAGGCGCTCCCCGAGCGGCCGGCGACCATGATCGCGGTCATCAGGGTGGCAAGTTCGCGCACGCTGATCCGGCCGATCAGGTTGATGGTGTACACCTCGGCACCGAACTGCTCGAGCTGGACCGCGCCCTGCTGGCCGATGACGATGCCGATCAGGAAGGTCATCAACCCGATGATCCCCAAGGCGCGCACCCCGACGACGTCGAATCGCTGGACCACCGCGTTGAGGCGGAAGCGGCGCGGGCGCTTGGCGACGTTGAAGAAGCCGATCAGCACCGCGCCGAAGAAGCCGAGCAGCCCGCGGAATGTCTCGCCGGTCTCCGCCACCCATTCGCCAAGTTCCTCGACCGCGCCGCCGACCCCGCCGCGCCGCTCGGGGACCACCCGTACCGGCCGGTCGGCATCGGCGACCTGATCGAGCAGGCCGCGTATCGCCTTGCTTTCGCCGGTGATTTTGGCGCCGCGGTCGCGCACCGCGCGATAGATCAGCCAGGCGCCGACGGTGTCCATCTTCTCGACCTCCGACAGGTCGATGGTCATGCCGTCGTCCATCGCCGCTAGTTCGCGGTCGGTGGTGGCGGCGCGCAGGATGGTCAGCGTGCCGACGCAGCGGTAGCAATGCTCGGCGTTATCATCGCCTTTACCGATATTGCTTTGACTGGCCATCGCCGGCGAGACTGCGCGAAATCGCGGTAAGCGGCAAGGGGCGCAGCGGGAACAAGCGCATTTCCGCCTCTTTCTTGCCGAACTTTGTGCCCTATAGAACGCTGGTGATGGAGCAATTAGCGACCCCCAAGGCCGGTCCCGGCCTGCCGACGTTCGTGCCCGTCGGCACCAATCAGGCGCGCGCGTTCGGGCTCGATGCCCCGACGCGCGCCCGGCGACTGGCGGTGAAGGCCAAGCTCGACTGCGCCAATGCGGCGCGCCCGGGGGCGGCCGTGCTGCTCGCCGATCTGGCGTTTGCGTGGGACCCGGCGTGGCTCGCGGCAATCGTCAAGCGGCCGGGCAGCGTGCTGATGCTGGGGGATCGCGCGGTGCTGGCGCATGTCCCGGCGCACCAGGATGCGGCGCCGATGGTCGCGGCGATGGAGCAGGGGGCGGCATGGACCGGGACCGGGCTCGACCGGCTCGACGCCGAATCCACCGAACTCAACAATCACGAGTTGCGCAAGCGCGAGCGGCCGTTCGTGATGCGGCTCGATGCGTCCGACCCCGAACCGGTCGAGCGCGCGGCCTATGACGCCAGTTACAAGGGCGTGACCGATTTCCTGACATTGTATCTGTGGCGACGGCTGGCGTTTCACCTGACGCGCTGGGCGGCCAACGCCGGGGTAACTCCCAACCAGGTGACGTTGGTCGGCGCGATCTTGTGCATCGTCACCATCTGGCTGTTCGCGCGGGGCGATTACTGGCTCGGCATGGCGACCGGCTTCGGCTTCATGGTGCTCGACACGGTCGACGGGAAGCTGGCGCGCTGCACCGGGCAATCGTCGTGGTGGGGCAATATCTTCGACCATGGCATCGATTTGATCCACCCGCCCTTCTGGTGGTGGGCGTGGGCCGAAGGGCTCAATCATCACGGCGACCCGTTCGAGCGGGTCTACGAAGTGCTGATCGTGCTGGCGATCGTCGGCGGCTATGTCGTCCAGCGCTTCGTCGAAGGCATCTTCATGCGCAAATTCGGGATGCACATCCACGTCTGGCAGCCGCTCGACGGCCGCTTCCGGCTGGTCACCGCGCGGCGCAACCCGAACATGATCATCCTGCTGGTCAGCCTGGTGTTCCGCCGCCCCGACAT
>Ga0136611_10002628_pt1 | contig 12524 bp, 16 predicted proteins | sample AntDrymUQ2232306_2_FD_106645 | JGI IMG/M metagenome (GOLD analysis project Ga0136611, IMG submission 106645) | Polar desert sand microbial communities from Dry Valleys, Antarctica - metaG UQ223 (23.06) | ecosystem: Environmental > Terrestrial > Soil > Desert | place: Antarctica: Dry Valley... | reverse complement strand
CCGCGCTTGTCTAGCCCGCCGAAGGCGAACTCAACAAAGTGATAGGCCGATGGGTCGGTGACGGGCGGCGTCTCCGCGTCGGTGGTCATGATGTGATCTCCGCCTTTGTGGCCACTCGAAGATCGCCGCCGCGCCGCGCCGCGACGGTCACGAGGTCCGCGCCGGCGAGGTCGTTGACCGCCTGCTCAAGCTGTGCGGCTGTCCAGGTGCGATGGTCGCCGCGATACTGCCGCACGAGGTCAAACGCCAGCGTGGCGACACTCGCCACGCTGGCGTAGTTCTGGAGGAGCTGGTACACCACTTCGGCGCGGGCCGCGCGTGTGGCGGGGAGGAGCGGAGCGATGCGCGTGATCGTGCTCATGCCGCACCGCCGAGGCGATCCGCGCAGAGCGGGCCGCAGATGTGCTGTTTGTCGGCATGATCGCCGTCTGCCCACGCCGGTGCGCAGTGATACCAGCCGCCGTTGAGCGCGGCGGAACGCTGCCAGCCCGAGCGCGCGCCGCACGCGGGACAGCGGCGGCGGTCCGTGTTTGGGTCGTAAGGAACGGGGGTGCGTGCGGTGCTATGATTGGGCATGAAGACGGCTCCTTTCTTGGGGGCTGCTCTGGTCTGGGAAGCCGTCGGGGTTCTGTCGCCAAACAATCACCCCGGCGGCTTCTTGTTTTCCGCTGTATTTGTCTCTCACTTCACAATCGCCTCTGTGTCCTTCGCTGCGCGCTGCGCGAGTGCGTCCTCGATGAAGAGCGCTGCCTGATCAGACGGGTGGCGTTTCTGTGCCTCCGCAACCCGCACGAGCTCTGCAACCTGTGTGCGGTCGAGCCGAACGTAGATGCGCTGGTTCATAGATCTGGGTCTCCCTTCACTTCCGCTCCAGCGTCGCAGGTTTGCGGAGCCAAATGGCACAAGGAATGCACAAGTTAATCCGGCTCTTTGTAGAGTGGCGGATCGTCGTAGAGCGGCCAGCTGTACTTGCGGTTGTAATTGCGGATCGTGTTCGGATGCCGGCCGAGTTTGCGCGCGAGGGCTTGTACGAGGCCCGTTGTCTGGTACTGCGGTCGGACCTGGCGCCACGCCTGCATGTAGGTCTCGCGGTCAAGATCGGGCTCTGAGGGATGCCCCGCCCGCATTGTGTACCCACTCTTAATAAGTGATTCCCACGCTGCGAGGAGTCGGCTGATGTCGGTCAAGCTCAACAGTTCCTGCTCAGAAACCCCTGCCAGCCCGACGTGTACCTGGTCGTCATCCATGCGACGCACCGCAACCACCGCGCCTGGCGCGGAAGGGTGTGGGGGCTCAAACCGGGCGAAGATCCTGCGGGCATGCCATCCGGGCACGCGGTGCCCCGCGCGGTTGGTAATGTCTGGGATGACGCCGACGCAGGGGATACCGACTGGGGCCGCATCTGCGCACAGAATGATGTCGGGGAAGTCCGGCGCGAGATCTATCTGCCGACGCTGGCCCAACGGCCACCCGTTCGTGTCGATCAGGTCGGTGGGCAGTGGGTGCCCGTCGGGCCCGGTACAGGTGGCCCACTTAGGGGAAGGTGGGGTACGTTTAGTCATGGTGCGGCGTGCCTCATTCGCCGTGCTCACACCGGCCGGACGTTGCTAGCGTCGCGGCCGGTTTCTTGTGTCTATTCGCCTGTCGTTGGCTTCGGCGGCCGCTCACCTGCGCGTGCCGACGGGCTTCCAGCGTGCCGTTAGTTTACATACATGGCGGTGCTATGCATCCTGCACGCTTCGGGCCTTACAGATCAGCCTGCGCCGGCCGCAGCAGGTTGGGGCACCGTTGCCCCGGTCAGGAGCGCGGCGGTGACCTTCGCCGTTTGGTCTGGTGGGGTCCGTCGTCCGCACCGCATAGGTCCAGTGTGCCGCAGGAACTCTTATGATCCTGCATTACGCACCGTCCTCAAACCCTGTGGTGGCTCCTGCCAGCGAGGGCACGACGGAGACCCCATGCACGACGGAGACCCCATGCAGGCGGGTCGAGCCGTCGCGGTGGGCCGTGTGCCGCATGATGCACGCGTTGGCGAGGTTACCCCCAAAAGATACAAACGTCTGGGGCGTAATCTCCCCCACGGGTCCCCTTTAATGAGAGGACCGCTCGTCCGTCAAGGTGTGCGTCATCCTCTGCCTGGAGGGCGGTTCTCTCGGCGGAGTAGGTCTCAACGGAGCTTCAGGATGGACCCGTGTATAGTGAACCCACTTTCGGACGGTCAGCCGTCACCGGGGTACAGCCTCGCTGGCCTCACCCTCTTAGCAGATGCGCAAACGCGGTGGGGTTCAGGCGGGTCTAACCCGCAAGGAAAAGAATGCAGAAGGAGAACATGATGACGCGGCGAATGTGTTTCGGAATGATGGCCGTGGCGGTAGTAGCTTCCGTACTCGGCGGAATCGCTGGAGCCGTCCTCGTACGGCCGGCAGCGGTTGACGCCCAGACTGGCATCTACACCGCGCGAGAGTTCCGAATGATCGGGCCAGACGGCTCCGTGCGAGGTGTGTTTAAAACCCTCGCGGACGGGCAAGCAGTTGTGGTGTTGTTCGACGGAAGCGGCAACTCACGAGTATGGATGCGTGCCCCGGTCTCAGGCGAGTCGGCAGTAGCGATTGCGGTCAACGAAAAGACCCCGGTGGCGGTTCTCTCGGCTAACCCCGGCGGCCCCGGGTGGATCGCCATGTATGACTCGACTGGATATGCAACCTGGCAGGCTCCTTAACTGCCCCATCCTGGCCCACCCTACCCATTACGGAAAACAGGACACCACAGGAGCGCACCGATGAAACGCACCCTCGCCGCCCTTGCCGCCCTCACCCTCCTGGCCGGTGGGTTCGCCGCTGGACGAATGACCACGACACCTGACGCCCAGGCGACGGGCATCTACGCGGACTGGTGCGCCTACCGCATACGGACCCAAACCGACGAATACGGGCGGGACTACAAGACCCTCGTCGTGGCGGCGGGGAAGTTTGGTCGGTACGACTACATGAGCGACTCTGATATCCGGCGTGCGGCAACGGAATACGACTGCGAGCGGACCTACTAGCCACGTAACAGCACGCATTAACCACGCCGATTTTCGCGCTTTTGCTGAATCTGCGCGACGTGCGAACACGCGCGGTAACGGCAGATTAACGTGTGTCTTTGGCACGATGCCGGCGACGCTGGTCTGGCACACCGGGAGAACCAGTCTCTGTGGCAGCCTCAATATGGGGTTCAGCCGGTGTTCATCAAACGTGCCGGGGGCATGATGCCCCCGTCCCTCTCTCTGAGCCGCGTAGGAGCTGGCAACCTACGCGGCTCCTGTGTGTCTGGGAGGGCTGGTGTGGCTGCAGCGACGCAGCGAGCGTCATACTCGTGCCGGAGCTGCTTGCTGCGACCGGACCTGCCTGCGAGCGCAGACTACCGAGAGGAGGGCTGCACGCTCTGGCGTGCCTGTCTGTCGTGCCCGCTGGAAACGTGCGTCGAGGAACTGCCCGCTGGTGCTGCCTCGCTGCGTGGTAAGGTTCGCGACCTCGTGGCGCGACAGATGCTCGCGGAAGGCTCCTCGGTGACACAGATCGCGGCTGCGTTCGGGGTGAGCCAACGGGCGGCGTACAAGATCGTCGGGGGCGTGCGGGAGACGCGGCGCGCGGGCTAGCCCTTTGTCCGGTTTTGACAGAACAGCGCCGGTGGGGGAGACTCACCCGGCGCTGTTCTGTACGAGTGAACAAGCGCATGGGCCATATGTGAGCAGGACCGTTTAAAATTAAGGTGGTTTTTGCGAGAGCGTAAGCACGCTGAGACAGCGGACAGGATTTTCAACGTCATGTATACGCGGGAAGATTGGACCCTCTTTCGCTCACTCTCGACGCTCTGCCAGAAGGCGGGCGCGCCCGTGCATCATCTGCGGCGGCTGGTGGCGAAAGAGGTGGTGGACAACGCGCTGGACGCGACCGAGGGGATCACCGCCGAAGGATTGCGCGTCGATGTAGCGGTTCTGTCGGATGGGCTCCGCGTCACGGACGTCGGCCCTGGCCTGGCTGGTGACCCAGAGACGATCGCGGCACTCTTCTCGATTCGCCGGCCGCTCCGGTCCTCCAAGCTGATCCGCCTCCCCATGCGGGGCGCGCTCGGCAATGGGCTGCGGGTGGTTGCTGGCGCCGTGCTGGCGAGCGGTGGCTCGCTCGATGTCTGGACGCGCGATCGGCATCTGCACCTGGTCCCTCAGGATGATGGAGAGACCGCGGTGCAGTGGGAAGCGGCGGACTATCCCGTTGGGACGTGCGTGGAGGTGCATCTCGGCGAAGCGGTCCCGGCGGACGCCGGCCTTGAGGGATGGCTGACGCGGCTCTGTTGGTTCGAGGATGCGAACGCCAGCTATCGCGGCAAGACATCTGCCTACTGGTATGACGCGGACGCCTTCTTTGAGTTGCTCCAGGCGGCTGGCGAGCGGCCGGTGCGCGCGGTGGTTGCAGAGCTCGAGGGCTGGTCCGGTGCCAAGGCGGGCAGCATCGCCGCTCCGTACCTGAACCGCGCTGCTGGGTCGCTCGCGCGTGAGGATGCGAGCGCCCTGCTGGCGTCGGCACGCGCGGCATCTTCGCCGGTCAAGGCGCAGCGCCTGGGTACGATTGGCGAATGGAGCCATTGTCCCGAGGCGTACGCCAAGACGACGCTGCTGTTCCCGATGCCGGGCAGCCGCGGCGCATTCACGCCCCAGATCCCGTGCGTGGTCGAAGCCTGGGCAGAGCTGCGTGACGGTGGTCAGGATGACACGCTCGCGGTGTACGTCAACCGCAGTCCCATTGTTGCAACGATCGAGGCGATCCGGCAGCGCGGCAACCGCACCTCCATCGCCCTCTTTGGCTGTGGCCTCGCGCATTTGGTCCCGGTCGGCCAGGCGCGGGTGTCGATCATGCTGAACATCCAAACGCCCGCGATGCCGATCACCTCGGACGGCAAAGAACCGGACCTGACGCCGATGCTCGGCGCGATCGTTGCGGTGATCGAGAAGGTGACGCGGAAGGCGCGACGGCTGCAACCTCGTACGGAGAGCGCGAGCCAGAGCCTGAAAGAGTTTGTCTGGGAGCGGGTCGAACAAGCGGCCGCGGAAGAGAGCCAGAACGGCCGTATCCGTTTCACACAGCGGTCGCTCTTCTACGCGATGCGACCGGCAATGATTGACTTTCTTTGTGGCGGCGATCCCCAGTGGGGCACGTTCACGTCGATCATCACCGACTACGAGGGGCTGCATGGACCGCTGACCGGCATGACCCGCGACGTGCGGGGCGTGCTCTATCACCCCCATCGTCGGGAGGAGATTGCGCTCGGCACCCTATCGGTGGAGAGATACGCGCGGCCGAAGTGGACCTTCAACAAAATCCTGTACATCGAGAAGGAGGGGTTGTTCTCGGTGCTGCAGAGTGTGGATTGGCCGGAGCGGCACGACTGCGCCCTGCTCACGGCCAAGGGTTACGCCTCACGCGCAGCGCGGGACGTGCTGGATCGCCTCGGGGATGACGGTGAAGAAATCCTCTTCTTCTGCATCCACGATGCCGATGGTCCGGGCACAATGATCTACCAAACGTTGCAGGAGGCGACCCGCGCGCGCCACGCGCGGCGTGTGCGCATCATCAACCTGGGTCTGGAGCCGGATGAGGCGGAGGCGTTGGGCTTGCCGGTGGAGACATTCCAAGCGCGGAGCACACGGGTCCCGGTGGCCAGCTACGTGCGTGAGCCATGGCCAGAGTGGCTGCAGACCCACCGCGTGGAGCTGAACGCGCTGCGTACCGCCGGCTTTATCGCGTGGCTCGACGAGAAGATCGCGCCGTACGACCAGGGCAAGGTGATCCCCCCGGCCGACGTGCTGATCGAAGAGCGCGACGGGATGGTTGAGGAGATGGTGCGGGAGCGGATCACGGCGCGCATTCTGCGTGAGGCAGACGTAGACGGCCAGGTGGTAGCGCGCATGGCGGAACTCATACCTGATCTTGATGCGGAAGCGGAGGGGCTGGAGGACTGGGTAGAGGACCAACTGGAGGCAGAGCCCGCGCACCGCTGGGACGCGCCGATCCGGAGCCGCTGGCGCCGCCTGCTCGGGGATACTCCATAGCCGCGCGGAGAGCGCGCTCACGGCCCTTCACAGCCCCAACAGTCTCCGTAGCCATCCGCGCCGCGCGGGGTGCGTAGCGGGTGCCTGAGGCTGTTCTGCCGCCATCGGTGGGGATGGCTCGGGCACGTGGTCACGCTGCGTAGGCGTCGGCGTATCCACTGGTGAGCCGATGGCGGGTCGCTGACTAAGTGCCAGACTGAGGCGAAGGCTCGTCTCCTGCTCCCGGTTGAGCATCGTCGTCAGCTCCTCCACCCGTGCGCGTAACCAGTCCCGCTCCTGCTCCACGTCCGCGAGCTTCGCCGACAGATCGGGCGCTGGTGCCGCGCTCACCTCGGTCTCCGGCACCTCGCCGTTCGTATCAGGTAAAAGAATGTGGTACTTGAAGCCCTGCGCCGTCTGCTCACGCTCGACCTCAAGCGTGCCATCTCGGATGCGCCGGCGCACCGTTGAGACGCTCACCCCAAGCCGCTGGGCTGCCAGGTCGATCGAGACGCGTTCCACGCCGCGCAGTCTACCTGGTCAGACGCACTTCACGCGCGCCTATGCGCTGAACTGTTCAATTCGCCGCTTTGACTAGGCGATGAGTAGGCGTTTGGAAAGGCGGTTGGCTGCGGATGTGCTCGAGGATGAGCTGCGGGCGCGGATGCACCCTGTACGCACGACCCCGCGTGGCCCGACGATGGTTAACCTCAGCGCGTTGCGAATCGCCCGCACGCGGTTCCACCCTCACACATAAGTGACGATAGTACGAACGTGCAGACGGCGGGTGCGGGAGACTGCGGCGCATCACCTCTGCCCGTGAGGACCGCTGACGTGGCGAGCTGACACGCACGTGGCCCACTGGGCTGCGTGGAAGGGAGTCGCAGGATGGACACCGTCAGCTCCGCAGACAGCACGATCATCGCCTATGACCGGGTCGGCGAAGGTCCGCCCCTCGTACTTCTGCACGGCACCGGACGGGACCGCACCTACTGGGCGCACAGCCTGCCGGCGCTCAGGCGACACGCCACCGTCTACGCCGTCGACCGACGCGGGCGCGGCGACAGCGGTGACACGGACGCCTATGCCATCGAGCGTGAGGTTGAAGATGTACTCGCGGTGCTCGACGCAGTGGGAGAGCCCGTCCACCTGTTCGGCCACTCCTACGGTGGCATCGTCGCGCTGGAGGCCGCGCTGCGGGCAGAGCGCCTGCACAGCCTGATCCTCTACGAGCCGCCGAGCAGTGTGGGGGCGGACCGGGTGCCCGATGATCTGGGGGACCGGCTCGCGGCGCTGGTGGCCAGCGGCGACCGTGAGGCCGTGCTGGTCACGTTCCTGCGGGAGGGGCCGCGCTACCCGCCGGAGGTCATCGCGGCGCAGCGGGCGCGGCCGGATTGGCCGGACCGCGTCGGCTATGCCCACACCCTGGCGCGTGAGGTGCAGGCGGTACCGCGCTACCCGTTTAACTCCGCGCGCGTTGCGGGTCTACGGGTGCCGACCCTGCTGTTGCTCGGCAGTGAGAGTCCACCCTTCTTCCGCGCAGCCATCGAGGCACTGGCTGCTGCGCTGCCGCAGAGTCACGTGGTCGTGTTGCCGGGGCAGCACCACAATGCGATGGAGACCGCGCCGGAGCTGTTCGCCGACACCGTGCACCGCTTCCTCCGTGACCAGCCCGACGGCGGCGCGCGGTAGGCGCAGCGGCCGCTCGGACGAACCGCACACTCCGGTCGGCGGCCGCATCGCCCACACGACCATAACGGGGAGAGTGCGATCCGGCTGACCGAGTGATCGTTTCGTTTCCTCGCCGGAGTTCGCGAATGTGTCGGTTTGCTGCCCCTCCTGTGGGCGCAGGCGGCCCCATGTTCGGTCGATGGTCTGATGGATCGGGCCGCACCGGCCCAGTCGTTCTCGGGGCCTCTGACGGTCCCAGACATGCCCTCGGGTACTGCGGTCGGGATCTGGCGGTCGGGGGAGTGGTGCCGGCGCCGAGTGGCCGATGGGCCCCGGCGCCGTGCGGTGTCGCTCGTTAGAAGGGGATATTCAGGTCGTCGAAGTCAGTGTCTTCGTCGCGGTCAGCCGGGGGCAGGTCCTCGCCCCTCCTGCCGGGGGCGTCGAGAAACTGCACGTCCGCGGCGATCACCTCGGTGACCGCGCGCTCCTTGCCGTCCTTGTCGGTGAAGGAGCGGCTCTCCAACCGGCCTTCCACGTAGACGAGCCGGCCCTTGGTCACGTGTGTGCCGGTCTGCTCCGCCAGCCGCTCCCAGCAGATCACCGTGTGGTACTGGGTCGACTCGGTGAGTTCGCCGTCCGTACCCCGCGTCACGCGGTTCGTCGCCAGGCGAATATTCGACACCGGCGTGCCGGTGCCAGTGGTGCGCCGCTCGGTATCACGCGTGGCACGTCCAAGTAGAATCACTTTATTGATGCCTCTCATGTATACATCACCTCCATCTCATATAGTTCATAGATAGATTATATTATGTATGGCAAGAACGCGTTACTATCCTGGCGAATTGCGCTTCTCTGACGTGTAGCAGCGGCACCCGATTGGTACCTCCCTGTATTACTCCCAGTCCGCGATATGAAAGCCGGCGCGCAGGCGCCGCTGCACGACGCGGACGACCGCGGCCTCCCGGTCGGCGGTGCCGGCCTCCACCACCACAGCGCGCCGCGCTGACTGGCCCACGACCCCACGCAGCCGCACGAGCGCGTCCCCACCCCAGAGCGTCGGCTGCCACTGCAGTACCTCGAACTGTGCCGGGGCGGCACTTGCATCAATCCGCACCAGCCGCAACTCACGCGTGAAGGGTGGCACCGTCGCCAGCGGCGTGTCCGTGGGCGCCGACACGTCGGCCGGCGGCGCCGGAGGCGGCGCGGCGGTGGGCCGTGGGGCGCTGGGTGCCGGCCGGGGGACCGGTGGGGCGGCGGGCGGTGCCGGACTGGGCGCAGGGACCGGTGCCGGGCGACCACGGCGGCGCCCCGCGAGGACGTCGGCCACGGAGAGGGTGGCAATCGCGTGGCCCTTGGCCTTGAGCCGCGCGGCAGCCTCCTGGAGCATGCGTCGCTCCGCTGAATCGTCATCAGGCAAGACGACGAGGACCGCGCCGGCAGGCAGCTGGTTGGCGAGGCGCTGGTAGACGGACTTGTGCGGCAAGAGGCTCCCCGGCACGAGCGCGAGGTTATCGAGCCGGAGCGCACGGCCCCAGTGCGATTCTCCCTGCCGGTTCCAGCCGCTCCCGCGCATCGGCACGCTTCTCCCACCGTCTCGGCGCCAGTCTATCGGTCTGCGGGGCGAGACGCTGCAGACGGTGGTGCCAGGCGTGGCCACATAACGGCCCGTCGGTGGTCAAGCCAGCCCTTTCTATACTCGTGCGTATGGGCAGCCTCGCGACCGACCCGGAGCTTGCCACCCGCGTGCTTTCGTTTACGAGCGTGCTCCGCTTCGAGAGCCGCGACCCCGAGCGCGATCGGGACCGGTATTACGACATCGTCTGGCAGCCCTCGTTCTGGGGGGATGGCGCGCTGGTCTGTGTCTGGGGGCGGCGGGGTCGCCATGAATTCGGCTTGGCACTGACCACACGACGTGACGAGCTAGATTCGGTGAGCGTCGGCCGGCTGCTATGAGTTCCTCGAGATTTGCCATGTTCACCGAAACTGCGGGAGAGCCGGATCAGGTTGACACTCCCAATGAGCTGAGCAATCGAATGTGCGATTTCGCCACCTGCAACAGGCACCGGAGGCCTGACCGCGGCCTTCGGTCCTCCGACCGGGGGACGTGGCCGGGGACGTCCCGGTGCTGGCCTGATCAATCCGGTCTCATCGAAGCCTCGCGGGTGGGCGCTTCCGGACCCGTTGCGCCGATGGTTCGGGTGGTGCGGATCAGCACCCCGACCACCGGAACCTCGACGGTCGCCAGGAGGATGACCGCGATCAGCATCCGCGTGCCGAGGGGTTGCACCCGAGGATCCAACGCCAGCAACACGGGAACGATGAGATACATGCCGAGAACCAGCGCCGCTCCTAGGGTGTAGCCGACGACCCGCGGCAGTTCCCGCACCGTCTCTCCCGGCCCGCCGGCGCTCATGCCGCCGGCCCCGCATCGACGGTCTGGTCGGCCAGGGTCGTCTTCGGCGTCGTCACCCAGGACACGCGCCGCTCCCCCGACAACCACTTGACGGTCGCCCAGAACCCAGCGGCGCTCTCGGCGATCCCGGCCAACGGGGCGAGGCAGAGCACCCGTGCCAATTCGAGCCAGCGCGCGCGCGGCGACATCTGGTCGTTCGTCGAGACATTGTACCAGGCGCCAATGAGCAGCCCGTTCAGCCACATATAGCCGACCAGGACCAGCCACAACATCAGCGGCGCCGGAAGGGGCTGGGTCGCCATTCCGCGCAAGAGGACCCACGCCTCGTAGAGCAGATACAGCAAGGAGAACACCCCCGTCGGTAGCCCAAGGGCGAATGTCGCCACCCGGTACCGGGTGCCCCAGACGAGTCGCCGCCTGAGGTGGGGTGACAGCATGTGAAACTCTGGCATCTGGTGCAGCTTTGCAACGCCCTGGAGCACGCCGATGATCCAGCGGTAGCGCTGGCGGAAGGCGCTCTTGAGCGAGAAAGGGGGCTGCTCGAACATGGCGCAGCCGTGCCAGCCAAACACCTCGGGGCCGTAGCGGAGAAAGGCCTGCACGCCGAAGACGAAGTCTTCGGCGATGAAGGGTTGTCCGTCGAGCGTCCCGATGTCCCAGCCGATCTCGTTGACCAGCTCCTCGTCGGCGACGAGGTTCGAGCCGTGCATGTGGAGCGGTATCCCCGCCTCCATGACCTCCCGGCACTCGTAGCAGCCGAGGGCGCGGTTCGCCTCCATGGCGCGGCAAATCGGCGCCGCGTCATAGTAATCGAGCGGGTAAAAGATCGGGCCCTCGGTCAGTGGCTTGCCGACGGTCGCCAGGTAGTGGATGAGTTTCCGAAGTTCGGCCGGCGGCATGACGCTCTCCTCATCGTAGTGGACAATGAAGGTGCGCCCGGGCTTGCGGTTCAAGCCTTGGCGGCGCAGCTCGACCAGATAGTGGAGGCTGCGCGCCTTGAGCTGGGTCCCCCGTGGCGTCTGGTACTCGGCCGGAACGACCACCACGACCCCCTCCGCAGGAACCGACCCGCTGCAAAAGATCGCCTCGAGCTCCTCCTTCTCCGTGGCTATATCGGTCAGGACCTCGATGCTGATCCGCGCTTGATACAAGTCGGGGGCGGCCGCGATCAGCTCGATGACGGACCGGATGCCGCGCCGGATCACCTCCGTGCTGCCCGGCGAGCCGCGCGTCGTGATCTGGACTTTCAGGAATGGGAGCGCCGGCAAGGCCCGCAGGGTGTCGTCGGATACGGCCTGCCGACGTCGGAAGCGGTCGGGATGGAGAAAGAAGCTCCGATAATAGAAGAGCAGCCGAAACCCGACGAAGCTGATCAGCACAATGAGCACGAAACCGAGGTATCTGACCAGCTCCAAGGTCGCGTCCACGATCAACATAATGCTGACTCAGGCCTCGTCCATCAGGGGCGGTTTCTGCCCTCCCCGGCAAGTCACGACGGTCCGCTGTTGGGGCAACCGGATCATCGGCAGCAATTCCGTTAGAGCTCGCTCGAGTTGCCGTGTGCTTCCAGCAGGGCGGTGAGCTGCGTGATGTCCTGCGCGCGCGCGCGTGGGCAGATCAGCAGCACGTCCTCAGTGTCGACGATGATCATCTCGTCCAATCCTAACGTCGCGACGAGTTTCCGGGGCTTCGTGTAAATCAGTGATCGCACCGTGTCAGGCGAGAGGTGCTGGCCGATAACCGCGTTGCCCTGCGAATCGTGGCGCAGCAGATCGTACACGGCGGCCCAGTTGCCCACGTCACTCCATCCGATCGCTACCGGGATGACGGCAACCCGGCTAGATCGCTCCAGGACGCCGTACTCGATCGTCTCGCGAGGTATACGCGGCCACACGCGGTGAAGCGTGTCGACCGTGGCCGCCGTCCCGAGGCTCTGCTCGATCTTCGCGAGTGCGGCCGCGAGTGTCGGCATGTGCGCCGCGATCTCGTCGAGGATGACCTCGGCCTCCCAGACGGACATCCCGCTGTACCACGAGTACCGGCCACTGCTCAGGAGTGCCTCCGCCGTCGCTCGGTCCGGCTTTTCAACGAACCGCGCGAGGCGGAAGACCTCGAACTCACCGTCCGCGGGAAGCGGCTCGCCCCGCTCGATATAGCCGTAGCCGGTCTCGGGCGACGTCGGGTGAATCCCGATCGTCACCAACCAGTGTTTGGCGGCAACGCGCTCGGCCGCAGCGAGCGCACCTCGGAAGGCGTCGGCGCGGTCGATCAGGTGGTCGGCCGCGAGCACGGCCATCGTGGCATTCGGATCGAGTCGCCGCAGGTGCGCGGCCGCCAACCCGATGGCGGCCGCGCACCCCGAGCCTTCCGGCT
>Ga0136611_10002627_pt1 | contig 12526 bp, 16 predicted proteins | sample AntDrymUQ2232306_2_FD_106645 | JGI IMG/M metagenome (GOLD analysis project Ga0136611, IMG submission 106645) | Polar desert sand microbial communities from Dry Valleys, Antarctica - metaG UQ223 (23.06) | ecosystem: Environmental > Terrestrial > Soil > Desert | place: Antarctica: Dry Valley... | reverse complement strand
GCTCGCGCGAGCAGTTCGCGGACGCGCACACCGGTCCACGTCGTGTCGAACTTGCTCCACTTGGTGACGCAGTGGATGTCGTACGTCAGCGTGACCGACGGCATCTCGCGCAGCTCGTCGAGCCCGATCGTGAACGGCTCGTCGACGAGGCCGCGCACGGTCAGGTCCCACCGCCCCGGCTCGTACGTCGGCACGTCGCCGACGTGGAGCACGGGGAAGCGCTCGGTGAGGTACTGACCCGGCGGCAGGCGGGCGGGGTCGAGGCCCTTGTCGCTCAACGCCTTGCGGTTCCGGTCGAAGAAGCTCACGACGCGAGTCTCGCATCGCCAAGCACCCGATGCACCGGGCTACTTTTGCGCCATGAGCGACTTCCCGACACCTCCGCCTCCTCCGCCGCCGGGTGGACCGTCGGCGCCCCCACCCGGCTATGCGGCGTACGGGACGACCACCTATTCCGGCCCGACGAAGCCGGTCCGCGGCATCGGCAAGGCCGTCGTCGTGCTGCAGGCGCTGTCGGTCATCGCGAGCATCGTCGTGCTGATCCTCACGCTCGGCCTCACCGATGCTGCGGAGGACTTCCTCGAGAACCGCTCGGAGGACTTCGATGACGAGCTCGTCGGCTTCGGACTCGCGGCGCTCGCGGGCGCGGCGGTCGCAATTGCGCTCCTCGTCATGCTGATCGTGTGGAGCTTCCGGATCGCGTCGAACCTGCAGCAGCGAGGCCGGCCGGTGACGTGGAAGCCCGGCCTCACGATCCTCGCCTGGATCGTCAGTTCGTGCACGTTCGGCATCCTGCCGTTCCTCATGCTCCGCGAGCACTGGAACAAGTCCGACGACGGCCGGAGCGCGACCGGCGGCACCGGCAGCGGGACGAACCCGCTGATCATCCTGTGGCTCGTACTGGTCCTCGCGAGCACTGCGGCGAGCTTCGGCTCCGGCCTCTTCGGCGTCGGTGGGTTCAGCGTCGGCAGCCAGTCGGACGAAGACGTCGCCGAGCGCTTCACCGACCAGCTCGGTCTCACCATCGCATCGAGCGCGCTGTCCATCGCAGCCGCCATCGTCCTGCTGGTGATCGTCCGTCAGCTGACGGAGCGGCACGCTCGCTTCACCGGCGAGGCATGACGCTCTTCCTCGTACGGCACGCGAAGGCGGGCAGTCGCGACAAGTGGGACGGGGCCGACGAGCAGCGCCCACTGTCGAAGAAAGGTTGGAAGCAGGCCGAGGCGATCTCGCAGCGGCTGCAGAAGCACCACATCACTGCGCTCCTGTCGAGCCCGTTCGTGCGGTGTTGTCAGACGCTCGAGCCGCTCGGCTCGGCGCTCGATCTCGAGGTGATCCCCGACGCCCGGCTGGCAGAGGGCGAGCGATTCGAGGACGTGCTCACGATGCTGTCGGAGCTGCCCGACGGCAGCGTGCTGTGCACGCACGGCGACATCGTGCCGGCGACGATCGCGGCTCTCCAGCGGCGCGGGTGCCGGATCGACTCGGAGCCGGACTGGCGCAAGGGAACGGTCTGGAAGCTCGAGCGATCGGCCGACACCGTCACGAGGGCGACGGCCTGGCCGTCGCCCTCCTGAAGGTCAGTCGATGTTGCACTCGAACGACGCACCGTCGACGATGCAGTCGTCACTCGTGTAGACGAAGATCGTCAGGCCGATCGCGATGAGGATCAGGATCACGCCGATGACGAGGCCGGCGATCGCGAGACCCCGTCCGCGCCGCTCGCCGTTCTTCGTCTGCTTCAGACCGATGATGCTGAAGATCGTGCCGAGGTAGCCCGGGATCTGGAGGAACCAGAACCAGAAGCACGGGATGGCGCCGACGACGCTGAGGACGAACCCGGCGACCGCCATGCCCGACATGCGCGCGGGCGAGTTGCTCGGCTGCCCGTATGGCGCGTAGCCCGGCGGCGGGCCGCCGTACTGCGGCTGCGGGGGGAACGGCGGCTGGTTGCCGGGCGGCGGCGGCGGCGGAGTGCTCACGCCGCTGACGCTACTCTGACGGCGCGAGTCCGCCTGGCGGATGCGTCGCGGCGGCCCACAGTGAGCCGGCAGCAACGTTCATGTCACGCCTTCAGTACCGAAAAGGGCGCCCTCGGCGTGACAGAAACGCGGGTGGGACGCGAGCCGGTTCTCACCTCAGACTCAGAGGCTGTCGACGAAGTTCTGGATCATCTGGCGCATCTCGGCCGGCGGGTTGGAGCCGAGGCAGAGCTCACCCTGCTCCTTCGCCAGCTCGTCGTCGGGCTCGGGGAGCAGGCGCGCGGCCATCACGGCGTAGAGGCAATGCGCGTCGGCGTAGCCGGGGTCTGCTGAGATCACCGCCTCGAAGTTGAGCGTCGCCTGCTCGAGCGCGATCGCTGATGCGTCGGCGCTCGCACCGCCGGCGCTCAGCGCGAGGAGCCAGCCGATGTACGTGCGCGCCTCGGAGCTCTCGGGGTCGATGGCGAGCACCTCCTGGTACAACTGCGCGGCTGACTGGTACGAGCCGGCGCCGTAGGCCTCACGTGCAGCGGACAGCTTCGCCGGCACGTCGTCGATCGTCTGGCCGCCGGTGATCGTCTGCCCGCTGAGGCGCTGCCCGGAGGAGCGGGCGACGAGCCAGCCCGCGACGGCAGCGACGACGATGACGAGCGCAACCCATCCCGCGACTGCGGCCCGCGACCGAACGGCGCGCTCGCGGACAGGACTCGTCTCTTGCTCGATCGAGCGCAGCACCACCGCAGCGCGCGCCGTGTACCCGTCGCGCAGCACGACGTAGTCGACGTCGTCGACGTCTCCTGCGTCGTGCTCTCGGTCCAGATCCGTGATCGAGCGGAGCAGGAAGCGGCGCTCCTCCTCGAGCTCGGAGAGCGTGTCAGGGTCCATCGAGACCGGCGCGCAGCGCGGCGTCCACGAGGACCCGGTCGCCCTCGGTCGGCACCGTGTCCGCCGCGCGCTTCCAGCGCCGGAACGTGAACACGAGACCTGCCACAGCGCAGACAAACGCGACGACCGGCAGGGCCCACACCAGCGCGTCGATGCCGGTCGCGCGAGGAACGAGCAGAACCCGAGCCGTGTAGCGCTGCTCGATGAACGAGATGATCTCGTCGTCGGTCCGCAACCCCTCCGCGACCTGCGTCCTGACCTCCTGCCGGATCGAGGCGGACGCGTTGTTGCGCGACTCGAACACGCTCTCGCCGTCGCAGATCGGACACGCGAGCCGGCGCGAGATCGCCTCGACGCGCTCCTCGGGTGTCGCCGGCCCACCGGCGCGCGTCGCGCCGATCGCGAGCAAGGCGACGACGATCACACCGAGCAGCGCCCAGCCCGGCCAACCCTTCGCGCGGCGCCACGCCGCCGAGCGGTTCACGACGACGGCCTCATGGTCCGGGGTCTCACGACATCGTCTCGCGCAGCTGCTGGAGGAGACCGCCCATCCCTTCTGCGGTCACCTCTCCGATCAACCTGGCGCGCACGATCCCGTTCGGGTCGATCACCCACGTCTCCGGCACCTGCGCGACCCCGAACGCAACAGAGATCGAGCCCCCGGGGTCGCGCACCTTCGGCCAATCGCCGCCCTTCTCCGCGAACCACTGGCGCACCTCGGCGTCACTGCCCTTGTTGATGATCGTGTAGAGCTCGGCGCCCGCGTCTCCGAGCTGCCGCTGCTGGCGGTCGAGCGCGACGAGCTCGTCGTGCTCCGCGATGCAGGGGACGCAGTCGGGGTCGAAGAAGTTGAGCACCACCCAGCTGCCCTTGCGGCGGCTGAGGTCGAACGCCAGGTCCGCCGCGCCCGCCTCGGCCGAGAGCAGCGTGCTCACGACGGGCGGTGCCGGCTTGTCGAGGAGGAACGTGTCGGCCGACTCGTCGCGAGCGGAGCTGCTGCCGGCGAGCACGATGAGCAGCGCACCCACTGCGAGCGCAACCGCGAGCGCGATGAACGGCGCGATCCGACGCCGCCCCTCAGGCATGGATCGGCTCCCGCTCCGGCTCGAGCGCGACGTCGTCGTCGGGGACCTCGACCGGCGCCGACACCGGCGCAGTCGGACGGCGACGCCGCCCCGGGAATGCGGACAGGACGGTGCCGACTGCCATCAGCGCGCCGCCGATCCACAGCCACACGATCATCGGCTTGATGAAGATCTTCACCGCCGCCTGCGTCGCGTCTGCGGACGACACCGACTCCAGCGTGAGGTAGATGTCCTTGGCGAACCCAGTGCGCACCGAGGGCGTCGGGATGTCGATGCCCATGTTCGTGAAGCGGGTGATCGCCGGGCTGTACGCCTGGCCGCCGTCGATGCTGACCTCGGCCTTCAGGCCGGTCGAGCGGCTCGTCGTGAACTCGGTGATGTCGCGCAGCTCGAACGTGTGGCCGGCGAACTGCACGGGCCTGCCCTGCACGAGCGTGAACTCGCCGACGCGCGTATAGCTGTTCGACGCGGCGAGTGCGACCGCGACGATGATCACGCCGAGGTGCACGACCATGCCGCCGTTGGCACGGCCGACGAGACCGCGCCATCCCTGCCGGCGCGTTGCGAGCACGAGCTGGCGCATCGCTGCGCCGCCGGCGAACCCGCCGAGCGCGAACGCGACGAGCGGTGCGACGCCGTCGGCGCCGACGATCACGCTGAAGGCGAGTGCGATCGCGCCGCACCACGCGGGAACGAACAGACGGTCGCGAAGGAGCTCGCCGCTCGCCTTGCGCCACGGCAGCACCGGCGCGACCGCCATCAGGAACAGCAGCACGATCCCGATCGGCATGCCGAGCTGGTCGAAGAACGGTGCGCCGACCGCGATCTGACGGTCCTGCAGCGCCTCGACCACGAGCGGGAACACAGTGCCGAGCAGCACCACGAAGGCGAACACGGAGAACACGACGTTGTTGGCGAGGAACGCGCCCTCGCGAGAGACGGGCGAGTCGATCGCACCCGGCGACCGGAGCCTGTCACCGCGCCACGCGATGAGGCCCAACGACACGGCGATGACGAGCCCGAAGAAGCCGAGCAGGAACGGGCCGATCGTCCCGTCGGAGAACGCGTGCACGCTCTGGATGACCCCGCTGCGGGTGAGGAACGTGCCGAGGATCGTGAGCGCGAACGTCGCGATGAGCAGGCTGATGTTCCAGACGCGCAGCATCCCGCGTCGCTCCTGCACGAGAACCGAGTGGATGTAGGCAGTGCCCGTCAGCCACGGGAGCAGGCTCGCGTTCTCGACCGGGTCCCACGCCCACACGCCGCTCCAGCCGAGCACCTCGTAGCTCCACCACCCCCCGAGCAGGATGCCGATGGTGAGGAATCCCCACGCGAACAGCGCCCACCTGCGCGTCACCATCAGCCAGCCTTCGCCGACGCGACCGGTGATCAGCGCCGCGATCGCGAACGCGAACGGCACTGTGAAGCCGACGTAGCCCAGGTAGAGGATCGGCGGATGGAACAGCACGAGCACGTGGTTCTGCAGCAGCGGGTTGGGCCCGGGACCGTCGGTGACGCCGGCCGCGCCGGTCGCGAATGCATCGGCAGGCCCGAGGCTGAGCAGGAAGAAAAACGCGGTGACGACGAGCATCACGACGAGCGCCCAGGCGACGAGCGGGTCGTCGAGCCGCCGGCGGTACTTCCACATGATGACGCACGTGTACGCGGCGAGCACGCCCAGCCACAGCAGGATGCTTCCCTCGAGCGCGCTCCAGAGCGCAGTGACGTTGTAGAGCGCCGGCGTGTTGCGCGATCCCACCTGCTGCACGAACGCGAGGTCGAAGTCGCGCGTGATCAGCGCGCGCAGCATCGATGCGAGAGCCGCCGCCGCCGCCGCGCCCGCGAGCCATGCGTAGTTCGGGATGCCGCGCAACAACCGGCGGTCGCCGCGATGCGTGGCGTAGCCGAGCGCCGCCGCTCCGGAGAGACAGGCGACGAGGCCGATTGCAAGGACGGAGTGGCCGATGACGCCGTGGACGGACGTGGCGATCACGCGATCCTCACGTCGACTGCTGTGCGCATGCCGCCGAGTCGGCCTCTTCGAGCCGGTCGCCGTTGTCCGCCTCGTACTCGTTCGAGTGCTTCACCTCGACGCGGTCCCCGTCGAAGCGTCCCGACTCGTTCAGCCGCCCGTGCACGACGACCGGCACGCACTCCTGGAAGATGCCGCCGGGGTCACCCTCGTAGCGCACGGGGATCGTGCGATCGTTGAACGTGACCCGGAACGACGTCACCGAGCCGTCGTGCGTGACGGAGCCCTCCTCGACCGTGCCCTGCACCCGCAGCCGCCGACCCGCCTCGCATCCGTTCTTCTCGCCGATCTCGTCGACGTTGCAGTAGTAGTCGAGCGACGACGTGAGGAACTTCGCAACGACGACACCGCCGCCTGCGATCACGAGCGCGAGGACGACGAGCGCCGGCCACCGACGACGCGCCCGCACCGCAACGGTCGAGCCGTCGGGCGTCGCGACCTCGCGCGGGCTCAGGTCCACGGCTTGTCCTCCTCCGGCAGCTGACGTGCGAGCTCGCGTCCGCGGCGCGCGACCCGCCACGCCATCAGCGCAGCGGCGCCGAACGCAGCGACGTAGCTGGCGAGGATGAACCCCTGGTCCTCCATCAGCTCTGCACGCCCTCGGTCCGCCGCTCGGCGAGCGCGCGGTCGAGGCCCTTGTCGTCGAGCGCATCGCGCATCGCGAGGACGCGCTGGCGGTGGAGGAGCCACCAGGCGTACAGCAGCGTGAACGCTCCAAGTGCGAGCATGAGGGTGAACAGCATCAGGCCGTCGAGCGTGACGTCGCTGGTGCGGTCGCCCACGCTCGCGTCCTGATGGACCGAGCGCCACAACTTCACGCTGAAGTGCACGAGCGGGATCTCGAGCACGGCGAGCAGCGCAACGACGGCCGAGCGCCGTGCGCGCTGACGGTGGCTGCCGCCGAGGTCGCGCACGGCGAGATAGCCGATGTAGGTGATGAAGAGGAACGCCGTGGTGGTGACGCGTGCGTCCCACACCCAGAACGCGCCCCAGCTGAGCCGGCCCCACAGCGCGCCGGCGAACAGCGTCACCGCCATGAAGACGACACCGATCTCGGCGCTCGCGCCGGCGATCCGGTCCCACGTCAGCGACGTCGTCCGCTTCCACAGGTAGGCCGCCGACGACAGCGCCGTCACGATGAACGCGACGTACGCGACCCAGACGGTGCCGACGTGGATGTAGAGGATCCGCACGCTCTCGCCCTGCACGACGTCGGCCGGCGACACCACGAGCCCGAGCACCGCGAGCGCACCCAGTGCGACGAGCGTCGCCGCGCCGAGCCAGCGCGTGAAGGTCGTCCCGGTGCCCGTTGCGCCTCGCACCGACGCGGTCGTGGTCGACTCGCTCGCACCTGCGGTCACTGCAGTCACGTTGGCTTCGGCCTCATTCCTCGATGAGCGATCCGAAGGCGAGCGTTCCCCCGGCCCCGAACAGAGCGGCGAAGACCACCAGCAGAGCGACCCAGGGCCACCCTTCCGACGTTGCCGCACCACTCGCGCCGAGCGCCGCTTCGGTCGCTCGTGTTGCACCGATCAGTACGGGCGCCACCACTGGGAACAGCAGGAGTGGGAGGAGGGTCTCCCGGCCCTTGGCCCCAGCGGCGAGGCCGCCGTAGAGCGTACCGACGAAGGCCAGTCCGCAGGTCGCGACGAGCACCGTCGTGACAAACAGCACCAACCCGTCCGCGTCGAGCTCCGCCCGATACAGCACGACCGCCAGCACCGTGAGCAGCACCTCGAGCGCCAGCAGCTGCGCGGCGAGGGCGATCGCCTTGCCGACGAAGATCCCCGAGGCGCGCACGCCGGCCACGCGCAGCGCGTCGAGCGCGCCGTCCGCCGTTTCCACGCCGAACGACCGCTGCACGACGATGAGCAGGCTGAAGACCGTCGCCATCCAGATCAGCCCGGGCGAGACGCGCTCCAGCACCGTGTCGCTGTCCAGCGCGAACGCGAACAGCACCATCACCAGGCCTGCGAACGGAAGCACCTGGACGAGGACGATGCGGCTGCGCGCCTCGACGCGGAGGTCCTTCATCGCGATCAGCAGCGCCGTCCGCCACGTGCTCACCCGCCCTCACCTCGGAGCGCGAGGGCCTGGCCGCCCACGACGTCCACCACCCGCGTCGCCAGCGATCCGGCGCGTTCGAGCTCATGGCTCGCGACGATCACGGTCGCCCCCGAGCCGACTGCAGCGCGCAGCGTGGCATCGAGCTCGTCCCGGCCTGCGGCGTCGAGGCCGGCGTGCGGCTCGTCGAGCAGCCAGAGCTGCGCACGACGCGCGACCAGGCATGCGAGCGCCGTGCGCCGTCGCTGACCGGCGGACAGCCGGTTGACCGGCACCGTGGCGAGGCGCCGGCTGAGGTCCATCCGGTCGAGCGCGGCGTCGACCTCGCCGGGCGTCGCGCCGACGGTCGCCCCCCAGAAGCGCACGTTCTCCGCCACCGTGAGGTCGGCGTAGAGCCCGTTGGCATGACCGAGCAGTCCCACTCGGGCTCGCACCGCGTCCCGCTGCGTCGTCAGGTCGCAGCCGGCGACGTGGCCGCGCCCGCGAGCCAGCGGGAGCAGGCCCGCACAGAGTCGGAGCAATGTGGTCTTGCCGGCCCCGTTCGGGCCCCGGAGCAGGAGGATCTCGCCGCGTGCGACAACGAGGTCGACGCCGGCGAGCGCCGGGAAGGAGCCGAGGACCACGACCGCGTCCTCCAGCTCGACGACCGGCTCCGCGTGGTGGTCCATGGGCCTGGTCACGCTATCCGCAGCGCCGACTCGACCTCCGGTGCGTGGGGGAGGGCGAGCGCTGGTTTCCGGTGTGCCCTCGCGTGTCGGCGACGCAGGTGGGACGGGTGCGATTTCGTGAAACCCATGCTCTGGAGGGCGGCGGGCGGGCGGCCCGACTGCGGCCCCGACTTCAGGAGCATGGTTGGGGCGGGCGAGCGCTCGAGTGACGGGATGCGCACGCTGGGCGACGGTAGCGTTCCGCCATGCTCGACGAGGCCGTTCCCCTGCCGGACCGAGCCGTCGCCGTCCTCGACGACGAAGCGCTGGACACGGCCGATCCTGCTGCATCGCTGGTGGGAGCTTCCGTCGCACCGACCGGGCGCCGCCGCCGGGTCAGCAAGTGGGACCGTGCGAAGGAGCCGCACGACTGGCGATGGGTCGTCGCCGGCATCGGACGGGTGCTGATCTCCACCGGCATCCTCATGTTCGGCTTCGTCGCGTATCAGTTGTGGGGCACTGCACTGCAGACCGCAGCAGCGCAGAACCAGCTGGAGAACGAGTTCGAGGACGAGGTCGCTGCGTTGCCGACGCTGCCGATGGCGACCGACGTGACGGTCACGACGCCCGGAGCCACGACGCCCGAGGCCACGACCGCGCCTGGTGCGTCGACTGTTCCCGGCGACCCCACCGTGACCACCACGGGCGAGTCACTGCCTCCCGGTGTCACGACGGTGCCCGGCGACCCGACTGCGACGACCGCACCCGGCGCAGAGCCAGGTCCGACCACTGCGACGACGGTCCCTGGCGCACCGACGCCACCTCCGGGCGCACCGCCCGAGGTCGCCCGTCCGGACGCTCCCGCGTCGCCGATCCCGACGCCGGAGCCGCTGAAGGTGGTCGCACAGCTGCAGATCGACTCGATCGGCGTCAACGACTACGTCGTGCAGGGCGTCACACGACGGGCGCTCATGAAGGGGCCGGGCCACTTCCCGGAGACTCCCCTGCCGGGCCAGCTCGGCAACGCAGTCATCGCCGGCCACCGCACGACGTACGGCGCACCCTTCGGTGACATCGACCAGATCGAGGTCGGCGCCGAGATCGTCGTCACCGTCCCAGGCGCCGGCGTCTACTACTACGACGTCACCGCGATCAGGATCGTCGATCCGCAGGACTATGCATCGGTCGTCCCGAGTCGCGACTACTCGAAGGGCATGCTGACGCTCGTCAGCTGCCACCCGGAGTACTCGACGAGGCAGCGGATCATCGTGCTCGCCGACCTCGACGAGTCTCGGTCGACGATCGTGACGCAGCCGTCGGATCCCGCACCGCCGGACCAGGCCGGGGAGCTCCCGTCGGAGGACGTGCCGCAGCCGCCCGTCACCGACGGCGCGCCGACCGAGACGGCGCCGGCCGCCACCTCGCCGACCGATGCGTCGACGCCCGCCGGGTTCCGCTCGGGTGCCGGCACCAAGGTGGTCGTCACTCCGCCAACCACAGTCGATGGGGCGACGACGACGCCCGACACGACGCCTCCGACGACGAGCGCCCCGACGACCGCCACTCCCGACGACGCGGAGACCGACGAAGAGATGGCCGAGGCAAGCGAGGACACGTTCTCGGCAGGCTGGTTCGACGACGACACGGCGTGGCCGCACATCGCTGGGTGGGGCGGGCTGCTCACGGTCATCGCGCTCGGCGCGTACTGGGTCAGCCGCCGGCTGCGCCGGAACTTGATGGGCGCGCTCGTCGGGATCGTCCCGTTCGTCGTCGCGCTGTACTTCTTCTACGAGAACGTCAACCGACTGCTCCCGCCAGCCCTCTAGCAGGGCAAACGCCGCGTCAGCTACTGCTGGCGCCGGGGCTGATGCTGTTGACGCGGATCCGCTGCGCGAGCAACTGCCCGGCGAGCCGTTGCGTGTATGCGACGACCCACTCCTTGGAGAGCACGTAGGCGGCAGGGCCGTCCCCTTCGTAGCCCCGTGCTACTTCGATGCCGGCCTCGAAGTCCTCGGCGGCATCGAGCGCGGCGATGCGGTCGAGATGACGTTGCCACGCCATCCCGGCGAGCGAAGCGATGTTGACAATTGACCCACCTGGCGCGATGGCTCCCGACGCCAGCAGGCGCTCCGTCAGGTGGCGCAGCCCGTAGACGTTGACGCGCAGCACGAGCTCGGCGCCCATCGAGCCGGCGACACCGGCGATGTTGCCCAGCGCGTCGAACGGGCCGTCGAGCTGCTGGACGACAGCGTCGATCGAAGCCGGGTCCGACAGGTCACAGGTGAGATGGTGGGCCGGACCCTCGGGGGGGCTTCCTTGATGTCGAGGGTCGTCACCTCGTGGCCCTCGACAAGCAGTCGCTGGAGGGTGGCGTAGCCGATGCCCGTCGACGCCCCGGTGAGCAGGACCCGCTTCGCGATCATCGCCCGCTCCAGCGGACGCGGAACTCGTGGATGGCGGGCACGTGGAGGTCCGGGTGGCGGTGCAGACCACCGGCCGGCTCGAGGTCGGCGAGGTGGGGCGCCAGCTCACGGAAGACAGCCCGCAGCTCCCACCTGGCGAGGTTGGCGCCGAGGCAGAAGTGCTCCCCGAAGCCGAACGCGATGTGCAGGTTCGGGTGGCGGCCGATGTCGAACCGGTACGGGTCTGGGAACTGGCGCTCGTCCCGATTGGCCGACGGGTACCACAGTGTGACCGTGTCGCCGGCGTGGATCGTGACCCCGTTCAGGTCGTAATCGATGACCGCGGTGCGGGCGAATTGCAGGACCGGCGACGTCCAGCGCAGGATCTCCTCGGTCGCCGCGTCGACGAGCCCGGCCGGGTCGGCCGCCAACCGGTCACGCTCGGCGGGGTGGGTGAGGAGCGCGTGCACGCCCCCGGTGATCGTGTTGCGCGTCGTCTCGTTCCCGGCGGCGATGAGCAGGACCAGGTACCCATGGAGCTGCTGGTCGGAGAGCGGGGCGCCATCGATAGTGGCGTGAACCAGAGACGAAGCGAGGTCGTCGGTGGGCCGGCGCCTGCGGTCGGCGATCAGCGCGTCGAGGTATTCCTTGTATTCCCGCCCGAGGCGGCGCCGGGCGTCGCCCACCGTCTCGCCGCCGTGCGCGTGCGTCGCCAAGATCGCGGGGAACATCAGCCCGTCGGTCCACCGCAGGATGTCGGTCCAGTCGCTCGTTGGTACGCCCATTATGCGGCAGATCGTGGCCAGTGGCACCCCGACCGACAAGGACGAGACGACGTCGATCGATCCGTCGCCGCGGTCGCCACCGTCGTCGGCCGCCAGGCGGGCGGCGTCGACGAAATCGAACACGAAGGACCGGGCCAGGGCCGCCAGTTCGTCCTCGAGCCGGGTCATCGCCGCGCGGGTGAAACCCGGCATCGCCAACATCCGGAAGTCGACGTGATCCGGCCGGTCCCGATAGATCATGTCGAGCGGCTCGTTGCGATCCCAGCCCCAACGCTCGGCCTGACGACCTTGAATTCGCCGAGCCGCTGCAGCCGCTCGTGCGAGTCCAGACGCAGGATCGGGCCGGCGTTGCTGAACACGTCCGGCCGGCGCTCGACCTCCTTCACGTCCTCGTAGCGCGTCACCACCCAGCAGACCGGCACGCCCGGCCGGTCGTACTGATAGACCGGAGCGACGTCTCGAAGCAGGTCCCACTCCTGCCAAGGAAATCCGTCGTCCACGTAGCGCGCAGTCGTGGTGATGTCGACGTCATCGACATTTGCAGAACGCATCGCGAGCACCATCTGACAACCTCCTCGGCCCCCCGTCGACCTTAACCAAGCCGCGTGTTCAGGCGATGTGGTGGACGGGTTCCGGTGAAATCG
>Ga0136611_10002626_pt1 | contig 12528 bp, 16 predicted proteins | sample AntDrymUQ2232306_2_FD_106645 | JGI IMG/M metagenome (GOLD analysis project Ga0136611, IMG submission 106645) | Polar desert sand microbial communities from Dry Valleys, Antarctica - metaG UQ223 (23.06) | ecosystem: Environmental > Terrestrial > Soil > Desert | place: Antarctica: Dry Valley... | reverse complement strand
GTGCCGTTGCTGCTATCCCCCTTTGCCTACTCGACCTACCGCGGGAGCTGAGATGGCGATCGTGCTCGGCGACAACCAGTACGGCAAGGCAGAGACCCATGTCGTCCGCGTCATCCGCGACACTGCCCGCCACGAGGTCCGCGACCTCGTCGTGTCGAGCCTGCTGCGCGGAGACTTCGAGGACGCGCACGTCACCGGCGACCAGTCGGCGGTGCTGCCGACAGACACCCAGAAGAACACGGTGTTCGCCTACGCGAAGAAGGCCGGCATCACCTCACCCGAGCAGTTCGCGGTGGCGCTGGCCCGGCACTTCGTCGATGACGTCGACACGGTGACCTCGGCCCACATCACGGTGGGCGAGCACCGCTGGGAGCGCGCGCCGGTCGACGGGACGCCGCACGACCACACGTTCGTGCAAGGCACGCAGGAGGTGCGCACCGTCGCGGTGACGGTCGAGGGCGGGTCGACCCACGTCCTCTCGGGTCTGTCCGGGCTGGTGCTGCTCAAGTCGACCGGGTCGGAGTTCCGCGGATTCCTCGTCGACGAGTTCACGACGCTCGAGCCGACGACCGACCGCGTGATGGCGACGTCGGTCACGGCACGCTGGCGCTGGTCGACCATCCCGGCCGACCCCGACGCGGCGTACGACGAGGTCCGCACCACTCTCGTCTCCCGCTTCGGCGGGCTGCACTCGCTCGCGCTGCAGCAGACGCTGTGGGAGATGGGGCGTGGCGTCCTCGAGATGCGCGACGACATCGCGGAGATCCGGCTATCCGCGCCCAACCGGCACCACATCGCTGTCGACCTCTCGTGGTTCGGGCTCGAGAACCCGGGTGAGGTCTTCCACGCGACGGACCGGCCCTACGGTCTCATCGAGGTCCAGGTCCTGCGGGAGGACGGCGCCGACGGAGAAGCGCCCGACCATGCTCCTGCCTGGCGAGCCGTCCCAGGCTTCGTCTGAGGTCGTCGACGCCGCTGCGCAGCAGGCGCCCACGTGACGAAACGCTCACTTGCCGCACTGTTGCGTTGACAGCAGCCGTCTAGTTCTTCTCGGGCTCCCTCACCATCGCCACGCCGAACCACCCTCGCCCTGCGCCTGCGACGCGGAACCCGCACTTCATGTACAGGTGCAGCGCCGCCGTGTTGAGCAGATGCACGTTCAACACGAGTACCAGTTGCTGCTTGTCGCCTTCCGCTACGAGCTCTTGCAGCAGTGCAGTCCCCAGTCCTTGGCCACGGGCCCCAGGCGCTAGGGCCATGGAGACCTCACACGCACCCTGTGCCACCTCAAGCAGTGACTGTGCTCTTGTCGTCCACCAGGCCGCGCCAAGCGGGCTGCCGTCTTGCTCGATGACGACTACTGCATCCTCAGCGCTGGGGAGCAGTCCCGTGACGTCCTCGGCGTCAGCAGCAGGCAAGGGTCGGTCCTCCAACGTCGCGGCATGCCTCGCCATCGACGTCACGAAGGCCGCGTCTCCCGGACCGGCGCGCCGGAGGTGGTGGCTGGGCGTCTGCACAACCCGAGGTTGTCTCACCGCACCGTCGATGGCCAATCCAGGGCTGGCAACCGGTCGCTCGCGGAGGGTTGACCTCGCTCAGCGGGGTTCTGCGACTGAGAGGCGCCACCATGGGGAAGGCGGCGTAGCCTGTTCCGCTACTGCGTGCGGTGCATGACGTGCAGGCCGACAAGGCCGTGGGTGGGATCGTCGAAAGTCTCCGGCACCGTGCTGATGAGGATGAAGCCCAGCGACTGCCACAGCGCCACCGCCGCGGTGTTGGTCTCGACGACGTCGCTGCTCGACCCCGACGGCGTGCTCCCGGCCATCGGCTTCCTGCGGGTGCCCGAGGGCAAGACCGCCAAGAACCGGATGCACATCGACGTGCGGGTCGCGCGAGGACTTCCGGTCGAACCGGCCCTGCGCGAGCAGTGGATCCGCGCCAAAGTGGTCGAGCTCGTCGCCGCCGGGGCGACCGCCGTCCGCGAGGATGTCTTCTGGCGCTAGGGCTTCATCGAGCTGGCTCGTAGCGGCCTCGAGATGGCCACGTCGGCATGTGGATCACAGCCTCGCACTGTGCCGCCCGCGGTGATGAGCGCGGCGTTCCGCCAGGGTTGTTCTCTCTCTAGGAAGGGGAACTCTTCCGCCATCCACTCTCGGACGCCGGACTCTTCCACCTCGCCCGTGCGGACGCGTGCAGCGTTACGGCTTTCGATGTCGACGAGGCCCGCTTGAACCCAGACAGTCGCATCCATGACATGGCTGAGGTCGAGCCTGCCAGCTCCCACACCCTCGACTATGACAAGGGACAGATCCGTCGGTACCTCGATATCGCCGGCACGGTTATGTGCCGTCCAGGCAGGCGGCCGGAAAGCCATGGCCCTACCCTGGCGCAACGGCTCGAGGACGCCACTGACGAGGAGGTCGGTCCAGCCAAACCGGGAGTGAGCCCAGGCGATGTCATCGGTGTGAATGACGTAGCTGTCCGGTACAGCATCGTTGACGCGGCCAGCGAGGGTGGTCTTGCCACTGGAGCTCCGCCCGTCGACCGCCACGATCTGGGGCCCGGCCCCTGCTACCTGGCCTGCAGCCTCCCGGAGCAGCGAGACGAATTCGATGAGTGCCATGATTTGCCAGGGGCCGAAGTCGGGCTCGCCTCGGGCCAGTGTCGCGCTCACCCGAGAATGGTTGCAGGGCCACACCCCAATTGGCTGGCACGCGCACTACCGCTCCCGGCTGGGTGAGGAAGCGGTCTTCGGCGACCGGCTCTTCGACCCGGCCGGGCGCCATGCCGCTGGAACAACGGGTCGAGATCGTTCGAAGCCCCAGCCGACTACGTGGACGAGGGCGTTGCGGTTCAGGATCGGTCGACACAGGAGCGTTCACACACGTGGAGCACGCGACGGCCCGCCCACACGCCTTCCGCTGGTGGTTGAGTGCCCCTACGGAAATAACTTGCAAGTTGTAGTCGCTCGGAGTTATTATTCGCTCGTGCTCATCGACTGGCCGGAGGACTTCGACCGATGGCTCACGATCGTCGAAGAAGCCGGCGGCCCGGTCCTAGAGATCACGCTTGGGCTGCTTGCTGCGCTCGCACAGCTGGAGGGAGAACCCGCAGAGGAGACCATCACCTTCAAGCGGGTGCGCCAAGCCAAGCGACATCGACTCTGGCGGGTTGCGCACCCGTACGAGCCCGACATCGCAATACGGATCATCTGCTGGTTCGAGAACGACATCCTGATCGTCGCGCTCGTCGGCTTCAACAAGGCCAAGCTCGGTGACGTCTGGTACGCAAGCGCCGCGGCAAGAGCCGAAGCACTCGTGGATCAGTGGCGCAGGACCCATCAACAAGGCGAGGAAGGAAACCGATGAAGAACATCGCAGATGCAAGCAGCAAGCCTGGCGACGCAACAGACGTCACGTTCGTGCGTGGAAACGAACGCCTTGAGCGGATGCTCGCCAAGCCGGGTATGCGCGACGCCGTCGCGGCCCGCAGAGCCAACATGCAAGCCGCAGACCGCGCGCATGCGATGGGCGTTGCCGCGCTACGGAAGGCCGCAGAGCTCACCCAGTCGGAACTCGCGCAGACCATCGGCGTCTCACAGGCTGCAGTCGCCAAGACGGAGCAGCGCGAAGACTTGCTCCTGTCCACACTTAGCGCCTACATCGAGGCGCTCGGCGGACAGGCGCACATCGTGGTGACCTTCGAGAACGGCGAAGAGATCGACGTAGATCTCGCGGCCCTACGACAGAAGGCTGCGCCCGCCTGACATCTTTCCTAGGCGCTCACAGATGCACCGAAAGTAGGCTCCGTTGCTCGGCTTGTTCCTCGAACGGCAGCCTCGCCTGGGTGCCCGTTCTCGCGGCCCTCAGGTCGATCCGGGCTGAGGAGCCTCGGACTGGCGGGCGAGTTGCGGGCATGGCGATGTGCTCACGGACTGGCCGCATGCGGCGTTACCCTCGCGATGTGGCCGACTTTACCGACGAAGATTTGACGGGCTCCCAGTTCGAGCGCGTCGACCTGAGCGGCGCGGAGTTCCGTGCCGTCAACCTTGCTGACACCCGGTTCCGCGGCGTCGAGATGAGCGGCGTCGTGATGCGCGGGGTCGAGTTGTTCAACGTCGACATCTACGGCGAGATCGAGAATCTGAGCATCAATGGTGTCGATGTCGGGCCGTTGGTCAACGCCGAGCTCGACAGGCGGTACCCCGAGCGGGCCACGATGCGCCCGACAGACGCGGCCGGCTTCTGTGAGGCATGGGACGTCGTCGAGCGGCTCTGGGCCGACACCGTCGCACGCGCCCGCCGCCTGGACCCAGAGCTGCTGCACGAGCCTGTCGACGGCGAGTGGTCATTCATCGAGACGCTGCGGCACCTGGTGTTCGCCACCGACTCCTGGATCAGGCGGGCCATCCTCGGCGACCCGTCGCCGTGGGCTCCCCTGGACCTGCCGTGGGACGAGATGCCCGACACGCCGGGTGTTCCACGCGACCGCGACGTAAGACCGTCGCTCGAGGTGGTGCTCGAGCTGCGCCGCGACCGGATGTACACCATGCGAGAGGTCGTCGACCGCCTGACCGACGAGTCGCTGGACGGCCACACCGAACCGGTTGAGGGTCCCGGGTGGCCGGAGGCGCGCAGCTACCCGGTGCGCGAATGTTTGCTGTGCATCCTCAACGAGGAGTGGGAACACCGGCTGTACGCCGAGCGGGACCTAAACGCCTTGGAGTCGCGCAGCTCTTAGCGCTTGGTACTGTTCTGCGTCCGGGGGCTGTTGGCGTCGTCGAGGTCGCTCACCAGTGCGTCGGGGGCACGCATCCGCCATGCGTCGGTCACGAGCTCCCGCAGGCGTTCGACGTCGACCTCTGCCAGCCGAAGCATCACCAGTGGCCAGCCGTCGTAGCCGGGTGTGGTGAAGAAGACCTCGGGCTCACCGAGCAGGAGAGCCTGCTTCTCGGCCTCGTCGCCGACGAAGAGCACGGCGATGTCGGTCCTGATCAGCCGCTTCTTGCCCGGTCGGCGCTCGGGGTAGGACCAGACGAAACCCTTGTCGGCCACCCGGAAGTCGAAGCCGTCACTGTCGACCTCGGCCACGTGTGGCAGGGCCAGCGCGAGGCGGCGTACGTCGTCGGCGTCAGCCATCGAATGCTCTCCCGGACTGCACCACCCACATGATCACAGGCTAGGCGCCGGCACGGACAGCAAGCGCCTCGAGCTCATCGGCGACGTCGAAGAGCGGCCGGTTGGTGTCGATCTCAGCGGTGGCCGATGCCCGCAAGAGCGGTTCCACCGTCGATCGGCAGGCTCAGCAGGACGACAGCCTCGAACCGGTCGTAGAACTTCCCCTGGTTGGCGGTGCATCCCGCGACGAACAGAAATCCCGCGATGTCTTCCGCGAGGAGTGTGCTCATCCGGTCCTCGCGCCAGAGCTGCTCCGTGCCGGATCCGTCGAGAAGCGGGACGTCCTCACTCCAGCCGGAGTAGTCAGTGTCCACGACCCGATGACCTCGCCGGGCAAGCTCGACGAGCACAGTGGACTTACCCGTACCTGACATACCTGTGACGAGCACTCTGGTCATGTCGGGAAGCTCACCGCGTGCCGTTGCTGCAGTCAACGAGGACTTGCTCCACCGTGCGTTTCGCCAGCGACACAAACGCTGGGTTCGTGTTGCGGTAGTACGGAATGATCATGGCAGCTTGATGGAGTGCGTAGCCGCGTGCGCGGTTCCAGGTGCCGTCGTCGACGTCGAGGACATCGCGAAACGTCTCTCGTCCGGAAGGGCCGAACACGCTCCATGCGGCGATCACGTCAGCGGCGGGGTCACCGACACCGACACCGCCGAAGTCGATGACCGCGCGAAGTCGGCCGCCGTGCACCAGCAGGTTCGGTCTGAGCAGGTCGGTGTGTATCCACACCGGCGTCCCCGCCCAGGCCGGGGCTCGCAGCACCATGTCCCAGGCCGCAGTCGCCGCAACGCAGTCGATGGCGTCACGCGCTGAGTCGATCGCGGCGCGCGTGTCGCCGTCGACGGCGCGGAGTGGCTGGCGCCCGCCGCGTGGCGCCTCGGCGGGATCACATCGGCGCAGCTCGACCACGAACTGCGCCAGGTCCTTGGCGGCATGGCGTTCATCGTCGACGAGGTCGTCCGCGTACGGTTGGCCCTCGATCCATCGGTAGACCGCCCACGAGAAGGGGTAGCCGCTCGCAGGATGACCCTTCGCCACCGGCTCGGGGACCCTCAGGGCCAGGTGTGGCGAGAGTCTCGGCAGCCACTCCCACTCCGTGTCCAGGTCCTTGGCCCAGGACAGCACGCGCGGCAGTCGCGCGCATAGGTGGTCGCCGAGCCGGTAGATGGCGTTCACCGTCCCGGTCGACCGGACCGCACTGATCGGGAGATCGGACCACTGCGGGTGCTGAGCCCTGAGCAGTTGCCGGACCAGTGCCGGGCCGATGTCGACCTCGTCGGCGTGCATCATCGACCGGCTCATGGCAGGGTCATCCGACAGGCTCGCTGATCATCGGCGGCTTCGATAGGCGTCTGACCGGTGTTCGATGGCCAGCAGGTCAATGCGGCGCTCGCTGTCATCGATGCGATAGACCAGTCGGTAGTCTCCGCGTCGCGCGCTGTGCAGGCCCGCCAACTCCAGTCTCAGCTGCTTGCCGACGCGGTGCGGATCGGCTGCGAGCGACCCGTAGGCGAACTCGACGGCGGCGGTCGCCACCTTCTCGGGCAGTGGAGACAACGAACGTCGTGCGGGAGCCGACCATGCGACGCCGTAGGAATCAGCGGTCACCGGTCGGTGACCACCCGCAGCGCCTCAGCCTTGCTCATGACCGCAGTGGCCTTGCCACGCTCGTCGAGGGCCGCCCGTATGTCGGCGAGCAGAGCCCGGCTGCTCATCACGTCCAGGGTCTCCTCCAACGCCTCGAGATCCCCGATGTTCAGGACGACGGCCGCCGGCCGGCCGTGCTTGGCGATCACCACTCGACCGTGCTCGCGCTCGAGTCGCTCCACGACCTCCGACAGACGGTTCTTCACGTCAGCCAGAGGCATCTGGTCGGCACTAGACATGGCCATAAGTTAGCCATAAACAGCGGGATGACGTCGAGAGAAGGCCCGGAACCTCCTCGCGTGGCCGGTTCGGCTACAGCGTGCGGTACATGACATGCAGGCCGACGAGCCCGTGGCCCGGGTGGTCGAAGGCCGCAGGAACGGTCCCGATGACCTCGAAGCCGAGTGACCGCCACAGTGCCACCGCCGCGGTGTTGGTCTCGACGACGGCGTTGAACTGCATGCTGCGGAAACCGGCGTCGCGGGCCCAGTCGACTGCATGCTGTCCCAGCGCGCGGCCGACGCCTCGACCGGTGTGGGCCGGGTCGACCATGAAGCTCGCCGTCGCCACATGGGCCCCTCGACCCGGACGGTTCGGACCCATCTTCGCCGAGCCCAGCACCATGTTGTCCTCGACGGCGACCACCGTCCGGCCCGGTGACGTCTCCATCCACAGCGACCGGCCTGTCTCCGGCGTCAGCCCCTCGGGATAGGCGTAGGTCTCGCCGTCGCCGACGATGGCTGAGAAGAACGGCCAGATGAGCGGCCAGTCCTTGTCGTCCGCCACTCGGATGATCACGGGCACCACCCTAGAGACGTCCCGGTGGATAACACTGGGCAGTACGGCCGTTCGACCGGCGCGCCCGACATCGGTCATCTCCGTCCCGACGTACGCGGTCGGGGAGTCGAAAGCCGTGGCCCACGGTCTCTACGATCAGATCGCCGGCAACCGGGGCTTGATTCTGAATCGCATGCAGCTCTGACACGGTCGCACGGTGCTGGGTAGAGACAACGACATGAGGTAGCGACTGCTGGGATCGAGCGGCCTGCAGCAGCGTTCGACATCGGCTTCCCCTCCGACTTCCTGGCCAGCACGACCGACGTCGTCTACGGCGACGCCGGGCCGCGGGTCGACCGGCCGCGGTGACCGACCCAGCTCTCTGCGCAACGGTGCGGACCTCACTGGAGGCGCGGCTCGGTCGGCCTCAGCGGTCCCAGGGGGCCGTCTCATCCATCTTCGCGTAGTAGCGCGCGAGGTGGCCCTTGACCCGGGCGATGTCCTTGCGCGGCAGGTCGGTCCCGCCACGGGACCCCTGCATGACGGCGGCCGCGGCCATCACCCCGCGGGGCACGGCGACCAGGGTGCCCCCGACGACGTCGGCGATGAGCATCTTGTAGCTGCCGAAGTTGTCCGGCTCGCTGTCGTCGTACCAGACATGTGCGTCGCGGCACGCCGCGTTGGGCCCGTCCTCGGCGTCGACCAGCCGGCGTACGCGCTTCTCGGCGGCATCGCCGTCCCACGCCCGGTCGCGGTCGGCCAGCGGAAGGTCCTGGAACCGGGGGACAGTCATCGCGTCCTCCTCTGCGGTTGCTCGGTCGCCGAAGCCGTGGACCTCGCCGCTACCCCGGCTCGACGCGGTGGAACCTCGTCCACAGGCTGCTGGCCGTCCACAGAACGCCCCGAGGGTCTCGTGCGTACGCCGGGGAGCACGCACCCTCGACGGCATGTATCCCGCCGCTGCCGACGCCGAGCCGACCGTCGTGAAGATCTCGAGCCCCGCCGACATCCTGGGTGTGCTGCCGCACCGGCTCGGGTTCCACCCGACCGAGAGCCTGGTGATGGTGTGCCTCGAGGGTCCGCGCCGGCGCGACCGGCTGGTGATGCGCGTCGACCTGCCCGCCGCCCGAGCGGAGCGGCGGTTCGCCCGGGAGATGGCCGACCGGGTCCGGCAGACGGGCGCCTCGGGCGTCGTGCTGGTGTGCTACACCGATGCGTCGCTCGCCGTCGGTCAGCAGCTGGCGAGGGCGTCAGCCGTGGCGACGCTCAAGGAGCGGCTGGACGCCGACGGGATCGAGACCGTCGAGGCGCTGCTCGTGCGCGGTGGCCGCTGGTGGTCCTACCTGTGCACGGACGAGCGATGCTGCCCGTCGGCGGGCACCCCGTTGTCCTCCGAGCTGACGAAGGCGGCTGGTCACTACGCCGCAGAGTCGGTGGCGCACGGCGGGGTCGTGCTCGCGGACCGCGCGACGCTGGTGAGAAGCATCGAGCCGCCCAGCAACCCGGTGGCAGAAGCGGTCCGCGACCAGGCGGCCTGTGCGGCCGGGGAGCTGCTGGTGACGGTGATCGAGCGTGACGGTGTCGAGGCCGCAGGCAGGCTGGCCGTCTCGACGCTGCGCCGTCTGGCGGCCGCGTGGTCGGACGGCGCTCGGGAGCTGACGCCCGAGGATGCGGCGCTCATCGCCCTCGGGCTGCGCGACCGAGCCGCTCGCGACCTCGCGACGACGCTGGTGCTCGATCACGACGAGGGGGTGGTCGTAGCCCTGCTGACCGACATCGTGCGATGCGTCGACGACATCAACGCCGCTCCCGTGTGCACCGTCCTGGCCTGGGTCGCCTACGTGGAGGGCGGGGGCGCGCTGGCCGCCGTGGCCGCCGAGAGGGCCCTGCGCTGCGAGCCGGGCTACGCGATGGCCGAGCTGGTGCTCGACGGCCTGAGCCGGATGGTGACGTCGAGGGAGATCCGTGAGGTGACCGAACAGGTCCGGGCCGACCTCGAGGGGTGAGGCGCCGGCCGATGTCAGGCCGCCATGCGCCACACTCGCCGGATGATCGGGCGGCTGCACCACGTGGTCATCGACTGTCCCGACCCGCGGGGGCTCGCCGCGTTCTACTCCGAGCTGCTGGGCCTGCCCGTCACGTGGGAGGAGGACGACTTCGTGGTCGTCGCAGCGAGCGACACGAGCTCGGGACTGGCCTTCCAGCTCGCGCCGGACTTCCGGCCGCCGCAGTGGCCCGACCCGCAGCGACCGCAGCAGCTGCACCTCGACGTGATGGTCGACGACGTCGCGGCCGCCGGGACCCTCGTGGTCGCTCTGGGCGCTCGCGCCTTGTCCGGTGGCCTGAACGTCTACGCGGACCCGGCCGGCCACCCGTTCTGCCTCGTCCCGCGCCCCACCTGGGTCGGCCCCATCGGGGTCACCTAGCCGGCGTCTCCACGAGGACGCTGCGCACCAGCTCGACAGGGTGCCGCGCGGTCCGCCCGGTCCCGTGCTCGATCTGCTGCCGGCACGACACCCCGGTCGCGGCCAGAACCGTCTCGGACGGTTCGGCCGTGATCGCGGGGAACAGCCGGTCGCCGCCGACGGTCATCGACACGTCGTAGTGCTCGGACTCGAAGCCGAACGACCCGGCCATGCCACAGCAACCCGCGTCGAGCTCGACGACCTCGACACCGGGGATCCTCGACAGCAGCGCAACCGTCGCGGCGGTGCCCACCTCCGCACGCTGGTGGCAGTGGCCCTGGTAGACGATGCGGCGGCCGGCCATCCACGAGTCGGCGCGCAGCAGGAGCCGTCCGTCGTCGAGGGCCTCGGTCAGCAGCTCCTCGACCTGGCGCACCCGGCCGGCGACATCGCGCACCAGCGGGTCGTCGGGGCGCAGCGACAGGTGCTCGTCGCGCAGCGTGGACATGCAGGAGGGCTCGCACCCCACGATCGGCGAGCCAGGCTCGACAGCCGTCGTCAGCAGGTGCGCCAGTCGGCCGGCCTTGGCCTTCGCGTCGTCGACCAGGCCCTTGGACAGGCTCGCCCGCCCGCAGCACCCGCGGCTCTCCAGCCGCACCACCCACCCCGCGCGCTCGAGCAGCTCGACCGCGGCCCGACCGACCTGCGGCTCGGTGAACGTGGTGAACGAGTCGGCAAGGAACGTCAGCGTGCCGTACGCCGGGGCGGCGCCGTCTTGGGGGCGGGTGGTCCCCGCCGGGCCGGTGCCCGCCGGGACACGGCGAGCGAACCACCGGGTCAGCGTCTCGCGTCGGAAGACCGGCAGCGGCCGCTGCGGCGCGATGCCGAGTGTCCGCTCGAGCACCGCGCGGACCATGCGCAGCCGGCCGGGGACGTTGGACAGCGGCGCAGTCGCCGCACCGATCCGGTTCAGCGTGCGGATGGCACCGAACATCCTCGACCGCAACGGCACACCGAACAGGTCGTGGTGGTGCGCGAGCGCCTCGCTCTTCAGGGCGGCGATGTCGACACCCAGCGGACACTCGCTCTTGCAGGCCTTGCACATCAGGCAGAGGTCGAGGATCTCGTGCAGCCGCTCGTCACCCAGCGCGGCGATCGGGTCCGGCTCACTGAGGGCTTTCACAAGTGCGTTGGCGCGCCCCCGGGTCGAGTGCTCCTCCTGACGGGTCGCGATGTAGGACGGGCACATGACGCCACTGGTGCTCTTGCGGCACAGCCCGATGTTCATGCACCGGTCGGCAGCCGCGCGCATCCCACCGACGACGTCGAAGTCCAGTCGGGTCCGGATTTTCACCGCAGGTGGCAGGTCCGCGTCGCGCAGATTCTCGGTCATCGGCGGCCCGTCGGTGACCTTGCCGGGGTTCAGCGTCGAGGCTGGGTCGAAGAGAGCCTTCACCTTGCGCATCGCCTCGTAGAGGTCGTCGCCGAACACCGCCGGGTTGAACTCGCTGCGCGCCAGCCCGTCGCCGTGCTCGCTGGAGTTTACCCCGCCGAACTCGGCCACAAGGTCCTTCACCTCCGCAGCCACCGCGTGCATCGTCGCCACCTCGTCCGGGTCGGTCAGGTCGACGAAGGGCCGCACGTGCAGGCAGCCGACCGAGGCATGACCATAGAAGCCGGCGGTGAGCCCGTGCCGGTCGAGCACGCCACGCAGCCGCTCGGTGTAGTCCGCGAGCCGCGACGGGTCGACCGCGGTGTCCTCGACGAAGGCGACCGGGCGGCGGGTGCCGACGCTGGCGGCCATCAGCAGCCCCAGGCCGGCCGTACGGACCATGAGCAGGGCACGGCGCTGCACCTGCGTCACCGCGTGCAACGTGGCGTAGCCGTGGGAGTGGATCGACCACAGCCTCGAGAGCCGGTCGAGCTGGGCGTCGAGCTCGCGCTCGTCATCGCCGGTGAACGACACATAGAGCAGGGCGTCCGGGTCGCCCTGCACGAACCCGCCCAGTCCGGCGTACTCGAGCTTGCTCCGCGACAGCTCGAGGATCGTGCGGTCGATCAGCTCGACCTGCGACGGGTCGCAGGACAACGCATCCTCGACGGCGTCGATCGCGGCCGCCACCGAGGTGAAGTGGCCGACGGCGAAGACCGTGTGCCGCGGTCTCGGCACGAGGTCGACCACCACACGGGTCGCGACGGCGAGCGTCCCCTCGGAGCCGACGACCAGCCGCGAGAGGTCGAACGCCGCATCACCCGCGACCCGGTCGAGGCGGTAGCCGCCGGCGCGCCGCCAGTGGTCGGGGTAGTCGTGTGCGATCGAGCCGGCGTGCGTGCGCAGGATGTCCGGCAGCCCCCGGTAGAGCCGACCCTCGCGCGTCTCGCGCTCGGCACGCCTGGCCCGCTCGGCCTTGTCGACGGGCGCGAGGGTCGCGGTCGACCCGTCGGCGAGCACCACGTCGAGGCTGCGCACGTGGTCGATGGTCATCCCGTAACGGACGCTGCCGCTGCCGGCCGAG
>Ga0136611_10002625_pt1 | contig 12529 bp, 8 predicted proteins | sample AntDrymUQ2232306_2_FD_106645 | JGI IMG/M metagenome (GOLD analysis project Ga0136611, IMG submission 106645) | Polar desert sand microbial communities from Dry Valleys, Antarctica - metaG UQ223 (23.06) | ecosystem: Environmental > Terrestrial > Soil > Desert | place: Antarctica: Dry Valley... | reverse complement strand
GTTGGAGCGGATTGAGAATGCGGCCGTTCGCCCGCACTTCGTAGTGGAGATGTGAGCCGGTGGCACGGCCGGTGGCGCCGACCAGGCCCAGCAGGTCACCGCGCTTCACCGGCTGGCCGACTTTCACCTTGAAGGCCGACAAGTGGCCGTAGCGGGTCTCGATGCCATAGCCGTGATCGACAACCACCAGGTTGCCGTAGTTGCCGGCGGCCGAGGCATTCACGATCTTGCCGTCCGCAGTTGAGTAGACCGCGTCGCCCTTATCGGCCGAAATATCGAGACCGGGGTGAAAATCCTTCGAGCCGTCGATCGGGTCGGCGCGGTTACCCATGGTCGAAGACAGCCAGCCGTGGGTCGGCCAAATCGAAGGAGTCGCGGCGGCGAGGTTGTTACGCTTGTCGACGTTGCTGCGGACTGTCTGGAGCCGGCTCTCGAGGCCCTCGAGCAGATCCTTCAGCAGGCCAAAGGTGTTTTCCGGTGAGCCGAGCCCGGGCGCCATCAAGTTGAGGGCGGCAGTGGCGGTCGGGCCGCCCATCGCGCGGTTTTTGACCATCGCGGGCAGCTTGTCCATCGAACTCTGAAGGGATGGGTCGAGCGCCGCCTTCGCGCCGAGGTCCGACATGGCCGTTTGCAGCGCCATGATCTGGCCGGCGAGCTGTTCCGTCGCCGCGCGGTAGTTGGCGTTTTCGAGCTCGAGCGTCTCGTGCGAGGCAAACAGGGTCGCGACTTCGTAGCGGGCCTTGAGCGCCGCACCGGTGCCGATCAGGATCGGCAAGGTCACGATCGAGACGACGGCAATCAGGACCGGCTTCACACTCACGGTGAAGCGACGGACGACGCCAGTCGTGCGGTCGGCCAGAACGAGGGTATAGCGCTTAGAAAGCATTAACTACCTGAGCCTGCGTTAGTTACTAGTTGGATTTCGCCTTAACGACGAATTTGAAAGGCTAACACGCTCGCCAAAGGGATCGGAAACGAAATGAGCTTCGGCCGTGGGCGTTTTCGCTGTGTGATCGCCTGGTATTACAGAAGAATTACGATTGGCGGGATTATGCCTGCCCCGTTTCAGCCGCGGATTCGCACGAGCCGTTTGGAGGTACGAAGGCCGACAACTCACTTCAGAGAAATGAAGTGGGTCATGACGATGACGTTCGCTCCACAAATCGATACTGCAGGGCCTCGCCAAGATGTTCCGTCGTCACCGCCTCAGCGTGCGCCAGATCGGAAATGGTGCGCGCCACGCGGATGACGCGATGAAAGGCGCGTGCCGACAGGTGCAGCCGCTCAGCGGAGCGCTCGAGCAAGCGCCGGCCGGCGGCGTCGAGCGACGCGACGCGCTTCAGTTCGGGGCCGGTCAGGGTGGCGTTGACGCGCGAGCGGATCCCCCGCGCCAGCTGACGATCGCGCGCCGCCAGGACGCGCGCGCGGACGGCTGACGATGGTTCGCCGGCGGGACCCTCCGTCATTTCGGTGATTGGCACGGCGTCGACCTCGACGATCAGATCGAGGCGATCGCGCAGCGGGCCCGACAGGCGGTTGTGATAGCGCGCGGTCTGCTGCGGTGTGCAGCGACAAGCGCGTTTCGGATCGCCGTGATACGGCGGCAGAAGAGGGCAGCCCAGGCCGCGCTGAGCCTAGCAATCATGGGATGGGACAGGAGCGGGATAAGCAACGTTCCATCGAAACGGGATTCGACGCACACCTCACGAAACCTGTTAATCCGAGTGGACTCGAGCGCCTCCTGGCCGCCGCCTCGTCGACGGCGATTCAAACACGGCCGGGACGGCCGCATAATACAATTTGCAACGCGATGCAGCTCGATAATCCGGACACGGTTCCGCCTGACGCGGCGCGGCGGCTCGTCGAATTCCTGGCATCCTCGGCCGTCATCCTTGGCTCTCCCAGTGTCGAGGAGGTCCTTTCTGCGACGATCGCCCTGGCGCGCGACGTGTTCTCCGCCGACGGCTATGCGCTATGGCGCGCCGACCGTGACGGCGCATGGAGGATGGCCCGCGCGTTTGGCATCTCCGAGCAGTTTGCCTCCCGCGTCATACCTGCGGCGTCCGGCGGTACAGGGCCGCGAACCGTCCCTTTCTCCGAACCATTGTTAGTGACCGACGTCGCGGCCGCACCGATGGTGACCGAGATGCGGGATGCGTACGCGAGCGAAGGAATCGCTTCGATGATCGTCTTTCCGCTCTCCGTCAGGGGCGAGCGCCTCGGCACGCTGGTGTTCTACTCTCGCGAACGACGCGACTACGCGCCGTCGGATGTGCAGGTCGGCACCGCACTAGCAAATCTGGCCGGCGCGGCCTTGACGACGGCGGAATTGTACGAAGAGCAGCAGCACGCTCGTGAAGCGGCCGACCACGCGCGGGAGCGAGCGGTATTTCTTGCGCAGGCGAGTTCTGCCTTGAGCGCATCGCTGGACTATGAAGCAACGCTGCGAGCCGTCGCCCGATTGGCCGTTCCGACGATCGCGGATTGGTGCGCCGTAGACATCCTTGATCAGCAGGGCGGCCTGCAACGGCTGGCGGTCGCCCACGTCAATCCGGAAAAAGTAGAAATCGCCCTTCAGCTCCAGAAACGCTATCCACCCGATCCCAATGCCGCTGGCGGCGTGCATCAAGTCATACGGACCGGAGAGCCGGTGCTGGTGCCCCGCATTCCCGCCGATTTATTGGACCGCGCCGCCCATGATTGACGACCATCGGCAGATCCTCAAGGCGCTTCAGCTGACCTCATATATCTGCGTGCCGATGATTGCTCACCACCGAGCGTTCGGTGCCATCACGTTCGTCAGCGCCGAGTCCCGCCGCGAATATTCTGATGCCGACTTGCCGCTGGCCAAGGAATTGGCGGCTCGGGCGTCACTCGCGGTGGAAAACGCGCGGTCGTATCGCGCAGCCACGGATGCCAGCCGCGTGAAAGACGAGTTCCTCGCCACCCTGTCGCACGAGCTCCGCACGCCGCTGGGTTCCGTCCTCACGTATGCTCGGATGTTGCGCGTTGGGATGATCAAGCCCGCTGAAACGGAGCGGGTGCTCGAAGTCATCGAACGCAACGCGTCCTCGTTGAAGCAAATCATCGAGGATGTGCTCGATGTCTCGAGCATCGAGGCGGGCCGGTTACGTCTCGACGTCCAGGCCGTTGATCTGCCCGTCATCGTCCGAGAGGCATCCGCGACCGTCATGCATGCCGCCGACGCGAAGGGTGTCCGGCTGGAGCTGATCATTGATCCCATCACGGTGCCTGTTTTCGGCGACCCCAGCCGGCTGCAGCAAATCGTCTGGAACTTGCTGTCCAACGCCATCAAGTTCACGGCGAGGCACGGCAAGGTGCAACTCCGCTTGGCTCACGTTAACTCGCACGTCGAACTCAGCGTTAGTGATACCGGTATCGGCATCGAACCGGACTTTCTACCTTTCGTCTTCGAAAAGTTCCGGCAAGCCGACGGGTCGTTTGCTCGACTGCACGGAGGTAGGAGCAAATCTTCGGCTACACGCGCGAGCAGGCCATCGGGCAGGACCTGCACCAGTTGTTGAAGACCGAGTTCGAAAAGCCGTTTGATCAAATGATCGAGGAGTTGCGCGAGAAGAGCCGGTTGATCGGCGAGGTGATTCAATATGCGCGCGACGGGCGGCGTGTGACGCTGCTATGCCGGTGGTCGCTGGATCGCGATGCCGAGGGAAAGCCAGGCGCGATCCTGACCACCGCCACCGACATTACCGACCGGCTGACGCAAGAGCAGTCGCTGCGCCTGGAGGCGGAAGCCGCGAACCGGGCGAAGGATGTGTTCCTCGCCACCCTCAGCCACGAGCTCCGCACGCCGCTGAACGCGATCGTCGCTGGGCGAGCGTACTGCAAAGCAAGGGGGGTCCAGACGAAGACCTGAAGCAGGGGCTGGCAGTCATTCTGCGGAATTGCAAGACGCAGACGCAGTTGATCGAGGACGTGCTTGACGTGTCGCGCATCGTGTCGGGCAAGTTGCGGCTGAAGATGGCGCCGTGCGACTTCTCTGCGTCCATCCGCGCGGCGATGGAGGCGGTGCGCCCCAGCGCCGACCTCAAGGGCATCACACTCGAAGCCGAGCTGGACGCGTCCGCCTCCCCGGGGACGTGCGACGCCGCCCGGGTGCAGCAGGTGGTGTGGAACCTGCTCACCAACGCCATCAAGTTCACCCCCAAGAGCGGTGCGGTGCGCGTGACGCTGTCGCGCGAGCAGTCGATGACGCGCATCGTGGTGAGCGACACGGGGCGCGGCATTTCGTCGGAGTTTCTGCCGTATGTGTTCGATCGCTTCCGTCAGGCCGACGGCAGCACCACGCGGCACGTCGGCGGGCTCGGGCTCGGCCTCTCCATCTGCAAGCACATCGTCGAACAGCACGGCGGGACCATCCGCGCCACGAGCGCCGGCGAACACCCGCCCAGTGGAGCCACGTTCACCATCGAGCTTCCCATTGGCGCAGTGCGCGCCGCCGAAGGGCCAGTTGAAGATGACGAGGACCAGGCCCACCGCGCAAGCCCCACGCCAGAGGCCATCGCGGCGCAGGCGCGAGAACAACGGCTGCTGTCGTCGGCGCGGCCGGGAGTTCGTCTTGCTGGACGGCGCGTGCTGGTGGTGGACGATGAACCCGACGCCCGCGTGATCCTGGCGAAGGTGTTGCAGGACGCCGGGGCGATGGTCACGGCGGCCGCGGGCGTGGACGAGGCGCTGGAGGCGCTCAAAGCAATGCAGCCGCCGCCGGGTTTGCTGATCAGCGATTTGGGCATGCCCGAGCGCGATGGGTTCGAGTTGATCCGCGCCGTTCGCCACGCCGGTCACACGGTGGAACAGCTGCCGGCCGTCGCGCTGACCGCCTACGCCAGCCGCGACGACGAACGCCGCTCGCTGCTGGCGGGGTTTCAGGTTCATCTCAGCAAGCCGGTCGACCCGCAGGAACTGGTGGGCGTGCTGATGAGCCTGGCGGGTAAAGGCAAGCCGTAAAGAACGGGATGACTGGGCGAAATGGCCGATGTGAATCGTACCGGGTTTCTGAGGGAGCGGTTGAATGTGAGTCAGGCCACTGCGGCCCGCTGAATCGTACTGGCTGTTCGAGAGACTGGTTGACCTGAGCGCAACGGGCCGGCAGCACGGACGTGCGCTGCTTCCGTCATCCTGTGCGCTCCAGGAATCGGTACTGTAGCGCCTCTGCCAGGTGCTCGGTCGAAATCGCGTCGGCGCCCGCAAGGTCGGCGATCGTTCTGGCGACGCGAATGACGCGATGAAACGCACGCGCGGATAGCTGCAGGCGCTCGGCCGAGCGCTCCAGCAGCCGGCGGCCTGCCTGGTCGAGCGGCGCCACCTTCTTCAGCTCGGGCCCGGTCAGCGTCGCATTGACGCGCGATCGAATCGGCCGTGCGAGTTGACGTGCCCGGGCGGCGAGCACGCGCTCGCGCACGGCGGCCGAGGGCTCTCCCGGCGTGTCCTGTGTCAACTCCGCAATCGGCACCGCTTCGACCTCCACGACGAGATCCAGTCGATCGCGTAACGGTCCAGAGAGCCGATTGTGGTAGCGCGCGATCTGCTGCGGGGTGCATTTGCACGGGCGCCGCTTGTCACCGTAATAGCCACACATGCACCCCCGCGTTGCCTTTTTGCACCGCACGTGTGCCGGTATACCCGGCCAGCATCGAGACGCCCACCGGCAATGCCGATAAGGAGCAAGACCGCCAGTGCGGCCAATCCAGTGCTGCGCGCGACGATGCCGCCGACGAAGCCGGCGCCGATCGGGCCGGCGATTGGGAGCCACAGTGCCACCGGCACGAGCATCACTCGCGCTGATGGCGTCACTGGTAGCGCCCGCAACTGGCCGGGACAATAACGTCGGGACAATAACGTCGGTTGACAGTCCATTCGACGTGGAGTAACCTCCGCGCAACTATTCCGTTCAAGTATTCCGTTCAAGTATTCCGTTCACAAATAGTCAAGGCATAAAGCACTCCCCGTTGCCGCGATCTCACGGCTACTGCGGTCGAGCTTGCGGTCCGCAGTGTGCCCTCGGTCAGGAGACGTTTCATGCGAATGGCGGTTAGTTCTCGGCCCTCGCTGCGCGCCAGTGGTGTAGCTAGTGCGTGGTTGCTCTTACTCGGCACCATGGTCGGCGCGCAGGCCGGCGATGCCGGGTTCGAATCTATCAAGGCGGACGCACTAAAGGGCCACGTGTTCTTTCTCGCCGCGCCAGAGATGAACGGTCGCGACTCGCTAAGCCCCGAGGGGCGGATCGCCGCCAACTACATCGCCGGCTTCTTCTACCGGCTGGGCCTCCAGCCGGCTGGCGACCAGCAGACCTACTTCCAGCAGTTCCCGATGTCGCAAGCTTACATCGACCGCGACAAGACGCGGCTGAAGGCCACGATTGCGACGAAGGACGCGGGGACCGTCGGACGCGACTACGTTCTCGGCGCCGACTTCACGCTCGCCCGCCAGGGCGGCACCGATGTCGACATCACGGCGCCGATCGTGTTCGTCGGCTACGGCATCGAAGCGACTGAGTATGGCTACGACGATTACGCCGGAATCGACGTCCGCGGCAAGATTGTGATGATGCTGGCGCGCGAGCCGCAGGCCGGCTCGGCCGAAAGCCGGTTCAAGGGGACCTGGGACACGTTCCATGCGTATCCGGCCTGGAAACCCGAGGTGGCTCGCAAGCACGGCGCGGCCGGGGTGCTCATCGTGCAAGGCTCGACGCGCCGGCCCGTGCGCGTGACCAGCGGGCCGACCAACGGCCAGGTACGGACCGACCGGCCGAATCAGTCCCTGACCAGCCCGTTCTGGGACCTGCCGGTCTTCAACGTTGACCAGCGGGTGGCCAACGACCTGCTCGCCGGCAGCGGCAGGACCATCACCGACATCCAGGCGGCCATCGACAAGAGCGGCAGTCCGCAGTCGTTCGCGCTCACGGGCGTCAACGCCCAGATGCGTCGCGCGGTCGGCGAACGCCGCACCGTGCAGACGCGCAACGTGGTCGGCGTGATCCCCGGAACCGACCCGAAGCTCAAGGACGAGTACATCCTCGTCACGGGCCACTACGATCACGTCGGCGCGAAGGGACCCATCATCTATCACGGCGCCGACGACAACGCGTCGGCCACCGCTGCGGTGATCGAGATCGCCCAGGCGTTCAAGCTGCGCCCGTCGAAGCGCAGCGTGATGTTCCTCGTGTTCGAGGCCGAGGAGGACTTCCTGCAGGGCGCGTTCTACTACGTCAACAACCCGATCGTGCCCCTCGACAAGACCGTCGTGGTGCTGAACATGGACATGATCGGCCGCGACGAGGAATCGGCCACCTGGAACATCAAGGCGGAGTCCAGCCGTAACTCGGTCAACCTGATCGGCACCCTCTACAGCCCGGACCTGCGGGCCTCCATCGAGCGCCAGAACCAGAAGACCGGCCTGGCGCTGGACTACAAGACCGACACCGACGACCGCGAGGGCTGGTTCTCGCGCAGCGACCACTTCCCGTTCGCCATCAAGGGCGTGCCGATGGTGTTGTTCAACACCGGCGAGAATCCCGACTACCACACCACGAACGACACCTGGGACCGTATCAACTATCCGAAGATGGAAAAGATCGTGCGGCTCGTCTATCTGACCGCGCGTGAACTGGCGGATGCTCCGACCAGACCGCGTTTCGTGACCGCGAACGTTCCCGCGCCAAACCGACCGAGCCAGTAACTCCCGTACGCCGGTGGTGAGTACCCCGCGGCGACGGCTGCGTAGGTCATCGAGATGGAGGGCTAGACATGCGATCGAGATTCGGACGTCAATTCATAGCAATCGTGCTCCTTCTGCTGCCTGTCGCGGCGCTGGCCCAGACCAGCAGCGGCCGCATCCTGGGCTTATTGCAGGACTCATCTGCCGGCTCGCTGCCCGGCGTCAGCATCGTCATCCGCAACATCGCGACCGGCACGGAGCGCACGACCGTGACCAACGATCGTGGCCAGTACGAAGTTCCGGCGCTGCAGCCCGGCCAGTACCAGGTCGAGGCCGAGCTCCAAGGCTTCCGACGCTATGTTCGCGGTCCCATCACGGTGCAGGTGAACCAGGACACGCGCGTCGACGCGATTCTGGAGGTGGGGGCCCTCAGTGAGACCATCACCGTCGCCGCCGAGGGTATTGTGGTCCAGACGACGACGTCGTCGCTCGGCAAGGTGGTCGAGGAGAAGCAGATTCTCGAGTTGCCTCTGAGCGGCCGCAACTTCACGAGCCTGGGCCTGCTGACGCCGGGCGTCACCACCCGCGGCCAGTCCACGACCGACGCCAACTACGTGGTCCACGGCCAGCGTCAGGACGCCAACAACTTCCAACTCGATGGCGTGGCCAATGTGTCGCTGGGCGGCAACTCGGTGCAGGCACGCCCGAACGTCGACGCCGTGCAGGAATTCAAGATCCAGACGAGCAACTTTTCGGCCGAGTTCGGCCGCAACTCGGGCTCGGTCGTCCAGGTCGTCACCAAGTCGGGGACGAACAGCTTCAAAGTCGTCGGCTGGGAGTTCCACCGTAACGACAGCTTCCAGACCCGGGACTTCTTCGCGACGACGGACCCGCCGCCGCTCGAGCAGAACCAGTACGGCTCCACCATCGGCGGCCCCGTGAAGAAGAACCGCACGTTCTTCTTCGGCTCATTCGAGGGGTTTCGGCTCTCGCGCGGCCTCACGCGGCAGACCACCGTGGCGACGGCCCAGGAGCGCGGCGGTGACTTCAGCTTCCTGTCGCGGTCGATCATGGACCCGCTGACCGGCGTGCCGTTCCCCGGCAACCGCATTCCCGCGAACCGCATCAGCCCTGCGGCCGTCAGGCTGCTGGAACTGATGCCGTTGCCGAACATCGCCGGCGCCGGTCCCCGCACCAACAACTTTGCGTCGTCGCCGTCGCAGGATCAGACGTTCGATCAGTACATGCTGCGGGTCGACCACCGCATTTCCGACAAGTGGAACATCTTCTACCGCCACTTCCTGCAGGACAACACGTCGTTCAACCCGTTCCAGGGGTCGGGCCCGGCCAACTATCTCGGCTTCCCGAACGCGGGTGAATCGCGGACGCAACACGGCACGCTCGCGCTCACGACGATGCTGGGGAGCTCGGGACTGAACGAACTGAGGGTCGGTTTCGCCAGCAACGACAGCATCAGCCAGAACCTGCCGCTGCTGAACCCGCTCGACTTCGGCATCAACTACGTCCGGGCGCAGGACGCTGCCGGCGGCCTCGGCCTGCCCGACATCACCATCAACGGCATGTCCGGCATCGGCAATACCATCCAGGGGCCGAGCACGAACCCGTCGTCGGAGTGGCAGATCTCGAACGTGTTCTCGAAGGCGATGGGGCGCCACTACCTGAAGGTTGGCGGTGAAATGCGCCGCGGCGTCGACGACTTCGACCTCGGGTTCTTCTTCGTCGGCCGCTTCGTCTTCAACGGCACCTACACCGGCGACTCCTTCGCCGACTTCCTGCTCGGCCGCGCCGTCGAGTTCAACCACGCCAAGGGCCGTACCAAGCTGGAGATGCGCAACAAGAACTTTGGCGCGTTCTTCCAGGACGACATCCGGTTGCGCAGCAACCTGACGCTGAACCTCGGTGTCCGCTACGACTATTACAGCCCCATCACCGACAAGCTCGGACAGACGTCCACATTCGTCGTCCGTCAGGAGGACACCGGCGTGCCGCAGAGCGGCGTCGCCGAGGTGGTCATCGCCGGCACGGACGGTCTCCCCAAGAACTCGACCTACTTCCCCGACAAGAACAACATCCAGCCGCGCATCGGGTTCGCCTGGGACGTGTTCGGCGACGGCCGTCTGGCGGTCCGCGGCGGCGGCGGCGTGTTCCACAACCAGCTTCGCAACAACCTCGCGCTGCAGCACATCCTGTCGTATCCGTTCCAGGAGCAGCCGGTCTACCGCGACACCACACTCGAGAATCCGATCAAGCAGACAGTCGGCAATCCGATCATCGGCCAGCTGTACTCGACCGACCCGGACATCACGGTGCCCTACACGGTGTCGTACAGCCTTGGCGCCCAGTACCAGTTCTTCGGCAGCGGGGTGGCCGAGGTGGCGCTCGTGAAGAACGCCGGCTACGACCTGCTCCAGTTCGAGGAGATGAACCAGCCGTTCTACGTGGCAGGCCAGACGACGGCGGCCAACAAGGACCTGTTCCGTCCCTATCGCGGGTTCAGCTCGGTGCTGCGTTCGACCAACTGGGGTCACTCCGACTACAAGGGCCTCGAGATGAGCCTTCAGCGGCGCTTCTCGAAGGGCCTGGGCTTCGGCCTCGCCTACACACTTTCGGAGTCGAACGACCTGATGTCGGGCTTCCACTCCGGCGCCACCAGCACGACCTACCTGCTCAAGCCGCAGGACAGCAACGATCCCGAAGCCGAGTACGCCAACTCCGACTTCGACGCGCGGCATCGCTTCACCGCCTCGCAAGTGTGGGAGCTCCCGTTCGGCCCGAATCGCCGCTGGCTCAGCGACGGCGCCCTGGGGCACGTGATCGGCGGGTGGACGCTCTCCAGCCTGTGGACGTTCCAGAGCGGCATGCCCTACAGCGTGTTCGACGGCGCCGACCCGTGCCTGCGCGCCGGCGGCTACACGGCGTCGTGCCGGCCCAACCTGGTCGGCGACCCGAACGACGGACCGAAGACCGCGGCGCAGTGGTTCAACACGGCGGCCTATCAGCGCACGGCGATCGGACAGTTCGGCAGCGCGCCACGCAACTCGTTCCGCGGCCCCGGCCTGAAGAACACGGACGTCGCGCTCATCAAGCGCGTGATGCTCGACGGCCTTCGCCGCGGAATGAACCTGGAGCTGCGCCTCGAAGGCTTCAACGTGTTCAACGTGGTCAACTACGGCGTGCCGAACCTCAACATCGCGTCCGGCACGTTCGGCCGCATCGGCAGCACGGCGACCGCCGCCCGCGAGTACCAGGTCGGCGTCAAGTTCACGTTCTAGACCCGGCGTCTGAGGCTGATATGAAACTTCGTCTTGGTGTGCTGATCGCTCTCGTCGCGCTGCAGCCCCTCGCCGCGCAGAGCCCGGCTCCTCAGAATGCATCGATTCGCAAGGAGGATCTGAAGGCCGATCTGTTCTTTCTCGCGAACGATCTGACCAAGGGTCGGCTGGTCGGCACGCCGGAGGTCGCACTGGCCGCGGAGTTCATCAAGTCGCGGTTCGAACGGCTCGGGCTGGTGCCCGTCGGACCCGGCCACTCCTACTTCCAGACGTTCAACCTGATGGTGGCCACGCCGGGCGAGCCCAACCGCCTGGACGTCATCGACGGGGCGAACACAATCGCGCTGCGGAACGGGCAGGATTACTATCCGCATCGCTTCGGGATGAGCGGACGCGTGAAGGGGCCGGTGGTGTTTGTGGGATACGGCATCACGGCCCCTGCACTCGGCTACGACGACTACAAGGGTGGGGCCGTCAAGGGCAAGGTGGTGCTCGTCCTTGATCACGAGCCGGGCGAACTCGACCCGGCCAGCCCGTTCGACGGCGTGGTCAGCGCCGAACCGGCGGTCCCGTTCCGCAAGGTGCTGGCCGCGCAGGAAGCGGGCGCGGCGGGTGTCCTGTTGGTCGCCGACGTGCACAACCACCCGGGCGTGCAGAACTTCGAGGCATCGGCGCAGGCCTACTGGCCGACGCCGGCGCCGCGCATCGAACGCTTCTTCCTCGGCGACTACCTCGATCGCATCCGCATTCCAGCCGCGCAGATCTCACCTGCGGTGGCCGCGGCGCTGTTGCGATACTCGGGCACGACGCTCGAGGAACTGTCGAAGGCCTCTGAAACGGCAAATGGGTTCACGCCCCTGCCGATCGCGGGCACCGAGGTCGACCTCACGCTCTCGGTGAACCGACACACGATTCCCGACCGCAGCGTCGTGGCGCTGCTCGAGGGGTCGGATCCGGTCCTCAGGGACGAGGTCGTGATCATCTCCGCCCATCACGATCACGAGGGCGCCGACGGCGCGCAGATCTTCAACGGCGCCGACGACAACGTCTCGGGCACGGTGGCGGTGATCGACATCGCAGAGGCCTACGCGCTGGCGGCGGCCGCGGGTCAGCGGCCGAAGCGCTCGATCCTGTTCGCGGTGTTCGGGTCCGAGGAGCGCGGTCCGCTCCTGGGGTCGTGGGCCTACACGGAGCATCCGCTGCGGCCGCTCGACAAGACGGCGGCCGTCATCAACATGGACATGGTGGGGCGCAACATGGAAGTCCCGGCGGGCGGCGGGCGCCGCTTCAACGGCCTTGCGGTCCAGACCGCAGAGTCCAACCGCAACAGCGTCAACATCATCGGCCACTCGCGCTTTCCGGCGCTCAAGGCCGCCGTCGAACGGGCCAACGAACGCTTCAGCATGACGCTGAAGACCGACCTCGACAACAACGTCTCGAACCTGCTGCGGCGCAGCGACCAGTGGCCGTTCATCCAGCGTGGCGTGCCGGCCATCTGGTTCCATACCGGCCTGCACCCTGACTACCACACGGTGTTCGAT
>Ga0136611_10002624_pt1 | contig 12532 bp, 7 predicted proteins | sample AntDrymUQ2232306_2_FD_106645 | JGI IMG/M metagenome (GOLD analysis project Ga0136611, IMG submission 106645) | Polar desert sand microbial communities from Dry Valleys, Antarctica - metaG UQ223 (23.06) | ecosystem: Environmental > Terrestrial > Soil > Desert | place: Antarctica: Dry Valley... | reverse complement strand
CCACGCCCGGTTCGGAGGTGACGGCATCGACGGGCACCGGGTTCGAGGCGTTGGAGAACACCTGTCCGTCGAATCCACCGGACACATCCGCGGTGAAGTCGTCGATCTGTCCGGCGAACACGGCGCTGAAAAGGGTGATGGAGATGAGGGTGTACATCACCAGCGTGAACGTCGACAGGATCAGCGACGTGCGGAATCCCTTGGCCAGCGGGTAGGCGAGACCGAGCCGCAACGACATCGACTTGCTGCCCCCGCCGACGGTGCGGACCACGCCGCCGATGGACCGCTGGTGGCGGCTGACCAGCAACACGCCGGCCACCGTGAGGACGACGCCGTCGAGGACGAACAGGGAGATGTCGGGGTTGGTGAACACCTCGGGGACGAGGTCGAAGCACATGGTCGCCCACACCAGGCTCAGAACGGCAGCCACCGAATCGACGGCCCGCGTGTTCAGGCGGCGGCGCACCAACATGGCGACGCCGAGAAGGGCCAGCGGCGGGCCGAGCAACAACGGGGCCGGCGACTTCTGGCTCAACCCGCTGAGGGTGAAGGCCACGCCGACCAGAAGGACGAGCACTTGCAGACTGCGGCGGATCACCCGGACGACGAAGCGGCTCGTCTTCACCGTCGGCTCCGGCAGGTCGCGAATGGCCCGGATCACGTTGAGCCGCGACACCCAGATCGAGGTGGCCAACACGGTCAGCAACGAGAAGATGAACCCGACGAGGAAGCCCCGCTGGATGCTTTCGCGGGTGACCGTGTAGTTGAGTTCGAGGGCGAAGTCTCCGTCGCCGCCGAAGATGCCGGCGGTCACGGCGACGATGGCGCGGCCCACCCCGATGCCGGCGATGGTGCCGAGCGCGGCGGCACCGAGGGAGTACATCCACCCTTCGAGGGAGAACGTTCCGACGAGACCCGCCCGCTTGAGGCCGACGGCTCGCAGCATGCCGAGCTCCGTCTTGCGCTCCTCGGCCAACATGATGAAGATCGAGATCAACAGCAGGATCCCGGCCAGCGCGCTGAACGTGCCGAGCGAGGTGAACAGCTGAGTGAACGACTTGCCCTGTTCCTCGGCCCCGTCGAGCAGATCTTTCTTCACAGGCACGGTCTGGGCCTGCAGCCCCGCGGCGGCGATCGCCGGTTCGAGCGCCTTGATGGCGGCGGCCGATCGATCGGCTCCGTCGACCACACCGCCGATGTTGGACACGGCGACGGAGGCCGAGGGGGGCGAACCGGTCGTCGGGTTGGCGGCCACCAACTCGGCGATGGTGCCCGGGGCCACGAAGATGTTCGGCGCCGCGCTCCCGAAGCCGAGATGGAAGCCGGCGATGCCCTTGCGGTCGAGGATGCGCACGACCTTGTACGAGCGCTGCGCGCCATAGAGGAACGCATCGACCGACGAGCCGACCTCGGCGTCGAGCGTCCTGGCAAGGTCCTTGCTGAGAACGGCCTCGCCCACACCGGGGGTCGCGCCTTCGATGCCGGTGGACTTCGGGTCGTCGCCGAACGCTCGGGCGGCGGCGAAGTCGACCTCGATGAATGTCGCCTGCGGTTCGGCCCGGGGATCGGTTCCCGGTCGGGCGACGGAGGCACCGACGGCAACGAGCGGGAGGATGCCGTCGATGTCGTCCTTGGGCGCCGACTGGACGGCGGCCAGCAGCTTTTCCTGATTCTCGAGACCGGACGTGCGGACGAGTTCGTCGATGGGACCAAGGCTGGCGAACGCGCCCTGACGGATCGACCCGCCGAGGGTGTCGCCGACGGCCGCCGACCCAGTGATGATGGCCGTGCCGAGCAGCGCCCCCAATAGGATGAGCGCCGTCTCGCGAGGGCGGCGAGACGCGTTGCGGAGTGCCAGGCGACGCAGCACCGGCTTGCGGGCGGCGACGACGAGGAACGGGATCGAAAGGACGACGACGCCCGGCGGCAGGAAGCCGACGGCGAGCAGTCCGACGGCCAGCAGCACGCCGGAGGCGATGCCCAAGGGGCCGGTGAGGCGATCCGCCGCAGCTGACATCAGCGCAGGCGCTCGTCGAGGACGATCTCGCCGTCACGCATGGCGATCCGCCGTTGCGCCGACGCACCGATGCCTTCGTCGTGGGTGACGAGGATCAAGGTGAGCCCGTCGCGATGCAGTTCGTCGAGCAGTCCCATCACCTGGGCCGCCGTTTCCGAGTCGAGGTTTCCCGTCGGCTCGTCGGCCCACACGATCTGCGGGCGACCGGCCAAAGCGCGGGCGATGGTCACGCGCTGTTGCTCTCCACCCGAGAGTTCGGTCGGCCGGTGATTGAGGCGGTGTCCGAGATTGACCCGCTCGAGCGTTTCGATGGCGGCCTGGCGGGCCTCCTTGGCCGATGTCCCGGCGAGCAGCAGCGGGAGCTCGACGTTCTCCGTCGAGGTGAACACGGGGATCAGGTTGAACGCCTGGAAGATGAAGCCCATCGTCGACGCCCGGTGCTTGGTGCGTTTGGCATCGGACATCTTGTGGATGTCGTCGCCGCTGATCACGACCGATCCCTCGTCGATGTCGTCGAGTCCGGAGAGGCAGTTCAACAGGGTGGTCTTGCCGGAGCCGGATGCCCCCATCACCGCGACGAACTCGCCCGACGGCACCACGAGATCGACGCCCTTGAGGGCATCGACCGACTCGGCACCGGTGCGGTAGATCTTGCGTACAGCCGTGGCTGTCAGCAGCGGCGAGGCCGTCGCGGCAGCGGAGTTGGCGGGTGCATCTGCGAGAGCCGTCACGTCGGGGAAAGGTACCGGACGCCCGGTCCAACCACCGGAGTCTGTGACGGATGTCTCTCGCACCCTCGGATCAGAATCGGGGGCGGGGCACGGCGAGGCTCATGCGGAAGTCGGCGCCGCCGGATGGCACGTGCTCGTACCAGACCCGTCCGCCCATGGCTTCGATCAGCCCTTTGACGAGGGAGAGCCCGAGTCCGGTGCCGCGCGAGCGGTCGCGGTCACGACGGGCCAACAAGCGGACGCGATCGAAGAGGTTGGGCACGATGGCGTCGGGGACGCCGGTGCCGTGGTCGATGACGGCCAATTCGACCAGGCCGTCCTTCCCGGCGACGGCGGCGCGGATCTCGACCGGCGGCGCGCCGTAAGCCAGTGCGTTCGCGACCAGGTTGGCAATCACCTGCTCGAGTCGGCGGGGGTCGGCCAGAACCTCGAGCCCGGGTGGGATGTCGACGACGACGTCCGCCGCATGCTCGACGGTGGCCAACGCGGCCTCGACGGTCTGGGCCAGGTCGACCGGTCGCAGGCTCAACAGCAGCGACTTGGCTTCGAGCCGGCTGATGTCATAGAGATCGTCGGCCATCCGGGAGATGCGCTCGGCCTGGGACCGGACGGTGGCTCCCATCTCGGAGATGTGGTCGGCGGCCAACTCATGGGCGTGGGCCTCGAGGGTGGCGCCGAGTCCGAGCACCGTCGTCAGCGGCTGACGGAGGTCGTACGTCATCAGCGCCAGGAACTCGTTCTTGTCGGCTTCGAGGTCGCGGGCGGTCGTGACGTCGCGTACGACGCCCTGGAATCCGACGGCCTGACCGTGGTGCTGACGGGCCGTCGTCCGGATCTCGAGCACCCGCCGGACGCCATCCGCCCGGTTGACCTCGAACTCGAGGCGGCGGGCCCCGCCTTGAGGCTCGCTGAACAAGGGCTCGAGGAGACCGCGGCTGTGCATGGGAACGATCACGTCCGTGAGCTGGGCGCCGTCGAGCTCCTCCGGGGGGCGGCCGAGGATCACGGCCAGCGACGGATTGGCGTACTGGATGCAACCGTCGAGATCGATCTCGTAGACGCCATCCGATGAGAGCTCGACGACGTGCTCATAGCGGGCGGTGTGCTCGGCCTCCCGACCGACGACCGCCGCCCAATACCCCTGCGCCAACGAGTCGGTCAGGCGGTCCATTGCGGGCAGGACCCGCGTCAAGAGCAGGGCCAGCGGAAGGCTCCAGTGCCGGCCCCGCTCTTCCGCCACCTCGATGGCGGTCTGGACGACGAGGTCGCGACTGATGCGCAGGACGACGAGCAGCTGCGGAAGCGGTGAGCCGGCCCACGCCGCGGCGGCGCCGACCTCCTCGAGATCACTAGTCAGCGCCTCGTCGACTTCGGCGCCCTGGCTGGCGACGGCGAGGATCGCCTCGAAGCGGCTCTTGGCCTGATCCAGGAAGCGCTCTTTCTCCCGCTCGTCCCACAGGCGGGTCTCGGGAAAGACCGTCACGAAGATGTCGTGGGCGCGATGGGCCATGTCGAGGGCCCGGCCGTCGAGGGCCTCGAGCAGATCGCCGGCGTCGGCGCCCGGGGGCTCGGCCAGGAAGAGGTTTCCCGATCCGTTGTCCGCGTTGCGAGCCACGAACGCCTTGACGTCGGACGGGGAGAACACCGGACCCTCCGGGCCGGTCTCGGCCGGCGTCAGATACCCGGCGTGCAGCAGGGATCGGGCCGCCTCGAGCGAGAGGTTGAGCGCGACAGCAACTTCTTCGAGGGCAAGGAAGTTCGGGCGCTCGGTGCGGCGTGACGACATGGCTCCCAGTACTTCGACGCGCGTCGGCCCCTTCCTACCTCCTGGACGACCGTGGAATGATGCGGAGGTGCCCGTGGAGCTCGCCCGCTTCGTGCTCGATGCGGTGCCGGCAGCCGTCATCGCCACCGACCTCGAGGGCCGGGTCATCAGCTGGAACCGTGCCGCCGAGGAACTCTTCGGGTGGACGGCCGTCGAGATGATCGGGATCGAGATCCCTGTGGTCGTCGCCGACGGCGACGGGGCCAGGGACCGTCTGGTCGCGCGGGCCCTGCGCGACGGGTCGGCCGAGGCCACGACCAAACGCCAGCACAAGGACGGCCACGACATCGACGTCAGCATTCGCTTGGGTGTCGTCCGAAACGCCAAGGGTGTCCACGACGCCTGGGCGGTGCTCTGCCGGGACACCAGCTCCCAACTCCAGACCGCTTCTCGCCTCGACAAGTCCCAGGCCGAGTTGGTCCTGGTCCGTCGCCTGGCCAGCCTCGTGCAGCGCATCCTCCAGGACCTCGATCTGAGCAGCGTGCTGCAGGCCATCGTCCAGGCCGGGGTCGATCTGCTCGATGTCGACTCGGGCGTCGTGTCGCTCGAAGTCCGTCCGGGGGAGTTCGAGCGGATGGCCAACGTCAACATCCCCGGCGACCTCGCGGGACATGAGATCGTTCCGGGGGAAGGCCTGCACGGGCGAGTGCTCGAGACTGGCGAACCGATCGTCATCGAGAACTACGACAATTGGACCGGGGCGGTGTCGGCGTTCAAGGATCGCGGCTACCACGCCTCGATAGCGGTGCCGATCCTCCGAGACGATCGCGTCATCGGCGGGCTCTCCCTTCACTCCGCGAACCCAGACCGGCGCTTCGAGCCCGAAGAGGTCGACATCCTGGCCCTACTCGCCGATTACGCCGCCGTCGCCATCGGCAACGCCGAGACCTATCGAACCGTGCTCAGCGAACGCGAACGGTTCCTCGCCCTCGTCGGGGCCATGCCCGACGGACTCGCCGTCGTCGAGGCCGGCCTGGTCACCGCCTGGAACGTCGCCGCCGCCCGCCTGACCGGCCACGAGTCGTCTGACGTGCTCGACCGCCCGCCTCCACTGGATCTCGATGCCGCGAGCGTCGGGGTCGAGGTCCCGGTGCCGGGTGGACGGACCCGGTGGATCGAGACCGTCTGCTCCGATCTGCCGGACGCCGGCGGCCAGGTCTACCTACTGCGCGACATGACCGAACAGCGAGACCTCGAGCGAGCCAAGGATCTCTTCTTCGCCACGACCAGCCATGAGCTGAAGACGCCGCTCACCGTCGTGAAGGGACTGGCGTCGACCCTGCACCAGCATTGGGAGCGCATGACTCCCGACGACCGCATGGAAGCGTTGGAGACGATCGAACGGCGGGCTGCAAGTCTCGACCGCCTGATCGAACGCATCCTCGTCGGCAGCCGCGTGCAGGCCGGAGCGTTCCACGTGACCCAGACGCCGGTAGATCTGCGGCCGGTCATCGACGACATGGTGAAGGGCTTCTGCGCCGCCGTCGGCCCCGAGCACGTCCTGCGAACCGAACTCCCCGACGCCCTTCCTCTCGTTTCCGGTGATCGCCAGGCCCTCGACACCGTGCTCGGCCATCTGCTCGAGAACGCCATCAAGTACTCGCCTGACGGCGGCGAGGTCGTCATCACCGCCCGTCGGGCCGATGACCGGCTCGTTGTCGACGTGCTCGACGATGGCATCGGCATCGAGGTCGACATCGATCCGCTGCTCTCCCCCTTCGTACAGGGCGACGGCAAGACGGCCCGCCGGTTCGGTGGCGTCGGTCTCGGCCTCTACATCGTGCGCGAGCTCGTCGAGGCCCAGGGTGGCCACATCAGCGCCGCCCGCCGAGCCGAGGGGGGATCGTGCTTCTCGTTCACGATCCCCCTGTGGTCGTGAGCCTGCCGACGAAGGTCTGAGGCCCGCTCACATATACACATGCTACTGTATGTGCATGTTGACCCGGCGCCTCCAGATCCTGCTCGACCCGGAGCGATACGACCGGTTGGCCACTCGGGCATCGGAACGGGGGGCTTCGGTGGCTCTGCTGATTCGCGAAGCCATCGACGCCGCCTACCCGGCGCCTCCCACCCACTGCGTCAGCCGTGCCGCCGGCTGATCGAGGCCATCCGCGTTGTTCCTTCTCAATTCCCCTTTGGCGCTGATCCAGGGCGAAGCGCCGCTAGGCGCTCGGCGTAGGTCCCGTCGCCGGCCCATCGCCGGATCCGGGCAAGGTCGGCGATCATCCGCTGCGAGTCTCGTCCGACTTGCACTGTCGAGGACCTGGCGTTCGAGACGGTGACAGGCACCTCGACGATAGGAATGGAGAGCAGCTCGGCCAGTCGGAACAGCTCGACATCGAAAGCGAACCCGTCGACGAGGCCGGCGCTGAAGAGGAGGTGCGCAGCGCCGGCGTCGAAAACCTTCAGTCCGCATTGGGTGTCGCGATAGCGGCCGAGCACGACGAGGCGTGAGAGGAGGTTGAATGCACGCCCGGTGACCTCGCGGAGCCGGCGGTCGTGGATCAGCGTCACCGTCTCGACATGCTTCCGGCTTCCGGCCACGAATGGCGACCCGCGCTCCACCTCGGCCAGCAGAAGCAAGAGTTGCTCCGGCGGGTACGCCAGATCGGCGTCGGTGTAGGCAACGGTCCGTCCGGAGGCCGCAACCATGCCCGCGCGCACGGCTGCCCCCTTCCCCCGGTTGCGATCCAGGCGGATGACGCGGTCCGCCCCGGCTCGCTCGGCGGCGGCGGCGGTGCCGTCCGAAGACCCATCGTCGACGACGATGACCTCGAGACCGTCGGCCTCTGCTGAGCGCAGGGCGTTCCGTAGGGACGCCAAAGTACCGCCAATGCGCGCCGCTTCCTCGAAGGCGGGTACGACGACGGTGAGACGAGCGCTCAAGCCTCGGCCCGCGTCGTCCAGGTCGTCTCTGGGTCGTCGACGTCGAAAGCCATGGCCCGCCCGTCGTCGACGAGCTTCCGCAAGTGGGCCCAGAGGGAGAAGCGGGCGATCGGGAAGAGCTTCTCGTTGACGTCGACGTAGACGACGGGCACGAGGTCAGCGATGGTGGCGCTTTGGGCGGCCGCCAGCGCCGTGGCCACCGCTTCCTCCCGCGCCAAACGATGGGTGACGTACTCGTCGATCTTGGCGTCGGAGTCGTCGATGAAGTCGCCGTGTCCAGGAGCGATTCCCGCCACGCGCAACGCCCGCACCCGGTCGAGGGCCGCAAGGTAAGCCGTCATGTCGCCGTCGGGCGGGCCAATCACCACCGTCGATCCGCTCATGATGTGATCGCCGGAGAAGAGCAGTTGCTCCTCCTCGAGGAGAAAGCACAGATGGTTGCTGGCATGGCCGGGAGTGTGCAGCGCCCGCAGGCGGAAGCCGTCGCCCGCGATGACGTGCCCGTCGGCGATGGTGACGTCGGGCGTGAACCCGTCGCGCTCGTCGAACCCCAGGATCTGCACGCCGGCGTCGAGGCGCTCGCGCAGGGGACCGGCGCCGGGCGAATGGTCGGAGTGAGTGTGGGTCACGACGATCCACCGGATGCGGCCCACTCCGGCGGCGGCGATGGCGTCGAGGTGCTCGGGGATGTCCGGGCCCGGGTCGATCACGGCGATCTCGCTCGTGCCGACGAGGTAGGTGTTGGTGCCGGGACCGGTCATAACGCTCGGGTTCGGCGCCACGATCCGCCGCACGCGGTCGCTGAGGGCGACGACGGCGCCGGGGGTCAGGTCGGTCATGTGGCTGGTCCTCCTGGACGGCCGGGGAGCGGGACGCCCGCCGGGATGGCGGCCGCAGCATCGTCGTAGCCGGGGTCGCCCGGCAGCACGATGCGCATGCCCCCCTGGTCGTGGATGATCCGAGGCAGGATCGCCGGCACCTCGCCGATCGAGCGAGCGTGGGCGAGTAGGTCGGCCGAACGGGTGAAGCGGCCAATAGCCTCGAGGTTCTTGATCGTGGGGAAGATCAGGTCGAGTTCGTCCCGACCGTGGCGCTCGAGGGCGTCGTGCGGCCGCACCCACAGGTTGGCGATCGTCTCGCGATTGTCGTGGAGCGGCACCTGCTCCGGCGGCGCGGCGGCGACGAAGAACCGGGTGTCGTACCTGCGAGGTGGACCTTCCGGGGTGATCCAATGGCTGAAGTAGTGGATACGGTCGACGGCGAGCCGGAGACCCTCGAGCTCGCAGATCTCGATCAGTCGCTTCTCGCCCGAGTCCACCGCCCGCCGGTGCTCGACGAACCGCTCGGCCACCTCGGCGTCGGCAAAGGAGATGACGTCATCGGCCCCGTCGGGCACCGCCAGGAGCACCCCCGCCTCTTCGAACGACTCGCGGATGGCGGCGACCCAGTAGGCGAGCCCGCCGCCGTCGATGCCGAGCTGGGCGCTGGCGGCGCCGTCGCTGAGCCCCTGGCAAATGCGCCCGAGGTCGGTGTGACCATCCGCTTCGTCCACGGCACCGCCCGGGAACACGTAGGCGCCGCCGACGAAGTCGGAGTTGAGGTTGCGGCGCAACATGAAGACCTCCATGCCGTCGCTGGTGTCACGGACCAGCATCACCGTGGCGGCGTCGCGGAGCTGGGCGTCAGGCAACTAGAGGCCCAGTCCATCGTTGAATGACGGGCCAGACGAGTCGTCGCCTCCGGAGTAGGACCCGAACGGTCGGGACCACGGCGACCGCCGAGCCGCTCGTGAATACCGGGCGGCAGGAGCCGCGTCCCCTGCGGACTGCATCAACATCGATCCACAGGCCCACAGAACCAGGGGGCCGAACACGAGCACGATGGTAGGAGATCCGCAACTCTTCAGCGCGCGTCAGAACCGACGGTGCAGGCGATGCGGGTGCGACAGCGGTCACGAACCTCGACGCCGTTCGAGTGGTGTTTCGCGTCCCCGAACGGGTCGGCTCGGCAACTACGATGCGCCGCCAATGGCCCGCAAGACGAGGGAGACGGACACGGAAGTCGTGTTCGACCAGGACTACCGCCCGCCGCCGTGGCGTGAACGTCTCGTGCCCAAGACGGTGATCGGCATCGTCATGCTGATCCTCGCCGTCGCCGTCGGCTCGGCGTTCAGCGGCACCGTGCTGTACGCCTATTACGACTACCGGTTGAGCAGCAACGAAGACCGCATCCAGAAGTTCACCGACGGGTTCGACACGCGGTTCCAGACGGCCCTCGACACCATCGCAGCCGAGCGCGAGGCGGCCAAGACCGAGGTGCGCAAAGAGCTCGAGCCCATCAAGAAGCTGCGGGCCGAGGGCGAGACCCTCGAGGCGTTGGTGAAGAAGGTCGAGAAGTCGATCTACTTCGTGACGACGCTCGACGAGGCGGGGCAGCCGTCGGTGGGTTCGGCCTTCGTCGTGGCATCTGATGCCGAACAGAGCTTGATGCTCACCTCGTACAACACGGTGCGGGCCGCCACGCGGACGCCGGGCCCGCCGGTGAAGGTGCGCAAGGGCGACCAGGAGATGCCGGCCACGCTGGTCACCTGGCAGGAGGACAAGGATCTCGCCCTGCTGGTGGTGAAGAAGGGCGGCATCCCCAAGCTCGAGTTCGCAGCCAAGGACCCGGCGCTCAAGACCGGCGACCGCCTCTTCGCCGTGTCGGGCCTGGGCGCCGCCGGTGGGGCGGTGAGCCAGGGATTCGTGGCCGACGTGTCGTCGGCGGGCATCCAACACGACGCCGCCATCGGTTCGTCGTTCCAGGGCGGTCCCCTGCTCAACGACGAGGGAAAGGCGCTGGCCATCGCGTCTCGGGCCTACGCCCCCCTCGGCTTCGGCACCGATGCCGTGTTCTTCGGCGTACCCATCCGCACGGCGTGTGAGAAGGTGCTGAAGTGCCCTGACGGGGCGGACCCCTCGGCCGGAGCCAAGCCCTGATTTCGGTCTCGCTCTGCGGCGCCGCCCTCCGGGCCGATGCGGCCGGCGTCGGGAGCGCCAGCGAGCAGCCGGCACGTGAGCGTGCCAGCTTCATCGGCGAAGCGAACCGAGATTAGGGAATCAGCGACCTCGACGTCGTCGTGGTCGTCGGTGGCGGACGGGTCGTCGAGGTCGTACTGGTCGTCGCCGCTGCGGGGGCCGTCGTCGTGGTGGTGGTCGCAGCCACCGGGTCGGGCATCTCCGCCTTAGGGGCGGGCGGGCCGACGATGTAGGGACCGCCGATGCCTGTGCCGGCAGGCCGACGGGATTCGCCGGGATCGATGCCGGTGCGGGCCTGCTTCGAGAGCTTGTCGGCGATGATCTTGATGGGGGCAGGCTCGCTGAACTCGGTGGCGGGCACGTTCTTGAGCGCCGGGATCATGAACGACTTCCAGGTCTTGGCCGGGAGGCAGCCACCGGTCATGGGCGCGCAACCCCGGACGTTGCGCATGGGGATGGGTTCGTCGCGGAACCCCACCCAGATGGCCGTCGACAGCGTCGGGGTGTAGCCGACAAACCATGAGTTCTTGCTGGCCTGCGAGGTGCCCGTCTTGCCGGCTGCCGGACGGTTGATGTTGGCGTTCTTGCCGGTGCCGCCGGTGATGACGCCCTTCATGATGTCTGTCACGTTGTCGGCCACGGCCTCGTCGATGACTCGCGTGGCTTCGCGGCGGCGGTTGTCCTCGAGCACATTGCCGTCGCGATCCTCGACCCGCACGATCGGCGTCGAGTCTTGACGCAGGCCTCGGTTGGCGAAGACGCCATAAGCCGACGCCATCTCGAGGGGCGACACGTCGAGGGTGCCGAGGGCGTAGCTGCCCGAGCAGGTGTGGATGGTCGGCGAGTACCACGCCGAGGTGATGCCCAATTTCTTGGCCATCTCGCCCGTCTCTTTGCAGCCGACGTCGCGGATCAACTGGGCGTAGACCGTGTTGATCGACTTGTGGGTGGCGCCCCGGAGGTCGGAACTCCCGAACGATGCGCCCTCGTAGTTGCCGATGGTGCAGTCGAAGTTGGGTGTCACCTTGCACTCGGGCACTCGGAACTGGTTCGGCGCCGGGTACACCTTGCTCGGCAGCACGCCCTTCTCGAAGGCGGCGGCGAGCACGAACGGCTTGAACGACGAGCCGGGTTGGCGACCGGATCCGCCGCCCTCGACGTACTTCTCCTCGGCGTCGAGCGGCCAGCACGTGGCTTCGACCTCGACCTGGATCGGGATGCCGTTCTCGAACTTGTCCGGCGGCCGGTAACACCCGCCGAGCGCCAGGTTGACCTGGGCGCCGGGGTCGTTCTCGGCGTTGAAGTCGCGGCCACCCACGAACGCCTTGACGAAACCGGTCTGGGGCTCGACGGCGACGAGGCCCATCTCGAGAGGCGTCGGCTTGCCCTGGTTCTCGCCCTGGGAGATCTTGGCCGTCGGCGCCCCCTTGAGGGCCTCGGCCACCGAACGCTGGGCCTCGGCCTGGACCTTGGGGTCGATGGTCGTCTGGATGCGGAGCCCACCGGTGTCGACCTTCTTGGCCCCGTACTTGGCCTTGAGGTACTTCTCGACGTAATCGAGGAAATAGGGATAGGCCGTCGGGGGGGCCTGGGCCTGGAAGATCCGGGTGTGCGGTGTCGGCGGCGGTTCGGGCGTGGTGCCCTCGAGCCAGGCGACCTGGGTGAGCGCCTCGTCGTGCTGGGCCTGGTTGATGTAGCCCTCCTGCAGCATGTTATTGAGGACGATGAGCCGCTTCTTCTCCGCCTCCGCCGTCGGCGGTTGCGTGAGGTCTGGCCGGCCTCGTCCCCGAGGCTCGTAGCGGCTGGGCGCGGGAATGAGCCCCGCCAACAGGGCCGCCTCGGACACCGTGATCTGGTTGACGGGCTTGCGGAAGTAGGTCTCGGAGGCGGCGCCGACGCCGTAGGCACCGTTGCCGAGCGACACCGAGTCGAGGTATTTGAACAGCACCTCGTCCTTGTCGATCTGGCGGTCGAGCTGGCTGGCCACCACGGCCTCGCGCACCTTGCGGGTGAGGGTGCGATCCTTGCCGACGTAGGTGTTCTTCACGTACTGCTG
>Ga0136611_10002623_pt1 | contig 12536 bp, 14 predicted proteins | sample AntDrymUQ2232306_2_FD_106645 | JGI IMG/M metagenome (GOLD analysis project Ga0136611, IMG submission 106645) | Polar desert sand microbial communities from Dry Valleys, Antarctica - metaG UQ223 (23.06) | ecosystem: Environmental > Terrestrial > Soil > Desert | place: Antarctica: Dry Valley... | reverse complement strand
CTGGTCTGGCTGAAGAACGCGAACTTTCTCGGTGACACGCAAACCGGGCGAGCCGCAACGGTGGTCGAGGCGCTCGAGAAACTCACGGACGTGCTGAAGGTGGGCCTGCCGGGCGGGATCACTTTTCTGCTCAGCGCGACGGAAATCGACAAGCGGAGGTCGTTTTACAAGCAGCTCGGGAAGCTCGCGAAGATCGAGCTGCACGACGCGCTCGATACTTCGCGCTCCGGCTGGGAAGAAGAGGCGGCCGCGCTCGTGCGCTTCGCCGCCGCAGAGCGCGGGCTGAGCTTCGCCGAGGACGCGCTCGAAATCTTCACGCTCTGCACGGGCGGCGATCGCCGGACGATCAGCACGGAGCTCGAGAAGCTGGATCTTTTTCTCGGGCCGGCACGCCGGGAAATCCGCACGGACGACGTGCGCCAGTTGGTGGCGATGTCGCGCTCGAGCGTCGTCTTCGAACTCGGCAACGCGCTCGCGGAACGCGAGTTGCAACGTGCGCTCGAGCTGCTCGATCAGCTTCTGTTCCAAGGGGAAAGCGAAGTCGGGATTCTGCTCGTCGCGATCATTCCGACGGTGCGCAACCTCCTCCTCGCGAAGGATCTGATGACCCGGCACAAACTTTCACGACCGGCCCAGCCGTTTTTTTTCGGCAAGACGCTCGAGCGGTTGCCCGCGAGCGCGCTCGCACATTTGCCGCGGAAAAAAGACGGGACGCTGAGCACCTATCAGCTCGGGATCGGTGCGGCGCACGCGCACCGCTTCGCCATCCCGGAGCTCCGCTCTGCGATGGACGCTTGTCTCGAAGCGAACGTGCAACTCGTGAGCTCGTCTCTCGAACCGAAGGTGATCCTCACGCGGCTGATCGTGCAAATCATCGCGGCGAACGGCGCAAAACGGTGAGCCCGCGCCGAGCGGATTCGGCCGTTGCCCGCTTGCTCGCGCCGCTCGCGGGCAGTCTCTGGACGGTCTTTGTGATTTGGTCGGGGTTCGTCGCCGTGATTTGGACCACCGGCTGGGGCGAGACGCATCTCGCCGCGCATGTGCGGAATCCCGAACTACGGGACGCGCTTGCCTGGTTGCTGCGCGCGCTCGACGCGATCTGGCTGACGCTCGGCGCCGTGAGCGTCTATTTTGCGCTCGTTCGTGCGGAAGGGATCGAGGTCGCGCGCCGCTGGTCCGCGATCGCACTCCTGGTCGGCCTCCTGATACATGGCGCAAGCGCGCGCACGGATTGGCCGCTCGGGCCCGTGCACTACACGTCGAGTCTCGGGATGAAGCTTGGCCCAGTGCCCTCCGCACTCCCTGTGCTCTGGTTATTTATCGTCGTCGGTGCACGCGACCTTGCGCAAGTCGTCCTCCCGCGAGCGAGCCACGGTGCAACGGCACTTCTGGCCGGGGGCATCGCGCTGCTGACTGACGTGAACCTCGAGCCGCTCGCTTGGGAATGGCGCGTCTGGTGGCTCTGGTATCCGGAGGGCGTCGCGGCTCCTTCCCGCCCGCCGCTGCAAAACTATGCGACCTGGCTGCTCGCTGGCGCTGCCCTCGCTTACGCGATGCGCTCGCCGCGCGTCCTGCCCCGGCTTCGGCGCCGGCCCTTTGAGCCAATTGCCGCGCTTGCCATCCTGAATGCGGTTTGCCTTCTCACTCACGCGGCGCTTTTTGTGCGGCGCTAGCCGCTGCTAAGAACGCGTCGCTCCATCGGTCCTTCACGCGATACTCATGAAGGAAGGCTTGTTTCAGATCATCAAGCGGGCATTCACCCGCGAGCCCAAGCTTCACCCGATCGATCAGCAGATGGCGAAGCGTTGGGTCAAACAGCGGCTGATTGTCGTCTTCCCGGAGTTGCGCAACAACCCCGGTGCCTTGGAGCGCGCCTATCAATCCCTCGGCCTCACACCGCGCGCCGGCACCGAGGAAGGCGAGCTCGAAACGGTCTTTGAGATGAGCGAGCCGGAGTTGGACGAGCCCGTCACGCGCTAACTCCGCGGTCATCCTGAGCGGAGCGGAGGCGGGCGCAGGTGGGCGGAGCGCAGTCGAAGGACCCGGCGGCATATGAGAGCGCGCGCACTTCGGACAAAAGTGCGTCATCAAAATGACGTGAGAGTCGCGGCGTCTTGTGCGGATGCGGCTTCTGATTCTCGCCGGGTCCTTCGACTCCGTTACACTCCGCTCAGGATGACCCGCGTCGGTTGCTTCGCGCACGCGCGCATTCGCACTTCAAACAAAGCGGCGGGTCTGCGATTGGTAACGGCATGCCTCCGGTCGCTTCCTGCCTCGCCCTCGCTTCCCTGCTCGCCATCACGGCGCTCTCCCGCGCAGCGGTGGACGTCAAGGAGATGCCCGACCGTGTCCGCGTCGAGATTGACGGACAGCTTTTTACGGAACTCCGGTTCGCCGGTGCGCCGCACGTTTACTACTGGCCGCTGATCGGTCCGGGAGGCGTGAAAATGACGCGATCGTGGCCGATGGCCGAGGAGCCGGGCGAGGAGCGCGATCATGTGCACCAGCGGTCGATGTGGTTTTCGCACGGCCTCGTGAACGGGGTCGATTTCTGGGGCGAGGAAGCGTCGTATACGGGCACACCGAAGCACCCCGTCGGGAAAATCGTGCACGTCAAAATTCTCGAGGCGAAGGGTGGCGCTGAGTCGGGCGTGCTCACGGCCTCGCAAAAGTGGGTTGCGCCGGATGGCGTTGTGCCGGTGACCAGCACGCAGACCCTGCGCGTTTATTCGCGCCCGCAAACCGAGCGTCTCTTCGATTTCGAAGTGACGCTCACCGCGGGCGAAAAGGACGTGGTTTTCGGCGATACCAAGGAAGGCACCGCCGCTTTGCGCATCGCTGAATCGATGCGGCTTCAGGGACCGAAGAACACGCCCGGCACCGGGCAGATCGCCAACAGCGAAGGAGACGCCGGCAAGGCGGCTTGGGGAAAGCGCGCAAAGTGGGTGGATATGTCGGGCCCGATCGGCGGCAAGGTTTACGGCATCGCGTTCATGGATCATCCGACCAATCCGCGGCACCCGACGCGGTGGCATGCGCGCGACTACGGGCTGTTTGCGGCGAACCCGTTCTGCGAAGCTGAGATGGACAAGGCACAGCCGAAAGGCGCGGGCGACTTCACCCTCAAGGCCGGGCAAAGCGTGACCTTCAAATATCGGCTCCTCCTTCACGAGGGCCACGCCGCTGCTGCGAACGTCGCGGAGCGATACGCTGCGTTCGAGCAGGGCAAACCATGATCCCGCGGTAAGTCACTCTCCTCTTCACTCCACATGAATTCACAAGTCACTCGTCGAACTTTCCTCCGTAACTCCGCCGCGGCCGCTGCTGCCGTTTCTCTGCCCGCTCGCATCCATGCGCAAGCGCCCGGCGCGAACTCCGACATCCGCGTCGGCGTGGTTGGGTTCAATGGACGCGGCAAGGATCACATCAGCGGTTTGCTCGGGGTCAAAGGCGTGCGGATTACCGCACTATGCGACGCCGATTACAGCGTGCTCGAGAGAGGCAAAGAGCAACTCAAGGGCAAGAACCAGGACGTGCAGACCTTCACGGACATGCGCGAGCTGTTCGCCAGCAAGGAAGTCGATGTGATCAGCACAGCGACGCCCAACCACTGGCATTCACTTGCGGCAATCTGGGCCATCCAGGCCGGCAAGGACGTCTATGTCGAGAAGCCGGTGTCGCACAACGTCTTCGAGGGTCGGAAAGTCGTAGAAGCGGCGCGCAAATACGGCCGGATCTGCCAGACCGGAACGCAGGCCCGCTCGGCCCTCGGGCTGCAACAAGCGGTGAAGTGGGCGCAGGAAGGGAACCTCGGGAAGCTGCTGTGGGCGCGCGGCACGTGTTACAAGCGCCGCCCTTCGATCGGGAAAGTCGCCGAACCGACGCCGTGGCCGCAATTGATCAATGAGGATCTCTGGTATGGCCCCGCACCGATCAAGCCGCTGAAGCGCAAGAATCTCCACTACGACTGGCACTGGGTTTGGGACACCGGAAACGGCGACCTCGGCAACCAGGGCATCCATCAGATGGATATCGCGCGCTGGTTTATAGGCGAGGGAGCCCTCGCGCCGAGCGTCTTCTCCGTGGGCGGACGGCTGGGGTATGTCGACGACGGCGAAACGCCGAACACGATGTTCCTTGTCCAGGGCTACGAGAAAGCACCGTTAATCTTCGAGGTGCGCGGTCTTCCGGAGAAAACCGACGCGAAGAAGATGGACGACTATCGCGGCACCAGCGTCGGCGTCGTCGTGCAATACGAGAACGGGCACATCGTGGTGCCGAGTTACACCGCCGTCGCCGCCTTCGGCAAAGATGGGAAGATGGTCAAGCGCTGGGGCAACTACGCCGCACCGAAAGACGGCGTCGATCCTGGCCCGCCGGATCACGGGGACGAGGAGAGCCACTACGCGAACTTCATCGGCGCGGTGCGCAGCCGGAAACATACCGACCTGAACGCCGACATCCTCGAAGGTCACCTCTCGAGCGCGCTCTGCCATACCGGGAACATCTCTTATCAACTCGGCAAAAAAGCCGACCCGGACGTCATCCGCGAGAAGCTCCAGAACGATAAGGAAGCCGCCGATTCTCTTGCCCGGATGATCGAGCACCTCGCCGCAAATGGCGTCGATGTCGCCGCCGACCAGCTCACCCTCGGCGAGTTTTTGAAGATGAACCCGGAGACGGAAAAGTTCATCGGGAATGCCGAAGCCGACAAGCTTCTCACCCGCGAATACCGCGCGCCTTACATCGTGCCGGAGACGGTGTAGCGAGCCGGTCGAGCGTTGCGTTCCGATGGAGATCGATTACTCTGCATGCCCGATGGAAACCGACCCGGCCAAACTCCGCGAACTGCGCTTGAATCAGCCGCCGATGACCTCCGAGGAGTGGCAGGCGCAATTCAAGCAAGTGCAGGAGGACGCGTTGCGCTATGCCGAGATGGCGAAGCAGCAACGCTCCGAGAGTTCGCGCGTGCGCGAGGACTGACGCTCGATCCCTTCGCGTATCTCGCGTCCGCCACGGAAGGCGGCGAAGAGCATCTCGTCTGGCGCGATCCGGCAAAGCCGCGCGTTGTAAAACTCACGAAGCCGAACTGCTTCGGCCTCACCGTCGATGCGGAGTGGTTCTTCGACGACGAGCACGACGAAGCCGACTTCAAGCCCGCGCTCCGCGGCGCGACCCCGCTGGAGTATCTCGAGCGGCTGCTCCTCCAGAATGCCGTCTTCGGCGACGACCTTGAGCTGCTCGGGATCATCGACAAGCGGCAGGCGTTGCACGTCGTCACCAGCCAGCCGACGATCCGCGGGATGGCCGCGCCGCTCGAGTTGATCGCCGACTTCATGCGCGCCAGCGGCTTCACGCAGCTCCGGGATGTCAGCGTCGGCCGGCTCGGCGCCGCGTCCTTCCTGCGGCCCCGCGACGCCATCGCCGCCTTCGACTGCCATCCCGCGAATTTCCTCGTGAGCAAAGGGAGCGTCGTCCCCATCGATGTCCTCCTCGTCCACGCCAGCGATGAGCTGCTCGCCGCCCTCGCCGAACATCACTGATCCAGTGAACCGCTTCTCCTCGCGCATGCCTTCCCCGCTGTCAGCATCCTCGCCCAAAACCCGCGACGCCGCCGATGACCGCGCGCACAACTGCTTCATCGTCAATGACGCGCCGCGCGTGAAGTTCGCCCGCGAGACCACCAAAGGCGCCGACTGGGGTCTCGGCGGCTGGCACCACGTCCGCATCGAGCGCCGCGCGAGCGACGGCACCGTCCGCGTCTTCTTCGACGACATGGCGAAGCCCATCATGACCGGTGAAGAGAAGACCTTCGCGGCGGGCTTCATCGGCTTCGGCTCCTTCGACGACACGGGAAAAATCGCGGGCGTGAAAGTGTGGGGGAAAGCGGTGGAGGCGAAGGCGACGCCTCCTTTCCCGATCATAGGCAAATAGCAAGGGTGCCAATCGCTCTTGCGTTCGCAAGAGAGCGCGGCAACGGGCCGAAAGGGGAGCGGCGGCCGCGAAAGCGTTTCCCTCGGCGTCATCTCCGAAGGGGTCTTGCTTGCCCGTCGGCACTCTGCTCGTATCCGGCTGCATGCTCTCGAATCGCGGCGTGGCCGCCCCGCAGACGAGGGGGAGTCAGAACGCCGTGCGAGCGCTCGTTTCAAGGATAGCTAAACGGTGGATACTTCGGCTCCAACGCGACAGAGAAGTCGCGCGCTTTGAGGGCATTATTCTCGCAGATTTTCATGTTTCCGGGTGGCGAGCGCGACTCCGCCTCGGCGCGAGTTCTCGAATCGCCGAACGCCGAACTCCCCATTTCCGGGAAATCATTCTGGCCTCGCTCGAGCTTTTGAAACGCTCGGAACCCCGCCTCTTCGCGCGCGTCAAACGCCATATCGCCTGGATAGTGAATACTACGCTGAGCCACGGAGGGGCTGAGTATGACTACGGAATTCGGACCTGTAGCATCGACTTTCAAGAGCCCGGTCCCCAATTCGATTCGCCATACCTCATCGCCTGGTATGCATGCACGCTCGTCCACGAGGCCACGCATGGCGTGATTCGCGCGCGGGGAATCCGATACTCTGCCGAGTTGCGCGACCGGATTGAACGGCTCTGCGTTCTTGAGGAGCAGCGTTTCGTTCGCCGCCTTTCCGCAGAAGATCCCGCACTCGCGGCGCGGATCCCGTGCGAATTTAACGCGAGCGATTGGCACGGTCGCTGGAGCGCAACTCGTTTCGAGTGCTTTCGTCTCTCCATCGCCCGCCTTTTCCACCGCGAGTGACCATTTGATCACGGGCGAGTCACCACGGGATGATGCCGCTGGCTTGCGCTGAGAGCGGCAGACGGCATCTCCTCGTTCCCAAAGTTTGCGAACGCACCTGTCCCAGCAACTCCGTTGCGCCCACCGCGAAACGAAGTTTCGCCCGCTCTTGCGTTCCCAAACTGTGTTTGGGAACGAGGAGGGAGGCAGGGAGGCGTCGTGATCTTTGACCCGTTAGGATGAATGGTCGAATCGGCGCCTGGGCTAGCAGTTCACAAGTCACCATTCACCCTCCACCACTCCTCGTTCCCAAACTCCGTTTGGGAACGCACCAGCCCGCGAAACTCTGTTTCGCCGCTCACCCTCCACCGCGACGTCACTCCCGCCACCGATCGCACTGCAAGACCGGCCGCCCTTCCGGCAGCCACTCGCGCGCCGAGCAGTAGCGCCAGTGCTCCGGCGCGGCGACGAGGCCGCGCTTCACCGGATTGGCGTGCAGATAGTCGAGCTTTTGCAGCATCGTCGCATCACTGCCGATCGCTTGCGGATGCGAGCCCTCCTGCCACACCTGATGCTCGCTCGCCGTCTTGTGGGCGGCCTTGAAGAGGTGCAGTTGGCGAAGGAGCCACTCGCGCCGCTCGGTTTCGAGCTGCTCGATGATGCAGCGGGCGGTGAAGCGCTTTAAATCCGCAAGCACCGCGCTCAGATCCGGCGCCGAGAGCACGGCGTGGAAGTGGTTGTCGAGGATCACCCAGCCGTAGATGCGCAGGCTCTTGTGCTCGCGGCAAAAGGCGAGCGCCTCGACCAGGATGTCGCACATCGTTGCGGTGGTGAAGACCGGCAGCCACTCGACGATCGTGCCGGTGACGAAGTGCGCGAGCGTGGAGTCGTGCACCCGGTAGCGACTGCGCATGACATCAAGGGTTGCGAAACGGAGTTTCGCCAGGAAGTGCGTTTCCAAACGGAGTTTGGGAACGAGGAAACAATCGACGTGCGGCAGACAGAACCCGCGATGACGAGCTCGCGGCTCGCCCGAGCCGGAACGGATCTGCAGGCGAACAAGTTTGTCCGCGGGAAGAGTGCTTTGTAAGCTCCGCGCCCATGGGACACCCGCAGCGAGTTGCACAGATCTCCCCGGAGGAATACCTCCGGGTGGAGCGCACTGCGGAATACAAGAGCGAGTATTACGCTGGGGAAATCTTCGCGATGGCGGGCGCGACGGCGAATCACAACCTGATCCTGGCGAATGTCATCGGCGAGCTGTGCCGTCAGCTCAAAGGCAAGCGGTGCCGCGCGTATGCGTCGGATCTGCGGATGCTAATCCCGGCGACGGGGCTCTTCACCTATCCGGATGCCTCGGTGATCTGCGGTCCGCTGGAGTATGCCGCGATCGACGAGCGGTTGGAGACGGTCACGAATCCGACGCTGATCGTAGAGGTGCTCTCCGATTCCACCGAAGCCTACGACCGCGGAACGAAGTTCGCGCATTTCCGCAGCCTTCCTTCCTTCGCGGAATACGTGCTCGTATCGCAAACGGAGCCGCTCGTAGAAGTATTTTCCCGCCTGCCGGTGGGCACCTGGGAGCTGACGCCGGTGCGCGGGTTGGAGGCGTCTGCGCCCTTGCGTTCTCTGCAAATCTCATTGGCGCTCGCGGAGGTCTTTGACGGCGTGGACTTCGCGCCGACGGCGCCGCTCAAAAACTCGGGTAAGTAGCGGAGCGCAGTTCCTCTCCGGGCGGGTGCGTCAGCGAACAGTCGCGACGGCGCTTGTCGCGATGCACCCGGCGCGGGTAGAGAAGATCGCATATGCGCCTCCGGTCACTGCTCGTTCTCACGTTTCTTTTTGCTCACCTCCACGCTGCGCCGCTCGAGCCGGTGCTGCTCTGGCCGGCGGGCGCACCGGGGGCGTTGGGAGAGAAAGATGACGACAAGCCTTCGCTGACCGCTTTTCTCCCCGCGCCGGAGAAGGCGACGGGGGCGGCGATCGTGGTCTGCCCTGGCGGCGGATATGGCGGGCTCGCGGGGCATGAGGGGCAGGGTTATGCGGAGTGGCTGGCGCAGAACGGCATCGCGGGGCTGGTGCTGAAGTATCGGCTCGGGTCGAAGGGTTATCGCCATCCCGCGATGCTCAATGACGCGGCACGTGCGGTGCGGCTGGCGCGATCGAAGGCGGCCGATTGGAAAATCGATCCTGAGCGCGTCGGCGTGATGGGCTCGAGCGCGGGCGGGCATCTCGCGTCGACGCTGCTTACGCACTTCGATGCAGGGAAAACGGACGCGACCGATCCGATCGAGCGGCTGAGCTCGCGGCCCACGCTCGGGGTGCTCTGCTACGCGGTGATCTCGATGGGGCCAAACACGCATGGCGGGTCGAAGCAGAACCTCCTCGGCAACAATCCGGCGCCGGAACTGATCGAATCGCTCTCGAACGAGAAGCAGGTGACAAAGGAGACGCCGCCGACCTTCCTCTGGCATACTGTCGAAGACACCGCGGTGAAGGTGGAAAACTCGCTCGATTTCGCGGCCGCGCTGCGGAAGGCGGGCGTGCCTTTCGACCTGCACATTTACGAGAAGGGCGCACACGGGATCGGCCTGAGCGACGGGAAGAATGGCGTCGCGCCCGGCGAGGTGCATCCGTGGGGGAAGGACTTGCTCTTCTGGCTGAAGGGGCGCGGGTTCGTGCGGTAGCGGCTTCCGGTCATCCCGAGCGGAGCGGAGCGAAGTCGAGGGACCCGGCGCGATGAGAGCCGCAGGTCCTCGGAAGGAGGCGCCTTCGCTGAACCTACACCGCTTTCTGCTCTCGCGAGGTCTTGCGCGGTGCTGCGACGTGGTGGCACCGGGTCCTTCGACTTCGGCGCTCCGCGCCTCCGCTCAGGATGACGAGCGGAGCGCCCCCCAAACAGCCGAGCGCACTTACCGCGTCGGCGTGATCTTCAGCGTCGCGCGGAGAGTTTCATAATTCGGGAAGAACCCCTCGACGATGTAATCCTGTCCGCCGGCGAAATCGCGCGTGGAGATATTCGCGGCATACTCGAGGCGCTCCCCGGGATTGATCGCGACCAGGCCAGGCTCGTTTTGGAATGCCTGATCCTCACTCCACTGCTCGACCATTTTGCCCGCGGTGGTCCGCACGAGCACTTCCATCCGTTGAGTCGTCGGGAAATCAAGCTGCACGAGCCGCTTGCCCTTATTCTGCAGGCGCAGGGTGACGGTGATCTGGCGATGCTCCCCGAGCTTTGGCACTGGCGGCTCGACGGTCATCTTCATCTCGAGCCCGCGAAACGTCGCGGAACTCGTCTTGGAAACAGCGACTGGCTTTTTCTTGCCGCGGAAAGGAATCAGTTTCCCAGCTGATTGCCACGTCCGACCAACAATACCCGGCTTCTTTTCCGCGGCCGCGGGCGCCTTCTCTCGGCTCGAGCACGCCCCCACGAAGACGGCAATCAGGCAGGAAAGGGCGAGAGCAAGGCGGCACATTCGTGAGGACATAGGGCGGAGGTCTGCCGGGTTGCAAATGGGATTTCGTTTCCGAACACTCCGCGGGCATGATCGCGTCCCGCTTTCTCCTCGCCGCACTCGCCGCGCTCACGCTGACCGGCATGGCGCGAAAGCCAGCGCTGACCCTCCGTTTTCACCTCGAAACGACTGGCGCAGCGGGCGCGCCGTTCGCCATCCCGGTGAAGTTCACGAACCCCGCGCGCGACGGGTTCATGTCCAACGTGCCGGCAATCTCGGAGCGGAACATCGTGGCGATTTTTCCCACTCCTGCCGCAGACGGGACGTGGGGATGCGCTTTCAAGCTTGATGCCGGCGGACGGCTCGCGCTGGAGCAGTTGAGCCGTGATAAGCGAGGGTCATCGCTCGTTGCGTTCATGGCGACGAAAGGCGGCAGCCACCAGATCATGGACTTGCTCATCGACCGGCCCGTCTCCGACGGCATTCTCTATCTGCCGCGCGGTCTTACGGCGCTCGAAATAGCGGCGCTCCGGAAGACCTTCAAAGTGCTGGGCGAATCCGGGAAGAAGCCGCGCGCCGCGGCGACGCCGGCTCCGGGTTCATAGCGGATGGCGGACGATTTCCTCCTTTCGGAGTTTGCGCCGCGGGCCGCGCCGGAGCCGCGCGTGTTCTCGGTTACGGAGCTCACGCGCGAGGTCCGCACCACCCTGGAACAAGGGATTGGGAACGTCTGGGTCGAAGGCGAGATCAGCAATTACCGCAAGCAGTCCAGCGGACATCAATATTTCACGCTGAAAGACGCGACAAGCCAGCTCACGTGCGTCCTCTTCGCGCGCGCCGGGCTTTGGCGAAAGCAGGTGGTCCTGGCCGATGGCATGCAGGTCCAGGTTCGTGGCGCCGTCACCGTGTATGAAGCGCGCGGACAGTATCAGCTCAACGTGCAGGTCGTGCAGGCGGCGGGCGCCGGGTTGTTGCAGGCGAAGTTCGACGCGCTCAAACGCAAGCTCGCCGCGGAAGGGCTCTTCGATGCGGAACGGAAACGCGAGCTGCCGGCGTTCCCAGCGACCGTCGCCCTCGTCACCTCCCCTAGCGGAGCGGCGCTCCGCGACATGCTGAACATTCTCACCCGGCGCGCTCCGTGGCTCCGCGTGATCGTCAGTCCCGTCCGCGTCCAGGGAGCTGGCGCCGCAGGCGAAATTGCGCGCGCGATCGCGGAACTCAACCGATGGGAGAGCAACGGTTTGCCGCGAGCGGATGTGATCATCGTTTCGCGCGGTGGTGGAAGCATCGAGGACCTTTGGGAGTTCAATGAAGAGGCTGTCGCGCGCGCGATCTTCGCGTCGGAAATTCCCGTGGTGTCGGCAGTAGGACACGAAATCGACTTCACGATCGCTGACTTCGTCGCCGACCTGCGCGCTCCGACACCAAGTGCGGCAGCCGAGTTGGTTGTGCCCGATTCCGCTGACCTCGGGCGACGGCTCGCGCAATGGATGATCCGCATCCAGCGGGAAGCGGCGGGCTTCGTCGATCGCGAGCGCCGCCGTCTTGCGCATCGCGCCGCCGGCGTGCTGGTGCGCCAGCCGCGGGCAAGGCTGGATGCTGCCGCACAGTCGATTGACCTCGCGTCCGAGCGGCTGCAGCGGTCCGCCAGCGAGCAACTGCGCACCGCAACGTCACGTCTCGGCAACGCCGCGGCGCGCCTGCGCCAGCATCGCCCGGATCAAGAATTGAAGCTTTGTCGCGAGCGCGCCGCGACCCTCCGCGCGCGCCTCATCGAAGCGCTCCCACGTCGTCTGGATCGCCTCGCGCAACGGCTGACGCGCGGTGCCGAGTTGCTGCGGCTGCTTTCACCGGAAGCGACCCTCGCCCGCGGCTACAGCATCACGCGCTTAGCGGACGGGCGGGTCATGAAATCGGTCCGCGACGCTGCCCCTGGGAGTTCCCTTGTCACCCGAGTGCTCGATGGGGAAGTGAGTTCGACGGTTTCGGCAGAGCCTCCGTTGTCGTGACCGGCGCCACTCCGACTGCGGTCACCCGAAACTCCGCGTCGAGCATCGCTTCGAGCGCTTCCATCGTCTCCGAGAGTTCTTTCCGCAGCGCGGCGCTTCCGGGGCAGTCATAGATCTCGGCTGCTTGAGCCAGCACATCCTCGCAACGCTGCTTGAGCCGGCGGCGTGACGGCTTGACTCCGAGCTGCGCGAGCAAACTCGCAATCTGCATCACGCGCGCTCGCGCTTCGCGAATTCGCTCGAATGCCTCTCCTTCGACAATCTTCCCGGAGGCAAGTTGCTGGAGTTGCCGGCACTCGAAGACGCGGCACCGCTCGGGGCGTG
>Ga0136611_10002622_pt1 | contig 12538 bp, 10 predicted proteins | sample AntDrymUQ2232306_2_FD_106645 | JGI IMG/M metagenome (GOLD analysis project Ga0136611, IMG submission 106645) | Polar desert sand microbial communities from Dry Valleys, Antarctica - metaG UQ223 (23.06) | ecosystem: Environmental > Terrestrial > Soil > Desert | place: Antarctica: Dry Valley... | reverse complement strand
GACAGCGAAGATCATCGCCTTCATCAACGACTACAACCGCAGGGCCAAGCCGTTCAAGTGGACCTACGCCGGCCGCCCCCTGCAGGTTGCGTAAGTCACTATGACTTCCGCGCGAGAGCACTAACGAGCGCAGGTCGCAGCAGCACGATTATGCCAACGGATCGAGGTTGCCTGCCGCGAACAGGTAGACGAGCTTCACGTCCGCGTCGACACCGTCGACTTCCTCAAACGAGTAGCAGCAGGCGATGACGTTCGGGGCGGTCTCGACCAGGGCGGCGTAGACGGAGCGGAAGCCGGTGTCGACGATCTGCTCGCCGTTGGCGGTCCAGTTCGCCGGCACCAGCGGGTCGCCCCAGCAGTGCCGGACGGGCATATGGGTTCCCGGTGCCCCGGTAGATCGCGACGTAGCAGCCGTTCGTCGCCCGGTGGATGGCGACGCGGGGGTCCCCGGCGAAGATGTTCACCGACGCCCCAGAGGTCGCGCCGCCGTCTGTGGAACGGGCAACCCGGATCGAGCTGGACGTCGTGTTCGGATGAAGATCAGGACGTCGCCGTTCGCCTCGACGTACAGCGAAGGCTCGTCATAACTCTGCGACCCGGCGTGCTTGGCGATCAGGGCGAGGCGGGACCAGGACGTGCCGCCGTTGGTCGAGCGGACGAAGACGCTGCTGGTAAAGACGGTGTCCGGCGGCTCCATGCCGTAGACAGCGGTCAGCAGGTTGCGTTGCCGAGCTGCACGATCGGGCAGCAGATGAAGGCCGACGTCATCCCGGTGTTCAGGCTGGTCTTGCCCACCGACCAACTTGCCGAACTGGTAGCGGCGGGCTTCCTTGACCTCACCGCGAACCAGTGGGCAGCCATCCGGTGGGCTTCATCAACGACGATCAGGTCCCAGTCGGTCTCAGCTAAGTCGTGGCTTACCCGGCCGTTCCTGATGTACTTTGGCAAGATTTCCTACGCGCTCTACCTCTGGAGTGCGACAATCGATTACGTCGCAGGCACGCAATTCGGCTCGTCCGGACCTCGCGGCTTGGCCGTTGGACTGTCTAGTCTTGCCGTTGCCATCGGGATCTCACACCTCTCCTGGCGTTATGTGGAGGCTCCATTCTTACATTGGAAAGCAAAGCTGAAACAGGGCTGGGCTGAGGTGCCACATGTTTCGGCCTTCGCAGGTGAAGCACGGCCGCAGTTCGTCAGGTGGCGAGGCGCACTGAGGTGGACGGCTGGCGGTGGGTCGGCCGGCGTTCGAATTGCTCATACAAAGCGCGAAGCTGACCGGCGATTGCTGTCGGTGAGCGCTGGGCCGCAACCGATGCCGAGGACGACTGAAAGTGATCCAGCTGCGACGGGTTCGAAGCGAGCGTGGTCATCGCATGCGCCAGCGCTGAGGGGTCGTTCCGGGGGATGACGAGCCCACCGCTCCGCGACACCTCTGCGCCCAGCGCCCCCACGTCAGAGGCGATTACCGCCCTTTGGTAAGCATACGCATCCTGAAGGACGCCGCTCTGTGCATCGAAGTTGGTGTACGGCAACACCAAGGCTCTTGCTCCCCGGAGAAGGGCATCCTGTCGGTCAGGTGTCACATACCCGATCTCGGCAATGATGCGCTTGTCAACGGCGGCCGCGGCTCGGACAGCTGCCTCAAGCTGGTCCAGACCGCGCCCGGCGACGTGGAGCCGAACGGAAGGATCCTCGATCAGGCGCATGGCCGCGAGCAGTATGTCGATGCCCTTGTTCTGGCGGAGCGTGCCGAAGAACAGAAACGGCCCATCCACCGGTGCTGGCTTCAAAGGCCGGACCGGCACTGGAACGACCAGCGGTAGGACGGATACCCGGCTCGCGTGAACGCCAAAATCACGTATCAGCTGATCGGCAAGCAGAGAGTGTGCCACCAGGATCTGGTCGGCAACACGATAGCCGGCGCTGAGGAGCTGGCGTTCGAGACGGGCAGACGGGACCCGCTGCTCATGGGGCCGGACGTTGTGCACGGAGATGACGAGCGCCCCGCATCTACGCTTGAGCATACGAAGTGCAAGCGGATCGGTGAAGGGGTTGTAGGTGTGCAGGTGTACGATATCGAAGGGACGGCTTGCCACAAGGCGATGCCGCGCTCCGGCTCTCGCCACGGCGATGCGCGCCCGTCGCCCGCGGGAGCGTCTGCCCCCGTCGTCGCCGGCCGTATCGGGGAGATCGCGAACCATCTCGAACTCGAAGGAGTCGCTCAAGGGTCGCTTGCCGAAGCGTGAGGCCAGTGACTGTACAACGAGGCGCTCGCCTGGCTGGTGCAACGCAGCGGCCAGTGCCTGCTCGTGGGCGTTGTTGAACGGAGCGTACCAGTAGATATTCACAGGGTCTACGGGCTGGAGTCGTCGCCAACTGGGCGGGCCACAACCAGGAGGGTGTTCCACGCGAGCTTATCGGGAAGACAACGACGAAGAAAATGGACGATCATCTGACGGCCCTTGCCCGGTGTATCATGCCGAAGATAGCGAGTCTCATCCACTTCGAAGCCATTACGTTCGAGGAGTTGGCGCAACGTGTCCTCGCAATACCAACAGGTATGGTCTCCATTGACTCTGGGTGAGCCGCCAAGCCGATACACAAAGTTTGATACTGCAAACGGATTCGGAGTTGTGAGGATGAGTCGCCCCTCGCTCCCAAGCCTTCTTCGGCAGGCTGCTAGGAAAGCCCTGGGGTTATCAAGGTGCTCGATAAGCTCGCCTGCGTGGACAACGTCAAACTGGTCATCAAGTGCGAGAACCTCTGCATCGGCGAGGCGCACGTCGAACCCAAGCCCTCGGGCGCGGGCAACGGCTGAGTCGTCGATGTCCACCCCGACAGTCTTCTTCGCCGCAGATGCTAGTCCGGCGTGAATCCAGTCGGGGCGTCCCATCGCGGACGTGCAGCCGATGTCCAGAAGAGTCTTGCCCGCGACAAGCGGAACGAGCTCCTCGATCCTACGATTGAAGGAGTTCGGGTTGCTCCACCCGGGTTGGAGAACGTGTCCTCTCCCACGCGGCGACTGCCGGACGGTACGGTAGGTGGAGTCGGTCACTGGGGCCACGTTCATTCCCTTCGGGCAGCAAGACGTCCCTTCGCCTTATGCCGAAGGTGCTCCGCGCTGACCAGAGGCTAGCCCGACTCGCATGTCGCTGCATCAGTCCGGGCGAGCCCCTCTCCATACGCCTCGCGAGCATGGAGGGGCGGCTGTCGGCGACCCGATCCCGGGGCAACCGAGGGCTGCGACGACAGGCGGGGTAGGCTTAGCCCAGAGGGGTATCAGCGAAAGGGACGAGACGGCCGCGTGAAGAACGGAAGCCCAGTGAGGAGAGAGTCCTGAGATCTTCCTGCCCGCCGGAGGTTGCCAGACACCCGATGGCATCGTCGGAACACGTGCGATCCCTGGCACGGTCAATGGCTTCGACGGGGCTCGCCGGTTGGGCGTCTCTGCCCGAAGTTGCGGTGATGCTCGAGGTGCCATTTGAGAACAGGCACTCCGATCCGACGAGGATTGCGGGCGCTATCCGCTGTGTCCGCCGGGCTCTTATGCGTTCGGCTGGCCCGAATCTCACGCGCGTCGGGTCCATCGCGTTTCTTGAGACGAGCGTCCAGATGCGCCGCGTGCTAGCGCCAATCATCGAGGCCCTCGTGCCGGACCATGGAACTGCGATCCCTGTCTATCTCCCTCCTCTCGGACTCGCCGCGATGAGAGCTGCCCAGCGAGCGTCATCAGATGTGCTAGGCGCCTATCACGATTGGTTCAGGGCCAATGGTGTACCTATCCCACCCATGCTCTGGGAGGAGCTTTTGAAGGTTGAGCTGATCGCGAGGAGAGCTCAGGCAGCAAGTCTCGGGGACCAAGGCATCGAGGCGCTGGTCGTCGCCACTCAACAGAATGGCTGTACGCGTGCAGTCATTGCTGCGAGTCATTCTTCAGGAGGAACGACTACCTACTACCTCCCCCATGCTCCGGTGGCTGAAAATGCCCGGTACGCAGATCTTCCGGTGGACCTGGCCCTCCTTCGCGGAACCGCAGAAGCCGCCTACTATCGTCGGCTAGGAGTTCAAGATGGGAAGCGGGTTCACGTCGTTGGCGACCCAGCATTCTCGCTACCCAGCCCCCCGCCTCGAACCGACGTTCAACACCTTGTCTATGCCCCGTCGACCTACTCTGATGCCATACTGGCCGCCGATGTTGCGGTGATTCAGAGCGCCGTAGATCGGCCCGTGATGGTCTCGCTGCACGCGAGGATGCGCGGGGCCGGAGCCGCTAAGCTGTTTCCACCTACCTGGCGGATTCTTCCCTCACAACCGACGACCGCCAACCTGGGTGACCACGGGGCGTCCGCGCTTATTCAGCACGGGAGCGGTGTTGGCCTTGAGGCACTGGTGTTAGGGGTGGAGGTGATAGACCTCCGTGCCAAGGGAGACCCACCGACCTATCCGTATCTCCAGTCACCCCATGTGCAGGTGGTGCACGACGGTCCCACCCTGCGTGATGCCTTGGCAAGGCTACCAGCCCGCCGCGCAGAGCAGGAGAGTCGGAGGGAATTCGCTCGAGCGTGGTGTGCGGAATCGGGTCCGAACGCAGCAGTCGCGGCTGCAAACATCATTCGCTCCACGAAGCACGAGGGACACTGTGAGAACGTACTGCTCGATGGATGGAGAACTTCGCCGGAAAGCGGGTGAGAGCCCTGTAAGAGTCAGCTCGAAATGAAAGGGTGCTCGACTAGGAGCCGGGCGAGGTGGAGGTCGAAGGCGTCATCCACGTCTATCGAACGCCCCCTCGGCATCAGCACAGCTACAGTCGCTGGCCCCACGAGGGGCTCGCCGCGGCGCAAGTACTCTGCGCGAGCAGCGTAGACCGCTCCATTCAGCCGAACCTCCGATGCATCGTCGGCGAGACGGGCTGCCGACCATGAGCCCAGACGCGGGACGAGGAGCTTGTCCTTATCGACCGTCATCGTCCAACGTGAAGGGTGATCGCACGCCGTGACGGTTGTCGCTGCCGGATGGGACTGAAGCGCTACGAGACAGGCCTCGACGTCGGCCGGCATGCGAAGCGGCGACGTCGGTTGGAGGACAAGAAGAACTGTGACATCCGGCCGGCGCGAAAGGACGTCGTCGATGACGGCGCTAGTAGTTGTAGACCCGGTAGCCAGGGCGTCACTTCGCCGTTCTGCGCCTGCGCCGAGGCTGCGAGCTTCGTCGAGGATCTCCGCGCCATCAGATGAGACGAGAACCTCATGGACGCCGGCACTGGCCTGGGCTGTCTCGATGGCTCGCGCAAGGAGCGATCGCCCCTCGAGTTTCGCCAGGTTCTTGCCAGGCAGGCGGACTGAACCCATTCGAGCAGGAATGAGAGCTAGGACGTGCTCAACCGGGCAGGAGTCGCTATTCATCGCTGGGTAAAGGAGTAGAATCGCTTATTGAGCAGACTACGGGGATCCGCCTGCTCGAGAACACGGACGATGGCATCTGCAGCCGAAACGCCTCGGTCGTAGGGCGAAGGTATATCCGCCATAGAATCTAGAAACTCAGATGTCAGAACAGTCTCAAGGGCAGTTCGGATCGCATCAACCGAGGTATCGCAGTCGACGACGCTTGACGCTCGGGGCCGACCGTCCTGACGCCTACCGACCAAGACAGCGGGAACTCGTAGAGCCGGTGCCTCGATGATGGCACTCGAGGAGTTGCCGACGATCACGTCAGCTAGGGCCATGAGGGAGAGGAAGGCCTCGTGGCCGACGGAGGGCGTTGGGCGTATCCGTGCATCGAGTGCGGCGGCCGCCTCGAGCGCTGTCCACACCTGACCGAAGCGGGGATCGGCGTTCGGGGTACCGGTGATGATCGTCCCGAATGGCAGGGATCTGACTGCCTCGAGTATGTTTGCAGATACTGTTGCCGGGTCCTCGCCGGGGATGGTCGCCGGGTGGTAGGTCACGAGTGCAATGGGGGAGAGGAGCGAATAGCCGAGCACAGCCTCTAGATCGGACCGCCCGAGCAGGCGGATCGACCGAAGTGTGTCAAGTCCTGGAGCACCCACCACATGGACTCGATTCGGTGACTCGCCCATTTGTATGATGCGGCGAGCGAACTCGTCAGCTGCGGGAAAATGAAGATGGGAGAGTTTCGTCACCGCGTGGCGAACTGCGTCATCGAATGCTCCCTCGGTAAGCTCACCTCCATGGACGTGGGCGATAGGAATTCCCAAGAGCAAACCTGCCGAGCAAAGGGCCAGTAGCTCAAAGCGGTCGCCGAGGACGACGAGCACATCGGGTCGGAGGCGATCCAGCTGCACCGCCAGGTCGAGGAGAGCGACACCGACAGACTTCGTCGCCGCCACCGGAGTGTCACTGGCGAAGACCATCTCGATCGTAGCGTCTATTCGGAAGCCGTCGCCACGGACCTGATCAATGGTGTGCCCATGAAGCCGGGAGAGGTGGGAGCCAGCGACGATCAGCTGCAACTCCAGGCGGTCGGATTGCTGAATCCTGCGCAGGATCGGAGCGAGCAGCCCATACTCGGCTCGTGATCCAGTGAAGACGCAAACTCGACGAGGCCGGTCGTGGCAGACGGGAGCTACAGGAAGCCGCACATCGCCGGCATGCAAGGGAGCGCCAGCGTTGACTGTTCGAAGCAAGGTGGCACCAACAATCGCGGTGCTCGGTGTCAGCCCGGCTTCCGGGCGCAACGCGATCGCGTCGCCTGGTCCGACCACGCCACCCTCCTCGAGGGCACGGGTGGCATACCAACCTCGACGTGCGATCGTTCGGTTCTCGAGCTCCGAAGGCCGGACTCGCTTGTCCCCATCCCCGAGGGAGATGTACGTCGTCCGTATTCCTCGGATGTAGGCAGCCAACTCGCTCGGCGTTGAGCTCGCAGCGTGATCAGGGCCCTCACGACTGTGGTCGAGGGTGAGGTGGCGTTCGATGACGGCGGCCCCAAGTGCTACTGCAGCTAGGGCTGTCTCAGAACCAACGCAATGATCCGACCAGCCAACGCGATCACCGAATCGTCGTGAGAGCTCGGAGATTGCAAGCAGGTTGGCATCCTCGATAGGGGCAGGATAAGCGGAAACGCAGTGAAGCAAAACTACCTGCGGCGCCGCTGCTGCGGCCGCTCTTGCGGCCTCCACCTCGGCCCATGACGACATTCCGGTCGAGAGGAGGACCGGTCGACCCAATGTGGCGACCTTCGTGATGAATGGGAGGTTGGTCAATTCGCCCGATGGCGCCTTGTGGACGCACGGTTCAAGTGCCTCCGCTATAGCAAGGCTCTCGAGATCGAAGGCGGTGGCGAACCAGGCGAGACCCCGGTTGTCCGCGCGCAGGCGTGTCCGCTCAAGTTCGAGCCGAGTGAGCGTCAGCCGTTCGAGCATTGCCTTCTGAGAGGTCGCTGCCTGCCGATCCCGTTGGTATGGCGCTAGTTGCGCCGAGGTCGTCGCAACCAGAGCAGGATTGAATATCTGAAATTTGACGGCGTCGGCACCAGCCTCTGCGGCGGCGTCGATGAGCTCGAGGGCGATCCCCACGTCGCCGTCGTGGTTGACGCCGATCTCGGCGATGACCCAGATTGCGTTGTCGGTCATCACTGGGCGGATGTCGGCTGGGGTCCGGGCATCATTCACGGGGAATCTCCTGAGGAAGACTTATGTCCGGCAACATGCCCACGACTGCCATCCGGTCCCCGGTTGATCGGTTAAGCTCATTCACGGCTAGGTTCATTGAACGGTTCCCCATCTCTGAATGCGGCTCAACTTTGTCCAACTGCCAAGCAAGCAAATGCCGATGGAGCTCAAAACAGTTCCAGGTCACCCAGTGTCAGTCGCAAGGCCCCCGGCAGAACGGTCGAGCAGAGGGTTCTCTGAACCAACGTCGGGCCACTCCAAGGTAACGGAGCAAACCCCTTCCGAGCGCTGACGCCGAGAGCAACGACCACGTCGGCTCCAGTGAGTCGGAGCAGCGATGATGCCTGGTCGACCACCACGCGTGGGTCTCCCTGCAGGTCGGCCAACACCGCCTCAACTATCGGTCCGCGAGCGCGGCAACGAACGATGGCAAGCTCGTGCCGAACCCACAGCGCGCGGTAGCCGAGCAGAGATTCGGGATACCGCCACCGGGCGAAGGCGGGGGAGCGGGCCGTGGTCAACGCAGGTGCGGACAGGTCAGGCGCGCCGAAGTCGCCAGCAATGTCAGCGACCGGTACTCCAGCCCTGAACACCTCTCCCCAGTGCGAGGCGGGCACCCGTGCTGCTACCAGTCGGCGTAAGGATCGGAGACGGGGGCGGACCATCGGACGAAGGGTTTCAGTCTGTTCCCAGCCCATCTTGAGGTAGCCAGGGCGACTCTGATCGTTGGGTGTGTTGAAGACGAAGTCGACCCCGTCCTGCTTCGCTACGTCCAGGGCGTGCAGGGTGAGCGCCTTGAAGATGCCCTTGCCCTGGTGATCGGGATGGGTGGCGGTGTCCACGGCTCTGACGGCGGCCCAGGTTCGGCCGAGGCCGGCGAACCGCCAGCGCATGAAGAGCCGGACGCCGACGATCTCGCTCCCCGAGACCATGACCCACCGGTAGCTGGGCCCGAAGTGGTTCTGGTCGTGCTTCCACCGGTAGAGCTCGGTGAAGCGCGGGTCAGCAGCCCGCCCAAGAGAGAGGGCAAGCAGGCGGAGGATCGCCGTCTCGTCACGGGGCGTAGCAGGGCGGATGTCGACGTAGGGCACGCTACCGGGTACCGTGCCCGGCGTGTCCAAGGGGGGGTCGGGCGGTCGACCTCTCCGGGTTCTGTGGTTGATCCGAGGGCTGGGTCCGGGCGGAGCCGAGCACCTCCTGCTCTCCGCAGCCAAGACACATGATCGAAGCGCCGTCCTGCACGAGGCGGCCTACCTGCTGCCGTCGAAGGACGCACTCGTCCCCGACCTTGAGGGGCTCGGGGTACGTACCCACTGCCTCCAGGTGCGGTCGCCGGCCGATGTCCGCTGGCTCCCGCGGCTGGCCCGGCTGGTGTTCGGGGGTTGCTTCGACGTCGTGCACGTGCACTCGCCTTTGGTCGCCGGCATGGCTAGGCCGTTGTTGCGCCTGGTGCCGTCCCCGGGGCACCGGCCGGCGCTCGTCTACACCGAGCACAACCGTTGGACCGGGTACCACCCCGGCACCCGCTGGCTGAACCGGTTGACCTACCCGCTGGATGATGCGCACCTGGCCGTGTCTGACGACACGAGGTCCACCGTCAGTCCCCGGCTTCGACCCGGCGTCGAGGTGACCGTGCAGGGGATAGCGCTTGATCGGATCGACGGGTTGCGCTCGCAACGGGCCGAGGTGAGGGCAGAGCTGGGGCTGTCCGACGACGATGTAGCTGTGGTCACCGTGGCCAACCTGCGGGTGCAGAAGGCCTATCCTGACCTGCTGCAGGCCGCGAAGCAGGTCTTGGGTGAGAACCCGAGGGTGGTGTGGCTGGCCATCGGCCATGGCCCCATGGAGGCCGAGCTGAAGCAGCTGGCCCACTCGTTGGGCCTGGGAGAGCGGTTCCGCTTCCTCGGCCACTGCCCAGACGCGGTCCGCATCGTGGCCGGCTGCGACATCTTCTCGCTTGCCTCCCGCTACGAGGGTTACCCCGTTGCAGTCATGGAGGCCCTGGCCCTCGGGGTCCCTGTGGTCGCAACTGCCGTGGGGGGCGTGCCCGAGGCCGTCGAACAGGGGATCAGCGGTCTGATCGTCCCCCCAGGGCAGCCCAAGCTGCTCGCAGCAGGGATCCTGCGCCTAGCCTCCGATCCAGCGTTGCGGTCGAGGTTCGGTGCGGCCGCTCTCATCGGCGGCCAGAGGTACGACATCGCCACGTCTGTTCGCAGGAACGAGGCGATCTACCGTCAGCTCGCCTCCGTGCGGGACGGCCGGATGGGCGGTCGCTGATCGCTGGGTGGGCAGCGTGCTTGGCACGGGTGCCGGTCGTCCGGCCAGACGCGCTGTTGCGGAGTGCTGGCTCCTATGCCAAACTGGGCGAAATGGTCGGCAAGATGGGCCGGGCAACCATCTGATCATGCTTGGCGGACTCCCCGTCTCGAGGTTGCGCCTGGCAAGACGAGAGGGGGGCGGGCACTGATGGTTCAGGGAGACGCGGGGAAGCGTGGCATTCGTGACGCGCGCCAATCGCTTGCGAGCGCCCTGGTGCGCCGTCTGGCACGGGCTCGCACCGACGTCGCCCTGGTCGCGTTCGACGTCGTCGCGGTCGTGCTGGTCTATACTTTCAGTCTCGTTCTGCGTTTCGGCACCAAGGTTCCGAGTTCCTACTCATGGTCCTTCTGGCGGTTCCTGCCCGTCGCTGTGGTGACGCACGTCACAATTAACTGCCTGGCTGGCCTCTACGGCCAGATGTGGCGTCATGCCAGTGCTGCAGAGGCTCGGGCCATGGCCGCTGCCTGGGCCTCCAGCACCGCAGCACTCCTGGTGACCAACGCTCTGCTGTTTTTCGCCCTGGACGCGGCTCGCATGCCCAACTCCGTCGTGCTGCTGGGCACGACCCTGGGTGCCTTCGCCACGGGCGCGGTGCGCTTCCACAGCCGTCTGTTCGCCGTTCAGCGCCGCCAGGCCGCCGGTTTCTCGCAGTTGCCAGGCACGCCCGTCGCCATCGTTGGCGCCGGGGCTGCGGGCGCCGATCTTGTGCGAGATCTTCGACGCGACAAGACCAACGGACTGGTGCCCATCGTTGTCCTCGACGACGACCCTGCGAAGCAGCGCCGGTTCCTCTCGGGCGTGCCGGTGGCTGGGGCCATCGACGACCTGCCGCAGCTGGTTGCCGAGACGGGCGCCCAGCGCGTCGTGCTGGCTATTCCCTCGGGGGGGCCCGAACTGGTGAGCCGAGTGGCCGCCCTGGCCGAGGTCGCCGGCGTCACCCTGAAGGTGCTGCCGGGTGTGCAGGCACTCGTGCGCGGCGAGGCTCTGGCCCGGGACGTCCGGGACGTCCGGATCGAGGATCTGCTCCCCCGGCCGCAGGTGCCGATCGACCCCGCCGCCGTTCGGGGGATCCTGGCCGGCCGCCGGGTTCTGATCACCGGGGCAGGCGGGTCGATCGGGTCGGAGATCGCCCGCCAGGTCGCCGGATGCAAGCCGGCATCGTTGCTGCTGCTCGACCGAGACGAGACCCACATACACGACGTGGCCGCCAGCCTCGACGGTGACTTCGTGGTCCAAGTGCTGGTGGATGTCCGAGAGCCGCTTGCTCTCGCCCAGGTGTTCGCAGAGCACCGGCCGGACGTGGTGTTCCATGCGGCTGCGCACAAGCATGTCCCGCTCCTCGAGGCTCATCCAAGCGAGGCTGTGCTCACCAACGTCTCTGGTACCGACAACCTGGTTCGGTTGGCCGCCAAGTACCAGGTCGAGCGCTTCGTGTTCGTAAGCACCGACAAGGCGGTGCGCCCAAGCAGTGTCATGGGCGCTTCGAAGCAGATCGCCGAGCAGCTCGTCCTGGCTGGTAGGCCCGAGGGCGGCCGTTGGTGTGGCGTGCGCTTCGGCAACGTGCTGGGCAGTCGTGGCAGCGTCATTCCCACCTTCATGCGACAGATCGCGGCCGGTGGCCCGATCACCATCACCGACGAGCGGATGACCCGGTACTTCATGAGCATCCCCGAAGCGGTCGAGCTGGTGCTGCAGTCGGCCGCCCTGGCCGAGGGCGGTGAGGTGTTCATGCTCGACATGGGGCAGCCCGTGAACATCCTGGCCATGGCCAAGCAGATGATCCGCCTCAGCGGGCTGGACTCCGGCGACTTCGAGTTCCGATTCATTGGCATCAGGCCGGGAGAGAAGCTGGAGGAGGAGTTGCAGGACCCAGGGGAGGAGGCGGAGGACACCGACCACCCCTCGATCGTCCGGCTGTACCCACAGATCGAACCGGCGCTTGCGCAGCGGGCAGCAAAGATGGTCGAGCAGGCCAGACGTCGAGACGACGTGGGAGCGCGGCGTCTACTCTTTGAAGCAGTCGACGGCCGAGGCACACACGCCAAGGTGGTCGACCTGCTCGAGGTGGCGCACCTGCCTGACGATCGGATCTCCCCCCGCGATGCAGCTCGATGACCTCATAAGGCTGATCAGGACCCGCTGGCCCCTTGTACTCGCGGTCACCGGAACCTTCGTGGTGCTGGCGTGGGTCTTCGTCCCCGGATCCCTGCCTTCCGCTGGTCGAGAACGTTTTCGAGCCACGACGGGACTCGTGCTGACAACAGGAACTGTCGCGGCGAGGCCGCAGGCCAGTCAGTTGCCCACCTACAGCGTCATCGCCACCCAGGGGCGCGTGCCCGATGCCGTAGCCAAGGAGGCGGGGATCAGCCTCAGCGATCTTCTGGCGCGCACGGCGGTGACGCCGTCAGTTCCGACGAGCACGCTCACCGTCGTCGCGACTGACCGCACACCCGAGGAGGCGACGCGCCTGGCCAACCTTCTCGCCGACGCGCTCATCCGAGACATAGCTGAGCAAGAGGCTTCTCAACGGAGCCCCACACGAGCCAGCCTCGCTGCGCAGGTGGACGGCTTGGCGGCCGACGTCGGCCG
>Ga0136611_10002621_pt1 | contig 12540 bp, 12 predicted proteins | sample AntDrymUQ2232306_2_FD_106645 | JGI IMG/M metagenome (GOLD analysis project Ga0136611, IMG submission 106645) | Polar desert sand microbial communities from Dry Valleys, Antarctica - metaG UQ223 (23.06) | ecosystem: Environmental > Terrestrial > Soil > Desert | place: Antarctica: Dry Valley... | reverse complement strand
CTGGTGCTCTTGAGCAACATGCCCCATTGGCTGATGTCGATCGGAGTGCCGACGTCGCTGACGTCAGGCAATAGCAGGTAATACTTCACGTCAAGGATTCGCGATGTCTTGTCCGCTCGCTCCAGGAGCGCACCCAATCGCCCAAAGTTCCACGCCTCGCCGTGCGACATGGTGCTGTACGTGACGCCCTCCAGTAAGTATCCCGCTTGTCGAATGCGACCAAAGAATTCAAATGGAGAATCGACAGCTGTGGAGTCGTGCCTATTGTCGCGCACGAACAAGTAGAATTTATTCAGCTCTTCCCACATTTGGCTACTAAGCATCTCGCGACTGACTCGAGCGTTCTCTCTCGCCATCTTAAGACATGACAAAATCGAATTGGGGTTCCGCTTATCGAAGGTCAAGAAACGGATTACGTTTGCCTGACTCACTTGATCGTAGTGTTCGTGAAACAATTCGTTGTCACCGGTCGTGTAAACCAAAGGTTCCCACTGTTGGTAATGTCCAACACCGATACCGAGTGTCAGGTTGAGCGTCACATCGATAAATCGAGCTACATTTTCAGCCCGTTCGATATACCGCCTCATCCAAAAGATCGAATCCGCTACGCGAGATAACATTCAACTGTCCAATCGTCTTCTAAACACCACTTGATTCGTTTCTCAATACCCATGTGTCCTTGCTTCCGCCCCCCTGCGATGAATTGACAATCAGGGAGTCCTTGACCAGCGCCACGCGTGTGAGGCCGCCAGGAACAATGTAAATGTCTTCGCCGAACAAGATATAGGGTCGCAAATCAACGTGCCGGCCTTCTAAAGAATCGCCGCACAATGTCGGTACCGTCGACAAGTCCAACATAGGCTGGGCCACGTAGTTTCGAGGATCGCTCTTTATCAATTCTTTGTAATTTGCAAGCTGCTCTTTCGTCGCCTTGGGACCGAGCAAAATACCGTAACCGCCCGATTCGTTGGCTGGCTTGATGACCAACTTGTGAATGTTCTCTAACACATAGCTTCGTTCTGATTCGTCCGCACACATGTAGGTCGGTACATTGGGCAAAATCATTTCCTCACCCAAATAGTACTTGATCATCTTTGGCACATAAGCGTAAATAGCTTTGTCGTCAGCGACCCCAGTTCCGGGTGCGTTGACCAGCGCGACTTTGCCTGCGCGATACACCTGCATCAAACCCTTGACACCCAGAGTCGAATCAGGCCGAAGGCAATCTGGATCGAGGAAATCGTCGTCGACGCGGCGGTAGATCACGTCGACCCGCTTTAGGCCTCGCGTTGTTCGCATGTGAACGTAGCTGTCTTTGACTAACAAGTCCGATCCTTGAACAAGTTCGACACCCATCTGCTGTGCAAGGAAGCAATGCTCAAAGTAAGCGGAGTTATGAATACCGGGCGTTAAAACCACAACGGTTGGCTCATTGGATGACGATGGGGAAACAAACTGCAACATCTTAAGAAGCTGTTCCGGATACGTTTCGACCGGCAGAATGTTTCGGCCTTCGAAAAGCTGTGGAAACGTTCGCTTCATCACCTCGCGATTCTCGATCACATAGGAGACACCAGATGGACATCGAAGATTATCCTCTAAGACATAGATCTGTCCGTCCCCAGCACGCACCAGATCCGTCCCGGTGATATGGCACCAGATCCCTCGCGGCGGCTTCATCCCCTGAATCTGTTTCAAGAATCCTTTGCTCGACTGGATCATGTACTCAGGTAGAAAACCGTCTCGTATGATCTTTTGATCGTGGTACAAGTCGTCAATAAACATATTTAAGGCACGAATGCGCTGCTTCAATCCGCGCTCAACATAGAGCCACTCCTCCTCCTGAATCACTCGCGGAATCAAGTCAAACGGCCACACCTTTTCGGTACCCGCCGAATGCCCATAAACATTGAATGTGATGCCCATGTTGAGAAGCTCGTGGTCAGCAGCCCGTTGCCTTCGCTGCAATTCTCCCAAAGGCAACGCCGTTAACTTGTCAACCAAGAACTCAACGCCAGGTCTAGCTTCTCCAGCCTCGCTGAACATTTCATCAAAAAAGCCTCGCGTGTCGTACTTGGAAATGTTGAGTGGATCGTTGTTCAGGAAGTTCGAATTAACTTGTTCCATAATCGTCCGATCAAATTGGCTTTGCTGATTCATCAATGGATATATCAATTCCCAAAATTCTACAAACTCGGACGTATTTCAGCTGCGCGACTTGCCCAAAAAGCCGACGACACAATGTCTACCATGCCCAAATCACTAGCACCTGTCGCCCGGAGACCGGCCGCAGTGTGCGAAATCATTGGGTTTTTGAATCGTCGTACAACACAGTTGCCGTTACGCAAATTGGAAGCCGATATGGAGTTATAATCCCTGGAAAACCAAGTACTTGAAAAAAGCAGGGACACCCGACAATGCCAAAACAAAAGACGAAACTGGGAAAGAGCGCATGGGCCACGGTCACTCCTTGTTTCATTTTCTGTACCCTGTGGCTATGCGGCATTTCGACCGACGCGAGACTCTTGGCTCAGCCGTCATCGAACCCAACTCCGCTGACTAGCGTCTCGAACTACCAAAAGGACCTGCTCCGTTTTGAACTGACGGCTCCCGCAATGGGATCGCACATCGACTTCGTGGTTTTTGCCCCGTCGGAACTTCAAGCAAAAATGGCCATCGACGCAGGCCTCACTGAAATCGAAAGGCTATCCAACGTCCTTAGCAACTACGACGCGAACAGCGAGATCTCGAAGCTCTGTTCGGAACCTACTGGCCAGTGGACTCCCTTGAGTCCGGACTTGGCAGCGGTCTTGGACCATAGTCGCCGCTGGCACAAACTGAGCGATGGCAAATTTGACATTACAGTTGGACCGTTGACTCAACTTTGGCGAACCAGCCGAAAGCAAAAGAAGCTGCCCGCTCCTTCCGAGATAGCAGAAGCAAAGTCGCGATGCGGCTGGAACGCAGTCAATCTTAAGTTCGCTGCCAACGAACAAGGTCTTTCGTTTACAAACGCATCGTTATCCAAGTCGAACATGATTCTGGATCTGTCTGGCCTAGCGGTTGGTTACATTGTTGATGCCGCATTTGACAAGATGGCTGCGACGGGAGTTCGATCCATATTGATTAACGCCGGAGGTGATATCCGCGTTGGAGATGCGCCCCCTGGATCGGACGGCTGGCGCATCATGATCGCTGGCTTAGGCAAACAATCGCCACCGCTTTCGATGATGCGAGTCAGCAACTGTGCGGTAACGACATCGGGCGACTTGAATCAGTACATCGAGGTGGAGGGTCGCCGATACAGTCACTTCATCGAACCCCAGTCCGGTGAACCGATCGAAAGACTCCAAAGCGTCACAGCCCTGGCGGCAACCACCGTCGACGCCGACGCAGGAGCAACCGCTCTGGCGATCCTTGGATCGCAAAGAGCATGGGAACTGTTTCAACAGATGCCACTCCAATCCGCAATGATAATGGAAACGGCCCAAAACGACCTCGGTCCCATTCGAACTCGATTGCTGACAAAAGACTGAATGGTTTATGCCCATCTTCATGACCTAGGTCTGAAGCGACCGTGAGTGATTTAGCGACTATCCTTGAACATGCTTCTGACGAAGGTTCTTTGCGAAAGCCGTATGCGGGAAATCCGCACGTACGGTTTGACGAGGAGGGAGGCTCTGGTTTGCCCGACCTCCCTTACTCTACTGGTTCTAATCCGAGGACGTCGAAATATGAGCAAGTCGAGGGCGTGAGTGAATATTAGATCACCACGAACTTGCGAATTCGTGCGATGATAGCACACCAGTAAAAACAGAATGCCTAATGAAAAGGCTGGGGAAACCCAAGAAACCCTTGGGATTATTGCTAATGCCCCCGCAAGGACTCGAACCTTGGACCCGGTGATTAAGAGTCACCTGCTCTACCAACTGAGCTACAAGGGCGGGCTGGGTGCCATGCATTAACGATGGCTTTCCCACGACCGTATGTTAGCCACCTTGGCGGGGGTTGCAAGTGCAACTGATTCTGCCTCAACTCCCCGCTTCGCCTCCGTTCAGGCAGCCTCTCACCGGATGACTTACGCCTTTCCGTTAATATGGAACCCGGCCAGATTAGCTCGGTTTCAGTGCCCTTCCGTACCCAATGCCGGAAAAGACTCGATTATTGCAGAGATGCTTCCGGAATTTCCCAAAACATCTGTTGACCGAGTAGGCCGGAATTGCCGATACTTTAAGCTAGGTAGTCTGGCCGGTCCGAAACCGGTTAGGTAGTTAGTCCCACATACGATCTGGCACGTCGGCTGGAGGAGTTCATTTATTCAAATCGAAAGGGTCCCAACAATCGAACGCATTCAAACGAGGATCAACAATCAGATCCGAATTTCTCCTATCCGCGTAATCGGTCCCGATGGGACTCAATACGGAGTCATCACAACCGACGAAGCGCTCAACCGTGCTCGTGATGCGGGTCTGGATCTGGTCGAGGTTGCGCCTAACGAAAAGCCGCCTGTTTGCCGCATCATGGACTTTGGCAAATACAAATACGAAAAAAGCAAAAAGTCTGGGCAGCGTACCCACCAAACCAAAACAAAAGAAATTCGACTTCGCCCCAAGACTGGCGAGCACGATATCGATACGAAAGTCCGACAAGCAATTGGCTTCCTTAAGGACAAAGATAAAGTTCAAGTCTCCGTGATCTTCCGAGGTCGTGAAATGGCTCACGTCGACGAAGGTCGACGCGTCATGGAGAACGTGTTGCAGGAGCTTGCCGAATTCTCCAAACTGGAGCAACCACCGCTGCAACAAGGCAAACGCATGATCGCCACGGTTGCCCCCAAGTAATTCGAGTTAATTCAATTGACTGGGTTCTCCTCTCAGTCAATCCATCTAGTTGCAAAGTTTATTACGCTATGCGGATTGTTCGATTTTCACGCCCGGATCAATCGATTGGTTGGGGCCTCTGGTCCCCATCTGGCATCCAGGATCTAACGATCGCCGACTCAACGCTGCCACGATCTACCAACGAGTTGATCGCTAATTGGTCTGCTTGGGTGGAGCGGGTCCAGCGCCTGTCTAACGATCTTTCCCTGAGTAATCAAGAACTGACTTTGCTTTGCCCGCTGACTGAACCCAAGAAAATTCTGTGCATCGGCTTGAACTACCGGGACCACGCTATTGAAACAGGTGCGTCGATCCCTACGGAACCAGTGGTGTTTTGCAAAATGCCGACCGCCATGATTGGTCCAAACGAACCGATTCTGCTCCCCAAAGTTTCTCAGGAAGTCGATTACGAGGCAGAGTTGGTGATCGTAATTGGCAAAAAACTGCGTCACGCGAGTGATCGGCAAGCGAGCGATGGAATTTTTGGTTTTAGCGTAGGGCACGACGTGTCCGCCCGCGATTGGCAGAAAAACAAGCCCGGAAAGCAATGGTTCTTGGGTAAGTCATTTGATTCCTTTGCTCCACTTGGGCCGTCGATTGCAACCGCGGATTCGGTTCCCGACCCGAACAATCTGCGAATCAGCTGTAAAATCAATGGCGAGTTGCTTCAAAACTCCTCCACAAATGAACTCATCTTCAAGCCGATTGAATTGGTTTCGTATATTTCCCAAGTAATGACGCTGGAGCCAGGCGACGTAATTTACACGGGGACACCGTCAGGAGTTGGGGTAGCAAGGCAGCCGAATCGGTTTCTCAAGGACGGCGACATTGCGGAAATCGAGATTGAATCTTTGGGAGTTTTGCGCAATCCTTGCGTGCTTGAACGCTAGATATCGTCATTACCTAGCTCTTTCTGAGAACTGCGGCGACATGTGCAGTTTTAATACGTTATTATTGAAACAAATCCCCACCACTATTCTTGCTCGTTACCATCCCACACATCCATGGACACCTCACGATTTGACTCTTCGTTTGACAAGAGCTCAAAAACGCCTTTTGCGGATGCATTGGCGATTTTGTTGCTCCGAGTCATCTTTATCACGGTCGCAGCTGGCGTAGGTGCGATTTGGACGCGCTCACCAGATCTCCAAACACTGGGGCCGCTGATGCCGTATTTGATTTTTAGCGGCGTGCTGCTGGCTGCTTTTGGTGTCGTGGCGGCTGACATGCTTTTGCCACGAAAGCGAATTGAGGTTATTTCGGCTGTTTACTTCGGACTTTTGGTGGGAGTATTGCTCTCTTACCTCTTAACGATTGCTATGGACCCTATGTTGGAGAGCAATCGTTTTAAGTCTTATATCTCGCTCGCGACGATGACGATTTTTTGTTACGCCTGCATTAGCTTGTTGCTTCAGACCAAAGATGACTTCCGATTCATCATCCCTTACGTTGAGTTTTCTCGCGACCTCAAGGGAATCAAGCCGTTGATCTTGGATACGAGCAGTATCATTGATGGACGGCTTGCCGAACTGGCGGATACGAGCATTCTGGATAGCCAGCTTGTGATGCCTCGCTTCGTGTTGCTTGAGCTGCAGACCATTGCCGATAGCTCCGACAAATTGCGGCGTGTCCGCGGCCGCCGCGGGCTTGATATCTTGAATCGATTGCGGACGAGCGAACGCCTTGACTTTATGATGTACGACCGCGAGCTTCCCGAGTTTGCTGGCCAGCCGGTTGACATGAAGCTAGTTCTGCTTGCAAAGCATCTCGATGGGAAGCTAGTTACAGGCGACTTTAACTTAAACAAAGTAGCCAAGCTGCATAATGTTGAAGTCATCGATTTGAACCAAGTTGCCAGTGCACTTCGTCCCCAATTCTTGCCTGGAGAAGGATTTCAAGTACGCGTGGTGAAAACGGGTGAAGGACAAGACCAAGGCATCGGCTACTTGGATGATGGCACGATGGTCGTGATCGAGGGTGGCCGCGATCGCGTTAATCAGACCATAGGTGTGTTGGTCACGAGCACGCTGCAAACGCAAGCCGGCAGGATGATTTTCACTAAGTACGATGGTCCCGAAGTTCGAACATGACCGATTCGACATTGTCTCAATAGGTTTCCTGCGCGAGTCACGGAGCCTTGGGTGCGACTTTGGTCGCGGCCACAAACTCGGCAAGTCGAGTTAGGTTTTTGCTGAACACATCGCTCTCGATCAGCATCTTGCTTGAGACCCAACGCCCCTCGCTGTCCAACTCACTTAGAATGCGAGCCGCGACTCAATCAAAAGTCTCAATGCAGATTGCGATTTATCGTCGTCCAAGGTTGAGTAGTTTCGGCCTTTGACGTTCCCTTTCTTATTTCGATACAAACCGGTGTGCTTTCCGTTGGGATCGAAATCTACGCGATCTGTCCAGCATCCGGATTCAAGTTGTCCGTGCATCAAGGATTGTGTGCACTGAGTCGCGGCAGCGAGGAACACTTGGTCGTCAGTTGCTTGGAACGCCCGGAGAAATGCGACGCCTACTGTTGGCGTTCCCGGAGGCTGCACCCAGACTTCTGAGGCGGTTGCGGTCCCTTCGCCACGTGTTGTTCCATTTTGAAAGCATAAAAAAAGAATGCAGCGGGTGTGCGCGGCATTCTCCAATTCTTGATTAGGTTTCTTTTAGACCAGCTCGACGTGGCCTACTTGAATGGATCGTCTTCCGCTGGCATCGGTTCGGCCGGCTTTTCAACCTGAGCATCGGGAGTGACGGTATCTGGGGCAACTGGCTCATTGTTCATGGCCTTTGGATTTCCCTTGGTCATTCCCTCGTTGAATGGATCGTTTGGCGCGAATGTGCTAGGGGCTGGAGCCGCGTCCATTCGAGGCGGGACAGCAAGTCCCCCCTGAACTGAGCCATTTTGCATCCCTTCATATCGGGTTCGTTGCATTTCTAGTAGTCGAGCACGCGAGTTCAATCGGGCTTTGGATCGGGATTTCTCGATAGCAACACGCGATGGCCCTTGGATGCGTTCCAGAGCTTTACCGACGTTAACGACTTTCTTTCCATCCATTTCAAGTTGAGCGGCTCGTTCGAAATCAGGATTGCTGAAATCGATTCCACCGTAGGACTGGCACAAACCGCGGAAGAAGAACGCCCGCGGATCCTGGCTTCCAGCGTCGATGACTTCGGTGAGCAGTTCCTGTGCGCGGTTCGAATCGCCGCGGAAGTACGAGTGGACCGCTTGGCCGTACATTTCGTCAAGCGGATCCTGAGCTTGCGCGAAATTGGCAAGCGACAAAGAAACGACAGTAAAAAGAACCGCAAAAGGTCGCGTTCGCATAAATCAGGCCCAATTTGTTAAGCGAAATTCGTCGAAACCACTACCCAGCACGCAAATTCAGTTAGCGTGCGGGGTAGGGTTTCTTTGATGGAGAATTCTTTAAATAGTACTCCCTTACCCGCCGAGTGCAAACAAATACCTAGAATCCGGCCAATTCGAATTCGAACCGGTACCAAAAAAACGGATCTTTGACCGTTTCCAAGATGATGGCGATCAAAATCGAATAAGTAATTCCAATGTTTGTCCCAGTTTCGGGCTTGCAAAACCACAGGTTCGCCGAGGATTCCAATCAAAATGCTCCGCTGGATTCAATCCGCCATTTCCTTTCTTTGCCGAACTCTCGTGGATACTCTCGTTCCTCTTTGTCGTCCTGATGTTTCCGGCCAAGTTGTGTGCGGGATAGGCGCTTCGACGGAACAAGTTTCGTGAGCCAGCGAATGAAGCCAGCGAGATGCATTGGTTCTGGCGCTACTGCGCATGGTTGCCCCAGTTGGCCATCGTGCGGGTTTACCTTGGTTTGCTTTATGTTGCCAAGTTATCGCTTAGGGAAGGTAGCGCGAGTCTCTTTTTACAACACGCGTTTTTGCCGCCGGTTCCCTTCGTGTGCGATAACGTATGTTAAGCTGTGTTTGATGTGTTGTTGTATCGCCCAAACCAGTGCCAATTTTTATGGTTCGAAATGTCATCCAATCCTTTTTCAGACAACAGTACACAGACTCCCTACGCGTTCCAATCGCAAATCCCGTATGGCGATGGCGGCGGCGACGATTCGTATATTAAGCAGTTGCCGGTGATCGGCATACTAACCATTGTCCAGGCAAGTTTGGAGCTATTGGTTGGTGTCATGCTCGCTTTTGCGGCCGTGATGATGGGTATCATGCAAAACGATCCGAATCTAATGCGACAGCCGAATGCACCTCCGATGTTTTGGATGGCTGTCGGCTACGGGATTGTTGCGTCGGTGATTGGTATTGTTGCTTTGATTCGACTGACATCTGGAATCATGATCTTGCGAAGGCGAGGGCGCATGTTCTCTATCGTAATATCGATATTGGGTCTTGTCACTGTCTTTACTTGCTACTGCTCGCTCACCTCGATAGGCCTTTGCGTTTATTCGTTGATCGTATTGATTCAACCGTCCGTCATAGCCGAATATGAAAAGGCCAAAACTACTTGAGCTGAAATCTTGCGAGGCTGAGAAAGGCGAAATCGAGGTCCGGCAAGTTCGAGGCAAGGTTCGTTTTGTCCGATGCTAAGCGGCGTTGGCTTTCGGTTGGCGCCGAGTGTGTCTTGGTGCGATCACTTCGGAGGCTAGTCCCAATTTTTCGAGCAGCTTAATCTCGTAGTAGCTGATATCGATTTCCCACCATCGATGCTGGACGCTAGCGGACGAGGGGTCTTCATGGTGGTTGTTGTGCCAACCCTCGCCGACGGTAACAAGAGCGACCAACCAATTGTTGCGGCTGTGTTCGCCCGTTTCATAGTTGCGGTAGCCGAACATGTGGCTCAGTGAATTAACGGACCAAGTGATGTGCCAAACGGCGATGATTCGCAGATACACACCCCATACGACCATGCTGAGTGCAAGTTGCATTGCGCTGGCTTGTCCCCAACCGATCCAACCGATCAAGTAGCCGGCCACGAAGAAGATAGGCAACTGCGAAAGGCCAATGTAGAGATTGGTCAAAGGTCTCTTTTCCATGTACATGTAGAAAGGGTCTCGAAGCAAGTCTTTTGAGAATTTCTCGATTGCGCCGATGGAATGAGTCTCGCGGTTGTTGACCATTAACCATCCGAAATGCGACCATAAAAAATTAACCAGAGGTGAGTGCGGGTCAGGTTCATGGTCCGAGTGGACATGGTGAATTCGGTGGATGGCTACCCAGCGAGCTGGCGAATCCTCGAGGCAGCATATGCCTAAAACGGCAAACGTGTGCTCTACCCACCGGGGTGTTTTAAAACTGCGATGCGTAAGCAAGCGGTGGTACCCAATCGTTATGCCTTGCCCGAACACATGGATACCGATGAGCATAGCGAAGAACCCGACCCATGAAAAAAAGTATGGGATGAGCGCCATGAGCCCAAGCAGGTGGACAACCAAAATCGTCCCAAGGTAAAGCCGATTAATGGTGAATGGCTTGACGGTTTGAGGGACGGATATTGCCATTTGAGACAGGCTCCATTGCATTTGGGGGATTGGTTGGTTCTAGGATTGTGTTTAAACAAACCTCAACCGCTAGTGCCATTGTTCGAAAAGCGTCGTTTTTCCGCAAGCCGATAAATTTGATTACCCGTAATGGTAGCAGCGGACTAACAGATCTGAGCTGAATTGCAACGAACGGCGACATGCGGAGCCATTAGCATGCATTTTCCCACAACTCTGGGCGAATGCGAACAGCGTGAGGACATTCGATGGAACTACATTATGGAAAAATAATTTTCGACCGCGAAATCGAGATACTCCCGTCTTAGTTCGAGCGGAAACGTATTGAAGTAGCAATAGGCTCGAACTTGGAGCAGCAAATCGCGCGGGTGGCAGTTCCGCATTGGGCGTCCCGTCGGTTTGTAGTGCTTTTCGATAAGATATTCGATCAGTTCCGGTTTGTGAGGAATTTTGACCACCTTGCACATAATCTCGAAGAGTTTTCGAAACGCCTCTTCCGTCGGGTTTGGCACTTCAATTTTGTAGGGAATTCGGCGCAGGAATGCGTCGTCGACAAGATCCTTGGGTTCAAGATTGGTGCTAAAGATGACCAACTGGTCAAAGGGAACCTGTACCTTTTTCCCGCTGCTCACCGACAGATAGTCATATCGCTTTTCCAAGGGAACGATCCATCGGTTGAGCAATTCATCGACGCTCATACGCTGTCTGCCAAAGTCATCAATGAGCAAAACGCCGCAATTGCTTTTCAATTGGAGAGGTGAATCACTGACATTCGTGTCAGGGTTGCGGGTGACTTCGAGCATGGCCATGGTAAGTTCCCCACCCGCGACGATCGTAGGTCGCCGAATCCGAACCCAGCGATGGTCGATTTGGCTGTCGCGCAGCATGCCATCCGATTTTGCGGGCGGGCATTCTTCGTGGTTGAGTGGATCGAAAACGCGGAGCAAGTCACCGTCGACCAAAACCGATCTTGGAATCCAAATATATTCACCGAAGGCCCTGGTCACTCGTTCGGCGATACTCGTTTTTCCGTTGCCTGGAAATCCGAACAGGAACATACCTCGACCGCTATTCACCGCCGGACCGAGACGGGCAAGCAACTGGGGTGGGACCAATAGGTCTGAAAATGCATTCTTGAGATCGTCCTGGCTCGGATGTTGAAGTTCGACAGATTGAAGCCGAACGGAGTCGACGTATTGCTCCAAAGGGATAGGTGCCGCACCGAAGTACGTAGTTTTTTGCACGTGGCGTTTGGCGCGATCCCGGCCTGTATCCGACAGGGTGTGGATGTAGTCATTCATGGCTGTTGCGCCGAGATAGCCTGATAGTTGTTGCGACTTCAACCTATTCAAGGTCGGTTCAATCAAACGGAAAGGCAATTTGATTTGATCCGCGATTGCTCTGCCGGACGCTTCGCCACGGTTCAGGAGAAATCGCATGATGATCTCTTCGACGATTTGCCCGCTAATGCCTGCGGCCTCGAGCGATGGCGGTTCGAGAGGAATAATAGGCTCGCTGTGGTTGTGCGTAACCTTTAGTAGAGGGTTTGCGCTACTGAGCTCCTTGATCACGGACGAGGCTGCAAATGGACGAGCGGGGTTGAGCGTTGGGGCTGGCCCTTGGTTTGCGAGGCGGTTGATTCGCTGCAATGCATCTTCCAAACCATTTGAAGTCGATTTCGGGGGCGAAAACGGAGGTCCGGTTTGTATCGGTGGTATTGAATTCGTTGAGTTGCTGGATGCCATAGTGTCATTTCGAGCCGTGGATGAAATTCAAATCTTCTTCCGTCCATCGCGCGGAATCGGCACAAAACAAAGGTGGGAATCACTTTTTGGAACGGAAAACAGAACCTGAGTGAGGAAGAACTCAGGACAAATCTCAGGAGTCCTAGAATCGTTAACCGGCATACACTGTGGGGATACTGTTCCGGCGAGACGGGGATCGGAAAGCGACAAGAAAACGGATTTTTAAAAAAGCACTTTTTGCCCCTTGCAAGGGTGTCGGGGTGCCACTATCTTTTCGCCTCCTCGCAGCAAGCCGCTTTGGTGGCAAGCTGATACCGACCTCGGTTGGTTGAATTTTTTGGTCCGACTGCAAAGTCGAGAAACTGGAGAATAAGAGGGACAAACCGTTGACAGTGGCCGATACTCTCGGTTACAACGTCGACCCCAACT
>Ga0136611_10002620_pt1 | contig 12540 bp, 14 predicted proteins | sample AntDrymUQ2232306_2_FD_106645 | JGI IMG/M metagenome (GOLD analysis project Ga0136611, IMG submission 106645) | Polar desert sand microbial communities from Dry Valleys, Antarctica - metaG UQ223 (23.06) | ecosystem: Environmental > Terrestrial > Soil > Desert | place: Antarctica: Dry Valley... | reverse complement strand
CATGGTCATACGCCACCTCCAAAGACATCGTCGTCGGCTTACCGGAAGGCAACAGTCGGGCTTCCATCTGCACGTTCGAACCGGACACGGTGACAAGCACACGCACCAGATCGTTGACCTGCAGATGCTCACTCATCGACACTTCAACCGACGCCCGAAAACCGGCGGCGGCATACGCCGACCCGAACTTCTCGTAGAGGACAGCACCGGCCCGTAGCACCTGCAGGTACACGTCACGGGCCCCGGCTACCGTGCTCCCACCAGCACCGTTGGTGATGCCAAAGTTGATCGCCGTGCCGATCCGGTAATGCCCCGCCGCCAGGATCTTCACGTCACCGCCGCTGACACCGAACCCGATGTTCCCAACCGACGACGAGTTGCCAAACGAAACAGCTGTCTGCGCACCGTTCGTGATCGTCTGGTTTACCGGGGCGTGCCGGAAACCGACGATGTGAACAACATCCCGCTTCCCGTCCAACTCGTTCTGAGTGATCCCGCCCCGAACGGTCGGGCCACGGGCAGGCAGATTACCGGCAAGACTCAGGTCTCCGAGAGTGTTCAACGTCATCTTGCTGGTGCCCGACGTGAACTCCCACACCTGCAACTCAGAGTTGGTGTTGATCAGCGCCCACCGGGTGCCACCCGAATCAGGGTTCTCCAAGATCAGCCTTGGCGTCTGAGTCGCACTGCCCCCAATCGCCGCCCGCCGAACACCGGCAGCGGCGTCCGTCGTCGCCCCATGCACAGACACACCGCCGGTGAACGTCGCGCCCGCCAAGTCGGCCTTCGCATCAAGCGCCGGCTGCAACCCCGTCACCGTCGCTATCGCCTGCGCCCCCGTGTGGTTCGGCCGGTCCTTCGCCGCTACCAGCAGAGCCGGCAGACCGTCGACCTTCGCCACAGCGATCGCCGCACCCGCCGCCACGTTGTCATCGTTGATCACCCCGGCCCGAATCTCCGCCGCACCCGCCGTCCCCTGCAGGTCACCGCCGAGGTGGCATGAGCACGGGTCCAGCGCCGGGACTTTCCGCTCGAGGTCGGCGACACGTTCAGCCTGATCGGTGATCGCATCAACAAGGTTCGGTGACTGGATGCCACCACGGGCGCCGACGTCATCGTTCACCGTCAACCGCAACGTCTCCGTCCGCGGGTCCAGTTCGATGCGAACAATGCGGAACGGGCCGTTCAGTTGGACGGCCCCGTCGTTGATGACGACCGTCACAATGTCACCAGTGCGGAGCAGACCGACGAGGTCGCCCGCCTGCTGTGTGGTCGTGACCGTCGGAAGGCGCACCAGCTTCTTCGACCGGGCCAGCCGGTCGGCAGCCAACGCACCAAGGGTGGTGGTGGCGGCGCCGGGCGGGGCGGCAGCCACATCCTGCAAGACGAGACCGCCAAGCTGGGTGGTGTCGGTGGCGTACCCTTCGGCGCCCCCGTCACCCTGCACCGTCTCCGCTGTGGTGGTCGCCGCACCGTCCTCGTCGAACTCGTAGGAGGCAAGGTTCGCACCGAGCGTCAGCGTTGTCGTCGCTGACCGGTCGGTGCCCTTGCGTGGCCCCCAAGTACGGAACGTCTTCGTCGTCGCGGCCAGCTCGACTGACCAGTCGAACCCGAGCGGGGCCAACTCGTCGATGATGACCCGGTCCACCTTCGCATGCTCCGAGTACGGCCACTCATGGGCGGCGGGCAGAAGAACACCGACAGGCGGCGTGTTCTTCAAAAGGCTCAGGTCACCCTTCCCTGCACCTTGTGCGAACGTGATGAGACGGCCGGCGACAGAAGCAATGTCAGCCTCCGCTGCGCCGACAACGAACGCACCGGCAGCCGCACCGTTGTCGATCTGCCGCCGGCCCAACAGCCATGCCACACCGGGGCAGGTGACAACAATGTCGCCCGTGCCGCCCGTCGCCCGCTTGTGCAACGGGACACCCCAGCCGACGACCGTCCCGTCACGGAGAACCTGCACCTCACAGGCGAGGGTGGTGACGGCGGCGGCCTGCCCTGTGGCGCCGGCCGGGTCATACTTCGGGTAGGTGAACGTGAACTCGCCGACACCGTTCAACTCGTCAACAACGGACAGGACGTTCGTGTCGACAAGGGTGCGGGTCACAACACCGGCACGGGTCACAACCCTGACGGTGTAGACGCTCACACTGCCACCAGCGCCGGCTTCAACCCGACGAACGTCGCCAGGCAGTTGATGATCCCCTCAGGCAGGAGACTCAGATCCTCCGACAAACCGCGGGGACGGCCGATCAGTTTGACGTGCCCGAACCCGGGGAGCTGCAGGTGCAGTTCGACGTCGATCGTCGAAGGCGACCAGGCGGCGACCATCGGGGCGAACAGCGCGTACGCACCCGCACCCGTCGTGCCGTCGATCAGGACCGGTACTGTCACCGTCCGCTGCGCCGCCCAGTCAGGGGAACCGTAGGCACCGGCAGCCTGCTGCAGGTCAACGTCAGCAGACTTCGGTGTCGGCACGCCCAACCCGGCGACACCTGGAGGGGCGATCCACCGCCCCGTCATGCCAATGAGCACACTGCCCAGCTCGACCTGGTAGTCACCGGTTATCAAGTCGCCTGCGGGCATCAGCGGACCCCGGCCGTAGCCAGGCGCCACGCAACATGGCGACCCGTGAACTCGGCGACCTCCAACGGGTCCTGCATCCCACGGGCATCAACCTGCACAGACCCGATCATCGGACCACCAGCACCAGAGCCACCGCCGGCCTGCTGTGCCGGGGTGAGGACTTCCTCGCCGCCGTGCGCCAGGATCAGACGGGGAGCGCCGACCGGGCCGGGGATCATCCCGCCACCGTCGAAACTCTCCGGCGTGTTGAACCCAAACTTCTTGCCACCCACCCCGGGCACCCATTCGGGCGCCTTCACCCCGAACCCGAACAGCGACGACTTCGAGGCGTCAAAGTCGACCGCTTCCCACTCCGTTTTGATCGCCGCAACAACAGCCCGCACCGTCGCGAGAATCCCGTTGAACGCCCCGTCAACACCCTTCTTGAACCAGTCGACCTTGTTGTACGCGACGACCAGGCCCACCACAAGGGCGGCGACGGCGATCACGACAAGCCCAATCGGGTTGAGAGCCAACACCACATTCAACGCAGCCTGCACCGCGGTGAACGCCTGGATGGCCTTCACCACCACGAACACCCCGGTCGCCAACGCCACCACCGTCACGACAAGCCGTTGTGTGGTCGGACTCATCGACGCCAACCAGCCGAACACCCCGATCCCCACCGTCGTCAACCGGAGAAGGACGGGCACCAACTTCGACCCGACCAGCTCCTTCAACTCGCCGAACTGGTTCGCCATAATCTCCGACTGCCCCGCCGCCGTCTGCCCCTCCTTCTCAGCGAACCCGCCGACCTGAGTGCGAAGCCCGACCATGACCTGCTCGAAGTTGCCAGCCAACGTCTTCGTGTCCTTGAAGTTGATGCCGATCTCAGCAAGCGCCCGACCCTTACCAAGCATCGCCTTCCCGAGAGAGTCGGCAGCGTCAGGCAAGTCCTTGCCGGTCTTCGCCGCGTAGTCCTGCATCAGCGGCGTCAGATCCTCAACCTGCTTACCCGTCAGCTTGAACTGGGCGAGAACCGCCTGCCCCGACTTCGTCGCATCATCATCAAACCGGGTGACCTTCGCACGAGCCTCAGCCAACTTCTCGAACGCGGCGACGTTCGAGTCAGCCAACGTCGGAAAACGGGAGAACACATCAGCGAGCCGGGCGCTTGACTGCTCCGCTTCCTTGTACGCCTCCACCGAATCGGCGCCGAACTTGAGTGCCCCGGCCGCAGCGAACGCAGCGGCCACCGGGGAAACCATCGCCTTCGTCCGGCTCTTGATGCCGGACGCCATGCCGTCACCCATCTTCTCGCCCTGAGCCCGGCCTGCGGCGGCAACACCAGGGCCGACCTCCTTCTCCAAGTTCTGCTTGAACCCCTTTGCCGAGGGGACGATCGAGACGTACCCGACCGCAAGTTCAACAGCCATCGGCCACCTCCAGTTCTCGTCGTCGTCGTTGCTCGACCAGTCGGCCGTGGATCTGCCCCGGGCTCAGCGACGTCCGGTGCACGGCCGGAGCAGCACCCGGCCGGGGGAACGGTGTTGGCTTCGGCGCCGTCGCCTTCCCACCGGCCTGCCACACCTGCTGTGAGAGCCGGTCGTAGACGCAGGCCAGCAGCTCCAGCTCCTGTGTCCAACCGGCACCGGCCCCGGCCACAGTTCGGGCTGTCGCAGACTCCGCGGGTAGGTGCGCAACCAGCACACCGAGCCGCCGCCAGCTGAGGTGGTGGCCGCCGAGGTCGTTCAGGTCGGCCTGGTAGAAGCGGAGAAGGTCGGCCTCGACCGCACCGCCGTGCTCCCTTAGGAGTCGGACGAGGCCGAGGATTCCCCCACGTCGGCACCGTGAACCTCGTTGACCATCGACATCAGCAGCGTGCCCGTACCACCCGCCTTGCGGAACGCGGCGAAGTCGTCTGTGCCGAGGAGCGCTTCGCCAACCTCGGTCGCTCTGCCTGCGGCGGCGGCCTCTGTAACGTCGTCGTCCCACAGCAGCGGCGGCGGCACCCGGAACGTCCGGTCGCCGGCGTCGATGAAGATGGCGCCTTCGTCAGCCTTCGACGCCTTGTAGTCCTGCAAGTTGAAACGGTGTTCCTGCCGTTTCGACATTAGACGACGACGGCCTGCGGGTCACTCGTGATCTCGAAGCCCCACGATGTATCCGATGCGGCGTAGGCCACCAACGTCATCTCCGTGACCGCCATCTCATCTTCCTTGATCGGCGAGTCTCCAATCTCGACAACCTCGCCGTTCGGAATCACGATCCGCCTGGTAATCCCTCCGTCCTTGTTCTGGAGGATAAAGGCGCGCGGGTTCGTCTTGGGGGTCTTGAGTGTCCGCGTGGTCACTCCGGCGGCGGTGACTGCGGTGCTGCCCGGGTTCCGGAGATCGAAGACCGTGGGGTTGTCCTCCAACGCTGAGAGGGTGAACTTCCTCGTATGCTGGTTGTTTGTGATCCGGATCAGACCTATGCCGTAGCCGAAGTGCTCGGTCATGTTCCGGTCCTGTGAGAAGTTCAGGCCGTCTTCGTGGAGCACCCCCAGGTCCTTCCATGCCGCTACGAGGGGGGTGGCCACGTCCGTGGGTGGCGCGGTGCCCACAGGGGCGGCGAACACCTCTGCGGTCTGCCACACCCTGACATTCGCTGTGCTCCCGGCCATAATCAGGCCTCCTTCTTCCCGTGGGTGGTCTTGGTTGGCTGCTCGTCGGAGCGCACGGCCCTGCCGTCGTGGATCAGCTGGCGGCCGACGTCGTCGTCCACCTCGATCGTTTTGCCGGCGGCGTGGCCGTCGTGCGAGTAAGCGAGCGTGATGCGCAAGGTGTCTCCTGTAGTGGTGTGTGGAGGGCCGGCCGTCACGGCACGGCCCGAACGTGCAGGTCTGCGGTGAACGTCGACCGGGGATGACCCGACGGGTGCGGCAGATCCTCCGGCGAGGACGTCAGCACCCGGTAGAAGATGACGCCGTCGACCGTCGTCCCGGCCAGACCGTCGAGCACCCGGCGGGCCTGGCCCGCCAGGGTCTCCGCTTCGTCAGGGTCGGGCGCCCACGCCTCAACACCGAGCCGTGGGCCGTCGGTCACCTCGGTCGCCCGGGCGCCGCCGAATCGGGCAACAACAACGAACCTCGACGGTCGAGGGTGCGGGACCCGACGGCCCACGGGCACCTCGAGCGCATGGGCCAGGACGTCACGCAGCACGCTGGTGACACCCGGATGGAGTACCGCCGGGACCGTCACTCTTTCGTCTCCCTGCCGTCGAGGCTGTGATGTGTGACGACAGCCCAGCCGTCACCGAACTCGGTGGTGGGACCGCAGACGCAGTCGTCAGTGTCCGTGTCGTGGTCGATCAGGTCGGCGACCGGGTAGACGTGCTGGATGTTCACCGGCCGGCGTCGAGCGCACGGGACAGATCCCGGGTCTTCGCCTCAGCCCGCATCGCCTTGTAGCTGGCGGTGCGGACGGACGCCCGGGCACGGGTCCGGCCCACGGCGTAGTCGGTCTCCATGCCGGGACCGGCCCTGTTCGAGATGCGCTCGGACGAGTCACGGAGAGCCCGCTCGACGCCTTCGCCGCCCTTCAGGAGCGACGGCACGGCCTTCGGGTTCATCTTGACCCGGACGGCGGTCACCGCCTCGGCGTGACCTTCGGCCGGACCGGCTCGGGCGGTGCTGCGGTGGCGTTGGTCGGGTCCTGGTCTGCGGGCACCGTCGTCGACGTGACCCCGTCGAAGTCGGCCTTGTTCCCGCCGGCCGCAGTGGCGTACCCGTTCGCCACCAGCCAGGCGGCACGCTCACCGTCGACCTCGATCGTCTCGCCAGGGGCAGCACCCTCGACTCGCTGAGTGGTCGTGATCTTCATAGTCGTCTCCTTGATCGTCATGGCTGCCACGGCGTCGGGCCGGTGTAACCCCACGGCAGCAGATCGCCTCCGCCCGTCACCGGTCGGTACTCGGTTTCGTCCTCATCACCACGGGTCGTCGGCAAGGACCACAGCGCCGGCCGAGAGTTCGTGCCGACAGCGGCGTTCAACCGGCGCTTCTCGTCACCCTTCAAGTACAGGCCACCAACCTCGGTGGCCCCTTCACCGTCAGCCCCGTACACGAAGCTGCGGTTCAACGCACGCCCGGCGACCTCGAGGACAATCATCCGCACGATGTCGGGCACCACAGTGAGCGCACCCAGGGCATCGACCCACTCGGCGCCGGCCTCGTTGCGGACCAGCGTGGAGGCGTCCTCGAGCGCCGCCGCCGCCCGCGCATTGTCGCCAAGATCAACACCCACCGGAAGGCGGGCGGAGAGGTCGTCAACTGTCGCGAGCGGCGGCAGCATCTGCGCTTAGGCCGTGGCCGTGAAGACGATCTTGACGGCCCTGACGAGCTTCCCGGCCACCGTCGCCGTGCCCGACGCCGCCGCCGAAACCACGTTGGCGTTGGTGCGGGCGTAGGTGAACGTGGTCGTGCTCGGCGTGCCGGTGATCGTGTAGGTGCCGTCGAACACCGGGTCGGAGATGGAGACCGTCACGACCTGGCCGGTCGTGAAGTTGTGGGCCGCTGCGGTCGTCAGCGTCGCCACGTTCGCGGTCAACGCCTTGTTGGTGACGGTCGCCGTGCCGACGATCCCGTCGAGGGTGGTCGCCGTCCCTGCGAAGGACGAGACGACGGCACGGTCCCGCAGGAAGTTCGGGTCGTAGTCACGGATCCACCGCATCGCCAGACCGTTCAGGTCAAGGCTGGCACCATCAGGCACACCGGCCGGCACGTCGGGCGCCACGTTCGCGAACGCGAACGCCGTCGAGTGGAACGCGTAAGCCTCCCCGGCCGGGATGGCGAGGGACAGGTACACGTCGAACCCGGCGATCCGACCCAGGAAAGAATCACGGAGGGCGTCGGTCGTGCCCGACGCGTTCGCTGCGACAAAGAACTTGTCGTTGAGGAACAGTTCCTCGACATCGGCGCCGAGAAGCAGGACCCGGCCGGCGAGCGGCACGTTCTGCTTGTTCAGGGCCGTCCGTGCCTTCGTCGCGATCTGGTACGCCTGGCCGTCCGACCGGCCGGCGGCGCCCGAGGCGCCGGTGACGATCATGTCGGTGCTGTATGGGCCTGCGGTGATCTGAGCTGCGACGTACCCCTCGAGCTTCTCAGCGACGCCGCGGACCTGGGGGCGGGTGACCTGGAACCCAAAGTCCATGATGTCGAGCGTCAGCTGCTCATCGGTGATCGCGACCGCCGAGTACGGGTGCTTGTTCAGCTGGACGGTAACGGACCGCTCGGTGAGGTCGTCGATCACGATCGGCGAGTTCCGGGTCCTCCACTCGTAGTCACGGGCGGTCACGACCGACGGGACCCGGACAACGACGGTATCGTTGACCTGGCCGATGAAGTCGGACTTGCCGTACCGGGTGACGAGACGGGGAAGGACGAGTTCACGCTCAAGCAGGCCGAGGGCCTGTGCCGCGATCTGGGTGCCCTTCAGGAATGAGTTAGCCACGGGGTAGACCTCCTAAGGTCGTTGGGTTGGACCGCTGTCGACTCCGTGGCCGGTGCCGTGCGGGGTTAGTAGCCGCGCTGGACGCCTTCGGCGAGCTTGCGCGGGTCAAGTTCGACCGGCTCCTCGGTGGGGTCCCCCCCGCCTCGTAACCGTTCGGTGGGCTTGCCGCCCGGAGGCGGCCTCAGTGGTTCGGCAGTCGGCCAGGACTCAAGGAGTTCGTCGGCGTCAGCCTCCAACTCCTCCCGGGTCGTGCCCTGGAGACGCTTCAACTGGGCAGGCGTAAGACGCTTCGCTATTGCCACCTCGAGCCGGTCAGCACGGGCTTTCTCCGCCACAAAGGCGGCCTCAGCCTTGGTCGCCGTGTCGGCGGCCCTCTGCGTCTCCGTCTTGTCCTTGTCCTCGATGGCCTTCAATCGGGCTTCAAGGTCGGCCGCCGACTTCTCGGCTACCTTCCTCGCTGCACGCTCCTCGGCCAGCGCCTTCTTCCCAGCGTCACCAAGGTCGCCCGTCGCAGGCTCCTTCGGCTTGTCGTCGGACTTCGGTTCGTCGGGCATCGCGCCCCTCCTTCGTTGAACCGGCTGGGCGTCGCGCTCAGTCGGGATCGGTGCCGGCGAGGTTCCGCCGGAGAGTGTTGAGAACGTCTTCACCATCAGGGGTGTCCGCCTTCGCCTGCCGGTACTGCTCGGCGTAACGCTCCGACCCGGCAGGCAACTTGGCATCATCCCGGTAGACCGCTTCGCTGGAACAGCTGCAGCCATCGTGAGCCTCAAAGTCGGCGGTGTCCTCACCCTTATAGACCGCGCCGCGGCCGGCCAGCATCGAGCAGAAAGCGCAAGCCCTACCGCTGGCAGAACGGGCCCATCCGAGCGCCTTCGGGTCAGCAGCGACCGTGTCAAGAATGGTCTCCCGGCCACCGTTCAGAACGTGCCGGGAGCCGGCCCTGGCCGACATCGCCTTGCCCAGGTCGAGCGCCTTGGTGATGTCAACCTTGCGGGCTAGGGCCCGGCGGACGGTGACCGGCCCGGTGACAATGAGGCTGGTCGTGACGGCCGCCCGATCAAGCTCAGCAGCCAGAGTCGCCGGGAACGGCGGAACTGTGGCGCCCAGCTCGAACTTGCGGAAGGCGGTGAGGTAGTTGGCGGCCAGCGTGGCACTCACCCTGCGTTGAGCGGCCAGCAGCGGAAGGAGGACTCTGAGCCAACGGCCCGTCGTCCCGTCAAGATCGTCCGGGTCAAGGATTGACCAAGCAGCCAAGGACCGGGCGACCGACTGGGCTGACAGTCGGGCCTGCGCCAACCGGTGCGCCTCCGTCAAACGGGACGCCGCCAGAGTGGCAGCCATCAAGACTGCTCGAGTAGGTCAGCCTCGGACTCAGGGAGCCGAAGGCTGACCGGCACCGCCCCAGTGAAGTCGGCACCAGACAGGCCGACGAGACGAGCGGCGCTCTCACCGGAAACGCCGGCACGGATCAGGATGCCCAACGCGTCAGCCTTGGCCTTCACCTCACCCGGGTCAACCGCAGCGGGTGCAGGCACAGCGGACGTCTGGCCGTCAGCCAGCTCCATCATCAACTGATCGAGACTGCCACCCTCAGCGGCCAACGCCTTCGCCCGCTCCACGTCCGTCTGCGTCCAACCCGGGATCTTCTCCCACAACACCTGCACCGGCACGTTCAGCATCTGCGCCAACTTCCCGAGAGCATCAGCAGCCTGCGCCAAAGACCTCGACTCCATGTCCCGCCAGCGGACCTCAGCGGCAGTGTCAGCCGCCGCCGCCTCATCACCCATGATGTGAGCCGACAGTCGCAGCGCCTGCTCCCACGCCTCACCGAACAGGTGCTTACGCTCCTCCACCTTCCGGTTCAGACTCGACTCAGCAGCCGCCAGGGCTTCAGCGGAGTTGCATGTCGGCACGAACGCTTCCGTCACACAGAACATGTGTGACTCGTCTGCGACCGTGATGCACCTGACCGGCACAGACTCCACCCGGTCGACGCTCGCCACATACCGACGGTGCGGAGTGTTGGAAAGTCCGTCGCCGCCGCCGAACTCGTCACGTTGAAGGAGCAGCTTGCGGGGCAGGCGAAACACCGGGTCCAGAGCGGACCACGTCATCGCCCAGACGCGGGCTGGACCGAACCGCTTGTGGTTAGCGGTCTTCTCTACCAAGCGCACCCGGTGCCCGAGAGACTGAATGAGCCGGTGCGCGTCGCGGGCAAGCCTCTCATTGTGGAGAGCCAGCTTCACTGAACCCTGAGAGCGGTTGACCGTCCCATCGGTGTCCATCAGCCCCTGCAGGAGAGCCAGCCGGTCCTTGAACGGCGCCACGAAGTAGGACTCGGGGATGTGCTTCGCCTTCCAAACCCCCGCCGCCTTCAGTCTGGCGACAAAAGACATGTTGCTTCGGGGGGGCATGGCCGTACCGTCCCGCCGGGCGAGGTAGAACAAGGACGCGCACGTGACGCACCGCGCTGACACCGTTCGGGTCCCTCTGGGCCGGGTGTGGCCCCGAGGGCAGCAGCCGCGGTCGTATGAGACCGTGATGGTTCGCCGTGCGTCAGTGTGGTCACCCGGAGTCGCTTCGCGGACCAGGACGACCTGGCCCTCAAGCTGAAGATTGGCAACCATCAGCGGGGCGTCGTCCCTATGTGCTGTGACCGTGCCGGTTGTGTGGCACCCGTCGCCCAGCCACACACCGAGCGCGTATGGGTTGACCGGCAGCTCGACACTGGGGGCGTCGAACGGCGCGGCCAGATCCATGAACCAGTTTCGAGTGCCGAGCTTGGTCTCCACTGAGCCGGCCATCTCAGCGGTAGTCGTCCGGCGGGTGACCCGGTCGGCCCTGCGGACGCCGTCGATGCGGCGGTATGGCCGCTCAGCATCCCTGAAGCATGAGGCGACCCACTCATGATCCGCATCAGCGACAACGGACGTTCCGTCATCAAAGCTGATGCGGTAGCAGACTCGGTTTTCATAGACCGGCGACAGCCCAATGACAGGCGTTGCGGTGCCGTTGGGTGTGAACACCTGATCGCCCACTGCAAGCGTGCCCATCGTCTTCGTACCTGAAGTCGTGGGCACGGGCGTGTCGAGCGCCAGCGGTAGGTTCGCCATCTGCCCCAACATCTCATGCGACGGCGTCTGCGAGACGGCGGCCAGCGTGCGAATGTCAGCCTCGTAAGCGTCAATGAACCCGCCAAGCGGCGTAGCCGGCAAGGAACCAAACTTTGTGTCCGCATCCTCAGCGACGAGAAGATCCTCCACTCGCATCTTCAAGGCAGCCGTCGCAGCCTCGGCACCATCCTCCGGCTTCGCCATACCAGCAATCGTCCGCACCACCCACGACGAGAAGCGTTGCACGACCAGCCGGTCAAACTTCGTCTGGTCGATACACGCGGCGATCGGGATGAACGGCTCCACCTCACCCGTCGCCCGCCCCTCGAGGTCGAGAGTGTTCACCACCCGGACCACCGGGCACACCCCGACCCGATGCTCAAAACTTGACCGGTGCTCCACCTTCGTGCCATCCGCCGCGGCGACAAGCTCATGGACACTGACGTCGTCGTAGACCCGGACCCGCCAGCCGTCCTGATCGTTCACCCTCGCCGAGTCGACCCGCACCGCGTACAACGGCCAGTCATCCTCAGCCGGGTCCTCGTAAAACGCCATCATCTTCCTGGGCGACACCCCACGAATCACCGGCGCCGACTCACCTGTCAGTGGGTTCTCCCCGGGTAGGACCGTCAGGTAGGCGAGCCCGTAGGCGAGCGCCGCACGGTGCACCGCGATCTGGCGGGCGTCGAGCCCGTTCGCCTGCCACCACGCCCACGGCGTCGCATCCTCCAGGTCATCAGCCTGCCGGTACCCGTCGACATAGAGCACCTGAGCGACCGACGTGACAACCTTGCCAAGCCACGGGGCCTGGGCCCGCTGACTCAGATCCTCGTACTCGCGGGTCGCCTGACGTGGCCGGTGCGGTGCGTCGTGGTCCCACCTGTACCACCGGTCGATCCTGTCAAGGCGGGTCCGCTCAGACAGAAGCGACGGCAGAAGGGCGGTCGTCGCGAGGTCGGCCGCTGCGGTAGGGGTTAGCGGCACAAGCACTCCTCTCGTGGGGCGTCACCACCACACCTTGCCGGAGCGGGGCTTCTCCGTCTTCTTCCCGGCCAACGCCAGGCGGCGTACCATCCGTGCGCCGATCACACACACCGCCGCGTCAATCTTCTTCGACGACGACGGCGTTTCCTTACCGACCGACATGCCGTACCGGTTCGACCTGCGCCGAGTGTTCGCCACATGACGGGCCACCCGAGGATCGTTGTCGTGGGTGAAGCCGCCGTCACGGATCTCCGCGTCGACGAGCTCACACTCCCGGGTGAACTCGAACGTGTGGGAGCGCATGTCCCATGCGATCGGCTGCGGATCCTTACCGCCCGGCACCGCCTTCACCCGCAAGCCGGGGAACAGCGCCGGCCACTCGAT
>Ga0136611_10002619_pt1 | contig 12541 bp, 10 predicted proteins | sample AntDrymUQ2232306_2_FD_106645 | JGI IMG/M metagenome (GOLD analysis project Ga0136611, IMG submission 106645) | Polar desert sand microbial communities from Dry Valleys, Antarctica - metaG UQ223 (23.06) | ecosystem: Environmental > Terrestrial > Soil > Desert | place: Antarctica: Dry Valley... | reverse complement strand
GTGCCCCTGCCCCAGGCGGTCGGGATGTTGAGCCGGAACCCGGCGCGGGCGGCGGGAGTTGACGGGCGTAAAGGAATGCTCATGGCTGGCCACGACGCCGACTTGCTGATCTTCGATGACGACCTCAACTTGCAGGCCGCGTTCTGCAAAGGCACGGTGGCGTGGGCTACGGATCCGTGGCACGACCGGCTCGCGCGCCTCGGTGGTGAGCGCCCATGAGTGCGGAGTACGACGCAATCGTTGTTGGGCTTGGTGCGATGGGCAGCGCTGCCGCGTACCAGCTCGCTGCGCGCGGACTGCGCGTGCTGGGCCTGGATGCGCACGGGCCGGGGCACACGCTTGGTTCCTCGCATGGCGAATCGCGGATCATCCGCATGGCGTACATGGAGCACCCCGACTACGTGCCGCTGCTCCGGCGGGCGTATGAGCTGTGGCAGGAAGTGGAGTCCCAGGCGGGCGTCGAGCTGCTGCGGCAGACCGGGGGGCTGTTCGTGGGGCCGCTGGAGGGGCATGTCGTGGGCGGCTCCCTGCGGAGCGCCCGCCAGCACGATCTGTCCTATGAGCTGCTCGACGGGGCCGAGGTTCGGCGGCGCTACCCCGCGCTGCACCCCGGTCCGGACGACGTTGCGCTCTTCGAGGCGACCGCTGGCGTGCTCTTCCCCGAGCGCTGCATCGAGGCACATCTGCGGCTCGCGACGGAGCACGGCGCGGCGATGCGGCATCACGAGCCGGTGCGGAGCTGGGAGGCGACATCGGGCGGCGTTGCGGTACTGACCGACGGGGCCCGGTACGTGGCGAATCGTGTCGTCTTCACCGCGGGCGCGTGGATCGGGAAGCTGCTAGCGGACCTCCGTCTGTCCCTCAAGCCGGAGCGGCAGACCGTGTGGTGGTTGCACCCGCGCGAGCGGAGCGAGCTATTCGACCCGGCGCGCTTCCCGATCTACATCTGGGAGGTGTCGGCAGATCGCTCGTTCTACGGATTCCCCCATCTGGAGTGGCCGGGGGTGAAGGTCGGCCGTCACCACTCCGGGGAGTATGGAGACCCGGACACGATCTCCCGCGAGGTGGTGGCCGCCGACGAACTGGCGGTGCGTGCGTTTGTCCGGCGGCATATCCCGGCGCTTGATGGTGATGTTGCTTCGGCTGTGGTGTGCCTGTACACCAATACCCCCGACGAGCACTTCCTCGTAGACCGTCACCCGGAACACCCCAGCGTCATCTACGCGAGTGCGTGCTCGGGCCACGGCTTCAAGTTCGCGAGCGTGATTGGGGAAGTGGTCGCGGACTTGGTGACCACAGGGAGCGCAACTCCCGCCGCGGACTTCCTGCGCGCCGAGCGCCTTGCCGGCGCGCGGGGATAGTGTGGAGAGACGCTGGGCACCGACCGCCCACTACATCCGCCGGCCCCACGGACAGTTGTTTGTCGGGACCACTGTATACTGCTTGCGCGCTGCGCCGGGCGTTAAGGATTGAGCTCGATGCGGTCTTGACGGTTTGGTGTTGTCGTATCTTACCAACGCCAGGCAAGCAGGACCTCGACCCACCGCCTGTCCTGTTTCTATGGACTGAGACCTCGGCCCGGTGGTAGACTCATGACCATTGCATACCTTAGCGGGTTACTGTGGCACGAGGCCGTCGAGGCTGCGGACGTCCGGCTCAGCGGGTCCAAAGCGCGCCGATTAGATTCACCACATACGCCCAGCCGTTGCGACTCATAGACGGATATGAGTTAGAAAGGAACGTCCAGTGAGCAAAGTAGCGCTCATCATCGGCGTCAGTTCGCAGGATGGGTCTTATCTAGCGGACCTGCTCTTGGAGAAGGGGTACAGCGTCGCGGGGACCATTCGACATAGCACGAGCTACACGAGAGAAAACATACAACACCTAGTCGGGAAGATCAGCATCGAAGCCGCGGATTTGATCGATACGGAAAGCCTTGTCCACGTCATCAGGAAGTACCGGCCCGACGAGATCTACAACATGGGCGCTCAATCGATACCCGCAGATAGCTGGACACATCCGTATTACACCAGTGAGGTCACGGGGTTAGGCATTGTGCGTGTGCTGGAGGCCGTGCGGCATCACGTGCCGACTGCGAGGGTGTATCAAGCGACGAGTCGAGAGATCTTCGGGAACATCAAGGCCGAGTGCGCGAACGAGTCCACCCTGGTCGAAGCCAACAACCCTTACGGCATCGCCAAAGCCTATGCCCACATGATGACCCGCTGTTACCGCGACTCGTATGGTATGTTCGCATGCTCCGGCATCCTGTTCAATCACGAGAGTCTGCGGAGAAGCTTGCACTTCGTCACCAGAAAGATCACCGCAGGGGTTGCCTGCATCAAGAATGACGTCAAGGCCCCGCCCCTTGATGAATTAGGTCGACCGCTTGTCAGTGGCGATCGCAAGCTGCATCTAGGGTTACTGGATGCCACGAGGGACTGGGGATACGCGAAGGAGTATGTCGAGGCGATGTGGCTCATGCTGCAGCGCCCCGCGCCCAAGGATTACGTCATCGGCACGAACACAGCCCATACGGTAAGGGACGCCTGTCGCATCGCCTTTAGCCATGTCGGCCTGGAGTGGGAGGAGCATGTCGTGACTGACGACGCCTTGCTCCGGCCCACTGAGATTACTGAGCTGAAGGGGGATTACTCACTGGCCAAGGCCGAGCTTGGCTGGGAATCAAAGACTAGCTTCGAGGACTTGATCAAACTCATGGTCGACGCCGATATGGCACGTTTCAAGTAGGAAGAGACCGCGACACCAGTCCGTGAGCGAGTGTAACCGAAGAGTCTCACTCTTCTTGCGCAACAAGGATGCGGGGCCGAGACCCTCGTAAGAGGTAGTCGATCTGTCATTCTGAGCGTGCGAGGAAATCCGTGGCTGGGTGTACGGATCCCTCACTGCGGCTCGGGATGACAGGGGAGGGTTGGGGATGATCGGCAACCGCGGTTCAAGCGGATCCCGTATCACGACCATGGGAGGCATGAGTGGACGATCGGAATGATGCAGCGGGGAGCGAGGAGGCGGCACGCGAGGCGGCCGAGGCCGAGATGCACGAGGCGTCGCATGCCGACACCACCGCCCCCGAACGAGTGGTCGTGTTGGACCCACCTCCCGACCCGGACTATCCCCGCTACAGAGTGGAGCCGGGGCACTGGCTGAAGCTTGCGCAGATCGACGCGGACGAGTCGGAGCACTACGCGCGAAAGAAGGATGTTGAGGATGACCTGGATCGCCAGCGGGAGCGTATTCGCGACTTGCAGGCGCGTCTGTACGCGGAGCGGCGGCAGAGCCTGCTGATCGTGTTGCAGGCGATGGACACGTGTGGGAAAGACGGCACGATCCGCGGCGTGTTCCAGGGGGTGAACCCGCAGGGGTGCCAGGTCTGGTCGTTCAAGGTGCCGGGGCCGGAGGAGCAGGAGCACGACTTTCTGTGGCGCTATCACATCAAGGCGCCGCCGCGCGGGATGATCACGATCTTCAACAGGTCGCACTACGAGGACGTCCTGGTGGTGCGCGTGAAGCACCTTGTGCCGGAGGACGTCTGGCGTCCCCGCTACGACCTCATCAACGAGTTCGAGGAGATGCTCACGCGCAACAACACGACGGTGATCAAGTTCTACCTGCACATCTCGAAGCAGGAGCAGAAGCACCGACTGCAGCGCCGACTCGAAGATCCGCACAAGCACTGGAAGTTCTCGAGCGGCGACCTCAAGGAGCGAGCGTACTGGGACGAGTACATGGCCGCGTTTGAGGACGCGCTCAACCACTGCTCCACGGGATACGCGCCCTGGTACGTCGTGCCGGCCAACAAGAAGTGGTACCGCAACCTCGTCGTCGCGCGCACGATCGCCGACACGCTTGAGGCAATGGCGCCGCAGTTCCCGGCCGGAGAGAAGGGGCTTGTCAAGATCGTGGTGCCGGATTAAGCTGTCAGCCTTCAGCGGCTGGGGGCGCGCTTATAGCGTTTGGGGTGGGTGGTATGCCGTTGGAGGTTGAGGGGCTGCGGTTCTTGCGGGTTGCGGATCGGGAGCGGATCCGCGTCGACGAGTACGAGAAGGAAGGGGCTTCCGGGCTGCTGACGAACGCGGCGGACCAGGTCCTCCTGCAACTGCGGGATGATGTCCCGACGATCCGGTATCCCGGCCACTGGAGCCTGCCGGGCGGGCTGCTGGAGCCCGGTGAGACACCCGAGGCAGCGTTTCGGCGGGAGATGCTGGAGGAGTTGGGCTGGGCGGCGGGCGCGGTCGAACCGTTCGGCATGATCCTCGACGCCTTTGACAACCTCGTCAACTACTTCACCGCGCGCCTCGATGTCCCGCTGGAAGCCCTCACCCTCGGCGAGGGACGGGAGATCCGCTTCTTCGGTCCTGACGACATGACCGGGCTAATGATCACCCCGCACGCGGCCGAGGTTCTGGCCCACTTCTTCGCGCACCCCGGTCAACGGTTCGGCACGACGCGGATGCCGTGAGCCAACTCGAGCAGCACGTCGGTGGTCCCGGCAGGATCGACGAGCATATGGAAATGGCCACCCTGGAGGTGGCGGTAGGGCCAGCCGAGCCAGCGCGCCTGCTCTGCGTCGGCGTCGTAGGTGGGCGTGAACTGGAGGTAAGCGCATTGCGCGTCAGGCCAACCGTCGATCACGGGCAAGTGCTCCTCCCAAAAGGCGAGCGGTTGCGGACGCAGCTCGGCTATCAGGCGCGCCCGTAGTGCCGGGTCGGGTACAACTTCGCGCAGGTCCTGCTCACGCCAGTTCGGGAAGCGCTCGCCCCGGGCGTAGAGATCGCGGAGATAGCCCGCGAAGCCGCCCGTACTCATGCGGTTCTCACCGTCGGCCGACAGCCCGGCGTCCACGAAGATGTACGCCGCCATTGGTCTGCCCGTAGCCCGCGCGATACCCGGCAGGAGCGGGCCAGCGCCGCTGTGTCCGACTAGCACCACCGGCGCGACCGCAGACAGGTCCGCCAGCGTGCGGGCGACGGCGTCGATGTGGTGCGGCCAGAACGGCGCCTCGGCCGGGCTGGCCAGCTCCGGTACCAGGACGCGTTGGCCGCGTCGCCGGAGTTCATCGGCCACAAGCGCCCAGGTGAACGGACCGACAAGTGGGCTATGGACGAGCACAAAGAGCGGGTCCACCTGGTCAATCTCCTACTGCAACGCCGCGATTCTACTGCCTCCTCACGCACAAGTCTACAACACGCAATCCGCTTGAACCCTACGGCATGGCATCCCGTTCGCTGGCTCAGGGCGGACGCTGAGTGCCGTGAGGGATCCGAACATCGGACCACGGATTCCTCGCACGCTCGGAATGACCGATGCGCTACGGTCTGGCCAAGCTAGCCTAACAGGTCTTAACAATCCCACCTCACGACGGCAAGGCAATGGCTCACTTCCTCGCGCACCTCGACCTTTCCGCCCGATAACTGTGGAGAGCTGAGTGCTGATAGCTAACCGCTACGTTGTCCGCGTGACCTTGTTGAGGCCGCGCGGGGTGTCCGGGTTGTAGTCGCGGGCGAGCGCGAGGTGTAGCGCGAGGAGCTGGCCAGGGATGATCGCGGTGATGGGGCTCAACCATTCCGGGACGGTGGCCGCGAGCGGCAGGCAGGTGCGCGCCAGTGAACCAGCCTGCTGCGAATCGGAGACGACGATCAGCTCCGCGCCGAGCGCATCCACCTCGTGCGCGAGCGCGAGCATATCGTCGAACGACCGTCCCTCGGGCATGATGAGCACGACGGGCAGCCCCGGCTCGATGGTCGCGATCGGGCCGTGCCGGAAGTCCGCAGAGGAGTACGCGCTGGCGCCCACATACGTCAGCTCCTTGAGCTTGAGCGCGAGCTCGAATGCCGTGGCGTAGTTGTAGCCGCGACCAATCACGACACACTGCTCCATGTACCGGTAGCGCTCCGCTTGCCGCGGCAGATCGGGCGCGCCGGCGAGGATCCGCTCCAGCGCGTCCGGTATGGACTGCAGCTCCGTCAGGCGCTCGGTGTCGCCGCTCCAGGTGGCCGCCAGCAGGGCCATCACCGTGAGCTGGGCGGTGTATGTCTTCGTTGCCGCCACGCTGCGCTCCGGCCCCGCGTGCAGCTCGATGACGTGGTCGGCCATTTGCGCCAGGGGGGATGCGCCGTCGTTCGTGATGGCGAGCGTCGGCCGGTTCTGCCTCTTCCCATCTGCGAGCACGGCGACGATGTCCGGCGACTGTCCCGACTGCGAGATCCCGACCACGAGTGCGCCGTTGAGTCTCGGGGGGGTTGCGTAGAGGGTGTGCAGCGAAGGGGTCGCCAGCGCGACTGGATAGCCCGCGAGCGCCGCCCACGCGTACTTCGCGTACGTCGCCGCGTAGTCCGAGGTGCCGCGCGCGGCGATGAGGACGTGCGTGAATGACGGCAGTTCTGAGACGATACGCCCGGCACGCTCCGTTTCCCGCTCCAGCAGCCGCGCGACGACCCTGGGCTGCTCGTGGATTTCCTGTTCCAGCAACGAGGGCATGCGCGCTCCTGTACCCGGCAGCCAGTGCCACCGCTGTGCTCTGTGTCGATCTCGGTCGTGACGCAACTGATACGAGCGGGGGTGCGCGCACAGGCAGCGAACCGAGCGTATTCTAGCACGTTCGGACGGAGCGAACGGTCCGATAGCGGAATGTCTGGCGCGCGATCCGGGATGCCACGGTGTTGGTCTCGTTTCGCCGTGCCCTTTCGGGCCATCGGCGTGTGCTAGACTGGCGCTTGATGAGCGTGAGAGAGAGTGCCCGAGACCGGCTGAGCGAGGACGTGCGGCTCCTGGGCAACGTCGTTGGCGACGTGCTGCGAGAGCAGGCGGGCGACGATCTTTTCCGGACGGTCGAGGACCTGCGCACGCGCTGCATCGCATTGCGCAACGAGTGGTCCGATGAGGGGTATCGGGAGTTGGTGGAACGCACCTCGTGCCTCCCGCCCGCGACCGCCTTCTCGGTGATCCGCGCGTTCAACCTGTTCTTTCAGGTGGTCAACATCGCCGAGGAGAATCACCGCCTGCGTGTCGTCCGGCAGCGTGATCTGGAGGACGGTTCCATCCGCCCTGGCTCCGCGCACGAGGCCGTGCTGGGGCTTGCACGCGAGGGCGTCTCCGCCGAGCAGGTGCGCGCCCTGCTGGAGGGCATCTCGGTCGAGTTCGTCTTCACCGCCCATCCCACCGAGTCCCGGCGGCGCACGACGTTGATGCACCTGGGCCGGATTTCACGTCTCGTCGCCTCGCTCGACGATGCGTACGTGACCCCCGCCAGACGCGCGGAGATCGTGGAATGGCTGCGCGAGGCCGCGACGGCCCTGTGGCAGAGCGACGAGGTGCGGCTGACGCGGCCCACGCCGCTCGATGAGGTATACAACAATCTGTACTTCTTTCAGCAGAGCCTCTTTGAGACCGTCCCGCGCGTGTACCGGGAGCTGGGCACGGCGCTCCGTGCCGCGTACCCGGAGGTCGAGTGGGATGTGCCCTCGTTCCTGCGTTTCGGGACATGGATGGGCGGTGACCGGGATGGCAATCCGAATGTGACGCCGGAGATTACCGTCCGCACGGCGCGGCTGCAAAAGGGTGTGGCGCTCCGGCACTACATCGCCCAACTGGACGCGCTGCGACGCATGCTTTCGATGAGCGAGCGGTTGGTGGGGGTGAGCGACCAGTTCTGGGAGTCGCTTCGAGAAGATGAGCGGGCGCTGCCGGAGGCTGCGGCCTCGTTGCTGGGGCGCAATAGCAATGAGCCATACCGGCGCAAGGTGGGGCTGATGATCCAGAAGCTGCGGAATACGCTCGCCGCGATGGAGCGCATGCAGCCACCACAGCCCGGCGTCACCTACGTCGGGGTCGGGGAGCTGCTGCGCGACGTGGACGTCGTCGCCGAGAGTCTCCGTGGACATAAGGGCGGCAGGCTGGCGGCGGGTAGGCTCGCGGACTTCCGGCGCAGCGTCGCCGTGTTCGGCTTTCACCTCGCGAAGATAGACGTACGGCAGCACAGCGACCGGCATCGGGCGGCGGTGGCAGAGGTGTTCGCCACGGCCGGGGTGTGTCTGGAATATGCCTCACTCCCCGAGACTGAGCGGCTGGCGCTGCTGAGGCACGAACTCATAAGCCCGAGGCCGGTGATCAGCACCACGCACGCGTACTCCCCGGAGACCGCAGAAACGCTTGCCGTGTTCGAGGCGATCCGCACCGTGCAGGCGGAGATCGGCCCCGAGGCGCTCGACACCTACCTGATCAGCTTCACCCGCTCCGCAGCCGACGTGCTGGAGGTGCAGTTCCTGGCCAAGGAGGCCGGCCTGCTCTCGCCCCGTGACGGCTGGAGCCGTTTGCAGGTGACGCCGCTGTTCGAGAGCATTGAGGATCTGCGGGCCTCTGGTGAGATCGTCGGTGCGCTGCTCGACAATTCCGTGTACCGGCCAAACGTGCGCGCCCACGACGAGCACCAGGAGGTGATGATTGGGTACTCGGACTCGAACAAGGACGGCGGCTTCTTCACCAGCAACTGGGAGTTGTATCAGGCACAGCGCGATCTCGCCCGCACCTGTCAGACCAGAGGGGTCACCCTGCGGCTCTTCCACGGGCGGGGCGGGGCTATCGGCAGGGGTGGTGGCCCAACCAACCAGGCGATCCTCGGTCAGCCGCGAGGGACCGTACATGGGGGCATGAAGCTGACGGAACAGGGTGAGGTGATCTTCACCCGGTATGGCAACCCGTCCGTCGCACAACGCTACCTGGACCAGGTGGCGAACGCCGTGCTGCGGGCGACCCTGAATCCGTCGGAGCTTGCGGACCGCGGGCATGTCGAGGCGGAGTGGGAGCAAGCCGCGCACGATCTCAGCGAGACCGCGCTGCGCACGTACCGCGGCCTGGTGTACGAGACGCCGGAGTTCGCGCACTACTTCCGAGAGGCGACACCCATCTCGGAGATTCGCGAACTTCCCATAGCGTCGCGGCCAGCGTCGCGTCAGGCTGGACTGGAGATAGAGTCGTTGCGCGCCATCCCGTGGGTGTTCTCGTGGATGCAGAGCAGGCACACGCTGCCGGGGTGGTACGGGCTGGGCAGCGCGCTGGAGACGTACGCCGCGGGCGACGCGGACAAATTCGCCCGACTGCGCGAGATGTACGAGCAGTGGCCGTTCTTCCGCAGCACGCTCGACAACGCGCAGATGATTCTCTCGAAGGCCGACATCCATGTCGCGGGGATTTACGCGGGCCTCGTCTCCAATCCGGCGGTCGCGGAGGCGATCTGGCCACGGTTGCGCGCAGAGTATGAGCGCACGTGCGAGTGGGTTGTCAGGGTCACAGGACTGGGGCAGTTACTTGATAACACCCCGGTGTTGCAGCGCTCCATCCGCCTGCGCAACCCGTACGTCGATCCGCTCAGTTACATCCAGGTCGCGCTGCTCCGCCGCCTGCGCGAGATGCCCGATGGCGACGGTCATGATGCGGAGCGGCAGGCGCTGCTGCACACCGTCTTCCTGTCGATCAACGGCATCGCCGCCGGCCTGCAGAACACAGGCTGATCGAACATCTTCCAGGGGCGGATGTACTGTGGATGGCAGGTGCGAACCATCGTTTTCGGGGCCGCGTCGGGTAGGGGCGAAGCATTCTCGAAATGCTTCGCCCCTACGTCTGTACGGCGAGGGCCACGGCGCTACCAACGATCCAGCGCCGGCATCTACCCGGACTCGGCCTCAGCCCCCGGCCTTGTGCGGAGATGTTCGAGCACGGGGCAAGTTACGACCCGATCCGTCCCTCGCGCTCGACGAACTCGAAGCCCGGCGTGGGACTGTAGGCGGTCCAGCCGCCATCCACGACGAGCGTCTGCCCGGTGATCCACGAGGCGGCGTCGGACGCCAGAAAGAGGGCGGCGCCGAGCACGTCCTGGGGCTGGCCCGCGCGACGCAGCGGTATGACCCCGGCCCATTTCGTCTCGTAGTCCGGGTCATCGTGCAGGTTTCGTTCGTTGGTGATCGCCCCCGGCGCTATCGCGTTGATCGTAATGTTGTGGGGCGAGAGCTCAAGCACGAGGTTGCGCACCAGCATCTCGATGCCCCCCTTCGTCATCGCATACGCGGAGAGGTACTGCACGGCCTGGTGGCCGGTGACGGAGGAGGTGACGACGATCCGCCCGCCCTCGCCCTGCCGTGCCATCTGCTGTGCGGCTGCCTGGGCGGTGAAGTACGTTCCCTTCAGGTTCGTACCCACCACCCGGTCGAACGCCTCCTCGGGGTAGTCCAGAAACGCTCCCCAACTGGTGATGCCCGCATGGCAGTATGCAAGGTCCAGTCGGCCAAACTCCCGCACGGTGGTGGCGACCAGTTCCCGGCAGCCGGTGACCGTGGAGACATCCGCGCCAACAGCTACGCCTCGGCCACCTGCGGCGTGCATCTCCGTCACCGCGCTCTCAGCGCCCTCCCGATCCGCGTGGTAGTTCGCAACCACTGCGGCCCCAGCGTCGGCCAGCCCGAGCGCGAGCGCGCGCCCGATGCCCTTGCTCGCACCGGTGACGAGCGCAACCTTGCCTGCGAGGCTGGTCATGGCGGGGCGAGGGCGCTCGAATGGGCGCCCCTGCTGTGTGCTCTCACCCTACTTCGCGAAGGCCGCGTCAAAAGCGACACTGGACGGCGAGAAGTCCGTGCGGCGGACGAACTGCACGGCGTCGCGCGCGCCCCATTCCCGGTCCATCCCCGAGTCTTCCCACTCGATGGAGAGCGGCCCATCGTAACCGATCCGGTTCAGCGCGCGGATGCAGTCCTCCAGGTTCACGTCACCATGGCCGGGCGAGACAAAGTCCCAGCCACGATCCGGGGAGCCGAAGTCGAGGTGTGAGCCCAGGATGCTCCGATGTCCGTTGAGTCGCCGCTTGCTGTCCTTCACGTGGAAGTGATAGATACGGTCCGCGAACTCCTCGATAAAGGCGACGGAGTCCAGGAACTGGTGCGCGAAGTGGCTGGGATCGAAGTTGATGCCGAAGCCTTCCCGGTTGTCGATCGCGTCCAGGGCCTTGCGAGTCGTGACGAAGTCATACGCGATCTCCGTCGGGTGCACTTCGAGGCCGAACTTCACGCCCTCCTGATCGAACACATCGATGATTGGGTTCCAGCGGTTTGCGAAGTCCTGATACCCGGCCTCGACCTGCTCGAAGTCGTTCGGCGGGAAGGAGTAGAGCATGTGCCAGATACTGGACCCGGTGAAGCCGTTCACTTGAGTGAGGCCAAACCTCGCCGCAGCGCGGGCGGTGTCCATCATCTCCTGTGCGGCGCGCTGGCGCACGCCCTCGGGCTTGCCGTCGCCCCATACGTGCGGCGGCACGGTGGCCTGATGTCGGCTGTCAATCGGGTCGCACACCGACTGACCGACGAGGTGATTCGAGATGGCGAAGCACTGCAATTCGTTGCGGTCCAGGATGTCGCGACGGCTCTGCACGTAGTCTGGCTCTGCCAGGGCGCGGCTTACCTCGAAGTGGTCGCCCCAGCAGGCCAGCTCAAGGCCGTCGAAACCGAGCTCTTTGGCCCTTGGGGCGAGTTCTTCGAGCGGCAGGTCGGCCCACTGGCCAGTGAAAAGGGTCACGGGTCGTGGCATCGTAGCTCTCCTTTATCTAAGCGTTCAGCTATCAGAGGTCAGCCGTCAGGTCCGTAGTCGCGGGTTTCGAACCCGCCACTACCTCGTATCATCACGAGTTGTGCCGCGCGTGTCACATCGTTGGCGGGGTATGAAGCTCGACCAGGTGCCCGTCGGGGTCGCGGCAGTACAGCTGTGTTGCGCCATCGCCACGGGGCCGGGGACCGAGGACGACAGGCACGCCGTGATCGGCGAGCGCCTGCACCGTCTCATCCAGGTCCTCGACGGAGAACGCGAGGTGCCGGGCACGCCCGAGGTCGTGTTCCTCGTTCGGCTGGGCCTCCTTGTCGCCTGGTTCCTGAGCGGCATCGGGCTGATGGATGAGGTGGACCTCCGCTCCTCCTTTGCGAAACCACGTCACCGCGTGCGTGAAGGTGGACGGACGGGGCACTTCGTCCATCCCGAGCAGTCCGCCGTAGAACCGTTTAGACGAGCTGATATCGTCGATGATGAGGGTGACGTGGCTCAGGTCGGTGATCTGGATCATTGGGTCCGCCTCCTGTGTGGTTCGATCAAAAAATCGCGCGTCCGGTAACACGATCAAAGACGTGCGCCTTGAGTTCGCTGAACGCGAGGGTGACTGTCTCGCCCACGGGCAGGCGGAACGCGGCGGGCGTCTGCACGCGGAACAGCTTTTCCGAGACAACGACATCGTAGAGCGTCGCGTCGCCGTGTTGCTCGCGCGCGAGTATGCGGCTGGGAAGGCCCGTGGCATCTGGTTCGGGCAGGATCGTGATGTCTTCGGGCCGGATGCCGAACACCAGGCTGCCGCGGTTGAGGCTGGTCGCAAGCCGATGGTGCTGTGGTGGGGGCAGGGAATAGATATGCCGGCCCAGCCGGTCGCGCAACGCGGCGTCGCCGTCCTCCGCGAGGGTGCAGTCCAGGAGGTTCATCGGGGGCCGTCCGACGAAGC
>Ga0136611_10002618_pt1 | contig 12541 bp, 8 predicted proteins | sample AntDrymUQ2232306_2_FD_106645 | JGI IMG/M metagenome (GOLD analysis project Ga0136611, IMG submission 106645) | Polar desert sand microbial communities from Dry Valleys, Antarctica - metaG UQ223 (23.06) | ecosystem: Environmental > Terrestrial > Soil > Desert | place: Antarctica: Dry Valley... | reverse complement strand
GGTCGGCGCCGACCCAGCCCTGGGCCACGACGCCGGGACTCCTGGAGATGGGCGCGGTGCTCCCGTCAGAGTTGCCCGACGCCACGCTCGCACCGAAGTGAAAGATTCCCTTCGAGGTCACAGGTCCCGTCCGCTCATAGTGCTTGAGTCCGGCGCCCATGAGCTCGTGGCCGTTCGTACCGAGCACGAGCACCGGGTGCTCCTTTGCGACCTCCTCCGCGACCGCCAACAAGACCGCAATACCCGTTCCCCGCTCGCCTGCGACCCGGAACCAACCGGACAACGGCGTGCTGAGGAGTATGCGCTGGTCGTCGGGGCCATCCCCGAACCTGGCCAGCACGTTGGCACTGGTGCCCGTCACCAGCTGCGCGTCTATTTCGACCCGGATCTTGGCTTCGCCGAACCGCGCGCCGAGCTCTCCCGCCACGCAGATCGTTGGCAGACCGCTCCCAGGACGGTCAGGCCAACGGTTTGGAGCGAACAGCAGCTTCCCAGGATCGTTGTACGTCCCCCGGGCCATGGAGGGATCGTGGAGGGTCGCCATCACCGCGGCCTCCCGCCCCTCGCTGATCGCCGCCTGCGCCACCGGACGAAGCCCGTCGATGAGCGTGCCGCGGCCGACAGGAACCGAGCAGCGCACCGGGTCGTCGGTCACCACTCGGCCATAGCCCTCGTAGAACACGGGGATCGACCTCACAGGCTCCCCGTCGAATGTGACCTCCCACCGGGCGTCGTATCGGGGGAACTCGTAGGAGAGGCGCTCTACGCCGGATGCACCTCGTCGCTCGAGTTCGGCCGCAAACCACTCGATCGTGGCGTGGTCGACGTCGGTTCCCGACTGATGGTCCCCGAGGTCGCAATAGCTCACGACCGTTTCGAACAGTTCGGCTCCCCGGTCGGTCATGTCGCCGGGAGAATCGACTCAGCATTGGACACGAAGTACTTCTCGACGACTTCGTCGCCGAGCCGCTCGAGGCTGTCGTACATGTCCCGGATCGGAGTCGTCCCCCCTTCCGGATGGGGGAAGTCGGTGGAGAACACGTACACGTCCTTGAGCCCGTACCGCTCGATGTACACCCCTATGGGCTCCCAGTGGAACGGCGTGACCCGGACGTTGCGGGCGAGATACGCCGAGGGCTCCATCGAGAGGACACCCGCCAGCCGCTTCCCGGCGAGCTTCGCCCGCTGATCGAGCGTTTCTGCCATCGGACCGACCCACTGCGCCGCCAGCTCGATGACGCCGAGTCGCAACGCGGGGTGACGTTCGAAGACGCCGCCCAGGATCATCGCGGACACATACGTTTGCGGAGCCATGTGAAATGTCGCCAGCTCCAGCACACCGATCGCCTCGCCTCCGCCAAGCCCCGTCCGCGGCTTCAGATGTTCGACGTCACCGAACTTTCGGTCGATGAAGCCGCTCTCGCCCCCGAGGTGGATCAACGCCGGGACGTTCGCTTCGGCGAGCATCGACCAGAGGGGATCCCATGCCGGATCGGCCGGCGACAGACCAGCAGGTGGCCGAGAACAGGCGATGTTCACCGCAAGGGCGCCGGCTGCGAGCACCCTCTCGCACTCGGAGATGGCGGCTTCGACGTCGTGCATCGGGAGCATCGCGACTGGCCGGAGGCGGCCCTTCGACGGCCTCGACCACTCGAGCACGTAGTCGTTGTACGCATGAGCGGCCTCCACCGCGCCATCCATGCGAGACACGGCAAGCGCGGCTAGCCGAGCTACCGGGAACAGGACCTGGCGATCGATGCCCATCAGGTCCAGAGCGAACAAGCGCTGGCCGAGGTCGAAGGCGGCGGGCGTCCCCCAACCCTTGATCGTCCAGACGTTCTCCGCGTCGAGGGTCACGCTCCGGCCGCGCTCCGCCCAGCTCTCCATGGCGCCCGCGCCGAACCGCTCTTCCTCGAGATCCCAATAGCGACGGCCGAACTCTGTGCCCAGGATCTCCGGGAACTGTGACGGCACCGGGTGTAGATGGGAATCGCAATCGACCAGTCGACCGTGCAGATCTTCGAACTTCATCTCTGAACCCCCTGTCCCGTTGATCGTAATAGTTCTACTATTCAATGTCTACGCGTGGGAGGGGCAGAGTTGAACGACTCGGCGTCATCGAGACTGACCAGGAAATCGTATGCGGTGACCGGTCCGGCCACAGTGATCGGCAGCGTCTTGAAGCCCGTTTGCAGCTTCGAGGAGGTGCACCCGGAACTGCCGTTGGTTCCGCTCTGGGTCAGACCCCGACCGCCGGCCCCATCCGTCGGCGCGCACGGCCTGATCGCGGGCTCGGAAGGCCGCCCGGGTCAGAACCGGCTCGTCGGCGAGACGAGCCCGCTCGTCTGCGGTTGCGAGGGCTCGTTGCAACGCATCCCAGGCCTTGCCGTTCACGGGAACGTTTTCGCCGCGCGCCGGGAGGGCTGCAACTTCGCCCAAAGCGTCGGCTGCGCTCTGCACAGCGTCGCACGCACGAGTGAGCCTGGACGCCGGTTCTTGTCGACTTTGGACGATGAGTACCACGGCGACGACCAACGCGGCGGCACAAAACAGAGCCACCGTCACAAGCAACCGCCGACGAGCGCGTCCGACCATCGGCAGGGACCCTACGCGGCGAAGCCTGGAGGCCGGCGATGACCGACCGGACGCTCACCCGACGGAGCTTCCTCACCCAGACACTCGCGCTCGGCGCGCTCGGCGCGCTCGGGGCATGCGCCGGCGGCAAAGGGTCTGCACCCTCGGCGACCAAGAGCAGCACGGGCGGTAGGGGCGGCACGACGGCCAAGACCCAGGGCCTTCTGAAGGCTGCGGGCGAGGGGCCCGGCGGAGGGCAGTTGTACGTGTCGCATCAGCGTCGAGTGGTCTTCGACGAGGCCTGGGGGACCGCCCGCGGCGGAAACAAGTACACGCCGGCCACACTCGTCCCGTGGGCATCGGCAGTGAAGCCCACCACCTGTGTGCTCGTGCTGCAGCTCTTGGAGAGAGGTCGGCTCGCACTCGACGACCGCGTTGCCCAGCACATCAAGGGATTCGAGGTGGCGGGCAAGCAGGACGTCACGATCCGTCACTGCCTCACCCACACCGCGCACCTCGGTGGCTACGGCGGGCCGTCGGGTCTTGGGAGTTTCGACGAGACGGTGGGTCGTATCGTCGCCGCTCCGCGAGGCATGCGCGGCCAGGCCCCGCCATTGGGAGAGCAGGCCCGCTACAACCCGGCCGGCATCTGGATCCTCGCCGAGGTCGTCCGGAGGATCGACGGGCGTCGACCGTTCGATCAGCTGGTCCGTCAGGATGTCTACGAGCCGTGCGGGATGGTCGACTCCTGGAACGGGATCCCCGCCGATCGCCTGGCGGCGTACGGGGACCGCGTCGTGCTCACGGGAAGTCCGGAAGAAGCGGCGAAGCCGCAGCCGGCCGGCGGCGGCCTCGGACCGATCCACGACCTCGGACGGTTCTATGAGATGCTCCTCAACGGCGGCGAGATCGACGGGCGGCGGCTCCTCAAGCCCGAGACCGTGGCGGAGATGACTCGGGTCCAGGCAAAGTCGGGCCTGCCATGGGGCTTCGGCGTCATGATCAACGAGCCCTCCCGGTTCGGGTCGACCCCGCCAGCGGGTGGAGAGCGCGCAACCGGCCCGTTGGGGATGAACTTCGGCGGGCTCGCGTCGAAACGAGCATTCGGCCACTCGGGCGCGACGGGTTCGTTCGCTTTCGCTGACCCGGAGCACGGTCTCAGCTACGCAGCCATCGGCCGGATCCCGGCGACTGAAGCGGTCTACGCCGATCTGGGCCTCGCGTGACATCGAGGGCTCCGGCAATGGTGGAACGTCAGGACCTTGTCGGCGCAGCGCCGATGCGACACGTCAGGAGGTCGGTATGACAGCTCCATCCACGGCGCAGCGGTCGATGCCGGCGCGTTTCGCCGCATTCTGGCGTGCGTTCCGCCGTTCAGTCATATGGCGGCTCCTCGCGCAGCAGCGGTGGTGGATCCTCGCCCTGGTGCTCCTCGGCGTCGTCAACGGCATCCTGCTGGCGCAGGTGCTCGGCACCGTCAGGGCGATCGTCGATGACGCGATCATCGACCACATCGTCCCCCTCCAGCCGCTGATCTCGAGGCTCCTCATCTTGAGCCTGCTGCAGTTCGGGTTCGGGTTCGCCAACGCTCAGGTCGCCGACCGAATCGGCTGGACGATCGAGTACGAGCTGCGCAACTGGATCTACGACCGGATGCAGCGCATTCGCCCGCACGAACTCGACTCCCTGCCCTCGGGCCAGCTCGTGACCCGGGCAGCCGTCGAATTCGAAGCGCTGGAGCGGTTCATCCTCTTGCTCCCCGAGCTGCTCCGACCGCTGATCCTCCTCGTGGCGTTCACGATCATCGGCCTCAGCATCAACCTTCCGCTCGGCTTGCTGGCCTTCAGCGCACTGCCCTTGAGCATCTGGGTCGTCAATCGCATCAGAGGCCGAATGTGGGTGTACCAGTTCCTCAACATCGACCAGCGGGCCGTGATCACCACCGCCGTCGATGAGCCCATCCGAGGAATCCGGCTCGTCAAGGCGTTCGGGCGCGAGCAGCTGTTCCGACATCGGGTCCAAGACGAGTCGGCAAGGGCGTACACCTACCGCGTCGCACAGGCGCGGTTCCTCGCCCGCTACGACGTCATCCTCGACGCCCTTCCCGCGGTCGTGCGGGGGGTGGTTCTGGTGATCGGCGCGTGGCTGGCGATCCGCCAGGGATCGATGAGCGTTGGCACGCTGCTGGTCTTCCTCCGTATCACCGCGGGATTCGCAGGGACGTCCGGGAGAATTGATGAGTTCGTCAACTCGTGGCAGCGGATGAAGACCAGCATCGGGCGGGTGCAGGAGCTGATCACCTGGTCGGACGCCGACCGCCCGAAGCGCGATGCAGCGCCACTGCCCGATCCGTCTACTGGGCTCGAGCTGCGAAACGTCTCCGTCTCGCTCGGTCGGCGGGCGGTGCTCAACGACCTGAACCTTACACTGCGGCCCGGTGCGCATGTCGTGGTGACGGGCCGTCGTGGCGCGGGAAAGACCACCGTTGCCGCCGTCGCCTCCGCCGTCGTCGAGGCCGCGTCCGGAGACGTCATCCTCGACGGCGTTCCTCTCTCGGCGCTGGATCCCGTCGAGGTGCGTCAAGCGGTACGAGTTCTGTCCGAGGAGCCGTTCCTGTTCGCTCGCACCGTCCGAGAGAACCTTCGACTCGGTGCCGCTGCGGTTGGCGGCACTGGCGGTGAGTTGAACGACGAGCGTCTGGAGGCGGCACTGGCGGCGGCCGGAGCCGACGACGTCCTCGAACAGCTCGAGCAAGGGCTCGACACCGTGCTCGGCGACCGTGGCTTGACGCTTTCCGGCGGGCAGCGCCAGCGCATTGGTCTTGCTCGCGCGCTCGTCGTGCCGCCCCGCATCCTGGTTCTCGACGATGCCCTGTCTGCGGTGCCACCCCGGATGGAACTCGAGATCCTCGCCCGCATTCGGCAGTACGCACCGCAGACCGCGATCCTCAGCCTGTCGCGGCGCGAGGGCCCCGATCTCGTGGCCGATGAGGTGGTGGACCTTCCTGAGCCATCGTCGGCCGCGGCCGCTGACGTAGAGGCGGTTGCCGACGAGGTGTTGTTCGACGCGCAGGCGCGCGAAGACGATCAGGACGAATCGATCTTCGGAGGTCGCCAGCAACGGCGCGAGGTAACCGATGGGCTTCGTACGGGGCCATACGACCCGGCGCTCGTGCCACTGATCGCCCAGACCCAGATCGCCACGGAGGACATCCCGAAGATGCGGGAGTCCGACATCACGGATCCCGTGCCCCCGGGCGTCCGACGCTCGCTGCGGCCGTTTCGGGGCAGACTTTTCGTCGCCTGTCTCTTCCTCTTCGGGCTGGAGATTGCACAGCTGATCCAACCCGCCCTGACTGGGAGGTTCACCGACGCGGTGAACTCCGAGCTTCTCGGCGCGGCGGTGCAGTTCGGTCTCGGTGTCCTGGTGGCGGGCGTCTTCGGAGGCCTGTTACGCGCGGTCTTCCGTGTCTACAGCGCCAAGGTCGACGGGGCGATCATGTATCTGCTCCGCCGGAAGCTGTTCCACCGCTTCACCGATCTGGGGGTCGACTACTACGACCGCAGACTGCCGGGTGAAGTAGCCACGCGCGTCGTTTACGACCTTGCCATCGTGTCCAGCTTCACTGACGAGGCTGTCTACTTGCTGTTGCGCCACGTCGGGCAGTTCCTCCTCGTCACCGTCGTGATCTCGCTCTACAGCCCGGAGATCGCGATCTACCTGGCCTTCTTCGTACCGGCCGTAGCCGTGGTCACTGCGCTGCAAGCCCCGTTCATCGGTCGTGTCCTCGTCCGCATCCGCGAGTGGACTGGCGCGGCACTGACCAGGCTCCAAGAGGACTTCGCCGGGCGCTACGTCATAGACACCTATGGAGGGGGCCTCCGCGCTCGCCGTGAGTATCACGGCATCAACGACGAAGTGCGGCAGGCGAAGCGCGTCGCCGCGACGATCCGCAACGGGTACACGGAGGTCATCAGGCTCCTCGGAGACATCGCCACGGTGGTCATCTTCATGCGGGCCGGCGACCTGGTCCTCACGGGTGCGATGACCATCGGAACGCTCGTTGCCGTAGACGCCTACTTCGATCGCGCCATACAACCGATTCCGCCCCTCGCGAGGATCTACCAGCACTGGCTTCGTGTGCGGGTCTCGTTGCGAAAGTTGGCGGATCCGTATTCGCATCCGATCCTGCCCCCGGAACCAACAGCGTCCAAGGTTGCACCGGGCGGAGGCGACGGCGGCGGGGAGCGCGGCGCGGTCGAGTTCGAAAACGTCACGTTCTCGTACCCTCACCGCAACCGGACGGTGCTGGCCGACATCAGCTTCGAGGCCGCCGCCGGGGAGACCGTTGCGATCGTCGGCCCGACGGGCGCAGGCAAGTCTTCCATCGCGAAACTCATCAGTCGTACGTACGACCCGAGCGTCGGGCGCGTGCTCGTCGACGGCGTGGATCTCTGCGGGTACCCGTCAACCCACCTGCGTGAGCGAGTGGCAGTCGTCCCCCAAGACGGGTTCGTGTTCAGAGGGACGGTCTGGGACAACATCGGCTTCGGTCGGCCCGGCGCGAGCCAGGAAGACATCGAGACAGCCGCACTGGCGGTCGGCGCCTACGACGCCTTGGTGGCGATCCCGGAGGGCGCGGTCGAAGAGGAAGGCCGGAACCTGACTCCGGCGCAACGCCAATTGATCGCGTTGGCACGTGCGTGGCTCGTGGGGCCCGCGGTCCTCGTCCTCGACGAGGCCACCGCGGCGCTCGACGAAAACTCGGAGACGGCGGTACTCGAGGCTCTCGCAGGGCTTGAATGTACGAAGATCCTGATCACCCACCGCCAACGACTGGCGGAGCGTGCCGACTTCGTCCTCGTGATCGAGCACGGGAGGATCGTCCAGGCCGGGACGCACGATGATCTCCTCCTCGAGGATGGTGTCTACAAGGACCTGTGGCTGCCCGCCGGGGTCGGTGCGTCTTCGTCACGGGGTTCGGGGGGCAAGTCCACGAGAGCTTCGACTCGGGCGCGTGGAGGTCGAACACCCCGTACGACGCAGCGTCGGACCAGGAGACGAGAGCAGTGAGACGGCGTCGGATCTGCGTCATCGTGGTCATCATCGGCATCGTTGCTGGAGCGTGCGGTCCCCGCGTGCGGGTGGCGACCGACCGGTGCCAGATGGTGCCGCCCGAGGTCATCAACGCGATCGCTCCGAGAATGGAGCAAGCGGGTGCGCTCCGAAACGGATTTGCCGTCCAGAGCACGGCGGGGGGACGAACGTGGTTGATTAGCGCGGAGTTGCTGAAGGAGGGCAAGCCCGAGGAATCGGAAGGCGACATCTTCACCTGGGCCTCGACGGCTTACGACACGCCGGCAAATGACTATCGGTCGGTGGATCCCAACGCACGCGATCGTTCAGGTTGGCCAGCAGCTGACGACTTGAACGTCAAAGTCGACGGCAGCATCGAGTCACGTGCCTGCGTCGACGACGCTCGCCCGAAGCAAAGTGAAACAGGACTACTCGGCGGGTGAGCATCGCGCTGGCCCTGCTGCAGGATGTTGTTGTGAACCAGCTGCTCGACGCTCAGGGTGTTGATGCTTCCGTCCTCGCTGCCGGGCAAGACAGCGCTTCCCAGGCCTGACGCGGCGCGGTGGCCGTTGCGCTGCCCTCCCTTGGACCCGGCGGGGGGCGGCGGCGACTTCACGCGCACTTGCTTTTGGTGGGACGGTGAAGATCGAGACCTTGACGACTTGCAGGCAGGCTATTGGGACGAGTGGTCCTGACCCGACCGAGGACTTTGCTCAGCTGGGAGGCCGTGCCTGAGTCCAGGGCGCGCCATGACTGCGCGAACTGCCGGTTGCGACCGACGCCTCGCCTCTCCACGGCTGCAACAGCGGAAGCCCAACATCGCGAGACGCACCTTCGAATCGGCCAAGAATTGCGCCCCAAAATGTGGCGCTGAGAGTACGAGCGTCAGCCGACGCTCCGACGACGCCTGCGGGCGAGGTAGCCCGCAGACGATCACTAATTGCTGGGGGCAGGGGCTTCGGTTCGGCGTCCTCGTCTGAAACCCATGTCGCGCCGTATCCGACGATTTCTTACCTCCGCTGGCAGGTGGTTCTTAAGGTGATCGAGCCGAATTGGCCCAGCAAGGAGCGGTGCGGAGGACCGCAAATATATGTCGCACCTTGCCAGACGCGGCATTCGTTTGAGCCGCCCGGTAGGCAAGCGCCTCCACATTTGGCAATCTCGATACCCGCCGCCGAGAGCGGGCGGCCAGGTCAGAATCAGCCACGCCACCATCATGGGCGCGACCGTTCAAGACTGCGGAAGGCATGGACATCAAAGAGGTGATCCGTTCTCGCCCTACGAGGTGTCAATGGCCAAGGTGAAGTCCCCGCTGGTGGCCGCCGGCCACAGATGGGGACTTTCACATGGCCACGGACACGAGGGAAGATCCGCAACCTCGGGCGTCTCAAGCCGCGCTGACGGGAGGCGGGCGGCCACATCCGTCCGCGAGGCTGTCGCGTCGGAGCACTACGATTCCCCGATGGCGATCGAACAACCGCGCCGGCGCGGCTCATCGGGAGAGACGAGAGAGCGGCTGGTCGACGCCGCTACTGACTTGTTCGCCGAGAAGGGCTACGAGTTCCGACTGCAAGAGGTCGCCCGCAGGGCCGGGGTCACGACGGGCGCTATTTACTCCAACTTCCCCGACAAGATGGGACTGTTCGCCGCCGTCATGCGACGAGTGGCCGAAGACACCATCCAGCTCGTCGCCGCGCAGACCAAGGCTCGCGGGGGCGACCGGTCACCCAGGGCGCTTCTCGCGGCCCGGCTTGGAAGCCGACTGGTCGAGAAGCCACCGAGAAGTGGGGTCCTGCTCGTCGAGGCACTTGTGACGGCCAGGCGCGACGACCAGGTGCGCCAGTTCATGCAGGCACGACTTCGCTGGTGGGCGTCGGAATTGTCGACCGCCGTGGTTGCGGCCAAGGACGCTGGCGACCTGGCCAGCGACGTCGACCCCGCGGCCGTCGTGCGGCTTCTTCAGGCGGTGACCTTGGGTTCGCTGCTCTTGGAGGTGGCGGGCGGCGACGAGCCGAGCGCTGCGTCCTGGGAGGCGGTGGCGGACCGCATCCTCGATGGCCTAGCGGCCGATCGCTCCGGCACCTGAGGGCCCGATACGTCTCAGCTGGATGTCTCTTCGAGGTCCTCTTCAGTGATCGGAAGCGGTGACCAGGCCTCGCTCGCCTGCTGGTGGGCGAGGACTTCACGGAGGACCGCTTCGTAGTCGAGATCCTTCTCCTTCAGCACCAGCACCTCGTAGAGGTTGGAGCCGAACCAGACGTAGACCACCTTCTCCTCCGACGCCGACACCCATACTGTCTGTTCGCCGACGTCGAGCTCCTCCACGCGAGACGAGATGATGCTGCGAAGGATGGCATTGCGCTGCCGAGCCTCGGTGAGGTCGACCTTCGCCTTGACGGTGCTGATCTGGAGTGTGCCGACGAGCCGCTCGCCCTTGCGGAGTTCCCAGAGCTTGCCGTCGGCCACCATCGCATTGGGGGTGTCGGCAAAAGCCTTCTTGGTGCTCTTGTCGGTGTTCTCGAACACGCCGACGTCGCCGGTTTGGATGCGCGAGGGCGCGAGTTCCGGGGCCACCGCCGGGGGAGCCACTTCAATGGCGGCCTCGGACCCCCGGCACCCGGCGCTGGCGCCGGCGAGGAGCGCAGCTGTCAGCGCCAGAGCTCGAATGCTCGTCACCGAGCCCTCCGCGGACCCAGCCCTGGCGGTGGGGTTGGCGACGGCTCGACGGAGGTCATCGTGCTTTCGTAGTCCCACCGCAGGACGAGCTTCGCGCCGCTGGCCAACGTGACCGTTTGGTTGTACTTGGCCTTCTCCTTGATGGTGAGCGGGCCGAGGTGCGTGGCGACGTTGTAGATGATCGGGTTGCCGGGCTCGGTTCCCTGGGTCTCCTGCGTCCTCAGGTTCACCTGCGTCTCGTTCGACTCCACCCGGAAGGTGTCATGCAGTGAGCCGCAGGTGTCGACGAACTCGCGCTTCGCCGTACGACCCTCGACCGTCATGCCGGTAAGGGTTTCGTCGTCGATGCCAGCCGAGCGCCAATCGTCGCCTTCGGCCATGAACTCCATCATCGTTATCGCGGGTGACGGCTTGAACGTGCCCTCGCCATCCCGCGTGACGACGGTGCGCTCGACCAATCGCAGCGACGTTATGTCGTATTCGAGCTTGTCCCGTATCTCGAATGTCCCCACGAACTTCGTCAGGTCGAACGTCACCTTGTCCGCGGGCGGCAGGCGGCTTTCGGCGGCGCCGGGAAGAGCGCCTTGCCCCGGCAGGGTCTCGGCCCGCACCTTCTTCACGTTGGACACGTGCCAGAACGACTCGCGGGGGTACGGGAGCTTGAGGGGCACCACGCCACCCGTTTCGATGGTGATCGAGCCCGTGTTCTTGAGGACGTAATAGCCCTCGAGCGGCTCGCGGCCAGGCCGCAGCGTCACGGGCCCAGTGGGCGAAGTGGCACCGTCGGCTGCAGGACAGTCTGGGACCCTCGCGGGCGGCCGTGGGAATGGCGCGGGCGCGGGAGGGTCGGGCTCCTCAGCGTCGGCCGGTGGCTGCCGGTCGCGAACGTCGGGCTCCGCGCTGGCGAACGCCGCTTCGATCGTCTCCTCGTCGAACGGCACGACGGTGATGATCACCTGCGGGGTCGGCGGCGGCCCCGCTTTGTCCGCGTCGGCGAACGCCAGATCGAGCGCGACCCTCTTCACGCCGAGCTCGAGAGGGCTCTCCGGAGCGCTGCCACAACTGCTGGCTATGAGCGAGCAGGCCACGAGCACGACACGGATGGCTCGTGGTGGGCCGCATTTGTAATTGAGAAGCCTCATCAATCCCTCCTGATCCTGGCCCCAGCCGAGCCGACAAGTCCCTGAGCCGCACGCGCCGTGGCCGCGGCGGCCCCTGCAGGAGCGTGACGCACACGCCGAAGGGTGATCCGCGTCAGGCGAACGGCCGCCGGTTCGACGATGTTGGGCACCTCTGTGCTGTACGGCTCCTGCAGCGACGCCCGGCTCAGGTACCCGAGCACCCTCGATTGCATGGGCTGGGCTTGGGCCATCCTTCGCCGCAGTGATGTCGCCAGCTCCTCGGCCGCTGCGGCATCCTCGGTCGACGTGCCGCTCGAGAGGTCTCCATACATGGCGCGAGTCACGAGCCAGGCCAGCTCCTCGTGCTCTTCGTCCGGCTGGACCCGCTTCAGGTAGCCGAGTGGCGTCGCGAACGGGTCACCGACGTTGAGGTCGGTGGCGAGGTCCCGGAACTCCGCGTACTCGACCGCGACCTGAGCCCGCGGGCCGGACGCTGTCGCCCAACGCCTCCGGCGCGAACGCCGCAGCGCCTTCATCACGATCGGATACGCAAGCCAAGCGCCGAGGGCGAGGAGGAGCCACGGCAGAACTTGCAGGAGCAGCGCGCGTAGGCGCTCGAACAGCAGGGTCACCCGCTCGAGTTCCACGGCCACGAAGACCTCGACGGCCACCTCGTCGCTCGGCTCGATGGTCGGGTTGAAGCGGGCGTTCGGGTCGCTGTCGAGGTTCGACTTCGCTTTCGGGGGTGCGCCGATAAGCGGCACCCAGCCGTAGTTCTCGAAGTAGACCTCGAGCCATTGGGCCGCGTTCTTCGGCCGAACCGTGAGGACACCTTCCTCCTCGTTCAGCCCGTCGAAGCCGAATCCGATCCGGCTCGGAACACCCGCCCACCGGGCGATGAGCGCTTCGGCGGCAACGATCTCGAACGGTGAGCCCTCGTGGTTGCCGGCGAGTAGCTCTTGCACCTTCGTCGGTGGCACGTCAGCCGGCGCGCCGCCGCCCACCGCCACGACGACGTCGTTGAGCTTCTTGCGCATGAAGTCGAGGCGCTCCCAGGGGTTCTGAGGTGCATCCTCCAGCAGCGCGCGCACGGC
>Ga0136611_10002617_pt1 | contig 12543 bp, 10 predicted proteins | sample AntDrymUQ2232306_2_FD_106645 | JGI IMG/M metagenome (GOLD analysis project Ga0136611, IMG submission 106645) | Polar desert sand microbial communities from Dry Valleys, Antarctica - metaG UQ223 (23.06) | ecosystem: Environmental > Terrestrial > Soil > Desert | place: Antarctica: Dry Valley... | reverse complement strand
TCCGAATATGCTACGGCGGTGGACAAAGCCATCATGCCAGGCATTCAAGGCGGCCCGCTGATGCACATCATCGCCGCCAAAGCCGTCTGTTTCAAAGAGGCGCTGCAACCCGGTTTCAAAACTTATCAGCAGCAGATTCGCAAAAACGCCCACGCGCTCGCGCAAGGCCTCACGGCGGGCGGATTACGCCTCGTCACCGGCGGCACCGATAACCATTTGATGCTCGTTGATCTGACTTCCGCGGGCGTTACCGGCCAAGAGTGCGAGGAGTTGCTCGAAAGCATCGGCGTGACGTGCAACAAAAACCAGATTCCCTTCGATCCGCGCCCGCCGCTGGTAACTTCCGGCGTGCGCCTCGGCACTCCGGCCCTGACTTCGCGCGGCATGATGGAGCCGGAGATGACGGCCATCGCCGCCATCATCACGAGCGCAATTGAAGACCGCGCGGACGAAGCAAAACTGCAAGAACTGCGCGGTCGCGTGCGTGAGTTGTGCGCGCGCTTTCCGCTGTATGAAGGCGCGCCGTTGTATGGCGCTGCATAGAAGCTGTTTGCAACGCAGGCAGTACTCCCTTCCCCTTAACAAGGGGAAGGGCTGGGGATGGGGTTTGATTGGCACGTTCTGACCCCACCCTAACCCTCCCCTTATTAAGGGGAGGGGACTTTGCAAACTAATTCTTAAAGCATCCCCGACCATGTTATGCTGGAACCGCTGAAAGGCTCGCCGCTCGTCGCTTTCGTTGCCGCGCTGCTGGCGGCGCTGGCGGTGACGCCGTTGGTGCGAGCTTTGGCCTGGCGCTGCAACGCGCTGGCGCATCCCAATGCGCGACGGCTGCACGCGGAACCCATCGCGCAGTGGGGCGGCATCGCCATCTTTGTCGGCGTGGCGTTGGCGGCTTTGCTGTGGCGGCAGCCAAGCCCGCAGGATTTGCGCTGGCTGGCGCCGTCGGGAACCGTCGCCGATGTCAAGGCGGTCAGCCAAACGCTGCATCTTTCCACCACGTTCTTCGGCTGCGGTTTCCTCATGCTGCTGCTGGGAATGCTGGATGACCGCTTCGATCTGCCGCCGCTGTGGAAGTTTTTAGGGCAGTTCGTCATTGTCTATCTGCTCTGGTACAGCGGCGTGCGCATTCGCACCATGCCTTTCACCGCCGGGACGCACATTTTGTCAGACAGCGTGTCCCTGGCTTTAACGATGATATGGGTCGTTGGATTGACCAACGCCATGAACTTCATTGACGGCGTGGATGGTCTCGCGGCGGGCATGTGCGCGATTGGAGCGGCGAGCCTTTGCTTCATCGAATGGGCCAAAGCGCCGTGGGCGGCGGCGGCTTCGGCGGCGATTTGCGGCGCGTGCCTGGGTTTTCTACGCTATAATTTTCCGCCCGCGCGCATTTTTCTCGGCGACGCCGGCTCGCTTTTGCTCGGTTTCTGGCTGGCCGCCATCGCCGTGGCGGCGACCTCGAAAACAGCGGCGGCGACGACGCTGGCGCTGCCCATGCTCGTCCTCGGCATTCCGCTTTTCGACACGATCTGGTCGGTCGTGCGGCGCACCATGGCGCGCCAACCGATCTGGCGCGCCGACCGGGGACATCTGCATCATCGCCTGCTGGCGCGCGGCTTCTCGCCGCGCCACACAATTTTCGTCCTGTATACGGTGGCGGCGGTGCTCGGCGCAACGGCAGTACTCTGGGCGCGCACGCGAGGCTGAAGAGACAGTTGCCGGCATGGGCAATCAATACACGAAAGGCTAAACTACCAACGATGCCATCCTCCACTCCACTCGCCGTAATGCCGATTATCGGGACGCGCCCGGAAGCCGTCAAAATGGCGCCGCTCGTCAATTATCTAAAATCGCGCCCACACGATTTTCAATGCACGGTCTGCGTCACGGCGCAGCATCGCCAGATGCTCGATCAAGTACTGCAATTCTTCGGCATCACGCCCGATTTCGATCTCGACATCATGCAAAGCGGCCAGACGCTGACGCAAGTCACGACACGCGCCCTCGACGGCCTCGACAAAGTATTGCGCAACACGCCGCCCGACCTCGTATTGGCGCAGGGCGACACCACGACCGTGCTGACGGCGGCGCTCGCAGCGTCTTATCACCAAATTGCATTCGGCCATGTCGAGGCGGGATTGCGAACCAACAACAAGCTCGATCCGTTTCCCGAAGAAATCAATCGCCGCCTGACCGGGCAACTGGCCGATCTGCATTTCTCGCCGACGCCGCAATCGCGCGCCAATTTGCTGCGCGAAGGCGTCATCGCCGATTCGATTTATCTCACCGGCAACACCGTGATTGACGCACTGCAACAAGTCCATGCGGCGGGCACCGCCAGGCGCGACAGCAGCGGCGACGCTTCGCGGATGTTATTGGTCACGACGCACCGCCGCGAGAACTGGGGCGAGCCACTGGAGCAAATCACGCTGGCTTTGCACGATATCATCGAGCAGTTCCCCGACACGCGCATCGTGCTTCCCATGCACAAAAATCCGACGGTGCGCGAGCCGCTGCAAAGAATACTGGGCGCTCATCCGCGCGTGGAGTTGATCGAGCCGCCCGATTATCTCGATTTTGTGCGCCTTATGGAAAGCGCGCATCTCATCCTGACCGACAGCGGCGGCGTGCAGGAAGAAGCGCCCGCGCTGGGCTTGCCCGTACTCGTGCTGCGCCGCACCACCGAGCGGCCCGAAGGCGTCGAGGCCGGCACCGCGCAGTTGATCGGCACCAACCGCGACGACATCGTGCGCGCCGCGTCCTTGCTGCTGTCCAACCGCAATGCGTATGACGCAATGAGCCACGCCGCCAATCCTTATGGCGACGGCCACGCCTGCGAGCGCATCGCCGCCGCCATTTTGCACTGGGCCGGACGCGGCGAGCGCCCCGCCGACTTCAATCCTAAGGCCACCGCCGCATGAGCATGGAGCCGGCGCACACAGATTCACCCACCGCATGGACAAATCGCCGCATCTTGATGCTGCTGGCGGCGGGCACCTTGATCGTCAGCCTCATCTGGCGGTTGCCGGAGGAGCTCAATTATCTCAGCCAGCGCGCCGGAGAAATCGTCTTCGCGCTGGTGGTCTCCATGGCTTTGACTTACCTGCTGCGGCCCACCGTGAATGCGCTGCATCGCAGCCGATTTTTTGGAGCCGGCTCGCACAGCGGGCGCTCGTGGGCCGCAGTCACGGTGTTTCTGGGCTGCGGCGCTTTGTTGTATGGCCTCGTTCTGGTCGGCTTGAAACCCATCGTCGTGGACATGCGCGACACCTGGCGCTCCTTCGCGCCCGGCTCAGGTCAGGAAACCAAACAGTTCTTCACCGAATGGAAAGAGAAGCTCGCGGTCGCCATCGAGCCATACAAGGAAGGCTTGCCGCCGGAGATCACCGAGGAAATTCAGCAAACCGTGCCGCGTTTGCTGACCGGCGCCACGCGCGGCATCGAGCATTGGTTAAGCCATTCCTTCAAGCACTTTGGTTTTGTCATCGAGCTGATCCTGATTCCGGTGCTGGTTTTCTATTTCCTGACCGATGGAGCGGCTTTGCGCGCCGAGGTGCGCCTGCTGGCGCCGCCGCGATGGCGTCCACGCGTCGGGCGCATGATCGCGCACTTCGACCGCGTCCTCGACGGCTACACGCGCGGCCAAGTCATCATGTGCGTGCTGGCTTGGATTCTGGTAACGGGCGGCTTGCTGCTGCTGGGCGTGCCGCACGCTTTCACGCTGGGCATGATCGCCGGCATCACGCGCGCCGTACCGGTCGTCGGCCCGATCCTGGGCGGCGTGCCGCTGGTTCTGGTGTGTCTGCTGACCACGATGTCGCTGCCCGTCACCCTGACTTTGTTACTGGGCTTCACCGCCATGCACTTTCTCGAAAGCAAGCTGCTGTTGCCCAAAATCGTCGGCCACGAAGTTGATCTGCATCCGGTCTCGGTCATCGTCGCGCTGCTGATCGGCATGGAATTCTTCGGTTTTCTCGGCGTCTTTCTCGCCGTGCCGCTGGCGGCAGTCTTAAAAATCGCGCTCGCGGAATGGCACGATGAAGCGACCCGCGCGGTGAGCGCGCCTGAAACGAACGCGCCGACTTTGCCGTTGACGGTTGACAGCGGTGCGGGCGTGGTGCAATGACTCAATCGTTCCGGCACAATTAGTTTTCACACGGCACCGACAACAGTCACGCAGCGTTGCTGCTTTCTTAACTATTATGGACTCTTCCGTAACCTGGTGGCAGGCCATCATTCTGGGACTCGTTCAAGGTCTGACCGAGTTCATTCCGGTGTCATCCTCGGCTCATCTCAACATCACGCACTGGATGTTCGGACAAGACCGCGAGCTGGCTTTCGATCTCACGCTGCACATCGGCACGCTGCTGGCGCTCGGCTTTTATTTCCGCCACGATTGGGTTGCATTACTGCGTGATGCCAAACAGAAAAAACTGCGAAATTTAGTTTTTTTGGCTTGCGTGCCGGCGGTCATCGCGGGCGTGCTGCTGCGCGATCTGGAGGAAAAGCTGCCGCTTTTCACTGAGGTGCAATTCAACGCCATCATGCTCATCATCGCCGGCATCGTGCTTTGGCTGGCCGATAAAGCGGGGCGCAAGCAGCGCGACATTGGAAGCATCCATGTCATGGATGCCGTCATCGTCGGCTGCTCGCAGGCGCTGGCTTTGATTCCCGGCGTCTCGCGCTCCGGCGCCACGATGACCGCCGGTCTGGCGCTGGGCCTGACGCGCGAAAGCGCGGCGCGCTATTCGTTTCTGATGTCGCTGCCGATCACGCTGGGCGCCGTCGGTTTTGATTTGCTCAAAAGGCTGCCCGGAATCCAGCGCGACGGCGCCGTCGCCGCGCTGGGCGCCGCGCCCGCCGTGCTGCTGCTGGGCGTCGTCATCGCGGCGCTGTCGGGATTCTGGGCTATCGGGTTTCTGCTAAACTATTTGAAGACACGCGACGTTACGCCGTTCGTCATCTGGCGCATCGCCGTAGCAATGGCAGTACTCAGCGCGCTCGCGCTGCGAAATTGAAATTTATCAGGCGCCGTTTCCCCTGCTCTCATGTTCTAGCGGAGGCTCGTTTCCTTGTCACGTTTATTGTGCGGTCGTTGCGGCAACCGCACGGCGCTTAACTCAACCTACTGTCCGATCTGTCGCTGGACGCTTTATGTGGATTCGCCACAGAACGAGACGCGGCACGAGCAGTCGCCCGTCAGCGCGGTGTTGCCGGCCCGCTCCAGTAGTTTTCTCAAACGCCGGCGCGATGAAGGACAGCGCGCTTACCTGGAGCGCGCCGTGCGCGCGGTCATTGACGTGCGCGAGCAAAACCTCGAACAGCGTCTGGAAGCTGATTCCACTACAGCCGGCGCGAGTAGCTTCGAGACTCAGCGCGCGCTCGGTCTCATCACGCTTTTGGAATCACATTGGGAGCGCGCTCACGCGCATCTGCACCGCGCTCACGAGTTGAACGCGCACGATCTGGAAACGCACGTCAATCTCGGCATCGTGTTGGCGCGGCGCGGTCAGTTGCAGCCCGCGCTCGAACTCCTTGAAGCGGCGCGCCAACAGTGGCCCGACACGCCGCTCATTCTCTTCAACCTGGGTTTGGTCGCGCTTCAGGCACGCCGCGCGCCGCTGGTGCTCGAAGCCGCTGCCGCCATCGAGCGGTTGTGGCAGGATAACCCTGCGCTGGCCGCTGATTACCATGACGGCGTGCTGTCCATGCGCGGCCTAGCGCTGTTGCTGCTCAACGAGACCGACGCCGCGCGCGCGACTTTGACGGCGGCGGCGCGCCATATTCCCTTTGCTACGCAGCCGCACAGCCCGCCATCGAGCGTCGGTTCTCAAACCAGCGATGACGCAGCGGAGGCTCATCATGGAGAGGCGGCTGCCGATGACGAAATGGCAGCAAATGTCCCGCCGGATGAATCGCACGATGACGCTAGGGAACTCGCCGCAGGCGGCGACACGCATCTCGTCGAAGATCAATCGCTCGACGCCGATCTGCTCAACAACCTCGCGGTCGCCGAGGCCCAAGCGGGGGCAATTAGCGGCGCGGTGGCTCATCTCGTGGAAGCGTTGCGGCTCGAACCGGGACACTCGCGGGCGCTCAATAATCTGGGTGTGCTGGCTTATCAACAGGGCGACGTAGCAACCGCGTTCAAATACATTGATCTGGCGCGCCGCATCGAAGAGTATATGGAGCGCCCGGAAGCCACGACCTTCAATCACCTCGGAGTGCTACTCGCGGCACGCGGTAAAGTGGATGAAAGCGTCGAGCAGTTCGAGCGCGCCGGCAATCTGGAACACGGCGAGTTCGAGGTTTTCTATAATCTGGGACGCGCCTACATTGAGCAGGGCGCGGCGGATCGCGGCGTGGAGTATTTGCGCCGCGCTTATCAAATGGATCCGGCCCATGCCGATGTGCATGTGCTGTTGGGCGCCGCCTATTTATTGCGGGGCCAGGCGAACCTAATGGCGGAAGCGCTCAAGCACCTTAAGCGCGCTTTGCAAATCAATCCGCAGCATCACGCCGGCCTCACCAATCTGGTGATGGCGCTACTAGAAATCAAGAATGCCGAAGGCGCTTTACGTGTCATCCAGCAAACCCTGCGTTTGCGGCCTAAAAGTGTCGAGGCCCTTTTTCTGCTGGGATTGATCACGTTCGATCTGGGCGATGAAAAACACTGGGCGCAAGCCGTCATTCAATTCAACGCCGTGCTCGATAGCCGTCCCGATCTTACGGCGGCGCTGTATAACAGCGCGTTGAGCCAATACTTGATGGGACTGCGAGACATCTCGGACGAGCATCTCCAAATAGTCGTGAAGCGAGATCCATCGTTCGCTCCCGCCTACTATTTGCTCGGTGTCGGCCATGCCAATGCCAGACGATTCAAGGAAGCCCTGGAAGCCTGGCAGACGGCGGCGCGTTATGAGCCTCAGAATGCCGACTTGCAAGCCAACATGGGCTTTATTCATTACCATCGCGGCGATTGGCCCAACGCCATCAAATGCTTCATGCAGGCGCACGGATTGGCGCCCGGTGACGCGGGCATTCTGGCGTCTCTGGGTTTGTGCTTCGCGCGCGCCAACATGTTGAATCAAGCGGTCTCGACCTTCGTGCGGAGTCTGGAAATCAGACCACGCTCGCCGGTAACACATTCTAATCTGGGACTCGCTTACTTCTTGCACAAACATGTGGAACAAGCTATTGCACACTGGCGTGTGGTGTCGCAACTGGACTCGGCTTACGCCTCGCGGCGCGAAGAAGAGCAGCAACGGTCGTTCGACGATTCGCTGGTGGAACTGCGTCCGCTGAACTGGAGAGCGCGCGTCGTGAAAATCGCGCCGACATTGCCGCGCCCGCATACACGTCTGCTACCGGGTTATAACACGCGAGAGTTACGGCCCGTCGTCACCGACCCGGAACTCCAGCAAGTGCAGGAGTCTCTCGGCAAAATGGAACACTTGTCGCGCTGGCTGGCGGCGATGAGCGTGCGCTAGCACGTCGGATACAATAGCACGATGGATGCGCGCAAAGGCAGTACTCAACTTCTAAAATAAAGAGGAGCAATGATGGAAAAGTGGAAAGTGATTCTAATTGTAGTTATGATGGGGAGCCTGGGCGCTTATGGATTTTTTCAGTCCAATCCCAGCGAGGTGCCGCACGATGATGGTCATGATCATGCCCAAGGCCAACCGACACCGCCGCCCGATCCCAAAGACCTGGCGCTCATCGGCAAGCCGGCGGCGGCATGGAATATCCCCGCGCAGTACTGGCTCAACACGCCCCGGCCCATTGATGTAAAAGACCTCAAAGGCAAAGTCACCTTGCTGGAATTCTGGCGTTCCGGCTGCTCGCATTGCGAGGCCGCCGCGCCGTTCATGGCAAAGCTTTATGAGGAGTTCAAACCGCGCGGTTTGCAAGTCATCGGCATCCAATCGCCCGGCAATCTGACAGACACCAAGAATCCAGAGAACAAATGGAATGATGTGCAGCAAACGGTGCGCGACTGGGGATTGACATATCCCGTCGCTTTTGACAAGGACGGCGTGCTCTTCAAAACGAAATATAATGGGCACAACTGGCCGACGATGATTCTCATAGATCGTCAGGGAAAGATTCTTCATCTGCAAACCGGGCACGACCGAAAAAAAGAGCAGGCCATCCTTCAGGCGATCAATCAGGCACTGGACAACAAGCCGGTCAAGTGACGCCGCATTACTCGGTTTTCATTTCCTGATCGCGCTGGAGCCGTGAACCCAGCGGCCCGCTTTGCCCGCTGTACTTGCCGCGATAAGGGCGGCTCGAAGGCGACGATAAGCGCTCGAAAGTGAAGGCGCAAATACGCATTCCCGGATATAAGGCGACCGGCATCGGCCCGATGTTGCCGAGTTCCATGACCGCGCGGCCCACGAAGCCGGGCGAGAAAAGCGGCGCCGTGCCGTGGACGATGATGCCCAATCGGCCCAGCGATGAGCGGCCTTCGAGCCGTCCCAGAATGTGATTAGGCAGGCGCACTTCTTCAATCGTGGTCGCCAGCACCAATTCCTGCGGGTGCATGATGAAAGGCTCGTCCGCCGCAACTGTGACGACGCGCGTGAACGAATCCCAATCAATGTGGCCGCGCGGATCAATGAACGCATTGCGTGTCCGCTCGAAGATGCGAATCTCGTTGCCCAGGCGCAAATCGAGTGAACACGCACCCAACTGCGATTCCAAATCCGGCGCCGGATCAATCTGGATTTCGCCCGCTTCCAGTGCCGCCTGCAAATCAACATCAGATAGAACCATAGCTTCCTCGCGCCCTTAAGTCCGACTTCTCCACACTGTCGTTTTCTTCACCTGCGTCGCGCGCCGTCAGCGTGAACACGCCAATCTCCGGCGGGCAGCGAAAACGCATGGGGAAATGCACACTGCCCACGCCGGCATTGACGTACATGCGCGCGCGTCCCGCGCGATACCAACCCTGAAACCAAGCAGTGCCGCGCATGTCCGCGGGCCGACGGCGAAAGTTCGTCCACGGCAAATGCACCTGGCCGCCGTGCGTGTGCCCCGCCAACAGTAAGCAATGGCGGTCGGCTACACTTTGCAACAAGCGCGGATTATGGCTGAGGATAACTTGCGGCTGCTCCGGCGCGATGCCGGCGCACGCTTGCCGGATCAAGGGCCGCCCGCCGCGCAGATCATCCAGCCCAATGACCGGCAGTGCTCCCCGCACCAATTTGCTGCGATTGACCAGCGTGCTGATACCAGCTTCCTGCAACAACTGCTCGATAGCATCGAAGCGCCGCTGCGAATGGTCGTGATTGCCGGGCACGGCAAGTACTGCCTCCGTGGCGCGCAGTCGCGCCAACTCGTGCGCGACCTGACGCGCGTATTGCATAACCGGACGTGCCCACCGGCGAGCTAATGAAAGGTGCGCGTAGGAATCGCGCCGCGACACATAATCGCCGGTCAGCACGATGAGATCGGGACGCTCCGCATTGCAAGCCGTGACCGCATCGCGCACCACACGCGGCGAGGTGATCGCCGAATAATGCAGATCGGACAACTGCACGATCCGCAAGCCTTCCGCCGCCGCCGGCAGATTTTTCATCACGACGTTGAATCGGTGAACCGCCAGACGATACGGCTCAATCAACGAATAGGCCACGGGCATGGCTAAAGTCAAAGCGGCGGCGCGCGCAAAAGGTGACATGGTGTGGTAAAGGCAGTACTCAGCGCGCTTCAGCCGCCGGCGGACTTGACTAAAGCCGAGAATAAACGCTGTGTGGCGACGGCGGCGCGATCATATTCGGGATGCCATTGCACGCCTACGAAAAACGGCGCGCCGCTGAATTCGATGGCTTCGATGACACCATCGGACGCCACGGCGGTCACTCTGGCATCGGGCGCCACGCGCGCGATGGATTGGTGATGAAATGATTGAATGTCGCATCCCTCCAGGCCCAGTGTGCCGTGAAGTAGCGTGTCCGGCGCGACGTGGACGGCGTGGCGCGCGTCGCCGTGCGCGATTGCATCGGGCAACTGCGTGGGAATGTCCTGAATCAGCGAACCCGCGCGCCAGACGTTGGCGAACTGGCAGCCGTAACAGATGCCCAGCACCGGCTTGCCGCGCTCCAGAAACTCGCGCAGCAAAGCGGCCTCAAAGACGGGTCGAGCGGGCGGCACGAATTGCAGATGCGCGTCGCCGCGCGGTTCCTCGCCATACATCGCGGGCGGCAAATCCTTGCCGCCGCTGAGAATCAGGCCATCCAACGTCGCAGCGAGATGATTGGTGCGCGCCGCAATTTCTGAAGCGGATTCCTCATCGGGCGGCAGCCACAGAGGTTCGCCCTGCGCGCCGGCATCGCTCACCGCTTCCAGATAACGCGACAAACCGACGCGACTTTTCTCGTCATCGGGCCACTGATAATTGGAAGAAGTCAATCCAAGTCTTCGCATCTCGCTTGAGTCGTTAATGAAAAAACGGCGCGATGAGTATTCACCGCGCCGCCTTGTACGTTCGCCATCAATTTAATTTACGAAGAGCCGCGCCGCAGGAAGGAAGGCACGTCAATGTCCACATCGTCATTGTTCATCTTGGGCGAGGAGGCCTGGCGCGGGCTGGAAGGCGCGGTGTTATAAGAAGGCGCCGCCGTGGCGATGCCGAACTGTCCGCCGTGGCCGTGCGCGCCCAGTTTTTCGAAGCCGGTAGCGACAACCGTGACGCGGATTTCATTCGTCATGGTCGGATCGAAGACAAGGCCCCAGTAGACGTTGGCTTCTTCGACATCGGCGGCTTCACGCACGATGCGCACGATCTCATCCACTTCGCCGATGGACAAATCCTCACCGCCGGTGACGTTGATCAGCAATTTGTGCGCGCCGATGATTGAGGCTTCCAGCAACGGCGAGGCGATGGCTTCGCCGGCGGCATCCGCGGCGCGACGTTCGCCCGAACCGATGCCAATCCCCATCAAAGCGGTGCCGGCGTCCTGCATCACTGAGCGAATATCGGCGAAGTCGAGGTTCACTTCGCCGGGCACGGTAATCAAATCGGAAATGCCCTGCACGCCCTGGCGCAGGATGTCGTCGGCTTTGCGGAACGCCTGGCGAATCGGGGTGCGGCGCTCGATGACTTCGAGCAGCTTGTCGTTGGGAATAACGATGAAAGTATCAACCACGTTACGCAGTTTTTCGACGCCGACTTCCGCGTGTATTTTGCGCTGATTGCCCTCGAAGCCAAATGGTTTGGTAACGACCGCGACAGTAAGCGCGCCACTTTGCTTCGCCATGTCGGCGACAACGGGCGCGGCTCCGGTTCCGGTGCCGCCGCCCATGCCGGCGGTGATGAAAATCAGGTCGCACTTGGCGACGACATCGGCGATTTCATCGCGCGATTCTTCCGCGCTGCGATGCCCCATTTCGGGGTTGCCGCCCGCGCCCAGGCCTGACGTGACCGAGGTGCCGATCTGAATTTTCTTTTCGGCGAGTGCTAAATCCAACGATTGTTTATCGGTATTGACGACAATGAAATCGACGCCGGATAGCCCGGATTCGATCATGCGATTAACAGCATTGGAGCCACTGCCGCCCACTCCAATAACTTTGATGACTGCCTGTCCACCGGGCCTCGATATTGCCATCCTGCGGGTTCTCCTGTAAGGCGCCTAAGCCTGTAAATTCCAACTATTATAGAGCGATTCACGCTGCGCTGTCAAGCAACGCGCCAATGCGTTGCCGGCAGCGTGCAAGCCTTCAGCGGCCCGCCTTGCGCGGTCGTTGGCGCGGCGCGCCATTCCAACTGGCCGCTGCTAAGACTGCGTAAAAATGATCCTGCAAACGCCGTGCGGCAGCACCATCGCGCGCAAAATTCGTCAGCAGCGACACCGCCAGACGATGCCCGTCGCGCGTCGTGACATAGCCCGACAACGTGCTCACGATGCTGAAAGTGCCGGTCTTGGCGCGGGCATTGGCGGCACCGGCAGTACTCTTCATGCGATTCCTGAGCGTTCCATCCACGCCCGCGATAGGCAGCCCTTCCCAAATGGCAGTACTCCCCGGAATGTGCTCGATGGCCGCCAGCAGCCGCGCTGTCGCCGCCGGCGTGATGAGATTGTAACGGCTCAAACCGGAGCCGTCGGTGAAACGCAAACTCTCGGTCGGCACGCCGCTTTCGCGCAGCCACTTGAATAAAAGCTCATGCCCGCGCGCGGCGGTTGCGATCTGTGATTGTTTGTCGGCGTACATGGCAGCATCGCGCAGCAGCATCTCGGCATAAAGGTTATCGGAGTTCTTGAGCAAGCGGCGTAGTAAAACGCGCAGCGGCGGCGAATCGTGCTGCGCGACTTGCCAACGTGGCGCGCCGGGATTTTGCGGATCACTCGATCCGGTTCCCACGGCAATACCGTTTTCTTCGAGGGCTTGCTTCAAAAGCGCGGCTGCCCACCGCGTCGGGTTGGGCACGGCAACGCCTTCGGTGATCTTTTGCCCCGGCGCGACCGAACCCCAGATGTTCAGCTTCTCACTAATCGGCCCACTCGTGCCGGAACGGTCGAAGTGGAGAAT
>Ga0136611_10002616_pt1 | contig 12544 bp, 11 predicted proteins | sample AntDrymUQ2232306_2_FD_106645 | JGI IMG/M metagenome (GOLD analysis project Ga0136611, IMG submission 106645) | Polar desert sand microbial communities from Dry Valleys, Antarctica - metaG UQ223 (23.06) | ecosystem: Environmental > Terrestrial > Soil > Desert | place: Antarctica: Dry Valley... | reverse complement strand
TCGTCGCGGCGTCCTACGGCCGCGACGGGAGCCCGATGCGGCAGGTTTGAAGGCCTGGGAGTCAGGCCCCCATGGCGTGGAAGCCGCCGTCGACGTGGACGATCTCGCCGGGGGCCTTGCCCCCGAGGTCGAGTCCGGCTGGCACCCGGAGCTTGTCGACGCCAGGGACGCCCTCGGCCCGCAGGTCGGCCAGCAGACCCTCGGAGCGACGCCGGCTGGCCATCATGGCGACGTACGGCGCCGGCGAGGCCAGCGCGTCCCGCAGGACGCGGGGCGCGTCCGGGGCGTCGTGGTCGCACAGCACCACCGCGTCGGCGGGGGTGAGCCCGAGGCCGGCGAGCGCCGCGACGCCGTGCCCGTCCTCGTCGTCCTCGACGACGACCACGGTGCGACCAGCCGCTCCGGCGATCGCCTGGATGGCGTCCGCGATCGGGTTGCGGGTGAGCAGGACGAGACGGTCCTCGACGGGGGAGTCGGACCAGGACTGCTCGCGCGGTGTCGTCATGCGCCAAGACTGCCACCCGGCCGCCGGAGGACCTTCGATAGCGTTCCCCGGTGACCTCCCTCGTCGAGCTGCGCGTCCTCGAAGGCCCCAACCTCTACTTCCCCCGGGCCACGATCAAGCTGACCGTGGACGTGAGTGCGCTGGCCGCGGTCTCGACCCAGACCGCCGTCCGGTTCGCCCGCCGGATCGGCCTGCCCAACGCTCGCCCCGGCGCTCCCGAGTCGGGCTTCCGGCAACGGTTCGCCGCCCGTGCCGTGGTCCGCCTGGTGCGGGCGATCGCCCACGAGAGCGGCACCGCCCGGCTGGCCGTGCGGGTGCGACCCACCAGCGACCCGCACCAGATCGTGGTGGCCTTCCCGTGGCGGCACCGTGGCCGCGCCGAGGCACTGGGCCGGGCCGTCGTGAGCGTGCTGGACGCGCTGCCGGAGGCCGATGTCGAGCAGGCGGTGAGCGAGGGGGCCGCGGCGGTCGCCGCGGCGGACGCCGGCCCGGGTCCCACCACGGTGACCCCGCGGATCCCGGTGATCGCGGTGACGGGCACCAACGGCAAGACCACGACCAGCCGGATGATCGCGCACATCGCGCGGACGCAGGGCAGGCTCGTCGGCTGGTCCAACACCGACGGGATCTACATCGACGGTGAGCTGGTGGAGGCCGGCGACTACTCCGGGCCGAGCGGTGCCGGCCGGATCCTGGCACACCCGCAGGTGCAGCTCGCGGTCACCGAGACCGCCCGCGGTGGCATCCTGCTCAAGGGCGTCGGGCTGACCCGCAACGACGTCTCCGTCGTCACCAACGTGACCGCCGACCACCTCGGCCTCCAGGGCATCGACACCGTCGACCAGCTCGCGGAGGTCAAGGGCGTCGTCCCCCGGATCACCCGCCGCAGCGGCTGGGCGGTCCTCAACGCCGACGACCCCCGGGTCTTCGCCATGCGGAGCACCATCAAGGCCCAGGTGTGGGTGTTCTCCCGCGACCCCGACTCGCCGGCGCTTCGCGAGATCCTGTCCACGGGCGGCGGTCGGGCGACGACCGTCATCGACGGCTGGATCGCGGTGCTCAGGTCCGACAGCGACGCGGAGCCGCTGGTTGAGCTGGTCGACGTCCCGATGACTCTCGCCGGGCTGTCCCGGTTCAACGTCGAGAACACGCTGGCCGCGGCTTCGGCCGCTCTTGCCATCGGCGTCCCGCCCGATGTCGTGGCCGCCGGGCTGTGCACGTTCCGCCCGGACGCCGAGCACAACCCGGGCCGGATGAACTTCTTCTCCCTACCCACGGGGACCGGCGAGGACCTCTCCGTCGTCATGGACCTCGCCCACAACGAGGCCGGCCTCGAGGCGATGATCGAGATCATGAACGGCGTACGCCGCTCCGGCGCGCGACTGCTGCTCGGCCTCGGCGCCGTGGGTGACCGCACCGACGAGCTGATCGACAAGCTCGGCGAGATCGGCGCCCGCGACAGCGACGTGGTGGCCATCGCCCACAAGCAGGGCTACCTGCGGGGTCGCTCGCTGGAGGAGATGGACGGCCTCCTGCGCGGCGGCGCGGAGCGGGTGGGAGTCACCGACATCGAGTCCTACCGGACCGAGGTGGAGTGCCTGGCGGCCCTGGTCGCGCAGGCCCGGCCCGGCGACGTCGTCGGCCTCATGTGCCACGCCGAGCGCGAGGAGTGCTACGCCTGGCTGGCCGAGCACGGCGGCACGCCGGACTCGCCGGAGACGCTGGGCGCCAAGGTGCGGGCAGCCGCGGGTCAGCCCGCCGGCGGGGCCGCCGGGACGTAGTCGGGGTCGGCCGCGGGGGCGTCGGGGCTGGCGCCGGCGCCGGCCTGGGCCATCGGCGACCAGTTCTCCAGCTCGTTCATCACGGCCGGGTGCTGGTCGACGCAGAGGACCACGAGGTCGCCGGCGTTGGCGCGGGACATCGCGTGCCGGACGGCCGCGATCTCGTCGAGGATCGTCTCGACCTGCCGGCAGCGGGCGCCGGAGGCCATCGCCGCGCGCACCCCCTCCTCGACCAGGCGGGCGGTGTCGCCGCGGGTACGCCGGCGCAGGGCGACGTCCTCGCGGACGATCACCACGTCGAAGTGCTCGGCAGCGACCTGCCCCAGCTCGCGCATGTCCTCGTCGCGGCGGTCGCCCGCGGTGGCGATGACCCCGATGCGAGACGGCTTGCCGAGCTCGTGGGCGGAAGTGAGCGTCTCGCCCACCCGGTCCACGAAGTCGCCCAGCGCGCGCATGCCCGGGGCGTTGTGGCAGTAGTCGACGATGACGCTGACGCCGTTGACCTCGACCTCGTTGAGCCGGCCGGGCGAGAGGTAGTAGCTGGTCGAGAACGTTCGCAGGCCCTGCCGGATGTCGTGCAGCGGGGCGCCGGCGGAGAACGCGGCCGCCGCGGCAGCCAGGGCGTTCTGGACGTTCATCCGGGCCCGGCCGCCGAAGGTGGCCGGCAGCAGGTGGGTCCAGGCGAGCTGCATCTCGCGAGGACCGTGCTTGACCACGATCATCTCGCCGCGCTCGGAGGGGTTGAGCACGAGCGCCTTGCCGCCGCGACGGCAGTGCCCGTCGATCATGTCGCGCACCTCCGTGCCGGGCTCGGCCATCGAGAACCACACGACCTGGCCCGAGCACTTGCGGCGCATCGCCCGCACCAGCGGGTCGTCGGCGTTGAGGACTGCGTGGCCGTCGCGCGGGACGGCCTCTACGACCACCGCCTTGACGTCGGCGAGCTGCTCCACGGTGTCGATGCCGCGCAGACCGAGGTGGTCGGGCTGCACGTTGAGGACCACGGCGACGTCGTTGCGCTCGTAGCCCAGGCCCTCGCGCAGGATGCCGCCGCGGGCGACCTCGAAGACCGCGAAGTCGACGCGCGGGTTCTGCAGCACCATCCGCGCCGACCGCGGTCCGGACGCGTCGGCCCGGATCAGCAGGCGCTCGTCGATGACGACGCCGTCGGTGCTGGTCATGCCGACCTTGCGGCCGAGACCCTTGAAGATGTGGGAGATCATCCGCGAGGTCGTGGTCTTGCCGTTGGTGCCGGTCACGGCCACGATCGGGATCCGCGACGGCGCACCCGGCGGGAAGAGCATGTCGACGACGGGCTTGGAGATGAACTGCGGCTCACCGATCGTGGGGTGGGTGTGCATCCGGAACCCCGGGGCCGCGTTGACCTCGCAGATCGCGCCGCCGGTCTCGCGGACGGGTTCGGTGATGTCGGGGCAGATGAAGTCGATGCCGGCGATGTCCAGCCCGACCATCCGGGCGGCCTCCTCGGCGATCTCGATGTTCTCCGGGTGCGCCTCGAAGGTGCGGTCGATGGAGATGCCGCCGGTGGACATGTTGCCGGTGAGCGTGAGCAGCACCTGCTCGCCGGCAGCGGGGACGGACTCGAGGGCCTGCCCCTGAGACTCGAGGAGCTCGAGCGCACCCTTGTCGACCTTGATCCGGGTCAGCACCTTCTCGTGGCCGACCCCGCGACGAGGGTCGGCGTTGGTGAGGTCGACGAGCTGCTGCACGGTCGACGTACCGTCGCCGACGACGTGCGCGGGCACCCGCTCCGCGACCGCGGCGAGCCGGCCGTCGATGATCAGGCAGCGGTAGTCCTTGCCGGTCACGAAGCTCTCGACGATGACGGTGCCGCGACGCGACTGGCCCTCGGCGACCGGGAAGGCCTCCCGGACTGCCTCGTCGTCGCGCAGGTTCAGGCACACGCCGCGACCGTGGTTGCCGTCCAGGGGCTTCACCACGACGGGGAAACCGATCCGCCGGGCCACGGTGACAGCCTGGTCCGCGGTGCGGACCGACTCCTGCCTGGGCACGGGCAGCCCAGCGGCGCCGAGCAGGCGGGTGGTGAGGTCCTTGTCGGAGGCCACGTCGACGGCGATCGCGGAGGTGGCCGAGGTCATCGTCGCGCGGATCCGCTTGGCGTGGACGCCCTGGCCGAGCTGGACCAGGGAGTGCTGGTTGAGCCGGATCCAGGGGATGTCGCGGGAGACCGCCTCGTCGACGATCGCCTGCGTGGAGGGCCCGAACGCGGTGCGCTCCGCCCGCCGGATGAAGGACTCGAGCTCGTCCTCCCACTCCAGGTCCGGGTCGACACGCACCAGGTGGTTGACGAGGCGGACGGCCAGCGAGGAAGCGGCCAGCGCGACGTTCTCGTCGACGTACCCGAAGATCACGTTGTAGTGGCCCTTCGTGCCCTTGACCTGGCGGGTCTTGCCGCGCCGGATGTCGTGGCCGACGACCTGCTGGAGCGCGAGCGCGCAGTGCTCGGCGACGTGGCCCAGCCAGGTGCCGTCGTTGAGCCGCTCGACGAAGCCGCCGCGACGACCGCGGGAGCAGGAGTGCTCGCGCAGACCGGGCAGCAGCTGGAGGAGGTTGTCGGTGAACCCGGGCAGGGTGTCGGTCGGGAACTCCTCCAGCGAGCCCAGGTCGACGACCAGATGGATGGCCTTGTCGTAGGACCAGATGTTCGCGCCGCGGTAGACGCGCGTGTCGATGATGACCAGGTCGGGGGATGGGGTGCTCATGCGGGGTCCCCGGCGCGATGGGAGCGGAGCGAGGATCGTGGTGGGGTGCTCATGCGGTCGCTCCGTCCTGGTGCGGGTCTTCGTCGTGGGCCTGCTCGACGTCGGACGTCGTGTCCCGGGGGGCGCTCAGGCGCCGGGCCCGGCTGCTCGCGCGGGTGCGGGCCAGCCTCCGCCGCAGGGCCGCCGGCGACTTGTCGGAGGCGGCGATATCGCGCGCCATCTGCCGCATGTCGCGCTGCGCCTCGATGATGTCGGCCGCGTCGTCGGGGTCGACGGTGACCGGCGTCGGCACGAGGGTGCGGGTGGTCAGGTCGAAGGTGGCGCCCGCGGGCAGCATGTGGAGCATCACCCCGCTGGCCAGCAGGGGCGAGGCTCGTTTGGCCTCGAAGGCGTTGGTGGCCATCCGGGCCGGGTCGAGGATCGTCACCGCGCCGCGGCCGATCACCCGCATCAGCTCCCGCCCCGCCTCGACGGTGACCACGGCGCAGGTGTCCTCGTCGACACCGATGCCGAGCAGCTGCGGGGACTGGGCCACGATCATCAGCAGCCGGCCGTAGCGGTTGCGCTGGTCGAAGTGCTGGTCGATGACGGCCGACTTGACCAGGCCGAGCCCGGCCGCCACCTGGGTCATCCGCTGCTTGGCGGTCGCCCCGCCGACACCGAACGCGACCATGTGCGACGACTGGATGCTGGCGCCCGCAGAGGTCCCCGCGACGACCGCGCCGCGCTCGTGGGCGTCGATGATCGCCTGCCCTAGCGGCGTCCCGCACACGATGCTCGACAGCTTGAGCTGGTTGCCACCGGTCATGAAGATGCCCGTCGCCCCGGCGATCGCGTCGACCAGCACCTGGTCGTGGGCGTCGTCGCGCGACTCCGGCCGCACCGGCACCACCTCGGCGGCGCCCAGCCGCCGGAAGAGGGCGTCGTACACCTCGACGACCTCGTCACCGAGGGATGAGGCGGTCGGGACCAGCGCGATCCTAGCGGCGGAGCCACCGCTGGCGGCCACGAACTCCTTGAGGATGGTGCGCTTGCGGAGCTTGTCCTCTGCGCCACCGATGATCATGAGGGGACCGGGGGCAGAGGATGGGGGCGTCTCCGGCATGACAGGCAGGCTAGCCGGTGCCAGACTCTGCGCGTGCACCAGTCAGTGGGGGAGCGAGGGGGAGCAGATGCGCGTTGCGCAGGAGGAGCCGGGCCGGGTACGCCGCCGGCTGGCGGTGATGCGTCACGCCAAGGCCGAGGGTTATGAGAGGGCCGACCACGAGCGCGAGCTGGCGCCTCGGGGGCGGGACGACGGGGGTGCAGCCGGGCAGTGGTTCGCCGAGCTCGGGCTGGCGCCCGACGCCGCGCTGGTGTCGTCGGCGGCACGCGCCCGCGAGACCTGGGAGGCCGTGGCGGACTCGGCGCGCTGGGACGTGGCGGCCGACCTCAGCGAGGCGCTCTACGGCGCCGGACCGGAGTCCGCCCTCGACCTGATCCGCGAGACCCCCGCCGAGGTGACCTGCCTGGTGGTCGTCGGCCACAACCCGACGATGGCCTACGTCGCGCAGCTGCTCGACGACGGCGAGGGCGACCTCACCAACGAGATGGCGCTGGGGTTCCCGACCAGCGCGGTCGCGGTGTTCGAGTTCGACGGAGCGTGGACCGACCTGGCCGAGGGAGAGTGCCGCCTCGTCGGCTTCTCGGTGCCCCGGGGCTGACTGGACCTGGCCCCCGCGCCCCGCAGCAGTCAGAGCGGGGGCGACGGCGTGACGAAGCCCGCCTCCGCGTCCGCGTCCTCGATCTCCTCGCGGGAGATGCCGAGGAGGTAGAGCACCGCGTCGAGGTAGGGCACGTTGACCGAGGTGTCCGCGGCGTCCTGCACGATCGGCTTGGCGTTGTAGGCGATGCCGAGCCCGGCCGCGTTGAGCATGTCGAGGTCGTTGGCACCGTCACCGATCGCGATGACCGCAGCCTCGGGGACGCCGACCTCCGCGGCGAAGTCGCGCAGCGCCGTCGCCTTGCCGGCCCGGTCGACGACCTTGCCGAGGATCCGGCCGGTCAGCCGGCCGTCGACGATCTCGAGCTCGTTGGCCCGTGAGTAGTGGATCTGCAGGTCCTCGGCCAGCCGGTCGGTGATCTGGCTGAAGCCACCGGAGACGATCGCGAACCGGTAGCCGAGGCGGCGCAGAGTGCGCACCATCGTCCGGGCGCCCGGGGTGACCACGATGGCGTCGTACACCGTGTCGAGGGCGGACTCCTCCAGCCCTGCCAGCAGCGCGACCCGGGTGCGCAGGGACTCCTCGAAGTCGAGCTCGCCGCGCATCGCGGCCGCGGTGATCCGGCTGACCTCCTCCTCCACACCGGCATGAGCGGCGAGCATCTCGATCACCTCGCCCCGGATCAGCGTCGAGTCGACGTCGAGCACGACCAGGCGCATGCCGCGGCGCAGCAGCGTGACCGGCTGGACCGCGATGTCGACACCCTGCTGCAACGCCTCCAGGGTCAGCGCGGTGCGCAGCCGCTCCGGGTCGGCGCCGGACACGTGCAGGTCGATCGCGGTGACCGGGTAGCGCGCCATCCGCTCGATCCGGTCGATGTTGGCGCCGCTGTCGGCGATCCGCCCGGCCACCGCGGCGAAGGCAGAGGCCTTGAGCGGACTGCCGATGATGGTCACGTGCGAGCGGCCCTCGCGGGGGGCGCGGTTGTCGCCCGACCCCCGGTCGACATCGACGGTCATGTCCAGATCGGCGGCCGTGCGCTCGATCGCGTCGCGCAGCCTCTTCCAGTCGCGGGGGGCCGAGACCAAGACGCCAAGCACCAGCCGCCGCCGCAGCACGATCTGCTCGATGTCGATCACCTCGACGCCGGAGCGGGCGAGCGTCTCGAAGACCGACGACGTCACGCCGGGCCGGTCCTTGCCGGTCAGCGTGATGAGGAGGGTCTGGGGAGGCGTGTCGTGAGCGTCGTCCATGACGCCACGAAGGCTAGCCCGCTGGGTCGGTCGGCGGTGGTGCTCCAGTGGTTTCGAGACGGTTGCTGCGCAACCTCCTCAACCGGCAGGGGGCCACACCTCGGGCGAGCACGCCGCGACCAGGGCACGGCGCGCCGCCTGCTCGAGCGGGCGCAGGGCGTCGCGACGCGTCGCGATCTCGTACGCCGACACGGCCGCGCCGTCGTCATCGAGCGCGAGCTCCACGATCCGCGTCGCCTGCAGGCCCCGGACCGCGAGCCGGGCGCAGGTCCATCAGCTCGTCGGCGACCTCGGGCCGCCAACGCGCCACGTCGAGATCGGCCAGCGCGGAGGCGGTGGTGGTCAGCGCCTGCCGCAGGGCGCGGTCGGCCTCACCGACGTCGGGCAGCTGGCGCTGCTCGGCCACGAAGCGCCGCCAGTCCGGGCCGTCGGAGTCCGCCACCGGCACCAACCCGGTGCGCGCCCCGACGAAGACGACCGCCGAACCTGCCTCGAGGGCGGCGGTGTTGAAGGCGGGCTGTCCGCCCAGCCCCAGCGGGTCCCCGTCGACCGGCAGGGCAAGGCCGGCGCCGGTGGCCCCGGCGCGCCGTACCTCCACCAGCAGGTCGAGCAGACCCTGCGGCCGGGCCTCGCCGACGGCGTCGAGGAGCAGGTCGGTGACCACCTGACCGCGCAGCCAGGCGGTGCACCACCAGGCGAGCACGGCGGCGTCGGGAAGGGCGGTCGTCACGGCCCGCGAGGCTACTCGGCACGGTCCGGGGCGTAGATAGGGTGTCGGCCATGGCCGCAGTCCTCGAGTTCGCCGACGTCACCGTCCGGCGTGGGGAGGCCACCCTGCTCGACACCGTCAGCTGGACCGTCGAGGAGGACGAGCGCTGGGTCATCCTCGGGCCCAACGGCGCAGGCAAGACCACGCTGCTCCAGGTGGCCGGCGCGATGATCCACCCGACCTCCGGGTTGGTCGCCATCCTCGAGGAGCTGCTCGGCACCGTCGACGTCTTCGAGCTGCGGCCTCGGATCGGGCTCACCTCCGCCGCGATCGCCGAGCGGATCCCGCGGCACGAGCGGGTGCGTGACGTGGTGATCTCCGCGTCCTACGGCGTCGTCGGTCGTTGGCGGGAGGACTACGGCAGCCTCGACCACGGCCGGGCGGCCGACCTGCTCGTCGAGGTCGGCGCCGCCCACCTCGCGGACCGCACGTTCGGCACCCTGTCGGAGGGGGAGCGCAAGCGGGTCCAGATCGCCCGGGCGCTCATGACCGACCCTGAGCTGCTGCTTCTCGACGAACCGGCCGCCGGGCTGGACCTGGGCGGTCGGGAGGACCTCGTCTCCACGCTGTCGGTGCTGGCCATGGACGCCGACAGCCCCGCCACCGTGCTCGTGTCGCACCACGTCGAGGAGATCCCGCCGGGGTTCAGCCACGCGATGCTGTTGCGTGAGGGGCGGGTGGTCGCGCAGGGACTGCTGGACGACGTCATCGACGAGCGCAACATCTCGGCCACGTTCGGGATGCCGCTGGTGGTCACGCAGGCCGACGGGCGCTGGTCCGCACGCCGTCGCACCGGGCGGCACTTAGACGCCGGATAGGCTCTGGACATGGACTGGTTGCAGGAGAACGCCTGGGCGGCGTGGCTCGGGCTGACCATCCTGCTCGGTGCGGCCGAGATGTTCAGCGCCAGCCTCATCATGGCCATGCTCGCAGTCGGCACCGCCGTCGGCATGCTGGCCGCCCTCATCGGGCTGCCGTTGGAAGCCCAGGTGATCGCCGCGGCGGGCACCTCGGTGGCGATGCTCGCCGTGCTACGGCCCAATCTGGTCAAGCGCCTCAACCAGGGCCCCGAGCTGCGGCTGGGTCACGGCAAGCTCGTCGGCCGTCAGGCGCTGGTGGTCGAGGAGATCTCGGCCCTGTCGCCCGGGCGGGTCAAGCTCTCCGGGGAGATCTGGTCCGCCGAGCCGTACGACGAGTCGCTCACCATCGCCCCCGGCGAGACCGTGGAAGTGTTCGAGATCCGCGGTGCCACCGCGTTCGTCCATCCCATGCCGACCCTCGGCCCCTGACCGGGCCGACTCATCGAAAGGAGCGACACCATGGGCGATGCCATCCTGCTGGGTCTGCTCGTACTGGTCTTTCTGTTCGCCATCCTGCTCCTCGCCAAGACGGTCCGCATCGTGCCGCAGGCCCGGGCCGGCATCGTCGAACGGTTCGGCAAGTACACCAAGACCCTGCCCGCCGGCCTCAACATCGTGGTGCCTTTTGTGGACCGGGTGCGCTACCTGATCGATCTGCGCGAGCAGGTGGTGAGCTTCCCGCCGCAGCCGGTCATCACCGAGGACAACCTGGTCGTCTCGATCGACACCGTCATCTACTTCCAGGTCACCGACCCGGTGGCGGCGACCTACGAGATCGCCAACTACATCCAGGCGATCGAGCAGCTCACCATGACCACGCTGCGCAACATCGTCGGCGGCATGGATCTGGAGGAGACACTGACCAGCCGCGACCAGATCAACTCCGGGTTGCGCGGCGTCCTGGACGAGGCCACCGGCAAGTGGGGCATCCGGGTCAACCGGGTCGAGCTCAAGGGCATCGACCCGCCGCCGTCGATCAAGGACTCGATGGAGAAGCAGATGCGCGCCGACCGCGAGAAGCGCGCCGTGATCCTGACCGCCGAAGGGCAGCGGCAGGCCGCGATCCTCACCGCAGAGGGTTCGAAGCAGGCCTCGATCCTCAACGCCGAAGGTGACCGGCAGTCGCTGATCCTGCGCGCCCAGGCCGACCGGGAATCCCAGATCCTGCGGGCCCAGGGCGAGGGACAGGCTATCCAGACGGTGTTCCAGGCCATTCACGACGGACAGCCGGACCAGTCCCTGCTCGCCTACCAGTACCTCCAGATGATGCCCAAGATCGCCGAGGGCAGTGCCAACAAGGTGTGGGTCATCCCGTCCGAGATCACCAAGGCGCTCGAGGGTCTGGGCTCCTCCATCCATGAGGTGGCCGGCATCCCGGCGAAGGTCGACGGACCGCTCAAGCGCGTCGACATGGGACCCGCGGAGCCGCAGGTCCCGGCTGTGGGTGATGGCGGACTCAGCAGCACCAACGCCGCCGTCGAGGAGGCCATCGCGGCTGCAGAGAGTGCCGCCCGCCCCGGCCGGCCGGTCGACCCCGAGACTCCGGAGGGCACCACCGGCACGTGAGTGCCTTCGAGGTCGCCGCGATCCTGCTCGCCGGGCTCGCGGCCGGGACCATCAACACCGTCGTGGGTTCCGGCACCCTGATCACCTTCCCGACCCTGCTCGCCTTCGGCGTGCCGCCGGTGACCGCCAACGTGTCGAACAACGTGGGCCTGGTCCCCGGCACCCTGTCGGGTGCCATCGGCTACCGCAAGGAGCTCCGCGGGCAGCGGCCACGGCTGGTCCGGCTGGCCAGTGCGTCGGCGATCGGGGGCACGGTCGGTGCCGCGCTGCTCCTGTGGCTGCCCTCGGCGGCCTTCGACGCCATCGTGCCGGTGCTGATCGCGCTGGGTGTGCTGCTGGTGGTGCTCGGCCCGAAGATCTCGCGCCGGGTGGCGGCCCGGGCCGAGGCCCGCGGCGGACTCCCCGAGCACGGCGCGGCCTGGGTGTGGCCCGCGGTGGCCGGGGCCGGGGTGTACGGCGGCTACTTCGGCGCCGCCCAGGGTGTGCTCCTGATGGCCATCCTCGGCATCGGGGTCGAGGACGACCTGCAGCGCCACAACGCCACCAAGAACGTGCTGTCCCTGATCGTCAACGGGGTCGCGGCCGTGGTGTTCATCGCCGTCGCCGACGTGGACTGGGCGATCGCCGGGCTGATCGCGGCCGGGTCGGTGGTCGGCGGGCAGGTCGGTGCCCGGGTGGGGCGCCGTCTCCCGCCCGCCGTCCTCCGTGGCGTCATCGTGGTGGTGGGCCTGACGGCCCTGCTCTTCTTTGTCGTGGGCTGAGGCGAACTCAGCCGATCTTGAGCACCCGGGTCTCGCCGGCGAAGTGGTCGTGCCAGCCCTGGCGGTTCACGGTGTCGTTGTTGATGCCGATGGCGATCATCACGATCGCCGCCACGCTGGCCAGGCTCGCGATCCAGCCGATGACCGGGATCAGGCCCAGCAGGCCGAGCAGGAGGTAGCTGTTGCGGCGCAGCGCCTGCTCCATCGTCGGGTTCCCGCCGGCGGGGCCGACGGTGCGGAGCTTCATGACCATCTTGCCGACCGTCTGGCCGCGCGAGGACTCCAGGAACGCGAAGTAGCCCAGGGAGATCGCGGTGCCGATGAGGGCGGCGACGGCGCCGGCGGCGTACGTCGCACCCCCGCCGAAGCTGCTGGCGCTGGACCCCATGATCGCGCCGACGACGATCACCGAGCTGATCACGAAGTTGAGGACACCGACCAGGATGCTGTCGATGAGACGCGCCAGGAACCGGTCCAGCAGACCTCCCGGGGTGGCCCCGGCCGGGCCGGCCGGCATCGGCGGTGGAGCGGCGGCGTACGACGGCTGCCCCCAGGCTGGCGGGGGAGCGTCTCCGCCGCCAGCCTGGGGGCAGCCGTCGTAC